>Ga0268386_10000779_pt1 | contig 20897 bp, 20 predicted proteins | sample RVTome_15_FD_200260 | JGI IMG/M metagenome (GOLD analysis project Ga0268386, IMG submission 200260) | Soil microbial communities from uranium-contaminated site in the Upper Colorado River Basin, Wyoming, United States - RVT150D86... ...
GTCGGCCGGGGCGACATGAGCCGGGGCGCCCTGCTCCTGCGCGCGGCCGCCGCGGGCCGAGAGCTGGAGTACGTCGCCGCCCTGGAAGCGCCGCGGCGGGGTCCCCGTCCACCGAAGGTCGGCGATGACATGAGGACCGGAGGCAACGTGGCGCCGGCCTCAGGAACGAATCCGCCCCCGCGGTCGTAGAGATTCGACCCGCCCGTGGCCCGACGGCGGTCGCCGTTCGCACACTCCAAGCCTGGCGCGGGAGCCCATGACCGATACCAAGCTCGTGGCGATGCGGAAAGTCGATCAGAATCGTGCCGTCATCGACCCGTGGACGATCGTGCACTTCTCCGCGGGTCTGGCGCTGGGCCTGGTGTCGGCTCCCAGGTCGGCTTCCTTCGCGGCGGCCCTGCTCTACGAGATCGCCGAGCAGTGGGCGGAGCGCAACGACGTCGGTCAGGACCTCTTCGAGGTGAAAGGTCCCGAGAGCGCGCCCAACGCGGTCCTCGACGTGATCGTCTTCATGGGCGGCCACTACCTCGGCGAGCTCTGGAACCGACGCTGACGTGGGGCGCACCGGTGGGCGCCGACGGTCTCGGTGCTCGACGCGCACCGGTCTCCGCGGACACCTTGATCGCGCTCTTGTCGCTCATCGCATCGCCCTCCACTCAGCCTTCAGAGTCACTCAGTCAGATTGGTCGCCCCGGCCGCGGCGAGCAGCGAACCCGCTTTGGTCGACAGGTCGGCTCCCTTCACGGAGACCAGCACCGCGCCCTCGTCGACTTCGTCGCGCGAGAGGCCGACCCTCCCGCGCCATCCCCCGAGCCCGACCAGGATGCCCAGCGGAGTGCCGGCACCGGCGCCGGCGCCCGCGCCACGGATGACCGCCGTGGCCAGGGAGCCCGTCGTCGATGCGTCGCCCTGTCCCCCCGAGGCCGCGGTGATCAGAATGAGTGCCGCCGCGCCGAGCACGCCGCCCAGCGCGCCGCCCAGGGCGATCCCTCGCGGAAGGCCGATCTCGCGGCGAATGGAGACGTCTCGCCGGTGGAATCCCTCTTCGTCCACGAGCACGACCTCGATCTGCCCGACCGGGATCCCGTGGTCCGCGAGGTATTCGATCGCGCCCACGACGACGTCCCTGTCATGGAACGCTCCCGTCACCGTCGAGCTCTCCGGTCGAGTCATGGGAGACCTCCTGTCAGTGTTCGTCCAGCGTGGCGAAGAGGTTCTGTAGGGACTTCGCCCAGGTAGGATGCGCGATCACGGAGAACCTGCGCCCCCTCTCCCGAGTGATGCGTGCAAGACGCACACCAGAAGCCGGCGCGTCCGCGAGTCGTACGTGAACCCGGTGAAGCGCAAGGGGCCCCGCTACCGTGGACACGCCTTGCGCTCCATCCTGAAAGGCGCCTCAGTCAACGCGAACCACGTCACTTACTCGTAGCACCGATTCGTTCATGGACTTTCTGAGCACGACCTATCTGGGCAACACCGTCCGAGCGTGGATCGTCGCATTGGTCCTCGCCCAGGCGACGTTCCTGTTCCTCCGCCTCATCGCCGTGAAGGCGGTGGGACGGCTGGGACGCACGGCGGCGGCGACCCGCAATCACTGGGACGACGTCATCGCGTCCGCCCTGGGCGCCACGAAGTCGCCGCTCCTGCTGCTGATCGCGGCCTTCGTGGGCGCGAACACGCTGGCGATGCCGGGCCGCTGGGCCGGGCTCCTGAGGAGCATGACGATCATCGCGCTGCTCTTTCAGGCCGGGTTCTGGCTGAGCGCCGGGCTCACGAAGTGGGTGGCGGCGCGGGCCGACGTCCTGGCGGCGGACCGGCCGGGCGAGGTCATGACTATGGCCATCGTGGGCGTTACGACGAAGCTCGTCCTTTGGTCGATGGTGGTCCTCTTGGCGCTGGACAACATGGGCGTCGACGTGACCGCGCTGGTGGCGGGCCTCGGCATCGGCGGCGTGGCGGTAGCACTCGCGGCACAGAACATCCTCGGAGACCTGTTCGCCTCCCTATCGATCGTGCTCGACAAGCCGTTCGTGCTCGGTGACTTCCTCGTCGTCGGAGACTTTCTCGGGAGCGTCGAGGCGATCGGCCTCAAGACGACCCGTGTGCGCAGTCTGTCGGGGGAGCAGGTGGTCTTCTCCAACAACGACCTGCTGACCAGCCGCATTCGCAACTACGGTCGAATGTACGAGCGCCGGGTGCTCTTCAAGATCGGTGTTACGTACCAAACCCCGCGCGACCGTCTTCGCGAGATTCCCGGTCTGATTCGAGAGGCGATCGAGGCCGAGGGCGATGAAACCGTGCGTTTCGACCGCGCGCACATGGCGTCGTACGGGGATTACGCGCTCGTCTTCGAGGTGGTGTACTACCTGCTCAGCCCGAACTACAACGTTCACATGGATGCGCAGCAGGAGGTGTTCTTCCGCATCCACGAAGCGTTCGAGGAGCGCGAGATCGAGTTCGCCTACCCCACGCAGACGTTGATCGTGGAGCGCTCGGGAGAGTGACGCGCTCTCGGGAGGGCCGGGCCTTTCACTCCGTGGGAAACTGAAACGCTCCCGCGTCGCAGGCTCGAGATCGGGCACCACCCTGGCCAGGGACGCGTGCCCAACCGACCGCGGCGACGCAGGTTGACGTGACTCGTGTATCAGATGTACGGTGGTAGGGGCCCCGGCAGCAAGTCGTCACACTTCGAAGGAACGGGTTTCATTGGGCGAAGCGATCGCCGAGCGGCACGGGCGGGCCAGGGGGGCATGGGCGGTGCGAGCCGTTACGATGCACGGCACGTCGCGGGTGCGCGAGGAGGGCGCTCGACTCCTCGCGACGATCGTACGCGCCGTCGGCGCGGATGGCGCCGCGTACGGCTGGACCGACGCGCTTGGTCCCGACCTCTTGGTTCCCGTGGTCAGAGTCGCCCCTCCAGGTGCTCGCTGGGATGGCTCTCAGCCGTGTACGCTCACGGTACCTGTCGACGAGGAGGGCCCCCTGAAGTGGGCCCTGATGATCCGGGGTATCCACCCCGCGAGCGTCGACCGGGCCGCCACGTGGATCGCCAGCGCCACGGACTGGTTCGCGGGGGTGCACGATCGCGACGTCCCCGCGCCCCACCCGGGGGTGGACGACGGGACGAGCGCTCGGTTCATCGCCCTTCTCGGCGGCCTGCGGTCCGTCGACTTCAAGATCGGCTGTGCCTCGGAGGTGCCGTCGTATCGTGCCGCGTTCGCCCGCGAGATCCCGAGCCTGCCCCAGTCCGCGCGGCCCGCGGCGCTGGCGGCCGTCGATGCCGTGACGGAGCCGGAGCGGCTCGGGCCCGCCCTCCTGCGTCTGGGAGTCGAGCTGGACGTCGCCGGCGCGTTGGCCGAGGCCGTGTCGGTGCACGGCGTGGCGTACGAGCTGGCGCTCCGCCTCGGTGATCCCGTCGGTGGCATGGACGCGGCCCGCTGGGCCGGGCGGGGTTATCGCAAGCTGACCGATTGGTCCGCGGCGTTCCATTGGTACGGACTCGCCCGGCGAATCGCGGAGCTGGAGGGCGACCGCGCCAGACAGGCACGCGTGCTCGACGGCGAGGGGAACACGCACCGCCACCGCGGCGTCTTCCCGGCGGCGAGACGCTCGTACGAATCGGCGTGGGAGCTCGCCCTCGCGTCCGGCGACGCCGCCACGATCTCCAGCATCGCACATTCCATGATGACCATCGAGCGCGAGGCGGGAGAGCACGCGTCCGCCGCGCGCTACGCGTGGACCGCGCTCGAGTTGAGCGAGGACCGCGAGGGCCGGGCCAACCTCCTCCTCAACATCGGTACCCTGCTGCGGGAGGCGGGCGCGCTCGAGTCGGCCGTCGCAGCCTACGACCTGGCGGGCACGATGACCGCGGCCCCGGAAATCCGGATGATGGCCGCGGACGCGCTCGCCTACTGCGCGGCGGTGGGGGGCGACAGGGACTACGATCGCCTACACGCACGCGCCCGGCACGCGGCGCGGGGCGCCTCCGCGTATCTGCGGGCCCAGATGGGCTATTTCCGCGGGGCGGCGCTCCAGGCGCTGGGCCGCGGTCGGGACGCGAGCCGTGTGCTGCGCGCGGTCGAACGCTATGCCGCGTCCGCGCAACTCCACCAGTGGCAGGTGAAAGCGGCCGAATTGGCCGAGTCGCCCCTGCCACAACCCGTACCGACGGATGCGCCGGTCGAACTGCGGCAGGGGCTCAGCGCGTTGCGGAGGGAGCTGGCGCGCGTGCCGGAGGCCGTCGGCTAGCTCCCCGGCAACTCAGTTTCCGGAGTCGGTCGTGTGGTTTCCGGAGTCGGTGGTGTGATTTCCGGAGTCGGTGGTGTGGTTCCCCGAATCCGTGGTGTGGTTCCCCGAATCCGTGGTGTGGTTGCCGGAATCGGTGGTGTGATTGCCGGAATCCGTGGTGTGATCCAGCCCCAACGGGCTGGAGCAGGCGGCCATCGCGGCGACCAGGAACAGGGCGGCGATCTTCTTCATGTCGGTAACTCCCTAACCGGGGTGCGCCGCCGTGGCCCCCGCCCGGGCGGCGGGAATCGAAGGCGCAGGAGTGCCACGTACACTCGATATATCCTTTTCGAAGGCCCGAAAACGCAAGGAAATGGGGCGGTGGTGTGGGGCCGTGATGGCCGGCCAGTGTCGCCCCCCGGTCTTCGCCGAGGAGTCCCGAGGCGTGGAGATCCGCGGTCGAGTCTCGGCATGCTCGCAGGTCTTGTTGAGCGCCGACGCCGCGCGCGCGCGACGCCCTTGTCGAGCGCGCCGGGTCCCGCGGGCCAGCCCGTTTCGACCCTCCGCGCCCGAGACGGTTTGCGGAGCGTAGCCCTCCGGCTCAGCTTGCGCCCATGATCTCGGCCACCCGAACCGCGCCACGCCCGAGGGGGGTCCTCCGGCTCGCTTCGGTGCGCTCGCGTCCCGCATCACGCTCTCGGGCCCCATCGCTGACCCTCGTCGTGGCGCTCGTCGTCTCGTTGCAGCCGGCCCACGCTCAACCGACCTCGTATCGCCATGTCGAAGGCTGGGCCGAGCTTCCGGAGGGCGTTGTCGCCTGGGGCCAGACGATCGGCGTCGAGGTCGACGCTACGGGCCACCTCTGGGTCTTCCATCGGTGCTTCGATGCCCAGTGCATCGGGCGGGGAGACGTGGCTCCCGTCCTCCGGTACGATCTCGACGGGCGGCTCATCGGGGGGTGGGGCGAAGGAATGTTCGTGTGGCCGCACGGCTTCCATCTGGATCCCGCCGGGAACCTCTGGACGACCGACGCGCGGGGGCGGGACGGCGTCGGTCAGCAGGTCATGAAGTTCGCGCCCGACGGGACGGTCCTGCTCACGCTCGGGACGGCGGGCGCCGCCGGGTCGGGCCGGGACACCTTCGACGGTCCCGCCGACGTGGCCGTCGCCCCCGGCGGTGACGTCTTCGTGGCCGACGGTCACGGCAACGATCGAATCGTGAAGTTCTCCGCCGACGGACGATACCTGATGGAGTGGGGTCGCCACGGCACGGGTCCCGGAGAGTTCGACGAGCCGCACACGCTCGCGTTCGACTCGCGGGGCCGGTTGTGGGTGGGAGACCGCGTCAACCAGCGCATCCAGGTTTTCGATCAGGACGGCCGCTACCTCGCCGAGTGGACCGGCATCATGGCGAGTGGCATCCACATCACCCCCGACGACGTCGTGTACGTCGCCGACTACCAGCTGCGCGAGGGTGTCGTGATCGCTCGCGCCGACGACTTCTTGGAGATCGGCTTCGTGGCCGGAGCGATAGGCGAGGGGGTCACGGTCGACGCGGTGGGGAACGTCTACGTCGGCGAAGTGCTGCCTCGCAACCTGAAGAAGTTCGCCGTCCAGCGAGCCCGCTGACGGCCGCGGAGCCCCGTCCCTACCTTCCCAGGTTCTCGTACCAGCGGGTCATGCCGCCGCTGCCGGTGCATACCAGATCCGGCCGCCCGTCCCGGTTCATGTCCGCGCCGACACAGCCGTTCATCGCGTACTCCGTCTCGATCATCGAATGGCTCCATTCGCCGTTGGCCGGATCGTCGGGAGAGAAGAAGACGTGCACCCCGGGCGTCCCATCGGGGCGGTTCTCGGTGATCCGGCTGTTGTCGTTCGCCACGATGTCGACGCGGCCGTCCCCGTTGAGGTCGAGCACGGCGATCTCGTGTCCGCTCGTGACTCCATCGAAGATCACCCGACGTCGCCAGTCTCCCGCCGCTTCGGTGTAGACGACCACCTCGTTGCCATGCCACGGCTCCACCGAGGCGATGACACGCCGCCCGTTGCTCATCCCCGTCCCGACGTCGCTCGCACCGAGCCGCGGTGCCCCGCCCTGGTGCCCGGGTGAGAGCACGGTCTTGTCGAACGTCATCGCGTCGCCCGAGCCCGAGCTGCGGTAGAGCGCGATCCCGCCGAAGCTGGCGACCATGAACTCGTCTCGGGCGTCGTCGTCCCAGCGGACGGGGCGCACCCGATGGATGATTCCGGGCACTTCGTCGTCGATGACGCGGCGCTCCCAACCCTCCTGGCTGTACCAGAACACGGACGCGCTATCCTGGTCGTACGTCGGCGCCAGGCTCGCCGGCCCGATGAGTGGGGCGTTCAGGAGCTCCAGGGCCCCGTCGCCGTCCAGGTCGGCCCAGGCGACGTGGTGCGATGTTTCGAACGCGTCGATCACCTCGGCTTCCCAGCCGCTCGTCGGGTCGCCCTGGCTGCGCGCGATCCAGTTGAGCCCCTCGCTGTTGGCCGCCTGCATCGCGAATGCGCTCTGGAACGCCACCTCGGGGATCCCGTCGCCGTTCAGGTCCGCCATCGCCTGGTTGACGATGCCAGGCTTGTCGTCGACGATCACGTGACGCTCCCAGGTCGGGTTCCGATGCCATGCGACCTGGGGGACGGCGAGGGCGTTGGCGATCACGTCGAGCAGGCCGTCGCCGTCGAAGTCGGCGACGGCGACCGCGTACCCTCCCCGAATCTCCGCGATGTCGTGAGCCTGGAAGCTGACGGCACCTGCGGAGGGCGCCTGCTCGGCGGCCGAGCACGCCCCGACCGTCGCGAGGGTCGCCGCGAGTACGAGACCTTTCCGAGCCATGGCCGAACCCTCCCGAGCTGTGCCGTGCGAAAGGCGTAGCGCCTGGACTGCCACCATCTGACGTGCTCGCGGTCGATCCCGCAACCGTGCCGGACCCGGCTCGAAGTCGTAGGTTCGGCCGCATGAACACGAATGCGCTTTGGCTCCAGTTCGGTCTGTTGACCGCGGAGGTACTGACCACGGCGTTCCTCTTCGTCCTGATATTCCGCGCCAGACGCGTGCTGGGCTACGTGCCGCTGTACGTGGCCGTCGGCGCGTTCCAGTTCGTGCAGACCCTCCTGTCGCTCTCGGTCTACGTTCCCTTCACGGACCAAATCCAGATCTCCCCCGGCTCCGCGGTCATGCTGCCGGCCACGATCTTCGCGGTGCTGCTCGTCTACATCGCGGAGGACGCACCGGAGGCGCGGCGGCTGATCTACGGCGTCGTGATCGCCAACATCGCCCTGTCGATTCTCGCGGTCCTCTTCGGCCAGCAGATCGTCGAGGGACGCGGTTTGAACCCGGTGCAGCTGCCGCCCGACATCTTCCACAGGCAGCCCCGCGTCATGCTCTTCGCGACCCTGGCGATGTTCACGGACGTCGTCCTCGTGATCGTGTTCTACGAGGCGGTCTCCAGGGCCGTGCGCTCCACCTATCTGCGGCTGTTGCTCAGCACGGTCGCGGTCCTGTGGCTCGACACGCTCGTCTTCGTGACCGGCGCGTACCTCGGACAGCCCGACTTCGAGCAGCTGATCGTGTCGGGGCTCGTCGGAAAGACGTTCTCAGCGGTGATCTACGCGGGTGTGTTCACGGTCTTCGTGCTCCGCCCGGGCCTCCACCTGACCGCGGCCGAGCGCGACGAGGAGTTCGGCGACCTCTTCCAGGCGCTGACGTACCGGCAACGGTACGAGCAGGCCAAGGAGATGGCGCTACGAGACCCCCTCACCGGCCTCTACAATCGTCGCTTCTTCAACGACAGCCTGGCGCGTGAGACCGAGCATTCGCTCAGGTACACGACGCCGCTCGCGCTGCTCCTGCTCGACATCGACTACTTCAAGGCGGTCAACGACCGCTATGGACACCAGGAAGGCGACCGCGCGCTACGCGTCGTCTCGGGTGCGATAGCGCGTACCGTGCGCGGCGCGGACATCGCGTGTCGCGTAGGGGGCGAAGAGTTCGCGATCATCGCGCCGCGGGCCACCGAGGAGATCGCCGAGGTATTGGCCCAGCGCATCCGTGGCGCGCTGTCGCAGGACTACCGAGCGGCCGATCCACGGTTCAAGATGGACGACCTCACGGTCACGGTCGGATTGGCGGCGATGAACGGGCTCGAGACGGAGCCCGCCAAGTCCCTGCCGGAGAAGATCTTCAAGATGGCCGACCGCAGACTCTATCTGGGCAAGCAGACCGGCCGGAATCGGGTCGTCGGCTGGACCGCGGAGGCCGAGCCGCCAGGGTTGCCGCTACGCGGCTCCTAGTGGTGCGCGGGCCTCAGCGGATCACGCCGCCGATGGACCGGTGCACGCGCTCGATGTCCGACACGATCAGGGTATTCGTCGACGCACTGATCGAGATGCTTCCGCGCTCGGACAGCAATGGCTCGAGCGCCGCGCGGATCTCCTCCGCCTCGACGAAGGAGAGCCGGTAGGAGCGGGTCAGCAACGGCTCGATGGCCTCCCGCTCGTTCAGCCCGAGCATGTCGTCGACCCGGATGATGCCGGACTCGTCCTCGACAGCCACCAGGCCTCGCCCGGAGAGGATCGCCTGCAGGGCGACGTCCCAGGGCCGGTCGTTGATGTCGGCCGTGACGGTGCCCGACACTCCGGCGCCGGCGACGATGGACTTGCCGGAGAAGACGGAGAAGGCGCGCAGCACGTCGAGGATCGGCGCGGCCTGCCAGGAGACGGATATCCTGCGCGCCGTCGGCTCCTGGGGCCGGGCGGTCGGTGCCTGCCCCGACACGCCGCCCGCGGAAAGCGCGATGCCGAGGAGAAGGGCGGTCGCGGCTGCCCGGATCATCGGTTGGCGAGGAGCCAAGCCGCCAAGAGGCCTCCGACGGCCGGCAGGAAGATGACCGCGGCGCCGCGCTTCTCCACCTCCAGCCGCGTCACCTCGAAGAAGGGGACGCCGATCTCGGGACACTCGTTGCTCATGCGTCCGAAGTTGCTGACACACTCCCCGTCGAATCCGGCCATCACGTCGCCGAGCGAGCGCGGGCGGATCAGGATCGTCTGCGCGCCGTCCTCGGTGGTGACCCGTACCCTTCCCGGGTGGTCGGTCAGGAGCACCTGCCGCGGCGGCTCTTCGGCGACATGCCAGGACAGGCATGCGCTGGTCGACCCGACGAGGAGCAGCGCCGACAACAGGCTGAGCGGGTTGCGGTGCCGCCGTCGCTGCGTCGTGGCGGGCATGGAAGGCTCCTCGTCGCGGTCTGCCGGGAACAGGCCGCCGAAGATGGGGTGCCGGGAAGCGCGGAACAAGCCGTCCGGCTCCACGAGGACGGTCGTACCGTCGCTCGGCCTTCCCAGGGTGCGCACCGCCGCCGTTCTCATAGATTGCCGGCACGCATCCCCGGGAGAAATACCATGAAGAACTTCATCATCCGGTTGTTCGTCAACGCGCTGGCGCTGTCGGCCGCGTCGTGGCTCATCTCGGGCATCCAGCTTACCGGTGACTTCGCGAACGTGCTGTTTGTGGCGCTGCTGTTCGGCGTCCTGAACGCGCTGCTGAAGCCCATCCTGCTCCTGTTGTCCCTGCCGTTCCTCCTCGTCACGCTCGGCCTGTTCGCGTTCGTGGTGAACGGCGCGCTGCTGCTGCTCACGGCGCGTCTCACGGAGCACTTGTCGGTCTCGGGGTTGGGCTCGGCGATCCTGGGCAGTCTCGTGATCTCCCTCGTGACGATCGTCCTGGGGCGGGCGCTCGACGACGGAGACGGGGACCGGGGCTGACACCGAGGTACGGGAGCCTCCCGGACCGCCGGATCTCGCCGTGCGGGGAGCGCTTAACGCGGAGGAATGACGGGCAGGAGGACGTGCGACGGCCGCGTGCGATCCATCCACACCGTGTTCCTCGCCACGGTCGACCGCGTGGCCAGTCCCTCCGCCTCGCCGGTGTTGAAGTTCATGTCGAAGTGCGGATAGTTGCTGCTGGACACGTCGACCCGGATGCGGTGCCCCGCGGCGAACAGGTTGCTCGTGGGAAACGCCTCGATCGTTACCTGGTACACCCGCCCCGGCTCCATGGGTGAGGGCTTCTCCCACGAGTCACGATAGCGGCACCGGATGATCCCGTCGGTCAGGTTCATCGCGAAGCCTTCCGGATCGTCCTCGGTGGGCGGGTACGCGTCGATGAGCTTCGCGGTGAAGTCGGTGTCCGGGCAGTCGGACGCGATCCACAGACGCGCCACGAGCGGTCCGGTCACCTCCACGTCCTCCTCCAGCGGCTTCGTCTGGAAGACGAGCACGTCCGGTCGCTCCGCCAGCGGCCGGTATGGCTCCGTCGAGCCGAAAAAGTCGGCGCGCTCACGCTGGTCGAACGCGCCCCCCACCATGATCGGCGCGCCCGACGTGATCGTCCCTCCGACGCTCGGCACGGGGTCTCGCGGGTCGTAGCGGTAGGAGAGGTGGTCGCCCTCCGATACGGGAGTCCGGGTGGTCAGCGACCCTTCCGCGCCCAGGTAGTAGGGCGTCTCGATCGTGCCCGGGACCGGCCAGTCGTCCGCGGTTCTCCAACGCCCTCCATGGTCCAGGCGACCCTCCGCGTTCCTGCGGCCCGAGCCTCCACCCATGAGGAAATAGCGTACCGTCGGCTCCCGATCCACGCCATTGTCGACGCCCCTTAGCCAGTGGTCGAACCAGCGCACGCGCAACTCCCAGTAGTCGGCGGCGATCTGACCGTCGAGCGTGGCCGCCGGCCCGAAGTCGACGTCGCCGGCGTGCGTCAGCGACCGGTCCCCGTGGGTCCACGGGCCCAGGATCAGGCGCTGGATGCCGCGGCCGGCATCGCGCAGGCCGGCGTAGTTGTCGGTCGCCGTGCGAGGGTACGGATCGTACCATGAGGACATGTGCATCGTCGGTGCGTCGGGCCAGACGTCGTGGAAGCCCTCGGCGTAGATCCCCGGCTGCTTCCAATAGTCCGTGAACGCGCCCTCGACCCACTGCTCGAAGAGGTAGTCCTCGTACGCGGGTGCCAGGCTCACCGGCGAGTGACCGGGACGCCACGGCATCTCGCGAAACCACCGCTGCACGTCTACCGCGCGCATCGCCGCGTCGAGCTCGGGGTCTCCGGCGACCTCGGGGCTGACGAGCGCGTTGCGATACGCCCACGTGGCCTGCTTCAGCTCGAACGCGCCGCCCTGCCGGATCCCGCCCTGATACGCGTTCGAGAAGCCGCCCGAGTCCAGGAACATCGCCGCCACCCCCGGCGCTCCGATCGAGGCGAGCGCGCCCTGGGTGTGTGCCGCGTAGGATAGCCCCTTGGTTCCGATGCGACCGTCGCACCAGTCCTGCTCGAGGATCCACGCGCAGCAGTCGGAGCCGTCGGCTGCGTCGTCAAGGTACTTGCGGTACACGCCCTCGGAATCGTAGCGACCGCGCACGTCCTGATAGACCACGGCGTAGCCGCGCTCCACGAACATCCCCGCGACTTCGGCGCGGCTCTTCGCCGCGTCGGGCTCGGCGACCGACCGCTCGGACCGGCTGGGTAGGTTCCGCCCGTACGGCGTCCGCTCCAGGATCGTCGGCCACGGTCCGGGCAGCTCGACGCCGTCCCTCGCCGGCAAGTAGATGTCGGTCGCGAGGCGCACCCCGTCTCGCATGGGCATCATCGAGCCGGAGCGGAGCAGCACGTCGTAGGGGCCGTCGGCCGGCATGCCGTCGGACTCCGTGCGGCCGGCCGCACGACACGACGGGAGAGCCGCGCCGGCGGCCAGCACACCCGCGGCGCGCGCGAAGTCACGCCGGGTCATCGCGTATCGGAACGGCCAGTCGGTGCTCATGCTGACTCCGGTTGGATTCGGCGTCTCGGGAGGCGCCCCATCAAGGAGGGTGCGACCAGGCTCGCCAGCGCCAGCGCCCACAGCGTGAGCGCGATGGGCGAGTCGAAGAGCACGGTCCATTCGCCGCCCGACAGCGCCATCGCCCTGCGCAGATTCTTCTCCATCAACGGTCCGAGCACCAGGCCGAGGACGACGGGCGCCAGGGGGAAGTCGAGCTTTCGCATCAGGTATCCGACCACGCCGAAAAGGGTCATCAAGGCGAGATCGAACGCGCTGCCGTTCACGGCGTAGACCGCGACGAACGCGAGCGCCGCGACGCCGGGGGTGAGCAGCCAGCGGGGCAGCGTCAGGGCGCGCACGAACACGCCGACGAGCGGGAGGTTCAGGAGCAGCAGGAAGACGTTGCCGACGTACATCGACGCGGCGAGCCCCCAGAAGAGATCGGGCTCGTCCTGGATGAGCATCGGCCCCGGCGTGACGCCGAGGCCCAGCAGCGCGCCGAGAAGGACCGCCGTGGTCCCGCTTCCCGGCACCCCGAGCGTGAGCAGGGGGATCATCGCCCCGTTCGCGGCGGCGTTGTTCGCCGCCTCCGGGGCCGCGACGCCGCGCATGTCCCCCTGCCCGAATCGCCCGTCGGCTCCGGCGATGCGCTGCTCGGTGCTGTAGGCGAGGAAGGATGCGATCGTTCCGCCCGCGCCGGGCAACACGCCGACCAGGAAGCCCAACACGCTCCCGCGCGCCATCGTCCACGCGGTCCGCCCGAGCTCCTTCGCGCTGATCATGACTCGGCCGTAGGAGCCTGCGACCACCTGCCCGCTCTCGGTGTCCTCCAGGAGCTTGAGCACCTCGCTGACGGCGAAGAGGCCGATGGTGACGACGACGAAGTCCATGCCGTCGAGCAGCTCGAGCCGGCCGAAGGTGTAGCGTGGGATCGCGCTGTTGGGATCGAGGCCGATCGTCGCCAGCCACAGACCGAACGCGGTCGAGGCGACGCCGCGCACGAGGCTCCCGCCCGAGAAGCTGGAGAGCGCCGAGAACGCGAAGATCATCAGCGCGAAATACTCGGCGGGACCGAATCGGATCGCCCATCCGGCCAGCAGAGGCGCGAAGAGCACCAGCGCGAAGATCGAGACCGTTCCGCCCACGAACGACGCGATGGCCGACATCGCCAGCGCGGGCCCTCCACGCCCCGCGGTCGTGAGCGCGTATCCGTCCAGGGCGGTCACCACGGCCGACGCCGTACCCGGCACGTTCAGCAGGATCGTGCTGATGGAGTTGCCGTACTGCGATCCGTAGTATATGCCGACGAGCAGGATGAGCGCCGACTCGGCCGGCACGCCGGCCGCGAACGTGACCGGAATGAGGATCGCGATCGCGTTGATCGGGCCGATGCCGGGCAGCATGCCCACGAACGTCCCGACCAGGACCCCGCCGAAGGCGAGAGCGACGTTGAGCGGCTGCAACGCGATCGCGAAGCCACCCATGAGATGGCTCAGCGAATCCACAGGTCCCCGATCGGCAGGGGGAGAGACAGGATCCGGACGAAGAGGAGCCACAGGGCGCCGGCGAGGAACGCTGCGGTCGGGATGCCGTGACGGGGTGGGGCCCCGTACAGGTGAGAGAGCGTGGCGACGACCAACGTCGTCGAGAGGAAGAAGCCCACGAATCCGAGCGCGAGCGCGTAGAGCGCGAAGGCCGCGGTCGCCGCGGCGATCTTGCCGAGCAGGGGGGGGCTCGGCCAGCGGACCCACACCGGCGGTCGAAATGCAGTGTGGACGCCCGCGCCGACGAGCAAGACCGCGACCAGCAGGGGGAGCGCCTTCGGCCCGACCGGGTCCGAGACGAAGGCCACGTCGAACGTTCGCGCCTCCACCGCGATGGCGGCGCCGGCGATCGCGAGTAGCGCTCCGGGCACGCGATCGCGACTCACCGGATCAGGCCGATCTCGCGGGACATCTCCTGGAAGTCGGCGATCTGGCCCTGCACGAAGGAGTGGAACTCGTCGCCGACGAGGTAGAAGGGGTGCAGCCGGTTCACGCGGCGCGCTTCCTCCCACGCCGCGGACCCGCCGACCTGCCGGAGGATCTCGACCCACTCGTCGTAGCGCGCGTCGCCGATTCCGCCCGGAACGTAGAAGCCCCGCCACGTCACCCAGGTCACGTCGAGGCCGGACTCCCGGGCGGTCGGCACGGTGGCCAGGCGACCCTCGAGCCTCTCGGGCGACAGGACCACCAGGGCCCGCAGGCGGCCGGCGTCGATCTGGCCCTCCACCTCGGAGGCCTCGCCCGAAAAGACCTGCACGAAGCCTCCGAGAAGCGCGGTCATCGCCTCGCCCCCGCCGTCGAAGGGGACGTAACGAATTCGTCGGGGGTCGATTCCGGCGCGATGCGCCAGGAGCAGGACCTTCATGTGATCCTGTCCAGCGACGGCGGAGCCGCCGCTCACGACGAGCGAACCGGGATCTTGGCGCCAGGTTGCGATCAGGTCGTCGAGAGTCCGCCACGGCGCGTCCTCCGCGACGGCGAGCACGCCGTACTCCGCGCCCAATGCGCCCACCCAACGCACGTCGTCCTCGGTGAGCCGGCCGTACTGGCGCTGGGCCAGCCGCAGCGTGGTGGAGGGGCTCGCCGCCACCAGCACGTTCGGGTCTTCGCCGCGCTGAGCGACGATCCGAGCATAGGCGACCCCGCCGCCGGCGCCGGGCAGGTTCGTCGTGCGGACGAGCCCGGGCGCGAGTCCCAACTCACCCAGCACCCGTCCAACGGAGCGGCACGTCAGGTCCCAGCCTCCCCCTGCGTTCGCCGGCGCGAGGCACTCCCATCCGCGCGCGTCGTTCGGGGGTGCCGTGCACGCGAGCGCGAACGTCGACCCGGCGACCACGAGCACGACGGTCGCCAGCCTCGGATTCACGGGGTCTCGCATGGGGGCGGGAAGGTCACGGTGCGCCTCGGATGATGGTAGATTCCCCCCGCCGCGTTCATAGCGGTTGGGAGGGCGTGGAGGAGAGGGAGCAAGGTACGGGTCGCAAGGGCGGGAAGGGAGGTGGGGCACCACTTGCAAGCGACCCGAACACCCTCTAAACTCGCGCGCCTTCCGGCCCGCTCACGGCCAGGGGTGGCGCGAAAAGGTCGACCATCCTCACAATTCTCGCGAATATCCACCGGTTAGTGGGGGACTCCACCCCCCGGGGAGTGACCGTGTTTCAGGGAGCCCAGCTGGTCCCCGGTAAGATTTTCTTCACCAAGGGCATCGGGACGCATCGGGAGAAGCTGGTCAGCTTCGAGATGGCGCTTCGTTCGGCTGGCATCGCCCAGCACAACCTCGTCCGAATCTCGTCCATCTTTCCGCCGGAGTGCGAGGTCGTGGAGAGGGAGGAGGGCGCGAAGCTGCTTCGCGCGGGCCAGGTCGTGTTCTGTGTCCTTTCCGAGGCGCAGTCCAACGAGCCCGGACGCCGCGTGGGCGCCGCGGTCGCGGTCGCGATGCCGAAGGACCGCTCGATGTACGGGTACATCTCGGAGCATCACGCGTACGGCCAGAACGAGAAGGCGATGGGCGACTACGCGGAGGACCTGGCGGCTCAGATGCTGGCGACGGTTCTCGGCGCGCCGTTCCATCCCGACGAGGCGTGGGACGAGCGCAAGGAGCAGTGGCGCCTTTCGGGGCACGTGGTCGACTCGATGAACCACACCTGCGTGGCGCTCGCGCCCGAGTCCGGAGACTGGGTGACGGTCGTGAGCGCCGCTGTGATCTGCGGATGAGCGAGTCGTCCAGGGCGCACTGAGGGGAGCCCCGGACGGTCCTCACCACGTTCCGGCACCGGCAAGGAGTACCCGCCTTTCGAGCTCCTGGGCCTCGCCGCCAGAGCGCCGGCGCTCACGGTGTTCAACGCTCGCCTGATCGACCCACTGGCCGAGGTGGGTGGCACAAGAGTTGCCACCCGGACACACGTCCTGGGGTCGGCGGAGCCGTTGCCCCGTGAGTCGACACGAGGCGGACGTCTCCCGTCCGGGATCGCCGGCCGCACCGCTGCATGAAAGTGAGAGATCCGATGCACATGAAATCCGTTCGATTCCTGGCGCTTGTCGCCTCGGTCGCATTCGCGGCTTGCGGCGGCGCGACCGACCTGGTGATGGGTGAGCTCTCGGAGGCCGAGGCGCAGGAGCTCGCCGAAGCGCTCCTCATGACCACGTTCAGCAGCACGGGCGACGTGCCGCAGCCGGTGACCGGAGGCCCGCAAACCGCTCCGTTCCAGTTCTCTCAGGATGTGGAGGGCGAGTTCGCCTGCCCCCTGGGGGGCGCGGTCGCCTACGAGGCGTCCGTCGAGATCTCCGGTGATACGGAATCCGAGGCTGGGACGCTCTCTTATGCGATGACGCAGGTGCACGAAGCCTGCGTGGTGGCGTCCGAGTCCGAGCAGCAGTTCACGTTGACCGGCTCACCGAGCCTCACGCTCGAGTTCCAGGTCGACAACGACGGCCAGGGTGTCGTCGAGTGGGGCGGCTCCGTCCAGGGTGCCGTGGCGTGGGTTACGGACGACCGCTCGGGCACGTGCACGGCGTCGTTCGAGTTCTCGGGCCAACAGTCCGGCATGGAGTCCGTGTCGGGCGCGATGTCCGGGACGTTGTGCGGACACAGCATCCAGCAGCAGTTCTCGATCGGCTAGTGGTCCGTTCCGTAAATACGGTGATGCACCGAGGATGCATCGGCGTCCGAATGCCATCGTATTTGCGGAGCGGACCACTAAGGTCGCGGCCAAAGCGTAGGCGCCTCCGGCGCCTCGGCCCCCGCCCGGTCGCCGGGCGGGGGCCGTATGCTATCCGGAATCGCCGCACGGTCGAGCGTGGAAGCCACGTCTCGAGGCCGACCTCTCGGAGTCCGCTCCGTCGCCCTGTCCCCGCGCGGGCCGAAAGTTCTACCTTGAAATGACGATCGACATCGAATCGGGTGAGTTCGAAGTGACCCAAGACCAGAAGCGGCGGGCGCGACCTCCCACGGTCAGGGAGGAGATCAAGCAGTCCCGACCGTTCCGGTCTCGAAGCCAGGAGGCCTATCTCGCGCTCCTGCGCACGGCGGACGAGTCCAGGCGGCATGCCGGCCAGGCGCTGGAGAGCGCGGGAATCACGCTCCAGCAGTACAACGTGCTACGGATCCTGCGTGGCGCGGGCGATCAGGGACTCCCGACGCTCTCGGTCGCCGAGCGCATGCTCGAGCGAACCCCCGGCGTGACCCGGCTCATCGATCGGATGGAGAGGAAGAAGCTCGTCACGCGAGAGCGATGTACCGAGGACCGCCGCAGGGTCTGGTGTCGGATCACCCGCCGTGGTCTCGACCTTCTCGACGAGCTCGACGCGCCCATCCAGGAGGTCGACGACGCTCCGGCGGCTGTTCTCGACGAGGCCGAGCTCGTGCAGCTCATCGAATATCTCGATCGTCTTCGGGCCCACTTCGCCCGATCGAGTTGACGCGCCGCCGAGCCGCCGGTACCTGGTGCAGGGTCGTGCCGACGATCCCACCGCCGCGGAGCCGTACCATGAGCAGGTTTCTCGCCTCAGCCGTCTCGGTCCTGGTTCTCGCGGCCTGCGCCCGAGGCACGGCTCCGCCGCCGAGCCCGGCCGCCGCCAGCTACGACGTCGTCATCGAGGGAGGGCGCATCGTCGACGGGACCGGCAACGCGTGGTATCCCGGCGACGTCGGAATCCGTGACGACCGGATCACCGCGATCACCCCGCCCGGAATGCTCGCCCGAGCGCGCGCGACGCAACGGGTGGATGCATCGGGCAAAGTGGTCGCACCGGGCTTCATCGACATCCAAAGCCACTCGCGCTTCAGCTTCCTCGGCGACGGCGACGGCCGGGTCGTGTCGAAGGTGACGATGGGCGTCACGACGGAAATCATGGGCGAGTCGACGACCAACGCGCCGTCGAGCCCGGCGATGATGGCGGCGGCCGGCACGAGCGCGGGCGTTACGCAGTTCGAGACGTTCGGCGAGTGGATGGAGGCAATGGAGGAGCACGGGGCGAGCGTGAATTTCGGCTCGTTCGTGGGTGCCACCACGATCCGCATCCTCGGGATGGGCGAGGCGATGGGCGCCGCCGGAAGCGAGGAGCGGCGCGCCATGCAGGAGGCCGTCCGGGGGTCGATGGAGGACGGCGCGTTCGGGATCGGCTCGGCGCTGATCTATCCGCCGGGCAACTTCGCGTCCACCGAGGAGCTGATTTCGATCAATCGTGCCGCGGCGCCCTACGGCGGCGTGTACATCACGCACATGCGTTCCGAGGCGGACAACTTCCTGGAGGCGATCGACGAGGCGATCACGATCGGGACCGAGGCCGGCGTTCCGGTGGAGATCTACCATCTGAAGGCGGGCGGGCGGCAGAACTGGAGCAAGGCCGCACGGGCGGTCGCCAAGATCGATTCCGCTCGAGCCGCGGGCGTCGATGTCCAGGCCAACATGTACCCGTACACGGCGGGTGGTACGGGGCTGACGGCGTGCTTCCCGCCGTGGGCCTCGGCCGACGGCGTCCTGATGGAGAACCTCGCGGATCCCGGGATGCGCGAGCGCATCCGAGGGGAGATCCTCCAGCAGACGAGCGACTGGGAGAACCTATGCACGCTCGCCACGCCCGAGGGGACCCTGATCCTGGGCGTCGAAAAGCCCCATAACCAGCGCTTCGCGGGCCGCTACCTCGCCGACATCGCAGAGGAGCTGAACAAGCACTGGATCGAGACCGCCTTCGACCTCGTGCTGAGCGAGGGCCAACGGGTCGGGACGATCTACTTCATGATGAGCGAGGAGAACGTCGCGATGCAGATCGGCCAGCCGTGGATCAAGTTCGGCACGGACGCGGGCGGGATCGATCCGGCGACCGCGACGGGCCTCGCCCACCCTCGGGCGTACGGCACCTTCACGCGCGTGCTGGGCAAGTACGTACGCGAGGAGAAGGCCACGACCCTCGAGGAGGCGGTGCGCAAGATGTCGTCGGCAGTCGCGACCAGGCTGCACATCGACGGGCGGGGACTCCTCGTCGAGGGGCATTACGCGGACGTGGTCGTCTTCGACCCGGCGACGGTGGGAGACCGCGCGACGTACGAAGAACCCCATCAGGTGTCGACGGGCATCGAGCACGTCTTCGTCAACGGCGTGGCGGTCGTGTCGGACGGCGTACACACCGGCGCCCTACCGGGGCGTCCGGTGCGGGGGCCGGGCTGGACCACGGGTCGCTGACCCCTCTCCGGTCGGCGGTGTGGCGCTGGTGGCCATCCTGAAGTACAGCCACGCCGTCCGGAGCACGCGACGGGAGAAGGGGCGCGCGGGCAACGACCGGGGCGCGGTCGGCGTCTAATCTCCCGGACATGAAACAGGATGTCCGAGAGGACCGTAGGTAGGCCTGTGGGTGGTGATGCGGTGACGGGGTTCCGGTCTGACCGGGGATGTGACGACGACGAAGATGAACGTGGACGATAGGATCCGATTCCTGCTGCGGACTGCGATCCGCGCGGAAGGAGGGGGTGACCTTCGGGTTGCTCTGCTGTTTCGACGGATGGCAGAGGAGCTGTGCACTGGTGAGAGCGCGTTCCTTGCTGCCGATGGCCCGGTCTTGGGGGCTCGCACCGACCGATCCACGTAGGCCGAATCCCGGGCGTTCGAGAAGCCCGGTTGCCTCCGGGCGGCCGGGTTTCTCGCGCGCCGGTGCCCGCGCTGCCTCTACGACGGCTCCTCACGGACACTCGGATCGACGGAGAGACCAGTCCGGTCCGGCCCCGTCGAGTCCCTCGATCCTCGGATGGAGCGCGTCCTCGCCCTCGCGCACGTAGACGATCCGGACCGGGAAGTCGTGCTCGAGGTTCTCGAACACGTACTCGCCCTCGATGTGAACCAAGGGGAAGCCGTGCTCGGATATCTCCCCCCGGGGATACGGCCAGAGCGTCACGCCGCGCTCGTCTTGCAGGAGCCGCCCGAACTCCCAATCCACCACCAGCCCGTCGCGCAGATAGCGAGTGGTTCCGAGCATCACGCCCCCCGCGGCCTCGGTCCACTGCTCGCGCATGTCCAGGGACCCCATGGTACCTGTCCAGCATCCGGCGAGGAAGGAGACATCGTCCAGCGTGAATCGCCGCTGCGCGTCGAGGTTCGTCAGGGAGCCTGCCAGCGCTACCAGGGCGTTCGCGAGGCCGAAAGCCCGCCATCCACCACGCACCGAACGGCTCCGGAGGTCGCCATTCTGCGCGCGGGTAGACCTCTTCACCACCGTCATCCTGCCGTCATTCCCGAGCCCTCCACTTTCCCCACACGTCGGATGGGGCCTTTCCCGGATCGCGAATCGGCCCCGGCTGCTTAGCTTATAAGTCTGTCCATCCCCCCGGCGCCACTCCAATTGCGTCGGACACGCGACAGTCCAAAGCGGCTAACTCCAACAGGACGATATGATGACGAAGGGGTACGGGCCGTGGGTGGCCCTCCTGGTATTCACGGCATGCGGCGGCGGTGACGCGCCCGACCCTGCGCCCGAGGCCGCGCCGGCGACCCCGGCTCCCGCGCCCGCGACAGCCATGCCGGCGCCGCCGACCGGCCCGCTCACGATGCCGGAGTGGTACGCCGTGGATCACGACGCGCGCACGGTCCGTCTCACGGTCACCGCCGGGTCAACGCCGGACAACAACCACTGGAACTTCAACGGCAAGATTCGCGGCGCCTCGGCGATCGTCGTGCCGGAGGGGTACGCGGTCACGATCGAGCTCGTCAATCGTGACCCGCTCATGGCACACAGTCTGGGCATTCAGGCGGGCTTCACGAATCCGATGGTGCCCCCGACGCCCGATCCGGCCTTCGATGGGGCGATGA
>Ga0268386_10000780_pt1 | contig 20889 bp, 14 predicted proteins | sample RVTome_15_FD_200260 | JGI IMG/M metagenome (GOLD analysis project Ga0268386, IMG submission 200260) | Soil microbial communities from uranium-contaminated site in the Upper Colorado River Basin, Wyoming, United States - RVT150D86... ...
TGGGGGCATCGGCCTCATCGGCATGCGAGACGTGTGCCAGCTGCCTCCAGATGAGAACCACGAAGACCGCGGAGCCGATGAAGGCGAACCAGAACGGGGCCGTTACGCCCAGCTCGCGGCCCAGGAGGCCGCCGATCACGGCACCGATCACCAGCCCGCCGTAGACGCCGACGGTGTTCACGCTTCCCACCCGGCCCTGGAGGTCGACCGGCACCGCGCGCTGGCGGATGGTCACCGAGGTCGTGCCCCAGACGAAGGCGTGAGCGCCGAAGACGAAGAAGATGGCCATCGCCACGGCGGGCGTGGTCGTCACGGCCAGGCCCAGGTGCGTGAACGTCTCGATGATCAGCCCGATGCGCATGAGGTTCCCGAGGCTCACGTGACGCGTGATCCACCCGTACGACAGGGTGCCGAGCAGCCCGCCGGCGGCCATGAACGTCGTGAGCAGCCCGAAGCCGATCTCCCCGAGGGCCAGGCGCTGGAGCGCATACAGCACGAGGATCGACCACGCCGCGCCGAACGTGATGTTGAAGATGAAGATCGTGAGCACCAGCGTCCGCACCGCAGTGTGGTCGCGCGTCCATCGCAGCCCCTCGGCGATGTCGTGGCGGATGTGGGTCCGCTGCTCTGGCCCGCGTAGCGTCCGCGTCAGGGCAATCCGGCTCACCAGGACCGCGGCCGCACCGACGAGTATCGCCTGCCCGATGAACGGCAGCGCCATCCCGGTGGCGAACAGCGCCGCCCCGAGCGGCGGGCCGGCAAGCTCGTTGAGGGTGATGAAGCCTGCCTGGAGGCGGGCGTTGGCGAGCGCCAGGTCGTCACGGCGGACGATCAGCGGGAGCAGCGTCTGCGACGCGTTGTCGGCGAAGACTTCGGCGGTGCCCAGCAGGAAGAGGCACCCCAGCACGACCGCGATCGAGACGGTGTCGGTAAGGATGGTCCCGGCAATGACGCCGAGCACCGCGGCTCGGACGACGTTGACGACCCCGATGATCACGCGGCGGTCGAGCCGATCGGACAGGGCCCCGGCGTAGAGCCCGAGCAGCAGCGGCGGCAGCCATTGGAGGAAGGCGGCGGCCGCGATGAGCAGGGCGTCATCGGTCAGGGAGGCGACGAGCAGTGGGCCCGCGGCGATCGCGATCCCGTCGCCGAGATTCGAGATCCACGACGACCCGAGCAGCCAGCGGAAGCTGACGCCGAACCGGGCAGGTGCGACCACCTGGACGACGCGGGTCACGGTCGGGAGGCGGGCGGTGACATCGGCGGCAGTCTACCGGCGATCGGGCCGATGCTCGGGTGCGCCGTGGTCCGCATCGGTCCGGTGCGGTCGAGCGTCGCCGTAGGTAACGGCCGGCCTAGTCCTCTCGGTCACTCGCTTGGTCGACCGGCAACCGATACGGTGTTTGCCTCAGGGGGGTCCACACGTCAGACGGCCAGACAGGGAGAGGACACGATGCAGCAGCCGCAGCCGCACGAGTGGCGCAGGTTCGGATTCGGTGGACCGCCGGAGCCGTGGCAGCACGACGCCGTGCGCGACCTCGACCGCCTGGCCACCTCCTACTACGTCGACATCCTCGAGTCGCAGCGCGCCATCTTCGGCATGCGACCGGCTGCCGACGTTCGCAGCCGGGTCGAGGACCTGCTGGCCACGGCCACCCGCCACAAGCACGAGATCGACTACACGCTCCGCCACTGGGCCACGCCCGTCGAACGGGTGCGGGTGGAGGACCGACTGGGGTCCCTCATGCGGATCGGGATGCGGCTGCGCGAGCTCCGTGACGCCGATCCGGCCGTGGGTCCCGCGCCGGAGCCCGTGCCGGCCGCGTAGTTCTCTTGCCGGTGCCGTTGACTCGCCGGTGGGAGTAACGGCCAGGAAGTGGCTGTTCGTCCCGGGAGCGGACCACAGGTGGCCAACTTCGCGCCCGCTGCCTGGCTGATCGTCCCGCGTGTGATGCAACGCGGCCAGGAAGTGGCCGTTACTCCCAGCAGCGGACCAAGCGCCCACGGCGCCGTAGACTCACAGACATGCCGCGGATGCCCACCCTGGACGATGTCAACGCCGCGCGAGCGCGCCTGCACGGCATCGTCCTCCACACCCCGCTCGAGCGCAGCCCCGAGCTCGCCGAGGCCACCGGCGCAGCGGACGTCCGGCTGAAGCGCGAGGAGCTCCAGCCGACCGGCGCGTTCAAGACGCGCGGTGCCCACAACAAGGTCGGCATCCTCGCCGAGGGACGCCCGGAGGCGGCACTCGTGACGGCCAGCAGCGGCAACCACGGGATCGCCGTCGCTACGGCCGCGGTGCGCCACGACATGCGCCTGACCGTCCTGGTCGGCAAGAGCGTCTCTCCCGCCAAGCTGGAACGGCTCCGCGCGCTCGAGACGCGCCGCATCACCGTCGAACTGTTCGGCAACGACACCGATAACGCGGAGGCCGAGGCCCGCCGACGCGACGATGCCGGCCACGCGATCTACGTCCCGCCGTACAACGACCCCGACGTCATCGCCGGCCAGGCGACGGTCGGCGTCGAGATGCTCACCGACTGGCCGGAACTCGACACGATCATCGTGCCGATCGGGGGCGGGGGGCTCATCGCCGGCATCGGTCTGTGGGCGAAGGCGATCAAGCCGGGCCTGCGGCTCATCGGTGTCCAGCCGGCCGCCTCGCCGCCGATGTATGCCCACTTCGAGACCGGCTCGACTGACCCGATGCCCATTGCGCCAACCCTGGCCGATGGGGTGTCGGGGAACATCGAGAAGTCGAGCATCACCTGGAAGCTGTGCCGCCAGCTCGTCGACGAGGTGGTGCTCGTCGAGGAGGACGCCATCGCCGACGCGATGCGCTGGGCACTCGAGGTGCCGCACACCCTGCTCGAGGGCAGCGCGGTGCTGGGGATCGCCGCGCTCCGGGCCCGCGCGATCGGCGTGACCGATCGCAATGTCGCGGTGGTGACGACGGGCCGCAACGTCGGCCCCGAGACGCTGCGCGCGCTGTTCGGCTAACGGTGTGAACCGGCCCAACCGAGCCCGTCGTCCCCGGGTGCCTCGAGCGCCTCGAGGGCGGCGACCTCGTCCTCTGCCCGGCGCAGCGCGCTCCGCGCCTCCTCGACGGAGGCCGATGCGAACCGCAGCTCGTCGCCCGGCCGCAGCCGCGCCACGCGACCGAAGTCGGCGCCGATGACCACGGCCGGCACGGGGTAGCCGCCGGTCACGGGCCGATCGGCGAGCATCACGATCGGGCGCCCGTCGGGCGGCACCTGGATCGCGCCGAGCGGCAGCCCCATGGAGGGAATCTCACCGATGGCGCCCTCCAGCCTCGGGCCGTCGAGCCGCACACCGGCTCGGTCGGCTTCCTGCCCGATGCGCCAGGTTGTTCCGGTTAATCCTTCGACTCCGCGATGCGGGCCGGGCACGATCCGGATCGGCCCCGTCGGCTCGGCGCCGCGCCAGCGGAATCCCGGACCGGTGGCGACCCCGTGCCCCAGCCGATCACCGGCGCGCAACGCGCGACCGTCGAGGCCGCCGAAGCCGCTGCGCAGGTCCGTCGCCGCTGAGCCGAGCAGCGGGTCGATCTCGAGGCCGCCGCCGATCGCCAGGTACGCGCGCGCATCCAGGCCCTCCCCGATGCTGAGCTGGGCGCCGGCGCGGACCGCTCGGGCCGCCCGTGACCGGAGCGGCAGGCCGTCGACGGTGGCGACCATCTCGCCGACCAGCGCCAGCAGGGCGGGCTCGGTGAAGCGCAGGGTCGGGCCGGCGAGGGTGAGCTCCAGCAGCGCCGCGCCGTCCGGGTTGCCGACCAGCCGGTTCGCCAGCCGCGCGCCCCAGGGATCGGCGGCGCCGCCGACCGGGACGCCGACGTGGCGCCAGTCCCGACGCCCGAACGGATCCTGGACCGTCGTGAGGATGCCGGGCTCGACGACCTCGATGCTCACCAGTCGGCCCGCGGCCCGACGTGCCGCTCCCAGTCCTCGGCCGCGATCGGCTCGAACCGCACCTCGTCGCCGGGCTCGAGGTAGACCGGCGGCTCCCGTCGGGGATCGAAGAGAGTCACCGGCGTGCGGCCGATGACGCGCCAGCCACCCGGCAGCTCGGCCGGGTAGATCCCGGTCATGCCGTCGGCCACCGCCACCGATCCTGCCGGCGTTCGGGTGCGAGGCGTCGCCAGACGCGGGACCCGCCACGAGGGGGGCAGGCCGCCCACGTACGCGAATCCCGGCGCGAAACCGCCGAACAGGACGCGGTGCTCCCGGGCCGCATGCGCCTCGACGACCTCGGCCTCCGGGAGCCCGACGAGCTCCGCCACCTCGGCCAGGTCGGGTCCGTCGTACACGACCGGGATGCGCCGCCGGCGGCCGGTAGCCTCGGGCGCCGGCGTGCGGGACCCTAGCTGGGCCTCGAGCGATACGACGTCGGCGGCAAGCGCGTCGAACTCGACGAGGAGGGACGCGCGGCCGGGCACGAGCCCAGTGACGCCCTCGATCGGCTCGCCGAGCAGCGCGCGCCGGAGCCCCTGGGCCGCCTCGGGGCCGTCGAGCTCCACGAGGAATGCCGCCTCCCCGAACGGGCGGATCCGGCTCACGGTGGACCGATCGCGACCCCGGCACGCCCCAACGCCGCACGAACGGCCGCGGCGATCTCGACCGCGCCGGGCGTATCGCCGTGGCAGCAGATGCTCTCCGCGCGGAGCGTCACGCGCGACCCGTCGACGGCGGCCACCTCGCCCCGCGCGACGGCCACGGCCTGCGCGGCGGCGGCGTCCACGTCGGTCAGCACCGAGCCCGGCTCGGAACGCGGCTGGAGCGAGCCATCGGCGAGGTAGCGACGGTCGGCGAAGGCCTCGGGGATGAACCGCAGGCCCGCATCGGCGGCGGCGGACGCCATCGGCTCCGAGGACGCCAGGCCGAAGAGCAGGAGGTCGCGGCTGAAGCGCGCGGTGGCCCGGGCAATGGCGGCGGCGAGCGCCGGATCGGCTGCCGCCTGGTTGTAGAGCGCGCCGTGCGGCTTGACGTGCTGCATCTCGACGCCGGCGCTGCGGCAGAACCCCTCCAGCGCGCCGATCTGGTAGCGCACGAGCGACTCGACCTCGTCGTGGCTGAAGGGCATCGGGCGCCGGCCGAACCCCAGGAGGTCGGGATAGCCCGGCTGCGCGCCGACCGCGACGCCGGCGCGGGCGCAGAGCGCGACGGTCGCCTCCATGACCCGGAAGTCGCCGGCGTGGAAGCCGCAGGCGAGGTTGGCGCTGGTCAGGTACGACACCAACCGCTCGTCGTCGCCGAGCGTCCAATGGCCGAAGCTCTCACCGAGGTCCGCGTTCAGGTCCATGCCGCCTCCATGGTACGGATGGCACTTGTCGGCCGACGTACGATCAACGCATGCAAACGACGTCACCCCCCGAGCGGCCGGCGTCACCCTCGGGTCCTCCCGCGCTCGTCATCGGCGCCATCCTCGTTACCGTCGGGCTCATCCTGCTCGTCGCGCAGCTCGCCGACTTCGCGCTCGGCGACCTCGGGTGGCCGCTCTGGATCGTCGCGGTCGGCGCGGTGCTGCTGGTGCTCGGGCTGACCGTCGTCGGTGAGCGCGGCCTGGTCGTCGCCGGCTCGATCGTCACCACGGTCGGGCTCATCCTCCTCTACCAGGACTCGACCGGCCACTGGGAGAGCTGGGCCTACGCGTGGACCCTGTTCCCCGCCGCCGGCGGGCTGGGCGTCGCGCTCTGGGGGATCCGAAGCGGCAGTGGCTCGGAGTTCCGGGCCGGCACCTGGGCAATGCTTGGCGGGCTGGGCTTCTTCGCGGTGGCGTTCCTGTTCTTCGAGGGCATCATCGGGCTCAGCGGCGATCGCCTGCCGGTCGCGGACTGGGTGCTGCCGGTGGTCGTCATCGGGATCGGCGTGGTGATCCTGGCGCGCGGGCTGATGCAGCGGGGCGACCCCGAGGCCGGTTAGGGTCGCGGCCCGCGTGAGACACGTGCATCACTGCGGCACCCGGCGAGGCGTTGGGCCAGCGGAGTACATACAGTAAATACGCTTCGCGCTCGAACGACGCCTCACCCCCACGCACCGTATCCTTGAGGGCGACATGCCCTCGAACGACCCGACCGATGCGCTGAACCTGGTCAACGCCGGCTACGTCGCGGATCTCTACGACCAGTACCGCCGCGATCCGACGAGCGTCGATCCGGAATGGCGGACGCTCTTCGACTCCGGTGCCGGCGGCTACGAGCCGGTCGCAGCGACGACCCCCGAGGACGCCAACGGCAGGCCAGCGGCCGATGCGCCAGCGGACGCCCCGGCGGAGGCGCCCGAGGCACCCGCTACCCCGATCCCCGATGGCGCCACCCTGATCAAGGGCCCCGCCGCCCGCCTGGCGCAGAACATGACCGCCAGCCTGGCCGTTCCCACCGCCACAGGCTTCCGCGAGATCGATGTCGCGACGCTGGAACAGCGCCGCAAGGAGCTGAACGGCCAGATCGCGCCGCGCAAGGTGAGCTTCACGCACCTCATCGGCTGGTCCATCGTGCAGGCCGCCGCCGAGCATCGGTCCATGAGCCATGCCTACACCGAGTTCGACGGGCAGCCGCACCGGGTCGACCCGGGCAAGATCAACCTCGGCCTGGCGGTGGACGTCGAGCGCAAGGACGGCAGTCGCTTCCTGATGGTGCCGGTGATCAAGGCCGCCGATGGGATGGACTTCGCCGAGTTCCACGCCCGGTACGAGGAGCTCGTCGAGAAGGTGCGGACGAACAAGGCCGCCCCCGATGACTTCGCCGGCGCCACGGTCACGCTGACCAACCCCGGCACGCTGGGGACGACCGCATCGGTCCCACGGCTGATGCCGAACCAGGGCACGATCGTCGCCACCGGCACGATCCGCGACGTGGGCGCCGATCGCCGCATGACGATCAGCTCGACCTACGACCACCGCATCATCCAGGGCGCGGAGTCCGGCCTCTTCCTCCAGCGCATCGAGCGCCTCCTCACCGGCGAGGACGACTTCTACGCCGGTGCGTTCGGCGCCATGGGCGCCCGGGTCGCCGACGTGACGACCGCCGAGCCGATGCCGTCGCCGGCCGAGGCAGCCAGCGCGCCGCCACCGATCGCGGGCAGCGAGGCGGACCACGAGCAGCTCAAGGCGGTTGCCGCCGGCGTGGCGCTGGTCAAGGCGTATCGGCACTTCGGGCACATGAGCGCGAAGCTCGATCCGCTGGGTGCCGAGCCCGTGGGCGAACCCGCCCTCGATCCCGAGCCGCTGGGCCTGACGCCCGAGCTCATGGCCCGCATCCCGGCCGAGCTGCTGCGAATCTACGTTCCGGGCGCGACCCTGGCCGAGGCGCTCCCCCGCCTCCAGGAGACGTACAGCGGCACGATCGCCTACGAGGTCGAGCACATCGGCTCCCACGAGGAGCGCGTCTGGCTGCGCCAGGTGATCGAGTCCGGTGAGCATCGGCGCCCGATGGAGCCCGACGACCAGGTCGCGCTGCTCGAGCGGTTGATCGCCGTCGAGACGCTCGAGCGCTTCCTCCATCGCGCCTACCTGGGACAGAAGCGGTTCAGCATCGAGGGCCTCGACGCGATGGTGCCGATGCTCGATGTCATCCTGGGCGACGCGGCCGACCAGGGCGCGCGCAAGGTGATGATCGGGATGGCGCACCGCGGCCGCCTGAGCGTGCTGGCCCACGTGGTGGGCGTGAGCTACGAGGGGATCCTCGCGGAATTCGAGGCGGGACGCGCCGGCGTCGAGGCGCCCACCTCGCCGAAGGGTGGCTCCGACGACGTGAAGTATCACCTGGGCGCAGAGGGGGGCTACCTCACCGCCGACGACGAGATCGTCCACGTCGTCCTGTCGCCGAACCCCAGCCACCTCGAGGCGGTGAATCCGGTGATCGAGGGCCGATCCCGCGCCGAGCAGACCGACCGGTCGCAACCCCGCGTCACCGTCGACCATGCCATCACCCTGCCGATCCTCATCCACGGCGACGCCGCCTTCGCCGCCCAGGGGGTCGTTGCCGAGACCTTTAACCTCGCCCGGCTCGACGGCTACGCGACCGGCGGCACCGTCCACCTCATCGCCAACAACCAGGTCGGCTTCACCACCGCGCCGCGCGAGGGCCGCTCGACCGATTACAGCTCGGACCTGGCCAAGGGCTTCGATGTGCCGATCATCCACGTCAACGCCGACGATCCCGAGGCCTGCCTGGCCGCCGCGCGCCTGGCGATGATGTACCGCGAGCGCTTCGGGCACGACGTCGTCATCGATCTGGTGGGCTATCGGCGCTTCGGCCACAACGAGGGCGACGAGCCCGCCTACTCGCAGCCGGCGATGTACGCGACGATCGTCGAGCACCCATCGGCCCGCGAGGTCTACCAGGCACAGCTCGTCGAGGCGGGGGCCGTGTCCATCGAGCACGCCAAGGCGAAGATCAAGGAGATGTTCGACGAGCTGGCCGGCCACCAGGCGGCGCTGCGCAAGGGCGCCGAGGAGCCGGAGGGCGAGCTCGACCGCGGCTCCGAGGCGATTCCGCCGGAGGAGATCGGCGAGCCGGAGACGGCCGTCGCCGCGGACCGGCTGCGCGAGCTCAACGCCGGCCTGCGGGGCGTACCGGACGGCTTCACGATCCATCCGAAGCTGCTGAAGATGCTCGACCGGCGCAGCGCGGCGCTCGACGGCGACGACGCATCGGTCGACTGGAGCCACGCCGAGCTGCTCGCCGTCGCCTCGCTCCTGGCCGATGGAACCCCCGTCCGCCTCACGGGACAGGACACGGTGCGCGGCACGTTCAGCCAGCGCCACGCCGCCCTGTGGGACGCGGTGACCGGCGAGCGCTACGTGCCGCTCCAGCACCTGCCCGCGTCGCGCGCCAGCTTCGAGGTCCACAACTCGCCGTTGAGCGAGTACGCGGCGCTGGGCTTCGAGTACGGCTACGCGGTCACCGCCCGCGACGCGCTCGTCCTGTGGGAGGCGCAGTACGGCGACTTCGTCAATGGGGCGGAGATCATCATCGACCAGTTCATCATCGCCGGGCTGGCGAAGTGGCGGCAGACCTCGCGGCTGACCCTGCTCCTGCCGCACGGCTACGAGGGTTCGGGTCCCGAGCACTCGTCCGCCCGGCTCGAGCGCTTCCTTTCGCTCGGTGCGGAGGGGAACATCCGGGTCGTCTATCCCACCACGCCGGCGCAGCACTTCCACCTGCTCCGCCGCCAGGCGCACCACCACGACGCGCGGCCGCTGGTGGTGATGACGCCGAAGTCGCTGCTCCGCCTGCCTGCCGCGGCCTCCCGCCCGGTGGAGCTGTCTGAAGGGTCGTTCCGGGCGGTCCTCGATGACTCGCGCTTCGCCGACGCCAAGGCCGCGGCGAAGGTGCGACGCGTGCTCCTGTGCAGCGGCAAGATCTACTACGACCTCATCGGCTCCGAGCACTTCGAGGAGGCTTTGGACATCGCGATCGTGCGGGTCGAGCGCCTTTACCCCTTCCCGGTGGACGAGCTGCAGGCCGTGCTCGATCGGTACCCGAAGATCGACTCCTACGCTTGGGTCCAGGAGGAGCCGCGGAACATGGGCGCGCGCAAGTTCGTCCTGCCGCGCATTCGGCACCTGGTGCCGTACAAGATCCCGCTCGGCGACATCTCCCGTCCCGAACGCTCGCGGCCCGCCGAGGGCTATCCAGCGGCCCACGCCGTGGAGCAGGAGCGGATCGTCCGGGAGGCGCTGACCGAGCGCTGAGCACGGGAGGGGTGGACCGATACTCTCGCGCAGCCTGCTCGCGGTTCTTGCTTCTGTGCTGGCGGCGACCGCCGGCCTCGTCTCCCAGCTGGACGGCGACGTCGACTTCGTCCCGTTCTTCGTCGGACTCACGGTGCTGGGAGCCACGGGTGCCTTCGTGGTGCGCGAGCCGTACACCGACAACCGTCGCGTCTTCGGAGCGATGGTCGCGACCGTCTGGATCGCCGTGGCGTTCATCATCGGCGGCCTGCTGCTGTGGCGTCAGGTCCTGTGCGGGTGCTCCATGCCGGAGCCCACCGCCGAGGCGACCTACCTCGGCCTCACCGCGACGGTCTACCACGTTGCCGGGGTGTACCTCGGCGGGGCGCTCATGGCGGTGGCGGCCTTCTCGCGCGCCCTGGCGCGCTGACTCGAAATCCGCTCTCCCCGCGGCACATCTGGCGGCCGATGCGGCCCGCGCGGGGGCCGGCTGAGCTATTGCTCACGTGCGGAAGCAGATTGCGAGTCGGGCGACCGCGAGTTGAAGGAGCGCTCGGCCGGGGCGCAGATTTCGACGCGCGCTCGGGCTGCGGCCCGCGATGCGACCGAAGGTGGAACGCAAGGTCGAGCAACGCCTTGCCGACGCGCCTTCGGCGCCCGGCTACTGCTCACGTGCGAGAGCAGATTTCGAGTCGCGGCGCGAGCGCGGCCCCTGAAGCGTCGGTCCGTATACTCGCCGACGTGACCGATGCCCCCCAGCCCCTGCTCGAGCGCTACCGCGGTCTCCTGGCCCGCGAGGGCGAGGCGTTCCCGATCACCCTCGGCGAGGGTGGCACGCCGCTCGTCCACGCCCGTCGGCTGGGCGCCGAGCTGGGGCTCGAGCGGTTGCACCTGAAGTTCGAGGGAACGAACCCGACCGGCAGCTTCAAAGACCGCGGCATGGTGCTGGCGGTCAACCGGGCGGTGGCCGCGGGGGCGAAGGCCGTGGTGTGTGCCTCGACCGGGAATACCTCGGCCTCGGCAGCGGCCTACGCGGCGGCGGCCGGCCTGCCGTGTCACGTGATCCTGCCGGCCGGCAAGGTGGCGCGCGGCAAGCTCGCCCAGGCCCTCGTCGCCGGAGCGAGGCTGGTCATGGTCGACGGCAACTTCGACGCGGCGCTCGAGGCCGTTCGACGCCTGGGGGACGAGGGGGCCGCGGTCGTGGTCAACTCGATCAACCCCGACCGGCTCATCGGACAGCAGACCGGCGCCTTCGAGGTGGTCGACACGCTCGGCGGAGCCCCCGACGCCCTGGCGCTGCCGGTGGGCAACGCCGGCAATATCACCGCCTACTGGCGCGGCTTCCGCCGCTACGCCGAGGCGGGGCGCACCCCCGGCGCGAAGCTGCCGCGCATGCTCGGCTTCCAGGCCGAGGGCGCAGCCCCGATCGTGCGCGGGGTGCCGGTCGAGGCGCCGGACACGGTGGCCACGGCGATCCGCATCGGCAACCCGGCATCGTGGAGCGGCGCAACCGACGCGCGCGACGAGTCCGGCGGCGTCATCGAGATGGTGACCGACGACGAGATCCTCGAGATGCAGCGCATGATCGTGCTGCTCGAGGGCGTCTTCTGCGAGCCGGCATCTGCGGCGGGGGTGGCCGGCGTGCGACGCCTGGCGGCGGAGGGACGCATCGGCCGCGACGAGACCGTCGTCTGCGTGCTGACCGGCCACGGCCTCAAGGACCCCGATGCGGTCCAGCCCGAGGAGGGCTCACTGACGCCGATCCCGCCCGACCTCGGCTCGATCCGCGAGGCGATGGAGCTCTGAGGCGCGAGCTCGTCCCGTAGATCGATCACCGGGCGCCCGAGCCGAGCTCCCGGCGCGGCCTGACCAGTACATCGGTCCGCGCTACGCCTAACGGTCAGCGTGGAACCCTAGCCCGGGCAGCAGGCGTCGACGATGGCGGCGACGAAGTCCTCGGGCGTGCCGCCCTTGCTCACGTAGCACGACCGCGACCCGTCGAGCGCGGCGTGGCCCTCGACGTCGGCCCAGCCGGTGAGGACGACCTTCATGGACGGCCATGCGCGTTGCAGCCCGGCGATGAGCGCGGCGCCGGCCTCCACGTCGGGGAGTCGTGGGTCGAGGAGGACGACATCGGGCTCGGCCTTCTGAACCTCCTCGAGCGCGGTACGGACGTCACCCGCGCGCCCGACGACCGACACATGGCCGGTCAGGCCGAGGAGCTCGGCGAGGCTCTGCTGCACGCGGCGATCGGCATCGACGATCACCACCCTCGGCGCGGAGGGCGCGATGGGGCGCGCAGTGGCTTGCATGTCACGAGCGTACGCTCCGAATCGCGAAGCGGCGATTGGCCGAACGACCGACCGCCGTCTACGTCATTCGGCCGAGCCGGGGACCGACGCGTCGATCGTCGTGCCCTTGCCGGCACGGCTCTCCACCCGCAGCTCGCCGCCGACGAGGTCGACCCGCTGCCGCATCCCGATGAGCCCGAGGTGGCCGCGCGGCACCGCGTCGGGGTCGAAGCCCCCGCCGTCGTCGCTCACCGACAGCCGGACCTGGTCGGCCTCGCGCCAGATGCGAATGGTGGCGTTCGACGCGTTGGCGTGCTTGACCACATTGTGGAGCGCCTCCTGGCCGATGCGGTACAGCGCCTCCTCGGCGGCCAGCGCCAGCCGGTCGATCGGCTCCGCATCCACGACGATGGCGAGGCCGGTGCGGCGCTGGACGGCGGTGGCGTGGGTGCGCAGCGCCTGGATGAGCCCATCGGACTCGAGGCTCGACGGGCGGAGCTCGAAGATGAGCGTCCGCATCTCGGCGAGGGCGTCCTTCTGGAGCTCGCGCAGCTCGACGAGCTTCTCCGTCGCCGCCGCCGGATCGGTCCCGAGCAGGATCTCGAGGGTCCGAAGGGTGAGGCCCATGCTGAACAGGGCCTGGGTGACCGAGTCGTGGAGCTCGCGCGCAAGGTGGGCGCGCTCCTGGCTGGCCGCCAGCTCCGCGGCCTGGTCGCGGAGGTCGCCCTCGAGGCGCTCGCGCTCGCTGATGTCGCGGACCGAGCCGTGGCCGCCGACGAACCGGCCGTCGGCAATGGTGCCCGTCATCGCCACCTCGGTCTTGGCGAACCGGCCATCGGGCAGCGGCAGATCGAGGCGCAGGCGCTGCTGCCGGTTCGGCTCGCTGCGCAGCAGCCGCCACGCCTCCGCGGCCTCGGCAAGGCCGGTGCCCGCCAGCACGGTGAATGGCTGGCCGATGAGCTGCTCGGGCTTCCAGCCGGTCTTCTCCTCGAGCGAGTCGCTGAAGAACGTGAAGCGGCCCTCGGCGTCTACCTCCCACACGATGTCCGGCGAGTTGTCGACGAGGTGGCGGTAGCGTCGCTCCGACTCCTCGACCTCGGCGTACAGCCGGGCATTGGTCAGGGCGATGGCCGCCTGGTCGGCGAGCAGCTTCAGCAGCTCGGCGTCCTGCTCGTCGAACGCGTGCGGCTCGGTCGACTGGACGGTGATCGTGCCGATGAGCCGATCGGGACCGAGGAGCGGCGCCGACATCATCGAGTGGATCTCCTGGACCTCGATCCAGGCGTCGCCCTCGTCGTGCGGGAAGCCCTGGTCGGCGAGGTAATCGCCTGTCCAGGTCACGCGGCGCTCGGCGGCGGCGATGCCGGCGATCCCCGAGCCGATCGGCACCACGACGTCCTCGTCGGACGGCGGGATCGGCGCGGCGGTGATCGGCGGATCGAGGTGCGTGCCGCTCTCGCCGAGCAGGTTGATCTGGGCGCGGTCGGCGCCGAGCAGGCGGGCGGCATCGGCCACCGCGCGGTCGAGCACCGTCTGCGGCTCGTGGAGCGAGGCGATGTGCGCGGCGATCTCGGCGAGGCTGCGCTGGGCGTCCACCCGGGTGCGCAGCTGTCCGACGAGGCGGGCGTTGGTGATCGCCACCGCCGCCTGGCCGGCGAAGAGCTGGACGAGCTCGAAGTCCGCATCGGTGAAGGCGACCTCGGCGCCGCCGGTGCGCGCGATGTTCATGGCGCCGATGACCTCGTCGCCGCTGATGAGCGGCACGATGATCATCGCCTCCTCCTCCTCGTCCGTTCCGGGGATCTGGATGACGCGCGAGTCGTGAAGGGCGTCGTTGATGAGCACCGGCTCCCGGTGCTCGACGCTCCACCAGGTGAGCCCTCGGCCGCGCTCGATTGGGAACCCGAGGACGGCGTGGGCGTTGCGGTCGCGGGCCAGCACCGGGTTGAGGATCTTCATCTCGTCGTCGACGCGGTAGATGCTGAAGTTGTCGTACCAGACCACGCTCTTCAGACCATCGGCGATCAGGTCGAGCACCGATGCCGGGTCCAGCGTGCGCAGCAGCCGCTCGTTGATCTGGAGCAACCGCTGCTGCGAATCGGCGAGGCGGGCGAGCGCCGCCGACTCCTCGCCGAGCTCGTCGTACAGGCGGGCGTTGGTGATGGCGATCGCCGCCTGGTCGGCGAGGGTGCGCAGCAGCTCCTCCCCGGCCTCGTCGAAGGCATGGAGTCGGCTCGACTGGACGGTCAGCGCACCCAGGCCGCCGGCGCTGCTGATCAGCGGAGCGGTCATCACCGAGCGCGTGCCCCGACGCCTGATGTAGGCATCGAGCTCCTCGCTGTGTGCAAAGGCGGGATCGGCGAGATAGTCGCCCGTCCGCCTGACCCGCCGCTCGGCCATCGCCACGCCGCTGATCCCCTCGCCAATGCGCACCGGGATGTCGTCGGCCGGTCCGTCCGCCGGGGCGTAGGCGATCGGCCAGCCGAGGAGGGCGTCGTTGTCCTCGAGCGGGTTGATGATCGCCGTGTCGGCATCGAGCAGCCGCAGCGCCTCCTCCGCGGTGCGCTGGAGGACGGCGGCCGGATCGTGGAGCGCGGCGATCTCGGCGCTGATGGCGGCCAGCGCCTGCTGCGCGTCAATACGCTCGCGCAGCTGCTCGTACAGGCGCGCGTTGTTGACCGCGATCGCCGCCTGGCTGGCGAGGACCTCCAGCAGCTCCTCGTTCGCCGCGTCGAACGCGTTACGCGCCTGCGAATGGACGGTCAATGAGCCGATGGCGCCGTCCTCCCCGATGAGCGGCGCGCTCATCACCGATCGAATGCCGTGCTGCCGGATGTACCGGTCGGGGGCCTCGGCGTGCGTGAAGGCCTCGTCGGCCAGGTAGTCGCCGGTGCGGATCACGCGGCGCTCGCGGACCGCGCGGCCCGAGACCCCCTCGTCGAGCTGGACGGGATCCACCTCTTCGTCGCGCTCGATCGGCAGGTCGATCGCCGAGTGGCCGAAGGCCCAGTGCAGGCCGCCACTCTCGGCGAGCAGCTCGATGCGGCCGCCATCGGCGTCGAGCAGGCGAACCGCCTCGTCCAGCGTCCGCTGGAGCACGTCGCCCGGGTCGCGAATGGCGGAGATGCGCGCCGCGATCTCGCCGAGCGAGCGCTGGGCCTCGACCCGCCGCTCCAGCTCCTCGTAGAGGCGGGCGTTGCCGAGCACGATCGCCGCCTGGCTGGCCAGCGCACCGATGAGCTGGGCGTCGTCGTCGCCGAAGGCCTCGGGCCGGCTCGCATAGGCCGTGATCGAGCCGAGCGCCCCCTCCTCGCCGATGAGCGGCGCGCTCATCTGCGAGACGTAACCGGAACGGCGGATCCAGTCGTCGGCCAGCGCGGTGTGCTCGAACGTGCGGTCGGCGAGGTAGTCGTCGGTCCAGGTGACCGTCTCGGTCTCGATCGCGCGCCCGGCGATCCCCTGACCGATGCTGACCGTCACCGGGTCGAGCGGCCCGTCGGCCCCGGCATTGAGGACCTGGCGGTAGTCGGCGAGCTCCCGCGTCCCGGCGCGGACATGGTGGATGACGGCGTGCTCCGCGCCCAGCAGGCGCTTCGTCTCGGCCACCGTCCGGTCGAGGACCGCCGCCGGGTCGCGCAGGGAGGTGATGGCCGCCGCGATCTCGCCAAGCGACTTCTGGGCCTCGACGCGGTGGGCGAGCTTGGCGGCGGCGACCTCCGCCTCGGCGTAGAGGCGGGCGTTGGTGAGCACGATGGCCGCCTGGTCGGCCAGCAGTCCGAGCAGCTCGCCGGCATCGTCGTCGTAGGCACCGGGGTGCTCCGCGTAGACGCCGATGGCGCCGATCGGCTCGTCGTCCGCCACCAGCGGCGCGGCGATGACCGCCCGGATCCCGAGCCGGCGCGCGATCACGTCGGAGTTCCGCTCATGCGGGAAGCTCTCGTCGGCGAGGTAGTCCTCGGTCCAGGTGGCACGGCGCTCGCGCACCGCCCGGCCGGACACGCCCTCGTCGACCGGCGTGTGGTCCGCCTTGGTGAATGGCACCAGCTCGCCGTGGACGAGCGAGTGGCCGTCGCCCCAGCGCAGCACCCCGTCGTCCTCCTTGACGACCATGCCGATCTGGCCGCCGTGGCCCTTCAGCAGGCGGACCGCGGCCATGAGCGTCTGCTCCAGCACCGCGGACGGATCCCGGAGCGAGGTCAGCTGCGCCGCCATCTCGGCCAGGGTGCGCTGCGCGTCGACACGCCGGGCGAGCTCATCGGTCTGCTCGCGCAGGCGCTCCATGAGCTGCTCCGAGGCGGTCAGGTCGCGGATCGAGCCGTGGGCACCGCTGAAGACGCCGTCGCGGTCGCTGCCGATGGCGTACACCTCGGCCGGGATCGGGGCGCCCTGGCGTCGGCGGAGCATGAACCGGATCTTGCGCACGACCGATGGGTCGGACTGCAGCCCCTGCCATGCCGCCTGGGCATCGGGCATCGACTCCGGCGCCACGATGGCTGGCCAGGACTGGCCGATGAGCTCGTGCGGTTCCCACCCGGTGAGCTCGGCGAGGCGCGGCGAGAGGAAGGTGAAATGTCCCTCGAGATCGGTCTCCCACACGAGGTCCGGTGAGGAGGTCACCAGGTGGCGGAAGCGGCCCTCGGAGCTCGACACCTTCTCGAGCAGCCGGGCGTTGGCGATGGCGATGGCACCCTGGTCGGCGAGCCCAACCAGGAGCTCCAGCTCGTCCTCGCTGAACCGATGGAGCTCTTCGAAGGAGACCGCCAGCGTCCCGATGACCTGTCCCTCCGGGCCGCGCAGCGGCGCGGAGGCCATGCCGCGCAGGCCGAGCCGCTCCGCGACCGACTGGTCCGACTCCTCGTGCGGGATCCGCGGGTCGACGAGGTAGTCCTCGGTGGCGACCACCTCGCCGGTGCCGGCCGCCAGGCCGTTGATCCCGCCGTTGATCGGGAACTCGAGCTCGTGGAGCCATTCCTCGGTCCAGGCCGGGCTGCCGGTCAGCACCGTGGGTCGCAGGAACTCGCCCGACTCGTCCATGAGGGTGAGGTGCGCGCCGTCGGAGCCGAGCAGTCGGCGGGCCGCGTCGACCACCTCGCGCAGGACGTCGTCCAGGCCGCGGATGGCGGCGATCGAGGCCGTGATCTGCGCCAGCGTGCGCTGCGCGTCGACGCGCCGTGCCAGCTCGTCCTGCGACCGCGCCAGCCGCTCGATGAGGCGCTGGTTGGCGATCGCCGCGGCGGCATGGTCGGCCAGGGCACGCAGGAGCGCGACCTCCGCCTCGTCGAAGTCGTCAAGGCGCGATGAGTAGGCGCCCAGCGCCCCGAGGACCTCGCCCTCGGCGATGAGCGGCGCCGCGGCCATCGACTGCATGTCGGCGATCTGGACGATCCGATCCGCGATCTCGGAGTGCGGGAAGCGCTCGTCGTGCGGGTAATCGCCTGACACGACCACCTCGCCGGTCGCCACGGTATGGCCGAACAGCCCGACGCCGACCGGCAGCGACAGGTCGCGGATGAGCCGCTGCGCCTCGGGATTGCGGATGCCGGCGTCGACCGCGAACCGCATGCGCTGGTCGCCGTCGACCAGGTAGACCATCGCTCCATCGGCATCGAGCAGGCGAGCGGCCTCCTCGACGGCGCGCGCCAGCAGCGCCTGCGTCTCGGGCTGATCGATGTCCGCGGGGACAGGGTGGGTCTCGTGGCGGGAGGGAGCTCGGGTCATCGGCGCAGGTGAGGATACGCCATCACACGCGCGCGACCCCACCCGGCGAGCAGCCGAGACGCCCTACGTCATCTGGCCGAACGAGCGACCGCGCGCTTGTCCCGCGCCGCCATGGGGCTCCTGCCGGATTCGCCGGGCGCGCCGCGACCGGAGCATGTGGCCATCGATTGACGAGCGACGTTGACAACCGCGTCGCCGGACATCCAGGAGGGTTCACGAAAAATGTTCCAGGCACTTCGCAGCCGCACCGGTGGTTTCGCGGTCACCTCCGTCATCGTCGGGCTCGCGCTGGCGACCGGCTACATCCACCTCGGCCTGGGTGGCCTGCTCTTCACCCTGAACGGCCTCGGCTACATCGGCCTCGCCGGACTGATCGTGATCGGCGCCGCCGCTCCGATGCCGATCGTCAAGCGCTACAGCTGGTTCCCCCGCGTCGCCCTGGCCGGCTACACCGCCATGACGATCGCCGGCTACCTGGTGATGGGCCCGTACTTCAGCCTCGGCTTCATCGCCAAGGGCATCGAGGTCGCGCTGATCGCCGCCCTGGCCGTCGACGTGGTGCGCGTCTACGGCAGCCCGATGGGCCTCGTCCGCACCGCGCTCGGCTCGGTCGCCCCGGTCCTGCCGGCCCGCCTCCGCGCCTTCGCCTCCCCCGCCTGATTCTGTCGATCCCGATGGGCGGGCCGGTTCGCCGGCCCGCCCGCTACCACGGAGCACCTTCACCGATGAAGCCGATCCGCCTCTCCCTCGTCGCCGTCGCCCTGGCCGCCGTCCTCGCCGCGTGCGGGACCACCTCCGCCGACGGTGGCTCCGCCCCCGATCCGGCCGACGCCGACGTCACCGTCACCGCGGTGGACATGGTCTTCGACCCGGGCGCCGTCACCGTCGCCGCGGGCGAGACCTTCACCATCGCGCTCGTGAACGAGGACGCGATGCCACACAACATCGCCATCTACACCGACTCCTCGAAGTCCGAAAAGCTCTTCGAGGGCGAGATGGTCACCGATGGCACCGTCGTCTACGACCTCCCCGCGCTGGATGCCGGCGAGTACTTCTTCGACTGCTCGCTCCATCCGAACATGACCGGGACCCTCGTCGTCGAGGGCTGACCTCGCTCCTCCATCTGGCGTTCCGTCCGGGTATCCGGGCGGGGCGCCTCTTCGTGTGCGGCGCCTCGGGCCACGTCCCGCGCTCGAGGCCGCTGCCCGCGGACCAGTCGACGCGGGACCCGTGACGGCTGGCGCCCGGGTGCTCCCCTGCGGAGTGCAGTTCCGAGGTGCCGTGGCGGTCTTCGCGTACCTGCCTCGGCCCGGCCGTCTGCAGCGATGGGGGACGCCGTTTCCCGAGTGGTAATCGTGCGCGCAAGGCGAGCAACATGCGAGTCAGGCGCCCGCGACTCGAAATCTGCCTCGGGACGAGGACTTTATCCAGGAGAGTCGCATGCCAACGCGACGGGCCACGCTCAGATTCACCGCGGGGCAGGGTCATCTGCCGGCCAATGCTCACCCACGAGAGCAGATTTCAAGTCGCGCAGCGCGGGGACACGGTGCAACGTCGCAGGCGGTGGCGGCACGGCAGCGTGCGACGGCACCTCAAGGTGACGGAGCTCACGGGAAGCCGATCTGCCGCGCGGTTTGGCTGTCAGATGTGACGCCCGCACGCACGAACCGCGCCGCGCGGAGCGGCTCACGCTCTGCCGTGTCACATGTGGGTGATAGACGCAGCGCGGGCGGAGGCTCCGGTGAAGAGCCGCACATCTGGCGATCAGGGGACCGGCGTGACCTCGAGCTGGCCGCAGACCACGAAGCCGGGGCCCGCGCTGCCTTCCCCGCCACCGAGCGCGACGAGGTCTCCCTCGCGCGCGACCACGCGGCCCGAGCCGTCGAGCAGCTCGCGGCGCGGCGCATCCCGGGCGACGTACCCGTGCGGCCAGGTGACCGCGGACGAGAAGCCGTCGGCGTGGGCGACGACGAAGCCGAACTCGTCATCGGCGACGAGCTCGCCCTCGAGCAGCGCGGCCGGGCAGGCCGTCGGGCCGAGGAGACCCGTCGGAGGGGAGGTCGGCACCGCGATGAGATCAGCAGCCGGAGGGCCGGCGATGCAGCCCGCGACGGTGAGGGCCAGGAGCACCAGGCGGAGGATCCGCATCGGGCCCTCCCTAGACGAGCTTGTGCTCCACGGCGTAGAGGGCGGCCTGCGTGCGCGACGCCAGCCCCAGCTTGCCCAGGATGTTCGACACATGGGTCCGCGCCGTGCGCTCGGTGATGCCGAGCTCGTAGGCGATCTCCTTGTTCGAGGCGCCCTTCGCGAGCTGGGAGAGGACCTCCTTCTCGCGCGTCGTGAGCGGCTCCACGGGCTCGGCGTCCTTGCGGGCGCGCATGCGCTGCGCCAGCAGCCGCGAGACGGCCGGGTCGAGGTGGACCTCGCCGTTGTAGGCGGCCCGGATGGCCTGCGCGACCTCCTCGGCCTCGGCGTCCTTGAGCAGGTAGCCCGATGCGCCGGCCTCGAGGGCCGTGGTGACCTTCTCCTCCTCGATGAACGAGGTGACGGCCACGATCTCGATCTCGGGGTGCGCCTGCTTGATGGCCGCGATCGCCTCCAATCCACCCATCTCGGGCATGAGCAGGTCCATGAGGATCACGTCAGGCGCCAGGCGGTCGGCGGCGGCCACGCCCTCGCGGCCGTTCTCGGCCTCGCCCACCACGTCGAAGTCCTTGATCAGCTCCAGGAAGCCGCGCAGGCCTCGTCGGACGACCGCGTGGTCGTCGACCAGCAGCACGCGGATCGGTCCTTCTTCCTCATTCACGCTCTGGGTCCCCTGCCTCTTGGTTGATTCGGATTGCGGCGCGTCGGAGGGGCGCGCGCGGGAAGTATGCACCAGCGCGAACACACGTTCCGGCTCGGAAACGTCGCGCAGGCGCTGCGTGCCGAGGTCGCGCAGCACGGTCCCCTCCGGCACAACGCCATCGAGCGCATCGACGGTGGTGCCCGCCAGCAGCGTCTCGCCGCCGCCGGCCAGGGCCTGGAGGCGCGCCGCGCGGAAGAGCGGGCTGCCGTAGTACCGATCGCCGCGAATCTCGACCTCGCCGGTGACCATCGCGATCCGGATCCGCATGCGGCCGATGACGCCCCAGTCCGCGTCGGCGATCGCCTGCTGGAGCTCGTCGGCGGCGGCGACCGCCTCGAT
>Ga0268386_10000782_pt1 | contig 20866 bp, 19 predicted proteins | sample RVTome_15_FD_200260 | JGI IMG/M metagenome (GOLD analysis project Ga0268386, IMG submission 200260) | Soil microbial communities from uranium-contaminated site in the Upper Colorado River Basin, Wyoming, United States - RVT150D86... ...
TTGTCGCCAGCGCGGCCGCGTGAGCACTGCACGCGGCGCTGCGATCCTCGAGGATCATCGACCGCTGAGCGGTCAATGAGCGGCCCGCTCCCAGCGTCATAGTCGTGCTCGCTAGTATGTCCCTCTGCTGATGACTCCCGCGAGGTGATCGCGATGACCGACTTCAACGAGCACGAGATGCTGCCCCGCCCCGACCACGACGAGCATGCCTTGCAGTCGTTCGTCAAATCGTTGCGCGGCCACCTCGCGACGCGCGTGATGCCGGGGACCTATCGCGTTTATCAGTCGCGGGTCGAACCGGCCTTCCGGGCCGAGCACGGCCGACCCCCGTCCGACCAGCACGAAGTGCGCAGGATCATGGAGCGCGATCCCTACTACCAGTTCTGGAGTGCGATGCAGCGCCGCAGCCAGGAAATGATGTGGGACACGTTGATCGATACGACGGAGCGGCAGCTGCCCGACCTGATCGAGCGCGCGAAAAGGCTCGATACGAGACAGGTCCGGGGTCGCGCGAAAGGAACGTTGCGTCTCGACCCCGGCCTCGAAGTTCCGCGGTATCACACCGCGGCGGACATCCACCTGCAGCCCGGCGGCTATCACAGCGACTTTGCGGCCGATGACGTCGCGGCCGGAGCGATCTACGACCGCGGCATCTACCTGTATCTGAACGGTGCACTCGGTCCGGAGAACAATGCGATGGGGCAATTGCTGAGCGGGTTCTTCCGCGAGCGATGGCCCGATCTGCCACCGCAGCGGATTCTCGACATGGGCTGCGCGATCGGCAATTCGACGCTGGAATGGGCACGCACGTTCCCCAGTGCCGAAGTGGATGGGATCGACGTTGGCGCTCCGGTGTTGCGCTATGCCCACGCACGCGCCGAGGCTCTCGGTGTCACCGCGCATTTCAGTCAGCAGAACGCAGAGCACACGGATTTCGAGGACCGCAGCTTCGACGTGGTCGTCTCGCACATCGTGCTGCACGAGACTTCGAAGACGGCGATCGTGAACATCCTTCGCGAATGCCGCCGCCTGCTGAAACCGGGAGGCGTGATGCTGCATCTCGAGATCCCGCGCGGCAGCACGCCGGTCGAGAAGTTCATGTTCAACTGGGAAACCCATAACAACAACGAGACCTTCGCGGGCTTCATGACCGATATCGATCTGAAGGCAATCGCGGTCAAGGCCGGCTTCCCTGCGGGAAAGTGTCGGGTCGAACAGTTTGCGCCGCGCATGAGCAGCGAACAGAAGAACTATTCCGAGTCGTTCGTCTGGAAGATCCTCGTCGGCGAGAAGTGACGGAAGTGACCGTGAAGACAGCATCAGGCCACAAGCGCGCCGGCACCTCGGGAACCAGGCGCGGCGCCTCTCCTGACAAGCATCGTGAAGAGCAGAAGCCCCCGAGGCTCGCCCGCGTAGCGAAGGGCAGGAAGCCGCAGTATTTCTCCGATCCCGCGATCGACAAGCTGCTCTCGATCACGATGAGCCTGATCGGTGAGCTGTCAGTGACTCGTGACCGGCTGGACACGGTCGAGCGGTTGCTTGCCAGCAGGAAGGTGCTGCGCATCGAAGACATCGAGGGCTATCTGCCGACCCCTGAGGTGGCGGCTGCCCGTGAACGGAAGCGCCAGGCGTATCTGGCGAGGGTGCTGCGCGCGGTCGAGGCGGAGCTCACCGAAACGACGCATCCGTCGATGCCGAAATCGGCTGAGGAAGTGATTGCCGCCGTGTCGCGTTGATCGGCACGCCGCGGAAGATCGATCCCCGGTCGCATACCGCTGTCGCAGCGCCTATGCTTCCCTCCCTGGTTTCCGGGAGGCGCCATGCGTTCGCTGATCAGGGTCCTGAGTCTCTTTGCAAGCTCCTGTCTGATCATCGCTTGTGGGCGGCAAACGCCCCCGCCAGCGGCCGACACCGTTGCCCCGCCCGAAACTGCTATCGAGGCGTCAGCGATCAGCGAAGCGGCGGCACGGCTCGCGATTTATGCTCCCGTTCGCCTGACCGCCGATCTCGAGCTTCTGAGCGCAGCCGAACGCGCAGCGCTCGTCCCGCTGATCGAAGCGAGTCAAGTCATGGACGAGCTTTTCTGGCACCACGCGTTCGGACCCCCGGAGCCTTTTCTCGCCGCGCTGGAATCGGAGCCGGTGCGCCAATTCGCGCAGATCAACTACGGCCCCTGGGACAGGTTGAATGGCGACGAGCCTTTCGTGACAGGCGTCGGGCGGAAACCTCCGGGTGCGAACTTCTATCCGCCCGACATGAGCCGCGAGGAATTCGAGGCCGCGGATCTGCCCGGCAAGGCAGACGCCTACACGCTGCTCCGGCGTAAGCCTGACGGCAGGCTCGAGGTCATTCCGTATCACGTTGCGTTCGGCGACGCTCTCGAGCAGGCTGCCGCCGCACTACGCGCCGCCGCAGCGACGCTCGACGGAACGTCGTTTGCGCGCTATCTCGAGCTGCGTGCCGAGGCTCTGCTGACCGACGATTACCGGCGCAGTGATTACGCCTGGCTCGACATGAAGGACAACCGCCTCGACCTCGTGATCGGACCCATCGAGACCTACGAAGACACCTTGTTCGGGTACAAGGCGGCCTACGAGGCGTACGTGCTGATCAAGGATCTCGCTTGGAGCGAGCGGCTCGCCCGTTATGCAGCGTTCCTGCCGGATCTGCAGCGCGGGCTGCCGGTGCCCGACGAGTACAAGCGCGAAGCACCGGGGACGGATTCGGATCTCAATGCCTACGACGTCGTTTATTACGCGGGGCATGCCAATGCCGGCTCGAAGACGATTGCGATCAACCTGCCGAATGACGAGCAGGTGCAGCTGGAGAAAGGCACGCGGCGGCTGCAACTGAAAAATGCGATGCAGGCGAAGTTCGACCGGATCCTCGTCCCGATCGCCGGTGAGCTGCTCGTGCCGGAGCAGCGTGACAACATCACGTTCGATGCGTTCTTTGCGAACGTGATGTTTCACGAGGTCGCTCACGGCCTCGGCATCAAGAATACGATCGCTGGCGATGGGACGGTGCGAGAAGCCCTGCGTGAGCATGCTGGGGCACTCGAAGAAGCCAAGGCCGACGTGCTCGGCCTCTACATGATCACGCAACTCGCCGAGCGCGGGGAACTGCCGCAGGACAGCCTCGAGCACCATTTCGTGACTTTTCTTGCCGGCTTCCTGCGATCGGTCCGCTTTGGTGCCGCGAGCGCACACGGCCGCGCCAACATGGTCCAGTTCAATTATTTCGAGGACTTCGGAGCCTTCGCCCGGGACTCGGCGTCCGGGCTGTACCGCGTCGATCATGAGCGGATGGAGGAGGCCGTTACGGCTCTCGCCCGCCGGATTCTGATGCTGCAAGGCGATGGGGATTACGAGGCGGCCGGGGCGCTGCTCGCCGAGCAGGGAATCGTCGGCGCAGGCCTGCGTGCGAGTCTCGACCGGCTCGCAGCGGCGAACATTCCGGTCGACATCGTGTTCGAACAGGGACTTGCCGTGCTGGGGGTCACGGAGCCGTAGCGCACCGCCCTCACCCGGCCGCTGCGCGTGTCGGCCTGACGGCTACAGCGCGGCCGGCTGCTCGTCGACGACCGGATTGCGCAGCACGCCGATCCCGTCGATATCGACTTCGAGGACATCGCCCGGCACGAGCCAGAGGGGCGGCTCGCGGTAGGCGCCGACACCGCTCGGGGTGCCCGTCACGATCACATCGCCCGGCTCGAGTAGTGCAAAGGTCGACACGTATTCGATCAATGCGGGCACGTCGAATACGAGATCGGCGACCGGGGCGTGCTGCACCTCCCGACCATTCACTCGCGTACGTAGCGTCAGCGCGCCGGGGTCGGGAATCTCATCGCGTGTGACGAGCCACGGGCCGAACGCACCACTCGCAACGAAGTTCTTGCCAGCCGTGAAATGCGTGCTGTGGCGCTGCCAGTCACGCACGCTGCCGTCGTTGAAGCACGCGTAGCCGGCCACGAAGTCGAGAGCTCGCGCACGTGGCACATGGCGGCCCGGGCGAGCTATGACGACCGCGAGCTCGCCTTCGTAATCGAACTTCGTCGACGCGGCGGGCCGCACCAGGGACTCGAGATGCCCGATCTGAGACGCCGGGAAACGCGTGAACAGCAGCGGGTGCGCAGGCGCTTCACGGCCGGTTTCGGCCACGTGGGCGCGGTAATTGAGCCCGACGCACAGCACCTTGCCCGGACGTGGCACGACTGGCAGGAATTCGATTCCGTGACTGGGCCGGTCGAGCGGGATCCGCAGCGCGCGCTCGATCAATTCGTCGAGCTCGAACCGCCGCAGGGCGTCCGCCAGGGTCGGAGTCTCGGCGAAAGCCGGGGCGGCGGCGAGATCTGAGACGCCGGTATCGTTGATGGCGCCCCACGTCGGCCGACCCTGATCGAGGTACGAGAGCAGTCTCATGTCATGAGCCCTGGATCGATGACCCTGCGTCGCGGCGGCACGCACGTCCCGCACGCAAACAAGAAGGGCGCGATCCGGTCTCGCGCCCTTCCTTGCACTGCGACGGCCAGAGCGGCCGCCGGCAATCTCAGCCTGCGCCCTGCAGCGCTTCCCGCAGCTGCGCCTGGCGCTGCTGTTCGCTCTCGATGTACTCGAGCCACTGACCTGCGACGCGGCTGCTCTTGGAATCTCCCTGTGCGACGCGGAATGCGCGCTTCGCGGCGTCGTACTGCTTGAGCTCGAACAACGCCATCCCGAGCATCACCTGCACGTCCGACGCATTGCGGATGCCACCCTTGTCGAGGCCCTTGCGCAGCGCATCGACGGCCTTGTCGTACTGATCGAGATTCAGGTAGGACTGACCGAGGCGCACGTCGAGCTCACCTTCGTTCGAGAGCCGTGCGGCCTGGACGAGCGGTTCGATCGCCTTCTTGTCGTTCTGCGACAGCGTGTAGGCATTCGCGAGCATGCGGTAATTCCCGGCCGTCTTCTTCAGGACTCCCTTCTCAAAACCTTCCTCGAGCACCTGCGCGGCCTCCCAGGGCACGTCGGCCTGCATCGACAACGACGCCAGCGCGAGGTACTCCGGCTCACGACTCAGGTAACCCTGACGGTGGGCAATGCGATACGCCGCCAGCTGCTCGCGACTCTTGTCGAGCTCGCCGAACATGCCGGACAACTGCAACCAGTACTCGCGCTTCGGATATTTCTCGATCAGCTCCTCGAGCACGTCCACGGTCTTCGGGTAGTTCTTGTTCTCGTAATAGAACAGGCGCAGCAGCAGCAGCCAGTTCTCCTTGATCTGCTTGCCCTGCTGGCGGGCGATCCCGATCCCCTTCTCGACCGGCGCCAGCGCCTTCTTGAAATCGCCCATCTGGTAATAGGCCTGGCCGATCAGCATGTACGGCTCCGCGCCCGGATTGTTCGCCGTCCGGATCCACGCCTCCATCAGCTCGATCGACTTCTTGTAATTCTCGTTCTGGAAATAGAGCTGCGCGAGCGTGTAGCGCGTCTGGTCCTCCATCGCGACCGGGATGTCAGGTTGCGCGAGGACCTGCTCGTAGTTCTTGATCGCCTCGCCGTAGTTCTCCTGCTCGAAATACAGGTACGCGAGGAAGCTGTGCATCTGCGCGCGTTCGTAGCTGTTCAGGTCCTTCATGGACTTGACTTCGTTCAGCTTCGACATCGCCTCGCGGAACTTCTTCTCGTCAGCGAGTTGCTGCGCTTCATTCAGCTTTTCGTAGACCGGTGCGCGCAGCGCAGGCGTCTTGCGCGTCTGGCCCCGCGTACGCTCCTCGACCGTCTGCTGCTTCTCCTGCGCGCTGACCTGCAGCGGCATACCGACTGACACCACGGTCGCCACGGCCGCCACGAGAATCGGAACACGATAATTTCGTTTCAGCATTGCGTGTCACCTGCTGTGCTGTCAGGTCTCGAGTTCGAACCGGATGATCGTGCGCACGCCCGCCACATCGATCGCCTCACCGTCCACGACACGCGGCTTGTACTTGTACTTCAGTGCGCTCTTCATCGCGGCGTCATCGAACACCCCAGGAGGATCGGCTTCGATCACGCGCGGGTTCACGACGGTGCCAAGCTTCGTCACCGTGTACTCGACGATCACGTAGCCCTCGATGCCCCGCTGCAGCGCGCGCCGCGGATACTCGGGCGCCACCTTGACGATGGGCAGGTATTCGCCGTCGGAGACGACCCAGCCGGTACCGCCTATGTCCATATCGATGTCGGTCGAGCCCGGCCCGGAAATGTTGACGGATACGCCACCGACGTCCCCGACGTTGTCGGTGCGCGGTTGCGGAGCCGCGGGCGGCGCCTCTTCGGGCGCTTGCGGCTTCTCGACCTTGCGGTCCTTGGTCTCGACGGCCTCTTCCTGCCGCACACGGACGAAATCGAGGAAGTAACGGTCAGACTCCTCCGAGAGCGCCTTCTCGCCCGTCGCGATCAGGAGCTGCATCACGAACAGGATGCCTGCGGTGACGACCGCCGCGGACAGCAGGGCCACCGGTATTCGGATTGCAGGATTATTCATGCTGCCTCCTCGAGCCGTCCCGGCTCAGTTCTGTGACGCGATCGCCACGTTGTAGACGCCCGCCTGCCGCGATGCATCCATGACGGCGATCAGCGTATCCGTTTTCGCTTTCTTCAGTGCCTGAATGACGACCGTCGCTTCCGGGTTTTCTGCGTGTGCGCGTTCGACGTTCGCGCGTACGGCGCGCCGGTCGACGCGGCGCCGATCGATGAAGATTTCGTCGTTCGGACCGATCTGGATCAGGATGTTCTTCTTCTCCTGCGGGTTGTCCGTCGTCGAGTCCGGCCGGTTCACGTCGATGCCGACCTCCTTCACGAAGGACGCCGTCACGATGAAGAAGATGAGCATGATGAATACGACGTCGAGCATCGGCGTCAGATCGATCTCGCTCTCTTCCTGCCTTACTCTTGCTCTGACTGCGTGCCGCACTATGGGATCCTCGGTATCACGAGGCTACGCCTCAGTCCTCTGCCGCGATCGCGACGTTGTAGACACCTGCCTGACGGGCGGCGTCCATGACCTCGATCAGGGCATCCGTCGTCGCCTCCTTGTCGGCCTGGATGACGACCGTGCCCTGAGGGTTCTCCGCATGCAACCGTTCGACATTCGCGCGGACCGCCCGGACATCAACGTTCCGCCGATCGATCCAGATCTGGTCGTTGGGGCCGATCGCAATCAGGATGTTCGCCTTGTCCTGCGACTCCGCGGTGAGCGCCTCGGGACGCTCGACGGAGATGCCGGATTCCTTCACGAACGACGCGGTCACGATGAAGAAAATGAGCATGATGAACACGACGTCGAGCATCGGAGTCAGATCGATTTCGCTCTCTTCGCCCCGTGCCGCGCCCCTCACTCCAGTGCGCATGTGTAGTGCCTCAGTGATCCATCGTCAGATGGTCGTTGATCAGGTGCGCCTCGCGGTCGGCCTTCCGATTCAGATATAGGACCGCAAAAACACCGGAAAGTGCACCCACCATCCCGGCCATCGTCGGAATCGTAGCCTTCGAGACACCCCCGGCCATCAACCGGGCGTTCGAGCTGCCCGTCGCGGCCATGACCTGGAACACCTCGATCATGCCGGTCACGGTCCCGAGCAGGCCGAGGAGCGGGCACAGGGCCACCAAGGTCTTGATCAGCGGCAGCGATCCTCTGGCGGCCAGGGACACCTCGGACACGAGCTTCTCCCGGATCTGGTGGGCATTCCAGGACTTGCGCTCACTGCGGGCCTCCCACGTCGCCAGCGCATTCGTGATGTTCGCACGGTGCCCGGTGCGGAAGAAGTACAGCCGCTCGAAGATCAGGATCCACATCAGAAAGATGTTGGCGGCGATGACCCCGAGCACGGGGCCGCCGAGCTCCATGAAGTCCCGGACCGCCTCGTATGCATTGACTAGCCACTGCATCTTCTGTCTCCCGGGAAGATAACGGCGCGCTCAGGCGCGCCGTTCCGCCCGCTCGGCGATCATGCCCGTGGCCTGCTCCTCGAGCACGTGGATGATCCGCTGCGCGCGGGTGCTGACGAACGTGTGCAGCAACACCATCGGGATCGCCACGCACAGGCCGAGCACGGTCGTGACGAGCGCCTGGGAGATGCCGCCTGCCATCAGTTTCGGATCCCCGGTACCGAACAACGTGATGACCTGGAAGGTCTGGATCATGCCGGTGACCGTGCCGAGCAGTCCCATCAGGGGGGCCACGACGGCGATGATCTTGAGCACCGTGACCCACGCCTCGATGCGTGGCGTTTCCTTCAGCACGGCCTCGCCCATCTTGAGCTCGAGCGTCTCCATATCGACGTGCTTGTTCTTTTCGTACGCCATCAGCACGCGACCCAGCGAGTTGTTCTCGCTCGGGCGGTCGCTCTTCAGCTGGGCACTGACCTTACCGGACTCGATCGCGAGCGCGATGAACCGCCAGATCGCGATCAGCAGACCGAAAATGCCGAGCGCGATGATCAGGTAGCCGACGATGCCGCCCTGGTGGACGCGATCTATCAGCGAAGGCACCTGCAGCAGCAGCGACAGGATCTGGCCGCGGGTTGGGTCGAGCGCGAACTCATGGAAGCCGCTGCCCGGCTCCGCGCTGACGATCTCGGACGTCGTGCTGACGAAGCGGCCCTGCGGCGGCTGGCGCGGCAGGTCCTGAACGCGCTGGGTGGTTGGCTCCCACTTCAGATACTTGCCATCGGAAACGACATTGAACGCACCGACCCGTACGACGTCGCGCATCTCGGCGCCGGCGGCGCTGTCGACCTCGGTCTGGAACCTGACGACCTTGCCGGTGGCCGTCGCTTCGCGCTGCAGCTCGAACCACAGCCGCTCGATTTCCTCGATCGAGGCGAGCTTCGTGGTCGTGCCCATCTTGCCGGCCAGGTCGACCAGGAACTTCGTCCGGTCAGGGTACTGGGCGCTGACGAGCGAGTTCTGGAACAGGCCCGACGCGTCGCCGGCCACCTGGGTCAGGACGCCGAACAGTTCCTTCAGAGAACCGAGACGCGCATTGAGCTGCTCGGTGAGTTCGGCAATCTTGGTTTCGTTTTCCTGGAACGTCGCTTCGAACTGCTCGGAGCGACTCTCCAGCTGGTTCTTGCGGGTGCGCGCCTGGCTCAGCAGATTCTGCTGCTCGGCCTTGGCGGCGGCGAATTCCCGCTCGCGCTGCTGCGCTTCGCGCTGTTCACCGACGCGGCCCTGCTCGACCATCCGCAGCAACTGATCGAGCGTTGCGGCCTGCTCGCTGCCCTGCGCCTGTACCTGCGTAGTGACGGCGGCGAAAAGCGCTACGCCGAGGATCAAAAAACGCGTGCTCATGTGGCTTCCTCCGGCGCGGGGATCGGCAGCATCAAGAGATCAGGGGCCTGCTGTTTCTGGGCGATCGCGATACCAGTGCGTACCTGGTTGCGATACGAGCCACCGACGTCGACCCACTGACGCTGAGCCTGGTCCCAGGCGCCGGTTTCCTGACCGTCCTCGGTCTGGTAGAGCAGCGCAATGCGGCCGACGCGCAGGAAGTCCACGGCGCGCTGCGCACCGCCGATATCGATCTGGCCCTTGTACGACTCGATCGTCCGACCGTAGTCGTTCTCGATCTGATACGCCTCCATGACACGCCGGAATTTCTCCGCGACCGTGACGTCGGAGCGCTCGATCAATCTCTTCAGGTTCTCGACCCGCTCGCTGCGCTCTGCCACGAGGAACGGCACGTCGAGCTCCACGAACTGGTCGAGGCCCTGAATCATCCGCACCATCAGCGGCAGGATCTGGCGCTCGATCACCGTGACCTGTTCGATCGACGCCGTCGTGTCGTTGACTTCCTGCTGCTGACTCGCGATCTGCCGCTCGAGCAGCTGGTTGTAGACGTTGAGGCCGTCGATTTCCTTATTGATGCTTTTGTACTGGTCGACCAGGGAGCGGGTCTCCTGCACGACCTTGTCGATGCGTTCCTGTGATTCCTGTGCGATCCGCACATTGCGCGATTCGGCCTGCAGCACCGATTCGACCTTCTGCGCATGGAGGCTGGCGCTCAAGCCCGCAGCCACGATCGCGACGGCGATCGTGCACGCACGCAGGCGTCGTTGGTTCTGGTTTCTCATGGGGTCCTCGATAGTCTCCGATGAAGCCAACACACACTCGGCCCAGGCGTGCTGAGCGCAACTGACCGGCGCGACGGCTCGAAGCCGCCACGCACAGAAGGCAAGACGTTACTACAACCGGGCGGCGCGCTGTATACACGGCGCGATTCTTCCATGCTTCTTGATTGATCTCGACGAGGCGCATTCGCGGGCCGATGTGGCCCTGAGGGCCTGCGATGCCGCCGCTCTCCCCGGGCCGGAAGATAATACAAGCCCCCGGACAATGCGAGCTTGAAAAAGACGTTGCAGCGCTTGGTCGATTGCGTCGGCGCACTCGATACAGACTCAACCGGCAACGCGAGCAATCTCGCACCTGCACGGATGCTGCACCACAGCATCGCCGCCCCGTCGATGATCATTCGACGGCCCCGTCCGTCACGGCACCTGACGATGCGCTGCTCACGTCACGGGCATACTTCGCCAGCACGCCACGCGACGCGTAGGGGGCCGGCGCACGCCACGCGGTCCGACGACGTTCCAACTCCGATTCGCTCACATGCAACCGGATCTCGCGGGTGGTCGCATCGATCGTGATGACATCGCCGTCACGGATCAGTGCGATCGGTCCACCGAGCGCCGCCTCCGGGGCGACGTGACCCACGACGAATCCGTGGCTGCCTCCGGAGAAACGTCCGTCCGTAATCAGCGCCACCTGATCGCCCAGGCCACGGCCCATAATGGCGCCGGTCGGGCTCAGCATTTCGCGCATGCCGGGGCCGCCCCGCGGCCCCTCATAACGGATCACGACGACATCGCCGGGGCTGACGCCACCATCGAGGATCGCCTGCAACGAAGCCTCCTCCGAGTCGAAACAGCGGGCCTGCCCACGAAATGCGAGCCCCTCCTTGCCGCTGATCTTCGCCACTGCCCCTTCGGGCGCGAGATTGCCGTACAAGATCACGAGATGACTGTCAGGCTTCAACGGGTTGTCGAATCCTCGCACGATCTCCTGCCCGGCCGGATAGGGGCGCACGCCGCGCAGGTTCCGCGCCAGACTCTCGCCGGTCACGGTCAGGCAATCGCCGTGCAGTAGACCGCGCTCGAGCAGCATCTTCATCAGCGGCTGGATCCCGCCGATCCGAATCAGTTCGGACATCAGATAACGACCGCTCGGCTTCAGGTCCGCGAGCACCGGCACCCGGCTGCCGATCCTCGTGAAGTCATCGAGCTCGAGCGGGACGTTCGCCGCGTGTGCGATCGCGAGCAGGTGCAGGACCGCATTGGTCGAGCCACCGAGCGCGATGACGACGGTGATCGCATTCGCAAAGGCCTCACGCGTCAGGATGCGGCTGGGCGTCAGTCCTTCGCGGACCAACGCGACGACCGCCCTGCCCGCGCGGCGGCAGTCCTCGAGCTTGTGGCGCGATACGGCCTCCTGCGCCGAGCTGTTCGGCAGGCTCATACCCAGCGCCTCGATCGCCGAGGCCATCGTGTTAGCCGTGTACATGCCGCCGCAACTGCCCGGACCGGGGATGGCCGTGCGCTCGACCTCCTTCAACTGCCGGTCGCTGATCGCACCGCGCGCATGCGCGCCCACCGCTTCGAACACCGATACGACGTCGCGTCGACCGGCGCCCGGGCGGATCGTGCCGCCGTACACGAAGATGGCCGGCCGGTCGAGCCGGGCCAACGCCATCATGCAACCTGGCATGTTCTTGTCGCAGCCGCCGATCGCGATGACGCCGTCGAAGCCCTGTGCACCGGTGACGGTCTCGATCGAATCGGCAATGACCTCGCGCGAAACCAGCGAGTACCGCATCCCGGGCGAGCCCATCGAGATGCCGTCGGACACCGTGATCGTCCCGAACACCGTACTCTTGCCGCCGGCATCGTCGACCGCGCGAGCGGTCGCCTTCGCCAGCCGGTCGATGTGCATGTTGCAGGGGGTGAGATTGCTCCAGGTCGAGGCGATGCCGATGGCGGGGCGCTTGAAATCCCGATCGGTATAGCCGACGGCTCGGAGCATCGCGCGACTCGGCGTTTGCTTGACCCCGTCGACGACCAGCCGCGAGTAACGCCGTGGATCGACGGTTGCCCGCTGCTTCCCGGATTTTCGCGCCATCGAAACGACCTGAACTCTCGTCGCGGAGGGCGCATCGTCGACGAAGGCGCCGCGAGTGGCAAGCTTTCGTCCGTCTTCCCGGCCACGGACGACGCGGTCAGGTCGAGGTATCGGCGATCCTGCGGCCGCGCCGTGCGACGATCATGACGCCGGCCAGAGTCAGTGCACCGCCAATCAGAATCCGTGCCGTCAACCGATCGTCGAGCAGCGTCACGCCGAACAGGATCCCGAACACGGGAGCCAGCACCGTCAGGGGCGAGATGCTCGTGACCGGATAACGGCGGATCAGATAGTACATGCCGCTGTGCGCGACCAGGCTCGCCGCCAGCGACGTGAACAGCACCGCGCCCCATGCACGCCAGCTCGCGTTCTGCAGAGCAGCGACCTGACCGCTTTCGAGCACGGCGCTGATCGCGAACAGGGCGGGCCAACTCGTCGTCGCGATCCAAGCCTGCAGCTCGATCGCCCGGATGTCCTGCAGCCGCTTGATGATGATGAGTCCGAGCGCTCCGATGAAGGTCGAGGCCACGACGAACGCGAGTCCGTCGAGATAACGTACGACACGCGGATCCAGGCCGATCACGAGAATGCCGAGGAACGATAGCGTGATCCCGAGCTTACGGCGCCAGCCGATGCGCTCGCGCAACAGCCAGACCGACAGCAGCGTCGCGAACGGCACACCGAGCTGAGTGGCGATTGCGACGGTCGAAACGTCGTCCGCCAGACTTAGACCATGGAACATCAGCCCGAAGTGCAGCGCGCCGGACAGCAGGGCCGCCGTCAGCAGCGGGCGCATCTGGCCGCGCAGGACCCGCAGCACCGGCGCCAACAGCAGGCCGAGGACGAAGAAGCGCAGCCCCGTGAACAGCACGGGAGGAATCTCGCTGACGCCGACTTTCGAGGCGACGATATTGAAGCCCCAGATCACGTTGATCAGAAGCAGAAACGCGAGGTCGCGTGGGGCGATCGCCGCCGCGTCGGCGGTAATCGCATCGGTGTGCGGTGCCTGCATCGAGCGGCGTGGCTCAGCCGTATCGCGAAATCAGAAATGCATGCAGCGCGCGCACCGTCTGGGCCTCGGCGCCGACCGGGCGGCCGGGCCGATCCTTCGGATTCCAGCCGTAGAGGTCGATGTGCAGCCAGCGGTGCGTGGCTGCGACGAAGCGCCGCAGGAACAGCGCGCCCAGAATCGCGCCCGCGAAGCCCGACGTCGATACATTGTTGAGATCGGCAATCTTGCTCGCGAGCTCATCTGCATACCCGCGCCACAGCGGCATCCGCCAGAGCGGATCGGCTTCCCGCTGACCGCATTCGAGCAGCGTCGCCGCGATCGAATCGTCGTCGCAGAACAGCGCGGGCAGTTCCGGGCCGAGGGCCACCCGCGCGGCTCCGGTCAGGGTCGCGAGGTCGATCAGCAGATCCGGCGTCTCAGCGTCCGCAAGCACGAGTGCATCGGCGAGCACCAGGCGTCCTTCGGCGTCGGTATTGCCGACTTCGACCGTCAGGTCATTGCGCATCGTCAGCACGTCGCCGGGTCGATAGGCGTTGCCGGCAATCGCGTTCTCGACCGCAGGGATCAGCAGCCGCAGGCGCACGGGCAGTCGGCTCGACATGATCAGATCAGCGACGGCGATCGCGCAGGCGGCACCGCCCATGTCCTTCTTCATCAGCAGCATCGAGGTGGCACCCTTGATGTCGAGGCCTCCCGAGTCGAAGCAGACCCCCTTGCCGACCAGCGTGACCCGCGGTGCATCCGTCGCGCCCCACCGCAGATCGATGAGTCGCGGAGCCACCGCGCTCGCGCGCCCGACCGCGTGAATCGCCCGCAATCCTGCGGTCAGCAGGTCATCGCCGGTGCAGACCTGAGTCTCGGCACCATGGCGTTCACCGAGCGCGACCACGGTCTCGGCGAGAACTGCCGGGGTCATGTCTGCTGCACTCGTATTGATCAGATCGCGTGCGAGCGTGCAGGCGGCATCGGTTCTCTCGATGCGCGCGCGGTCGGTGCCGGCTGGCAGCACGAGGGTCGCGTCTGCAGCAGCGGTAAGCTTGCGGTACCGCTGGAATCGATACCGTCCATACGCGAAGCCCTGGGCACAATGCCGAGCCTGGTCCGGCGTGAGTTCGTTCGCGACCGCGTACGTGCCCGACGGCAGTCGATCGGCGAGTCCCGAACAGTGCCATGGTGTCAACTCGTCCTCGGACCCGAGAGCGCCGAGCCCGAGCGCCACGGCTTCGAGTCGCCCAGCTGCGTCGGGCAACAGGCATACGCTGCCGCGCTCCGCTCGAAAGGCGCTCACACTGACCCAGGCTCGCCAGCGTTCGGGCAAACCGTTGCGCCAGGGCTCGAGCTGCGCCTCACGAACGAGATGAATCGGAGTCGCGCCTGCGACCGGGGCATCAGCAAACATTCGGAACTCTCCGATCGAGCCGGCCGCGTGTGTGAAGAGATCACCAGAGCGGCACAGGATAACGGAAGCCGCACGAACGCGAGCCTTGCGGTGACGGCTGGAGCGCGCGCCGCGGCTGTTGACAAGGTTGCGCAGCGTATGATGCTATCGGCGGTTGTATACAAGGCGCGGCGATCCGCTGGCGCGACGAGACCGAGGTTGGCGGTAGGCATCGAGCGATGCCGCAAGCCTGATCGAAAATCGAATGGACACGCGAGAGGAACCCCGCACCGGCTCGCCCGCTGCGGGGTTTCGCGTTTCACGACCTGTTACCAATCGTGCGCCGCGCATTGCACTGCGGGCGCCGGCCGGGGAGTCATCGCTCAGGAGCTCATGATGCAGATCTATTCGCAGAAAGACGTCAAGAAGAAGGCGCTTCGGGGCGCGCGCATCGCCGTGCTCGGCTACGGCAGCCAGGGGCGCGCGCATGCGCTCAATCTGAAGGACAGCGGCTTCGATGTCGTCGCCGGCGTACGTAAGGGAGGGACCAGTTGGAAGAAGGCACGCAAGGATGGCCTCGCCGTCGCTCAGCCTGCCGAGGCCGTGCAGGGGGCCCAGCTCATTGCGATGCTCGTTCCGGATCTCGCCCAGGCCGCGCTCTATCGCGAGATCGCTGCCCATCTCGAGCACGGCGCCACTCTGTTGTTCGCGCATGGCTTCAACATACATTTCGGCCAGATCAAGCCACGCAAGGATCTCGACGTCGTTCTGATTGCGCCGAAGGGGCCGGGTGACCTGGTGCGTCGACAGTATCAGCAGGGACGCGGCGTACCCTGTCTGATTGCGGTCGCCCAGGACGCGACCGGGCAGGCCAAGGACAACGCCCTGGCGTATGCCCACGGCATCGGCGGCACGCGCGGCGGCGTGCTCGAGACGACGTTCGCTGAAGAGACCGAAACCGATCTGTTCGGCGAGCAGGTTGTCCTCTGCGGCGGGGCGACGGAGCTCGTCGTCAAAGGATTCGAAACGCTGGTCGAAGCGGGCTATCAGCCCGAGGTCGCCTATTACGAATGCCTGCACGAGCTCAAACTGATCGTCGACCTGCTGCACGAGGGCGGTCTCGCGAAGATGCATCGGTTCATCAGTGACACGGCCAAATACGGCGATCTGACACGCGGTCCACGCGTCGTGAACGCTGCGACGAAGCGTGAGATGAAGAAGGTGTTGCAGGAGATCCAGGAGGGGAAGTTCGCCCGTCAATGGATCAGCGAGAATCGTCGCGGGGGTCGCAAGTACCACAAGCTGCTCGCGAAGGATCTGACGCATCCGATCGAGAAAGTCGGCGCGGACCTGCGGGCGCGGATGCCCTGGCTCAAGGAAGGTCGGGCCTGACGCACGCGGATGGAGTGACACGATGATTCCCGCCGATCCGGACCGCGTACTGATCTTCGATACCACGCTGCGGGACGGCGAGCAGTCACCCGGCTGCAGCATGACGCAGGCCGAGAAACTGCGGATTGCGCGTGCGCTCGCAGATCTCGGCGTCGACGTGATCGAGGCCGGATTTCCAGCCGCCTCCCGCGGCGACTGGGAAGCCGTGAATGCGATCGCGCGGGAGACGTCGGGGCCGGTGATCGCCGGACTGGCGCGTTGCAATTCGGCAGACATCGAGCTCGCGTGGCGGGCCGTGCGCGACGCCGGGCGTCCGCGTCTGCACGTGTTTCTGGCCACGAGCGCGATCCATCGTGAGCACAAGCTGCGCATGGCGAAAAGCGAGATCCTGCGCAGTGCGGCCGAGGGCGTCGCGTTCGCGCGCGAGCACTGCGCCGACGTCGAATTCTCGCCCGAAGATGCCTCGCGCACCGAGCTCGATTTCCTGGCTGAGGTCGTCGAGGCTGCGATCGCAGCAGGTGCAACGACGATCAACGTCCCGGATACGGTCGGCTACACCACTCCGGAGGAATTCCACGAGGTCTTCACCTACCTGAAACGCAACGTCCGTGGGATCGACACGGTGGTGCTGTCGGTGCATTGCCACAACGATCTCGGCATGGCCGTCGCAAACAGCCTGGCCGCCGTTCGAGCCGGCGCGCGACAAGTCGAGTGCACGATCAACGGGATCGGCGAGCGCGCCGGCAATTGCTCGCTCGAAGAGGTCGTAATGGCGCTGCGGACGCGGGAAGCGCTGCTCGGCGTACGCACCGGCGTGCAGACCACGAAGCTGTACCCGACCTGCAGACTCGTTTCGCAGATCACCGGCATGCCGATCCCGCGCAATAAGGCCATCGTCGGCGAGAACGCCTTCGCGCACGAGTCCGGCATCCATCAGCACGGCATGCTGCGGCACCAGTCGACGTACGAGATCATGCGCCCGCAGGACGTCGGTTTGTCGCGGACCCATCTCGTGCTCGGCAAGCACAGCGGCCGCCATGCGTTCCGCGAGCGCGTTCGGGAGCTCGGTTTCGAGCTCGACGAAGCGGAGTTGAACCGCGTGTTCGAGGCGTTCAAGGCGCTCGCAGACAAGAAGAAGGAATTGTTCGACGGTGACATCGAAGCGCTGGTCTTGCGGGTCGAGACCGGGGATTCGGGCCCGTGGCGGATACTGGCGCTCGAAACCTCGTCCGGCACCCACAGTCAGGCCCGTGCCGAGGTCCGACTCGGCCACGCGGACGGCCGCGTGAGCGAGTACGCAGCGAACGGTGATGGTCCGGTCGACGCAGCGTTCAAGGCGATCGCCGCCGCGACCGAAGTGGCGGTGACGTTGCGCAGCTTCGAAGTGCACAGCGTCTCGGGCGGCGAGGATGCGCAAGGCGAAGCGCGTGTGACGGTCGATTACAACGGCCGCCTGTATCGCGGCACGAGCGTCAGCACCGACATCGTGGAGTCCGGTGCGCGCGCGTTGCTCGAGGTCGTCAATCGCATCGAGTCGGCGCGAGCGAGCGCGAGTCGGACAGCCGACGATGCGCCGCAACTCGACCGCGCGATCGGCTCGGCGATCTGATGGCGCCCGGGCAGCGTCAGAATGAGATGAGTAGCGGAACGATGGCGAAGACACTGTTCGAAAAGATCTGGGAGCAGCACGAGGTCGTCCCCGAGACGGCGGACACGCCCGCGGTTCTTTATATCGACCTGCACCTGACACACGAGGTCACCTCGCCACAGGCGTTCTCGCAATTGCGCGAGCGCGGACTTGCGGTTCGCAGACCCGACCGCACGCTGGCCACGATGGACCATTCGACGCCGACAGATCCCGACCAGATCTTCGGACGCATTCCGATTCGCAGCGAATCGGCGGCGCATCAGATCCGCACGCTCGAGGTGAACTGCCGTGAATTCGGTGTCGAGTTGCTCGGGCTCACCCACGAGCAGCGCGGCATCGTGCACATCATCGGCCCCGAGCTAGGCCTGACCCAACCCGGCATGACGATCGTCTGCGGTGACAGTCACACAGCGACCCACGGCGCTTTCGGCGCGCTCGCGTTCGGGATCGGCACCACCGAAGTCGGCCACGTGCTCGCCAGCCAATGTCTGCTCCAGCGGCGGCCGAAGACGCTTGCCGTCAACGTGAGCGGTGCCCTGCCCCCGGGTGTGACTGCGAAGGACCTGATCCTCGGCATCATCGGACAAATCGGCGTCGCGGGCGGCAGCGGCCACGTGATCGAGTATCGCGGCGCGACGATCGCGGCTCTGTCGATGGAAGAGCGGATGACGGTCTGCAACATGTCGATCGAAGCCGGTGCCCGCGCGGGGATGGTGGGGCCGGATCAGACGACGTTCGCGTATCTGCAAGGGCGGCCGCGGGCGCCGCGCGGCAAGGAGTGGGAACCCGCCCTCGTGCGCTGGCAGACACTCGTCACGGACAGCGGCGCGCGCTTCGACCGCGAGGTCAGCGTCGATGCAAGCCGGCTCGAGCCGATGATCACCTTCGGCACGAACCCGGGAATGGTCGTGCCGATCTCCGGCCACGTGCCGTATCGGGCCGACGACAAGGTCTACGCGAAAGCGCTCGATTACATGGGCTTCGAGCCCGGCGAGTCGCTGGCGGGCAAGCCGATCCAGGTCGTTTTCATCGGCAGCTGCACGAATGCGCGCCTGTCGGACCTCGAGCTCGCGGCACGCGTGCTTGAAGGTCGTCGTGTGGCACAGGGCGTGCGCATGCTCGTCGTGCCCGGCTCGCAGCAGGTCAAGCGGGAAGCCGAAGCGCGCGGCCTCGACCGCGTGTTTCGAGCAGCGGGCGCCGACTGGCGCGAATCCGGCTGCTCGATGTGTCTCGGGATGAACGGTGATCTGGTGGGACGCGGTCAGTACGCCGTCAGCACCAGCAATCGCAATTTCGAAGGTCGACAGGGCACCGGTGCACGGACCCTGCTGGCGAGCCCCGCGACCGCCGCCGCATCCGCCGTGCGTGGCCAGATCACCGACCCCCGCGAGTTCCTGTTCTGACCCGACGCCTCTGCGGAGGATCCGACGCGATGCAACCGATCAAGCGAATCGAGTCCCGGACCGTCGTCCTGCCGTATGCCGATATCGATACGGATCAGATCCTGCCCGCGCGCTTCCTGACGACGACGACCCGTGAAGGTCTCGCTGCCCAGCTGTTCGCGGACTGGCGCTACGCACCCGATGGCACACCCAAACCCACTTTCGTGCTCAATGACCCGGCTGCAGCAGGCTGCGAAGTGCTCGTCGCGGGTCGCAACTTCGGCTGCGGCTCGTCGCGTGAGCACGCTCCGTGGGCCTTGCTCGACTACGGTTTCCGAGCAGTCGTGAGCACCGATTTCGCCGACATCTTTCGCAGCAACTCGCTGAAGAATGGCCTGTTGCCCGTCGTCGTCGATCCGCAGGTGCATGCGTGGCTGGTCGCGAATCCTGGTGCCCGCGTCGTCATCGATCTGGAAGGGGCCGTGCTGGAGCTGCCTGCAGGCCAGCGCGTCAAGTTCCCGATCGAAGCGTTCGCGCGCTACTGTCTGCTGAGCGGGATCGACGAACTCGGGTATCTGCTCAGCCAGCAGGATGCCATCACGCAGTTCGAGCACGCGCACGCATGACGGCACGTATCGCCGTCCTGCCCGGTGATGGCATCGGTCCGGAAGTCACGCGCGAAGCCGTCAAGGTGCTGACGGCTGTCGCGACCCGGGAAGGCTTCGTGCTCGAGTTCGCGGAGTACCCCGTCGGCGGCGCGGCGATCGATGCGACCGGCACGCCGCTGCCTGCCGCGACGCTGGCAGCGTGCCGGGCAGCGGACGCCATCCTGCTCGGTGCCGTCGGCGGTCCGAAATGGTCGGGTCCCAGGCAGCAACCTCGCCCGGAACAGGGTCTCTTGTCCCTGCGTAAGGAACTAGATCTATATGCGAACCTGCGTCCCGTGCATCTGCATCCGGCGCTGCTCGATGCCTCGCCGCTCCGTCCCGAGGTGCTCGCGGGCACGGACATCGTCGTCGTCCGTGAACTGACGGGGGGAATCTATTTCGGCGAGAAGCGCCGCACGGCTGACAGCGCCAGCGATCTGTGCACGTACAGCGTGTTCGAAATCGAACGCGTCGCGCGCATTGCCGGGCGCCTCGCGCGTGATCGCCGCAAGTCGATCGTGTCGGTCGACAAGGCCAATGTGCTCGAGACATCGCGGCTGTGGCGCGAGGTCGTCTCCCGGGTGCTCGCCGAAGAATTTCCAGACCTGCATCTCGAACACATGCTCGTGGATGCCGCAGCGATGCATCTGCTGCGCCGGCCATCGAGTTTCGATGTGATCGTGACCGAGAACATGTTCGGCGACATCCTGACGGACGAAGCCTCGATGCTCGCCGGATCGCTTGGCTTACTCCCCTCCGCTTCGCTCGGGGACGGCAGTCGCGGTCTGTATGAGCCGATCCACGGTTCTGCACCGGATATCGCCGGGCAGGGCCTTGCGAATCCCTACGGGACGATATTGAGCGCCGCACTCCTGCTGCGACATTCGCTCGGCAAGCCCGCAGCAGCGCTGCGGGTCGAACAGGCGGTCACCGCTGCGATCGACGACGGCGTGCGGACCGCCGACCTCTGCGCTGGGGGGCGTACCTTCAGCACCCGTGAGGCCGGTGACGCAGTCTCGAGAAACGTTCTGGAAAGTTAGGTTAACTTACTGATTATAAATCATACTTTTTTCATAACACTGCGGCATTCGCGCTTGCCTCTTGCGTAACGCCGTCGAACTCAGGGTATTATCTCGCCGCGGCGGCCGGCCCGATCCGCTCGCCGCACGGCCCTACCGGGCCATGAACCTCTCGCTCAGACCCTGACCGG
>Ga0268386_10000783_pt1 | contig 20866 bp, 16 predicted proteins | sample RVTome_15_FD_200260 | JGI IMG/M metagenome (GOLD analysis project Ga0268386, IMG submission 200260) | Soil microbial communities from uranium-contaminated site in the Upper Colorado River Basin, Wyoming, United States - RVT150D86... ...
GACCGGCCCCCGCCGAGGGTAGAGTACGAGGGCCCGGATCGTCCGCATTACCCGTTTCGGCCTGCTCGCCCCGGCTGGGTAGTGCCCGCGACTCATGCCGCTCCCGCCCGGGGCGCCTATCATGGGTTGGTGCCGCGGCCCCTTTCCGCCCCGGGCGGGAGGGGTCGCCCGGACCTGCATCGGCCCCACGTGACGGCCGCCCTCATTCCCGCGCCCGGTCCCGAGCCCGTCTCGAGCGGGCCGTGCGCCCCCCAGGAGAGAGAGCCATGAAAGAGTTCGTGTCTTCCCTGATGGCCGACGTGAAGGCCAAGAACCCGGCGGAGCCCGAGTTCCACCAGGCCGTCCAGGAGGTCGCGGAGTCGCTCAGCCTGGTCCTCGAGCGGCATCCCGAGTACCGGCACGCCCGGATCTTCGAGCGCGTCATCGAGCCCGAGCGGGTGATCCTCTTCCGGGTCCCCTGGCAGGACGACCAGGGCAACGTGCGGATCAACCGGGGCTTCCGGATCGAGATGAACAGCGCGATCGGGCCCTACAAGGGCGGCCTGCGCTTCCACCCGTCGGTCAACCTCGGCATCCTCAAGTTCCTCGCCTTCGAGCAGGTGTTCAAGAACTCCCTGACCACCCTCCCCATGGGGGGCGGCAAGGGGGGCAGCGACTTCGACCCCAAGGGGAAGAGCGACAACGAGGTGATGCGCTTCTGCCAGAGCTTCATGAGCGAGCTCTTCCGGCACATCGGCCCCAACACCGACGTCCCCGCCGGCGACATCGGGGTGGGGGGACGGGAGATCGGCTACCTCTTCGGCCAGTACAAGCGTCTCCGCAACGAGTTCACGGGCGTGCTCACCGGCAAGGGCCTCAACTGGGGCGGCTCCCTCGTCCGGCCCGAGGCCACCGGCTACGGGGCGGTCTACTTCGCCCAGGAGATGCTCGCCACCCGGAAGGAGACCCTCGAGGGCAAGACCTGCCTCGTCTCGGGGAGCGGGAACGTGGCCCAGTACACCGTCGAGAAGCTCCTCGAGCTGGGGGCCCGGCCGGTCACCCTCTCGGACTCCAGCGGCTACGTCTACGACGAGCACGGGATCGACCGCGAGCGCCTCGCCTTCCTCATCGACCTCAAGAACGTGCGCCGCGGGCGGATCAAGGAGTACGCGGACAAGTACAAGGGGGTCGTCTACACGCCGGCGGACCCCCGGCTCGAGCACAACCCCCTCTGGAGCCACAAGGCCCAGTGCGCCTTCCCGAGCGCGACCCAGAACGAGATCGGGGGGAAAGACGCGGCGAACCTCCTCCGGAACGGCTGCTACGTGGTGGCCGAGGGGGCGAACATGCCCACCAACCTCGACGGAGTCACCCAGTTCCTCGAGGCGCGGATCCTCTACGGCCCCGGCAAGGCGGCCAACGCGGGCGGGGTCGCGGTCTCCGGGCTGGAGATGGCCCAGAACAGCATGCGCTACGGCTGGACCCGCGAGGAGGTGGACGGCCGGCTCCGCATCATCATGAAGAGCATCCACCAGGCCTGCCTGGAGACCGCCGAGCGGTTCGGCACCCCGGGGAACTACGTGAACGGGGCCAACATCGCGGGGTTCCTGAAGGTGGCCGACGCGATGATGGACCAGGGGGTGGTGTAGGGACCGGCTCTGAGGGGGAGGAAGTAGGCCCGACCGCCGCGACTGATGCTAACGTTACCACGCGGGCGCACCCGCGACATCGGCGCCCGCGTGGTTGCATGAAGCTCCTGATCGACACCGACACGGCCTCGGACGACGCGGTGGCCCTCGTCATGGCCCTGCGGTCGCCCGGGGTCGAGGTGGTGGCGATCACGGTCGTGGCGGGGAATGTCGACCTGCCGAAGGCGAGCCGCAACGCCCGCTACACGGTGGAGCTGTGCGGGGCCTCGGTGCCGGTCCACGAGGGGGCGGAGCGTCCCCTCCTGCGGGAGCACCGCCCGGCCACGATGTTCCACGGGGTGGACGGCCTGGGCGACCAGGGCTATCCCCCCCCGCGCACGCCTCCCGCCGCCGGCCACGCGGTCCCGGCGGCGATCGAGGCGATCCGGGCGAACCCGGGCCTGACCGTGGTCACCCTGGGGCCGCTCACGAACCTCGCCCTCGTGCTCGCCCAGGCCCCCGACGTCGTGGGGAAGGTGGGGCGCTGCGTGGTGATGGGGGGCGCCGCCTGCACGGTCGGGAACATCACCCCCGCCGCCGAGTACAACGTCTGGTGCGACCCCGAGGCGGCCCGCGCGTGCTTCCGCTCCGGCCTGCCCATCGAGATGGTCGGGTGGGAGCTGTGCCGGGGGGCGGCGAACCTGGACGAAGGGGACATCGCCGCGTGCCGGGCGATCGGGACCCCCCTGGCCCGCTTCGCGGTGGACGGCAACGCGTCGGCGCTGCGGGCGAACCGCGAGATGCTCGGCGATCCCGGCATCCCGCTGCCCGACCCGGTGGCCATGGCGATCGCCCTCGACCCGGCGGTGGGGAAGCGGAGCGGCCGCCACCGGGTGGACGTCGAGTGCGAGGGCACGCTGACCCGCGGCATGACCGTGGTGGACCAGCTCGGGGTGGTGGGGACGGGCAGCGGCGAGTCCGCGGGCTGGCCGGCGGGGGTCCCGGAGGTGACGGTGTGGTGGGAGATCGACGTGGCGCGCTTCAAGGAGCGGCTCTTCCGCTCGCTCCGCTGAGGGCCCCCGCCGTCATCCCCCGGAGGGCGAGGATGGATAGCCCGGCGGCGACCCGCCGCCTCCACGACTTCCAGGACCTGATGCGGCACCGCGTCATGGACATCCTCCTGGTGTCGACGCCCTACGACACCTTCATCCTGGAGGAGGCGGGGGAGCTCTCCGAGCGCATGGTGGGGGAGTTCCGCAACCTCGACCTCCACTACGCCCCCGGCATGACCGGGGTGAGCACCGGCGCGGAGGCCCTCGAGCTCGCCCGGCGCCAGCGCCGCTTCAACCTCATCATCACCACCCCCCACGTGGGCGACATGAGCGCCTTCGACCTCGCGCGGGCGGTCCGGCGCGAGGGCCTCGACGTCCCGGTGGTCCTCCTGGCCTGGGACTCCCGGGAGCTCGCCGACTTCGCCCCCCGGGCGGAGGCGGCGGGGGTGGAGCAGGCCTTCCTGTGGCAGGGGGACGCCCGCATCCTGGTCGCGATCGTCAAGTACGTGGAGGACCGGAGGAACGCCGCCCAGGACGCGAGCCTGGGGGTGCAGGTCATCATCCTCATCGAGGACAACGTCCGCTACTACTCCTCGTTCCTGCCCCTGATGTACACCGAGCTGCTGCACCACTCCCAGCGGGTGATCACCGAGGGGCTCAACCTCTCCCAGAAGATCCTCCGGATGCGGGCGCGGCCCAAGGTCCTCCTCTGCACGACGTTCGAGGAGGCGGCCGCCGCCTTCGACGCCTACCAGGAGGAGGTCATGGGGATCATCTCCGACGTCGAGTTCCCCATGGCGGGGAAGCGGTCGGCGGAGGCGGGGGCCGCCCTCGCGGGCCGGGTCCAGGCCGCCTATCCCGACATCCCGATCATCCTCCACTCCTCCCGCCCCGAGAACGAGGAGCTCGCCCGGTCCCTGGGAGCGCGGTTCCTCCTCAAGGGCTCGCCCATCCTCCTCCAGGACCTCCGGCGGGTCATCCTCCAGGACTTCGGCTTCGGGGACTTCGTGTTCCGGCTGCCCGAGGGGGAGGAGGTGGCCCAGGCCTCGGACCTCCGGGAGCTGGAGCAGCGGCTCCACACCGTCCCCGAGCGGTCGATCGTCTACCACGCCGAGCGGAACCACTTCTCCCGCTGGCTGAAGGCCCGCACCGAGTTCGCCCTCGCCCACGAGCTGCGCCCGCGCCGGCTCTCCGACTACGCGGGCGCCGCTGCCCTCCGCGAGGGGCTCATCCGGGCGATCGCCGAGTACCGGCGCGAGCAGGGCCAGGCCATCGTGGCCGACTTCGACCGGTCGGCGGTCGAGCGGGGCGGCGACTTCTGCCGGATCGGCGGCGGCTCCCTGGGGGGCAAGGCCCGCGGCCTCGCCTTCGTCCGGCGGCTCCTCAGCCACCACGCCCTGCGCCGGCGCTTCCCGGGGGTGGAGATCGCGGTCCCCCCGGCGGTCGTCCTCGGCACCGACGTCTTCGACCTCTTCCTGGAGGAGAACGACCTCCGCGACTTCGCCGTCCAGTGCGAGGACGACGAGGAGATCGCCCGTCGCTTCGAGGCCGCGCGCTTCCCGGAGGGGGCGGAGGGCGACCTCGCGGCCTGGCTCAACCACGTGCGCTACCCGCTGGCCGTGCGCTCGTCCAGCCTCCTCGAGGACTCCCGCCAGCCATTCACCGGCGTCTACGACACCCTGATGCTCCCCAACAACGCCTGGAGCCTCGCCCATCGGGTCGAGGAGGCGCTCCGGGCGGTCAAGCGAGTCTACGCCTCGACCTTCTCCCAGCACGCGAAGGCCTACCTCAAGGCGACCCCGTATCGCCTGGAGGAGGAGAAGATGGCGGTCATCCTCCAGCGGATCGTGGGGTCCCCCCGGGGGTCGCGCTTCTACCCCGACTTCTCGGGGGTGGCCCGCTCGCACAACTTCTATCCGACGCCTCCCCAGGAAGCGGGCGACGGCATCGTGGCGGCCGCCCTCGGCCTCGGGCGGGGCATCATGGACGGCGAGCCCTGCCTGCGCTTCTGTCCCCGCTATCCTCGCCACGTCCTCCAGCTCGCCTCGGTCGCGGACGTCCTGGAGGGCACCCAGCGGCAGTTCTGGGCGCTCCCTCTCGACGGGGGAGGGGGCGCCCGCGGGATGCGGGAGCAGCCCTTCCCGCTCGCGGCGGCGGAAGCCGACGGGACCCTCGCCCACGTGGGATCCACCTGGTCCCCGGAGAGCGACGCGATCCACGACGGGCTCTCCCGCCCCGGCTCACGGCTCGTCACCTTCGCCCCCGTGCTGAAGCACGGCCTGTTCCCCCTGGCCGAGGTGCTGTCTCTGCTCATGGAGGCGGGGGCGAAGGGGATGGGGGCCCCGGTGGAGATCGAGTTCGCGGTGAGCCTCGAGCCCGGCCCGGGCGGGGCCCGCGAGTTCGGCTTCCTCCAGATGCGGCCGCTCGCCCTGTCCCGGGAGGCCGAGGCCCTCGAGATGGGAGAGGTCCCCGACGAGGCCGTCCTCTGCCGGAGCACGCGGCTCCTGGGGAGCGGGCGGCTCGAGGGGATCCGGGACCTCGTGGTCGTGGACTTCCAGCGCTTCGAGCGGGCGAGGAGCCGCGAGGCGGCCCAGGAGGTGGGCCGGGTCAACGCCGAGCTGCTCGAGGCGGGGACCCCCTACGTGCTGATCGGGGTCGGGCGCTGGGGCTCCCGCGATCCCTGGCTCGGCATCCCCGTGACCTGGGACCAGGTCTCGGGGGCGCAGGTCATCGTGGAGACGGGGCTCCGGGACCTCAAGGTCACTCCCTCCCAGGGGACCCACTTCTTCCAGAACCTGACGTCGTTCAACGTGGGCTACTTCACGATCAACCCCGAGAACGGCGACGGCTTCGTGGACTGGGACTGGCTCGACGCCCGCCCCGCGCGGAGCCACGCCGCCCACGTGCGCCACCTGCGCCTGGACGGGCCGGTGGTCGTCAACATGAACGGCCGGAAGAGCGAGGGGCTGATCCTCAAGCCGCCGGGACAGGCCTGAGGTCGACGGCCAGGATCACGGCGTCCCGAAGGGCCTCCGCCGACACCGACGTGGAGGGCCCACGGTTGCCGAGAACGGGACCGTCCCGCAGCCGCGCACCGCTCCGTCGTGACCACTTGACATTCAAGTGCAATCGCGGGATGCTCCGTCCGGGAGACCACTTGAATGCCCAGTGAAGGCCGGGACCGCGTGGAGCTTCTGCAGGGTACCCTCGACCTCATCGTCCTGCGGGCCCTGGAGACCATGGGGCCCCAGCACGCCTACGGGCTGGCGGCGCGCCTCGAGCAGGTTGCCCAGCCGTCGCTCACCCTGAACCAGGGCACGCTCTACCCGGCCCTCGTGCGGCTCGAGCAGAAGGGCTGGATCAAGGGTGTCTGGCAGCGGACGGAGACGAACCGCGAGGCCAAGTACTACAGCCTGACCAAGGCCGGCGGGCGGGCCATGCAGGAGCAGACCGAGCGCTGGCGGCGCCTGGCTGGTCTCGTCGAGAAGCTCCTCCTGAACGAGTCCTGAGGGCAGGGAGGGGAAAGATGTCGGATCTCCGGCGGTTCCTGTTTCGGCTCCGTGACTTCCTGCGCCCCGGCCGCGCCGAGGCGGACCTCGCGCGCGAGGTGGCGTCCCATCTCGCTCTCCTGGAGGAGCAGCTCCTGCGCCGGGGGATGGACCCCGAGGACGCCCGGCGGGCCGCGCACCGTGCCCTGGGGGGCGTGGAGCAGGCGAAGGACGCTCATCGGGACGCCCGGTCGTTCGTCTGGCTTGACGAGGCGCGGCGAGACCTGAGGCTGGCGGTGCGGACGCTCCGCCGGGCGCCCGGCTTCACCGCGGCTGTCGTCCTGATCCTGGCCGTGGGCGCCGGGGCCAACACCGCCATGTTCAGCGTGATCAACGGGGTCGTCCTGAAGCCGCTGGATTACCCCGGCGCCGAGCGGATCGTCGCCGTCCAGAACCGCTGGACGGACACCGGCGAGACGACCCCCAACCTGGCCGGGGGCGATCTCATCGACGTCGGCGCCCGCGGGGGGACCTTCGAGGCCTTCGCGTACTACCAGGGCGGCGAGATGGGCGTACAGGTTGCCGACCAGGCCGAGATGATCGGCGGGCAACGGGTCCATCCGGACTTCTTCCGCGTGTTCGCCGTGGCCCCGGCGGCGGGACGGCTGTTCAACCGCGAGGACGCGCTGCGGTCCGCCGTCGTGAGTCTCGGCTTCGCGCAGCGCCATTTCGGGAGCGCCGCGGGGGCGGTGGGCCGATCGCTGCGGATCGGGAGCCAGCCTCACGAGATCGTGGGCGTCCTGCCCGCCGCCATGCGCTTCCCCGCGGGGACGGAAGTCTGGGCGGCGGCGTCCCTCGAGCCCGGCAACCGCAACCGCGGGGGCCACAACTACCGCACGGTGGCCCGGCTCGCTCGGGGAGTCTCCCTGGAGGCCGCGAACGCCGACCTCGCGTCTTTGGCCTCGCAGCTGGCCCGCGCCTTTCCGGACACCAACGGGCGGAAGTCGTTCGTCGCCCGCCCGCTGCGCGATACCCTGGTGGGCCGCGTCCGGGCCACTCTCTTCGTCATGATGGCGGCCGTCACGCTCGTCCTCATGATCGCGTGCGCGAACGTCGCCAACCTCATCCTGGCCCGCGCGTCGGGACGCTCCCGCGAGCTCGCGGTGCGCGCGGCCCTGGGCGCCGGCCGGCGGCACATCGTGGCCCAGCTCCTCGCGGAAAGCCTCGTCCTGGCCCTCGTCGCGGGCGCGCTCGGCCTCGTCTTCGCGCGCTTCGGCACCGACGCGCTCTTGCGCGTGGGCTCCCGTTACGTCCCGCTGCCCCGCCTCGAGGAGGTCCACACCGACTGGCGCGTCCTCCTCTTCACGGCCGTCGCCTCGGTGCTCACCGCCATCGTCTTCGGCCTCGTGCCCGCGCTGCAGGCCTCGCGGGTGGACGTGGGCGAGGCGATGGGGCAGAGCGGCTCGCGCAGCATCCTGGGGGCGGGCTCTTCGCGCGTCCGCGGGGGCCTCGTGGTGGCGCAGATCGCCCTCTCGTTCATGCTCGCCGTCAACGCGGGCCTCCTCCTCCGGTCGTTCCTCGTCCTCACGGACACGCCGCTGGGCTTCCGGACGGAGGGGGTCCTCGTGGCCTACGCGAGCGCGCCCGCGCGGGGATCGATCTTCGACAAGAGCGGGCTCGGCGATTACCTGCGGGTCGGCCAGCGCTACGACGAGCTGTTCGCCCGCCTCCGGGAGATCCCCGGAGTGACGTCCGCCGCGGGGACGATGGGTCTGCCGACCGGGGCCTACGACTCGAACGGCTCCTACGCCGTCCTGGGCCAGCACACCTTCGACGGAGACTTCCGCCGCCTCCCGTATGCCGGATTCCGGCTGGCCAGTCCCGGGTACTTCCGGACGATGGGCATTCCCGTCCGGCGCGGGCGGGAGTTCGACGACGGCGACCGCTACGACCGCCCGTTCGTCGCCGTCGTCAGCGAGTCCCTGGCCCGCCAGAGCTTCGGGGCCGGCGACCCCATCGGGCATCGCATCAAGTGCGGCTTCGATTCCGACGAGTGGATGACCATCGTGGGGGTCGTGGGCGACGTCCGGCAGGCCTCCCCCGCCTCCCGCCCCGGCCCGGAGCTCTACATGCCCCTGCGTCAGCACCCGTACGCGTCGAGCCGCGTGCAGGTGGTGGTCGCCACGAACGTGGAGCCAAACTCGCTCATCGACGCCGTCCGCCAGGCGGTGCGCGCCACGAGCCCCGACGTCGCCGTGAAGTTCACCACCCTGCAGGCATCGGTGGACGAGTCCATCGCGGCGCCCCGCTTCCGCATGGTCCTCGTCTCGGCCTTCGCGGGTCTGGCCCTGCTCCTGGCCGTGGCGGGCATGTACGCGGTGATGAGCTACGGTACGAGCCAGAGGACGCCCGAGTTCGGGCTGCGGCTGGCCCTGGGCGCCAGGGCGGGCGACGTGGTTCGCCTCGTGGTGGCGGGCGCCGCGCGCCTCGTCGTCGTCGGCCTCGCCCTCGGGCTTGTCCTGGCCGGGGCCACGAGCCGGGTCATCGCGGCCATGCTCTTCGGGATCCCGCCCATGGATCCCCTGGCCTACGGGGGCGTGCTCCTCCTGTCCGTGCCCCTGGTCGTCCTTGCCGCGATCGTTCCCGCCATGAGGGCGTCGCGCGTCGACCCCATGATCGCCCTCCGCGAGCCCTGACTCCCCGGGCACGCCTCAACGGTGCCATTCCAGGAGACCCTGCTCGAGATAGCGCTCGGCCAGGGTGCGCTCCTTCCGCCACGGGTGGCCGTCCCAACCCTCGAAGCTGAAGCCGGCTATTCCGAGCCGGCTGCCGTACGTCCGATGCGCGAGCAGGTCCAGGACGGTGAATCCGAGCGAGGGCATGATGAAATCCGCGGCGCCATCCAGGCCGAGCAGCCGCTCGAACACGGCGTCGTAGTCGCCCGCGGGAATGGCGACGTGCCGACCGAGGCCGAAATGCACCACCATCGCCTGGTGCATCGGCACGAGCGCCTTGGGAACCCTCTCGAGACCGAACTGGCGGTAGCGCCGCCAGTGCACTTCGACGTTCCGTGCGAAGAACACAGTCGCGGTGCTGGCACACCGCGGGAGGCCCTTGTCGAGCATGTTGAGGCCCGGCTGCCCGGTTGCGTTGACGGCCAGCACGTCGGTGCGCGCCTCCTCGTCGCCCCGGGCGCTTTCGCACTGGTTGAACCGGACCACCGTGTCCGCGCGCGCCACCAGGCGGTCCACGTCGGGCGGCGCCGGTCCGTTCCCGAGCAAGAGGACGTCACCGCGGAAGTGCTGCTCGATCATCGGATCTCAGGGCAGGTTTCGCCGCGCGAGCTGCCGGAGGGCCGCCAGCCGTTGCTGCCGTCGTTCGCCATCGCTCGCGTTGGCCGCGCCGGCGGCCTGGCCCAGCCGGTCGAACAGGTCCGGTGCGTTCCAGGGCAGTGGAGGCGGGGCGCCGAGCATCACGCTCAGACCGGTGTTCTTGGGCGTATTGCTGCCCCACAGCACGAAGGGAGTACCGAGCGCGTAGGCGGCGATCGAGTAGTGGAACCGGCCCGATACCACCAGCCCGGCCGAGCCAAGTTCATCCGTGAACTGTTCCGGGCCCGTGATCAGAGTCGATTCGAGCGGCGTGGCGGCGGCACGCAGCGCGGCGAGGAAGCGTTCGTCGTCGCGCGCAGGGCGCTCGGGCGCGCCATGGACGAACTTGCAGCGCCAGCCGTCGGCGTTCACGTCGTGCAGCCAGCGCGCAAGGGCTGTCGTCCCGGTGGCGTCGAAACCCGCGGCCCCGCCGACCGCGACGACGCGCTCGCGCCTCCGTTCCTCCCCAGAATCGATCGCGAGCACCGAGCAATCGAAGCTCAGCTCGCACCGCACTCCGAGGCCGCGCATCAGCGCATGCGAGGCGACCTCGCGCACCGCGACGTAGTCCGCTAGCGCGTAGGCCCGGCGATACAGGTCGATCGCGACCCGATCCGCAGGCTCCTCACGATCGTCCGGGTAGGCAGAGTGGTTGACGATGAACACCGGCTTGCCCAGGACCAGGCGAGACGCAGCGATGACCCACAGCAGCGTCAACACCGGCCGCGTCAGGCCGTGCAGGCTGCCCTCTCCATTCACGACCACGACGTCGGCCAACGCGATCCGATCGAAGAGTCCGCGATGGGCGGCGACCAGCTCGTCGATCATGGCCGGCCGCGCGAAGTCGTTCGGGAGCATCGGTGGTCGGAGCGCGAACAACTCGTGGATGGCAACGGCATCGATGAGCCGGTACCGTTCCGCAATCAGTGCCTTGAGCCCGCTGCTGGTGAAGTGGCAACCATAATGGTACCAGTGCTGGGTGTCGTTGAGCAGGATGGCGTTCATCATTCGTGGCAGGGTGGACCGAGGCGAGGCGGGGGCGGGAGCGGGAGCGGGAGGCCCGCGGTGGCGAGGGGCAGCTCGTCAACGCCGAAGGGCGGCCACTCCGGCCATCCTGGATCCGCTCCAAGCGGACGCGGCGGTCCCAACCCGCGGTTCATGTTCGTTCGCGTGGTCCGATCTGCGCTCAGCCCCGACGTTAGCCCAGGGAGACGACAGTCGGACTCTTCGCGGCGGGGAAGGGCTCCCGTGGTGACTTGGTGGCCTGGGACGGAATCGAACCGCCGACACGCGGATTTTCAGTCCGCTGCTCTACCAGCTGAGCTACCAGGCCAGACTGTAACTCGGCATTCAACCACACGCGGGGCTGCTCGTCAAAGGCCGGGAACGGCTGGCATAATGGCCGCGCCATGAGATTGGTGATGACCTTGCTGGTGCGGGATGAGGTGGACGTCGTCGCGGCGAACGTGGCCTTCCACCTGGACAATGGCGTTGATTTCGTCATCGCCACCGACAACGGATCCCGGGACGGGACGCGGGATGTGCTGGATGAGTTCCAGCGGCAGGGAGTGCTGAAGGTCATCGACGAGCCGGTGCAGGACTTCTCCCAGTCGAGGTGGGTCACCCGGATGGCGCTGATGGCTCGCGACCAGTTCGGAGCTGACTGGATCCTCAACAACGACGCGGACGAGTTCTGGTACCCCCTCCGAGGCGATCTCAAGTCCGAGCTCGAGACCACGTCCGCGAACGTTCTCGAGTATGGACGCTGGAACATGCTTTGCGCGTGGAGCGCGGACGAGGCCGCGGCGTGGACGTCGCGCCTCCGCTATCGCGTCAAGGAGCCCCTTCCGATTCCCCACCTCGAGGATCCAATGGTCGACGTTCTCGAGCAGCCCTACTACTACTGGGATCTCCCGACGAAGGTCCTCAGCAGGGCGGAGGGGATCGTGAGGGTGGAACAGGGCAATCACTCGGTGGAAATCGCGAATCGGAAACAGCGCCGAGGGGGGAACGTCGTGATCCTGCACTATCCCTTCCGCACCCGTTCCCAGTTCCTCCACAAGGTCGTGCGGGGCGGGGAGGCTTACGCGCGGAACTCCAGCCTGCCCGCGAGCATCGGATGGCATTGGCGCCGCTGGTACCAGAAGGTCCGGTCGGGGGATGAACGCGACGTCTTCGCCGAGATCCTGCCGGATGTCCCTCGTCTGGAGGCCGACCTGGCGAACGGCCGGCTGGTCGAGTGCGAGCTCGAGCTCCTGGAGCAGGGCGCCCGGAGCCGAGCCGTCGGATTGCCCTAGTCCTAGTCGGCTCCTGCGGAGGCGCTCGATCGGCCATGGCGCTTCTTCGTGATCGGGCCGTGACGGCCGGGCCTAGAGAGGGCTGGGCGGCCGCAGCAAGACCGAGGGCCGCCGACCTGGGCCGGCGGCCCTCGGTTCCGGCTCGGAGGCGTCGAGGCCCCGAGCCGGTGCGCTCGGCTACTCGCCCCGCGCCTTGAGCTCCTCGATCAGCGCCTGCTGCCTGGCGACCAGGTCACGGAGCTCGGACACCTGGCCGCTCAGGGCCTGGATGGCGGCCGCGGTCACCCCGAAGGTGTCCACCGGGCTGATCGTCACGTCGCGGCCCACCTGGAAGGCGGCGTGGAAGTCCTGGGAGACGGGGCCGATGTGCCGCTCCTCGGGAGCGATGTCCTTGTAGTTCCAGGCCTGGACGTCGAGCTCGAGAAGGCGCTCGAGGACGGCGTCGCGGTCGATCTCGGCGAAGTTCTCCTTCAGGCTCCGATCCGACGGCGGCGCGCAGCCGCTGCAGCTGGTGACGCCCGTGAGGTTGCCGGCGGCGTCGAGCGAGAGCTCCGGGCCGTCCCCGTCGGAGAAGTTCACCGTGAAGGCGGTCGCGGTGTTGTTGACCGAAATGAACACGTCGTTGCCGGCCGAGTTGCTCAGGACGAAGCCGACTCCCGAGTTGTTGCTCAGCCGCATCAGGTTCGTGAAGGCCCCGGTGGTCCGGGCGACGTGCAGGCCGGCGGTGGGGGTCAGGATGCCGAGACCGACGTCGCCGTCCGAATCGATGACGATCGAGTTGTTGGAAGCGCCTGGCTTGATCTTGAACGGCAGCCGGCTCCCCGAGGTCACGTCGCGAATGAAGAAGTTGGCCTCGTTCCCGGCCACGTCCCAGGTCTGGGCGGTGAAGCCGCTGCTGCCGTTCTGCTCGAGGCGCATCGCCGGGGTGTTGCCGGTGGCCACGTGGAGGTCGAGGACGGGGGTGCTGGTGCGGAAGCCCACCCGCCCCGTGCTGTCGATGTACACCGAGTTCGTGGTGGCGCCGCCCTCCACGGTGAAGGGCACCCGGGCCCCCGTGATGTCCTCGATCGAGAACTTGTTGAGGCCGCCCGAGGCCGAGTCGTTGGCGGTGAGCTGCCAGTCGGTGCTGGGGAAGGCGCCGACGCTGGTGTCCTGGAACTTGATCCGGAGGTTGTTCTCCTTGAGGCGGATCGTGTCGAACCCGAAGGACTCCCCGTTGACGCAGTCGATGCCGACGCAGGCGCTGCCCTGGACGATGAGGTCCTCCGCGACCGTGAGGGTCGGCGCCGCGGCCGCCGAGGGCGCCGCATCGGTCTGCCGGCGGGTGCCGGTCCGGGGGACCCGGACCGTCTCCTCGACGCCGGTGGGCACCACCACCGCCCCGCCCGAGATCGTGAACGAGCCCGAGAGCGCGGGCAGGGCGGCGACGCGGGTCCCCGGCCGGGGGCCGGCGGAACGGCCCTGGCGGGCCAGCTCGTCGACCGTCTGCACGTCGCGCGTCCGCGAGGCCGACTCGATCGTCTGGAGCGAGCGGAAGGGCGCGGGCAGCGCGCGCAGCTCGTAGCGGTAGACGCCGTCCGTCAGCGGGCTGCCGCTCCTGTCCCAGATCGAGAAGGCGGGCGGGCTGCCCGCGGACTCCTCGCTGAACACGAAGTCGTTCGGGCCCGTCACGGTCAGGGACCACCGGTTGGCGGACACCAGGGGCTGGAAGTGCACCTCGCTCGAAGACAGGCCCACGTTCGCCACCGGCTGAGCCGGCCCGGCTGCGCTGGCGCCGACGCCGGCCAGCAGGACTGCGAGGCCGAGGGCCCCGCCCACCGCGTACGATCTCCTCATCAGCATTCTCCCCCTCATAACCAGCGGCCCGCGGACGGGCCGGTTAGGGCAACGAGCGTGAAACCCGGACGTCGCCGGCCGGCCTGGCCCCGACCTGGCAGGCCCGTGGGGCCGAGCTGGAGGGAGTGACCGGCGGCACCGAAGTCGAAGCAGACTGTCCATGTTACGCCTGCGGAGAGGTCTCGGGACGTGACGAATGCCACAACCGGCCTCCCCGCGCGAAAAAACCGCGGGCGCCAGACCCCAGGCTCAGCCCGGACACGAGAGGGTCAGGCGACCCGCCACCGCCTCCGCTCGCCGGGCCAGGGCGGAGGTGGCACGGATCCGGTCCAGAAGGGCCTCCAGCCGGCCGCAGCCCTCGCCCGGGAGGGCTCCCAGGCGCTCCAGCTCCTCGAGAGCGGCCTCCCGCCGTCCGACCGCCTCGAGGACGATCGCCAGCTCCGTCCGCGCGGCGCCGTCGTCGGGGGCGGCCGCCAGCGCGGCCCGCAGGTGCGGCTCGGCTTCCGCCGGCCGGCCCGCCCCGGCCAGGAGGACGCCCAGGTTGTAGCGGGCGGTCGCGTCGCGAGGATCCAGGCGGACCGCCTGCTCCAGGTAGCCGAGGGCGGCGCTCGTCCGGCCCCCTTGTGCCTCGGCGGCGGCCAGGTTGACGAGGGCCGGCAGGTCGGCCGGATCCTCGGCCAGCGCCCGGCGAAAGGCCGCGGCCGCCCCCGGGACGTCCCCCGCGGCGAGGGCCCGGCGCCCCTCGGCGACGTGCACCCGGGCCCCTCGCCGCTGGGCCAGCACCATTTCGAGCACCGGATCGCGCGGCCGCACGCCCACCCCGCCGGATCTCCCGAGGTGCTCGCGGGCTTTCCCGTCCTCTCCCAGCCGCCGGTAGGCCTGGGCGAGCGGGTAGTGGAGGCGGGTCGCCGCCGGCTGCTCGCGCAGGGCCAGCTCGAGGGCCTCCACCGCCTCGGCGGGGCGGCGCTGGGCGAGACGCAGGTCGCCGAGGACGGCGAGCATCGCGGGGTCTCGCGGGGAGTGGCGCCGGGCGGGCTCGAGGACCGCGGCCGCCTTCTCCACCTGGCCGAGCGCGAGGTAGATCCGGGCCAGCCGGACCACCGCCGGGTAGTACCGGTCGGGGACGGCGAGCGCACGCTCGAGGCTCCCCGCGGCCTCCGCGAGACGGTTGTCGGTCTCCCTCAGGATCCCGAGGAGGTAGGGCCAGCGGAAGTCGTGGGGCGCCTGCTCCTGCGCCCTCGCGTAGCAGGCCTCGGCCGGGGCCGCCATCTCGTAGGCGTGGTAGACGGCGCCCGCCTGGCCGTACGCGGCCGCGTCCGCCCGTCCCTCCGACCGGGCGCGCTCGACGTCGGCCCGCAGGGCCTCGAGTTGCCGGGCCACGACCGGCTCCAGGCCGTCGAGCGGAGGGTACGGCACCCCGGAAGGAACGGGGACGGTCGCGAGGACGACCAGCAGGGGAGTGATCACGGTGGGCTCCCGCGGGCGACGGGCCCTCCCCTGCCCTGGCGCAGCGTCGTGTAGCGCCCCGTCGGGGGCGGAGGGAAGGCCTCGGCCCGCCCGTCGGGCCAGTCGACCTCGATCGAGCGCGGCTCGCCCCCCCCGCCGAGGCCGAACACCACCCGCGGGTCGCCGGCCGAGGCGTAGCTGCCGTCGGTGCGGACCCGGCGGACGAGGTCGGGGGCTCCCGACCGGCGGAGGACGACCCGGGCGCCCAGCCGGTCGAGCCGCCCGGCGGCGTCGACGAGCCGCAGCCCGAGCCACGGACGGTCCTGGCCGACCTGGTTGAGCAGCACTCGTGCCGGCGCCTCGTTGTCGGCCACCACGAGGTCGGGGTCTCCGTCGTCGTCCAGGTCGCCGACCGCCAGGCCCCGGCTCACCCGGGCGAGGAGGAAGGCGGGGACGGCCTCGGCGGTCACCTCGCGGAACGTTCCCGCCCCGAGGTTGCGGAAGAGCTGGCTCGGCTGGCCGAGGGGAAACGGATCGTCGGGACCGCTTCGCCCGTTCGCGAGGTGGACCGCGCCGTTCGCCGCCACCACGTCGAGCCAGCCGTCGTTGTCGTAGTCGAGGAGGGCGGTCCCGAAGCCGGTCCAGGGACGGCTGGGGGGGGCGAGCCCCGAGGCGATGCTCCGGTCCTCGAAGGCCCCGCCCTCCTGGACGTAGAGGGTGTTGGTCTCGCCGGTCAGGTTGGTCACGAACAGGTCGAGGTCGAGGTCGCCGTCCACGTCGCCCGCGTCGGCGCCCATCCCCGCCTCGGGCAGGCCCTCGCGGCTGAGCGCCACCCCCGCGAGCAGCCCGTCCTCCCGGAAGCCCTTCCCCGCCTGGTTGAGCCAGAGGTGGTTGTCGTCGCCGTCGTTCGCCACGTAGACGTCGGTCCAGCCGTCTCCGTCGAGGTCCGCGGTGACCACCCCCAGGCCGTGGGCGGAGCGGCGGGGGACGAGCGCGCGGGCGCTCACGTCCTCGAAGCGCCCGCCCCCGAGGTTGCGGAAGAGGGAGGACGGCTGGGGGGGGAAGGCCCGGGGGCCGCAGTAGTCGGGCCGGCTGCTCGCGGCGTAGCAGCGGACCGGCTTCGCGAGCGAGTACTCGGCGTAGTTGACCACGAACAGGTCCAGCCAGCCGTCGCGGTCGTAGTCGAAGAAGGCGGCGCTCACGCTCCAGCGGGGGTCCGCCACCCCGGCCCGCGTGGTCACGTCCTCGAAGCGGCCGCCCCCGAGGTTGCGCAGCAGGCGGTTGGGCCCGAGCTCGGTGAGGTAGAGGTCCACCCGGCCGTCGTTGTCGTAGTCGCCCGCCGCCACCCCCATGCCGTAGCCGCCCGGTCCGATCCCGCTCCTTCCCGTCACGTCGGTGAAGCGGGGCGGCCGCCCCCCGTCGTTCCGGTAGAGCCGCCCGGTCCGGCCGCGGGCCCCCTCGGCCCCGAGGGTGCCCCCGTCCACCAGGTACAGGTCCAGGTCGCCGTCGCCGTCGGCGTCGAAGAGGGCGGCGCCCCCCCCGACGATCTCCGGCAGGTGCAGCTCGCCGGTGCGCCCGTTGGAATAGGCGAACTCGACGCCCGCGGCCGCGGTCGCGTCGGCGAACGCGGGGACCGGCGCGTCCGCCGCGGGCCGGGGTGCGGTCATCGTCGGGGGGATGAGGGCGAGCGCCGCCAGCGCGGCGAGGGGACGGGGCATTGAGCGGAGTCAGGCTAGCACAGGCCCCCGGTGTATACTGGGCGGGAACACGGGAAAGGAGCCCGCATGTCCGCGCCCCCGACGGGCAAGCTGCCGAAGGACTACGAGAAGCTGCCCGTCCCCCAGCCCCAGCCCACGAGCGTCCGCAAGCGCGATCCGAAGATGCTGGCGGTGATCGACCCGAACAGGTGCTTCGGCCGGGGCTGCGAGTTCTGCGTGGCGGTGTGCCCGGTCCCCGACTGCATCACCCTCACCACCGATCCCCAGGCCCCCGACCTCGACGTGTGCACGGTCAACTTCGACACCTGCATCGGGTGCATGGCCTGCGAGAAGTGGTGCCCCGACGACTACGACGCGATCCGGATGCTCCCGTTCGCCACGGTCACGGCGGACCGGCCGGCCTACGAGACGGAGACGTTCAGCGCGGAGCTGCCGCCCAAGAAGTAGTCGGACGCCTCACCCTCTCGACCGGACCAGCGGGCCGGGCGCCCGGGACCGGTCCTGGAGATGATGTGACGTGCGCGCCGCCTCGCGGCGGCGCGCTGCATCACGCCTTCTTCTTCTCCGGCATGGGCAGCACCGCCCCCTTCTCGGCCCTGGCGGGCGCGGGCTCGTCGAGCACGGGCAGGCCGAGGCCCTTGCGCAGGCGGTTCTCGACCTCCAGCCGGACGTCGAGGTTGTCCCGGAGGAACTGGCGGGCGTTCTCGCGGCCCTGGCCCATCCGCTCCCCGTCGATCGCGTACCAGGCCCCCGACTTCTCGATGACCTTGTGGTCGACCCCCAGGTCCAGCAGGTCGCCTTCCTTGCTGATCCCCTCGCCGTAGAGGATGTCGAACTCCGCCTCCCGGAAGGGCGGGGCCACCTTGTTCTTGACCACCTTGACCTTGGCCCGGCTGCCGATGATCGCGTCGCCCTCCTTGAGGGAGGCGATGCGCCGGATGTCGAGGCGGACGGAGGAGTAGAACTTCAGGGCGCGGCCCCCGGTGGTGGTCTCGGGGTTGCCGAACATCACCCCGATCTTCTCCCGGAGCTGGTTGATGAAGACGAGGCAGGTCTTGCTCTTGGCCACGATGGCGGTGAGCTTGCGCAGGGCCTGGCTCATCAGGCGGGCCTGGAGCCCCATCTGGGCGTCGCCCATCTCGCCCTCCAGCTCGGAGCGGGGGACGAGGGCGGCCACCGAGTCGACCACGAGCACGTCCACCGCGCCGGAGCGGATCAGCACCTCGGCGATCTCGAGGGCCTGCTCGCCGCTGTCCGGCTGGGAGACGAGGAGGTTGTCGATGTCCACCCCCAGCTTCTGGGCGTAGGCGGCGTCGAGGGCGTGCTCGGCGTCCACGAAGGCGGCCATGCCGCCCCGGTGCTGGGCCTCGGAGATGACGTGGAGGGCGAGGGTCGTCTTGCCCGAGGACTCCGGGCCGAAGATCTCGACCACCCGGCCCCGCGGCAAGCCCCCCACCCCGAGGGCGGCGTCGAGGGAGAGCGAGCCGGTGGGGATGGCGGGGACGTCGATCTTCTCCCGGCTGCCCAGCCGCATGATCGAGCCCTTGCCGAACTGCTTGTCGATCTGGGCCAGCGCCGCCTCGATCGCCCGGGCCCGCTCGTTCTTGTCGTCTGCCATCGATCCCTCTCCTTCGCTGAACACGGCGCAGCATAGCCGCGAGGTGGGACACGGGGGGTCCTCCCGGGCCGAAAAAATCGAGTGTCCCAGCGCGAGGACAGCGCGGGGATCGGTACCGGCGCCGAAGCTGCCTCGAATCAGCGACTTCCCGGTGGAGATGGCCCGGCACGGGGATTGATGGGCACACGGGCGTGACGAGCGCGCTCCTCCTCGCGGCCGCCGTGGAGCTGGCGGTGCCCTTCGTTCCCCAGGAGAAGGACACCTGCGGCGCGGCGGCCCTCGCCATGGTCCTCGCGTACTGGGGCGAGCCGGTGCCCCACGACGAGATCGCGGGAGCGCTCCTCGAGCCCGAGCGGCGGGGCATCCGGGGGGCCCGGCTCGAGTCCTTCGCCCGGGCGCGCGGGCTCCTCGCCGTCGCCTACGAGGGCGACCTCGGCCAGCTCCGCGACTTCGTGGCGAAGGGACGGCCGCTCGTCGTGGCCTGGAAGCAGGCCGGCCGCTTCCACGACGTCGTCGTGGTGGGCTTCGATCGCGACGCGGTGGTGGTGCACGACCCCGAGGCGGGGGCCGGCCGGCGCGTGCCGCTCCGGGCCTTCGAGGAGCGGTGGACGGGGGCGGGACGCTGGACGCTCCTCGTCCTCCCCCGGCCCTGACCGTGCTCCTTCCCTGGGCGCTGCTCCTCGCCGCCGCCTCGGGAGCGCCCGACTACGAGACGCTCCTCGCGGCCGGCCTCGCCGAGGGGCGCGCCTCGCGGCTGGGGGAGGCGGCGGCCGCCCTCGACCGGGCGATCGCCCTCGCCCCGTCGCGTCCCGAGGCGTGGGTCGAGCGAGGGGGGGTGCGCTTCCTCGAGGAGCGCTACGCCGAGGCGGCGAGCGACCTCGAGCGGGCGCTCACGCTGCGCGACGACCCCTACGCCCGCGACCTCCTCGCCTCGGCCCTCCACCTGGCCGGCCGCACCGAGGAGGCCCTCGGACACTGGAACGCCCTCGGGCAGCCCGCCCTGCGCTCGGTGTCGATCGGGGGGCTCGTCCACACCCGGGACCGGGTCGCGCGCCGCGAGCTGTCCCTCGGCGAGGGAGACGTGCTGAGCCTGGACGCCCTGCGGGCGAGCCGGCGGCGGCTCGAGGAGACCGGGGTGTTCGACCGGGTCACGCTGCGCCCGGTGCCGCTGGGGGACGGCCGCGCGGACCTGGAGGTGGCGCTCGGCGAGCGCCACGGCCCGGCGGCGAGCCTGGCGGAGGGGCTCGCCACCGCCGGGATCGACGCGCTCCACGGCCGGGTCCGCCTCCGCTGGTCCAACCTGCTCGGGCGGGGCCTCACCGTGGGCGGGTCCTACCGCTGGGCCGAGAACCGGCCGGAGGCGTCCGTGTCCCTTCTCGCCCCCCGGCCGTTCGGCCTTCCCGCCAACCTCCACCTCCAGGTGTTCAACGGGAGGCAGGCCTACGCCCTCGGGAGCGGCCTCGAGTCGAAGCGCGGCGGCTTCGACCTCGGCCTCCGCCGCGTGCTCGACGGCCGGACCACGGTCGAGGCGGGGGCGCGCTGGCGCGACCGGACGTTCTCGGAGCCCTTCCCCGGCGCCCCTCCCGGGGTGGTCGCCGGCCTCGAGGCGCGGGTCGAGCGCCGTCTTCACGAGGACCACCGGCAGCGGCTCGACCTCGCCCTGGGCGCGTTCCGCACGGCCTCGAGCCTGGGCTCGGACCTCTCCTTCACCAAGGCCGGCCTCGAGCTGGCGTACCTGGGCCACCTCGCCGCTCCCGAGCAGGTCCGCGTGGAGCGGTCGGTCGTGGCGGCGCGGCTCCGCCTCGGCTGGGGAGACGACGGGATGCCGGTGGACGAGATGTTCGCCCCGGGAGGGAGCCCCGACATGGAGCTGCCGCTCCGGGCCCACCGCCAGACCGTGGACGGGGTCCTCGGAGGGAGCCCGATCGGCCGCTCCTTCGCGCTCGTGAACGTCGAATGGCGCCGTCGGCTCACCCGATCCGGCCCGGTCCCCCTCGGGCTGGTCCTGTTCTACGACGGCTCCTGGGTGGATCGGGGGCCGGCGGCCGGGGTCCCCGTGCTTCACGACGTGGGCGTCGGCGTGAGGCTGGCCCTGCCCGGGTCCGGAGTCGTCCGGATCGATTATGGACATGGCCTGACCGACGGAGCTAACGCCGTATTCATTGGATTGAATCAGTCATTCTAGTGGATCACGTTTCAGGCTATTTTGCCGATAGTGGAACCAGGAGGGTGCACTCAGTTAATACGTTGAAATAGATAGAGTTACAGCCAAGGAGCCGGGGCGGCGGCCCCTCGGCGACCATCGCGAAAAAACCATTGGTAGACGCGGTGTCCGCTCTGCTACAATCTGTCGGTGTGAAGTGGGCCCCAGGCCTGATCCTGAGCGCCTTGCTCAAGGCGCGGGGCCATAACAAGAACAAGGGGAAGGACTTG
>Ga0268386_10000784_pt1 | contig 20860 bp, 16 predicted proteins | sample RVTome_15_FD_200260 | JGI IMG/M metagenome (GOLD analysis project Ga0268386, IMG submission 200260) | Soil microbial communities from uranium-contaminated site in the Upper Colorado River Basin, Wyoming, United States - RVT150D86... ...
TACATGCGGGTCGAGGCCGACGGGGACCGGCCGGGCTACCTGGTCCTGGTGGACGGATACGATCCGGGATGGAAGGCGGCCGTCGATGGCGAGGAGGCCCCGGTTCTCCGGGCGAACGTCGCCTTCCGCGCCGTGCCGGTCCCACCCGGTAGGCATCGGGTCGAGCTCTGGTACCGGCCGCGGGCGGTGATGGCCGGCCTCGCCGTGTCGCTGGTCTCGTGTCTCGCGACCGCGGCCCTCTGGGTTTCGCGGCGATGAGCCCTGCCCTGACGGCGCGGCTGGGCGCTCGAGCGGTTCAGGGCCTCATGATCTGGCCAAGCCGGATGGGGTCCACGACGCCGATCCCGACGTCCTCCACGCGTCCGCCTCCGGCGACCCGCAGGGTGACCGGAGCGCGATGGACCTTGTAGCTCTGGAGGAACTGCCGGCCCGGGGATCGGACGACCGGAAAGGAGATGGGTGTGGCCATGAAGAAGCCGGGCGGCTCCTGATCCATGAGCACGCCCACGACGGTGATTCCCTTCGGCCGCCGTTCGTACGCCCGGTTCCACTCGGGGATCATCTTGTGGCAGGTGGGGCAGCTACTGAGGAAGAACAGCAGGACCGTCACGCTCCCCTTGGGATAAGTCACGTGCTGGATCTGCCCATCGAGCCCCTCGGCCTGGAACGGGGCCACGACGTCCCCGGGAGACGGAGAAGGAGGCGCGCCGGGCGCCGGCTGCTGGTGCGGCGCCGCCCAGGCTCGCCCCGGAACCGACGCCGTAAAGGACAGCAGCGCGATTCCGGCGACGAGCCGGAACCCGCGACCCCGTCCTGATCTGCCAATGGTCATTCCGGTCTCCATACGGGGGACGTCCTCGCGACCGTCACCTTCCCCGTCGCCCTATCGTAGTCGAAGGGCGTCCCGGAGGGATCGACGGCCGGCCCCCTCGCGAGACCGGCGGCGTGTAGCTCGGCCAGGGTCTCCGGGCGGCGTCCGAACCGGCGCGCGAACTCCTCGACGCGTGCCGACAGTTGGTCGGCCGCGTCCAGGGCGTCCAGGTTCGACAGCCGCTGCCGGGCGTTGTCTTTCATGGGGCCCTGCTCCGCCTGGTCGTACATCGCTTGCCAGATGTGCCGCGCGGCCTGGCGCTCGCCTCCCTTCACCAGCAGGCTCGCAGCCAGGGACCTCAGCCAGAAGGCGGCTCCTGGGATCTCCGCCGCCTCCAGAAGGACCCGGGACGCCGTGCGGGCATCGTTCAGGTAGATGTAGTGGAAGTAGCCCAGCTCCTGTCGCAGCCGCCAGGAGTCCGGCATCGCCTCGGTCGCGCGCTCCAGCACCCGGATCCCTTCCTCGGGCCGTCCGGCACCCACCGGCGCCGGCTCCGAGAGGAAGGTCGCCCCATACCGGTACGCGACCTCGAACCGGGGGTCCAGCGTCACCGTGATCTCGATGAGCGGGTAGAGCAGGTCGAAGTTCTTGCCCTCCGCGAACAGACGCCGGCCGCCGAAGTACTGGACCGTCCGCAGCCAGTACAGGTCCGCCACGATCATCTCGAGGCCCGGGCACAGCGCTTGGACGTGCTTCCCCGACCAGAGATAGAGCATCTCTTCCTGGGCGCGGAACTCCCCCAGCGCCCGATCGATCTTCATCTGGAGCGCAGGCACGGCAGCCACGAGCAGCAGGAAACACACGCGAAGCCAGCTCACGTCAGCTCCCTCGAGCGGAACGCCCGCAGCGCGACCCCGAGGACGAGCCCCATGTACGCCACCCCGTAGAGGGTGATCCAGCCCAGGTCGGCCGACGATACCGGATCGCCGTAGACCACGCGGGTCTTGAGGTCGAAGTTACGGAAGTTCGGGAGCGCGTAGTAGAGGCCCAGGACCAGCCACTGCGGCACCTCCGGCGAGATCTGCTGCATGTTGCGGATCACGTCCGAGTACCGGCCGGCGACCACCATGGCGACCGTGCACACCGCCGCCAGCGTCGAAGAGGTGACGGTGGAGAAGAACAGAGCCAGGGCCACCACCAGCAGGAGGCCCAGGAGGATCGGATAGACGGCGCCCAGGAGCTCGGGGCCTGGGCGGCTGCCGGTGGCGAACAGGGTCAGGTAGAGTCCGGCCGTCATCACCGAGGTGTTGACCAGGAGCGTGAACCCGAGCCCGAAGAACTTGCCCAGGAGGAACTCCCCGCGGCCGAGCGGCTTGGCCAGCAGCGGGTACAAAGAGCGCCTCTCGATCTCCTTGCTGACCAGCCCGACGCCGATGAAGACCGCGATCAAGGTGCCGAACAGCTCCATCGAAGCCAGGCCGATGTCCTTGATGACCTTCTCGTCCTGGCGGATCGAGAGCTCCCGCAGGAGCAGTCCCGAGAGCGTCATGAGGATGGCGAAGAAGACGAGGTTCAAGAGCACCCTCTCGCGGACGGTCTCCCGATAGGTGTTGGCGGCGGCCGCCACCACGCGCCTCACTCCTCCAGCGTCCACCGCTCCCCTTCCCCTGCCGGCACCATCTCTTTGAAGAAGTAGTCCTCCAGCGACTGGCGCACGGGGTTCGCGGAGATCACCCTCCCGCCCGCCGCCTCGAGAGCCGAGACGATCCGGCCCAGCGCCGTCTCGTCGGCGTCCAGGCGCCACCGCTCGCCGAGGCTCCGCCGCGACCGGACGCCGGGCGGAAGCCTGTCCAGCGCCGCCTCGTCGATGCCCGTGACCAGTACCTCAACGTGCGAGACGTCGAGGCTCAGGATCTCGTCCAGCCCGCCCACCTCGAGAATCCGGCCCCCACGGATCAGCCCGACGCGGTCGCACAGGACCTCGGCGTCGCTGAGGATGTGGGTGGAGAAGAAGACGGTCTTGCCCGCCTCCTTCAGGGAGAGGATGAGGTCGCGCACGAGCCGGCGGCCCAGCGGGTCCAGGCCGGACATGGGCTCGTCGAGGATGACAAGCTCCGGGTCGTTGATGAGGGCCTGGGCGATCCCCAGCCGCTGGACCATCCCCTTGGAGAAGCGCCGCAGTGCCTGGTCGGCCGACCGCTGCAGGCCGACCTTCTCCAGCAGCCTCCCGGCCCGTTCGCGGCGGTCGTGCCTGGACAGGCCGAACAGGCTCCCGACGTAGTCGAGGTACTCCCTGGCTGTCAGGTAGTCGTAGAAGTAGGGATGTTCGGGCAGGTACCCGACGCGGTACCGCCACGCCCGATCCGAATGGGCTCGGCCCAGGATGGTGATGGACCCCCGGTCGGCGGCCACGAAGCCCAGGACGACCTTCAACGTCGTGGTCTTCCCGGACCCGTTGGGACCCAGATAGCCGAAGATCTCCCCCCGCGGGACGACGAGGCTCAGGTCGTGGAGGACGGGAACCCGGGCCCGATGGAGCAAGCCCGCCGGATACTGCTTGTCGAGGCCGGAAATGGCGAGTGCCGGTCCCTGATCGAGCGCCGCCATGGGAAGCGGCGCGATTATACAGCGGCGGGGACGGACGCCCTCCTGGCGCGGTTCACCGCAGACCTCGAAGCCCTGGCCCTGCCCTCACTGGATGACCGTGCAGCCAAAGTTCATCATGCCGGCGGTCGTGGGCACTTGGGTCCCGTCGCCCGTGAAGCAGACCCGCCCAGTGCAGTCGCCGCCGAACCCCCGGACGCCGGTCTGGTTCTGAACGGCGGGGACGGCCTGGTAGACGTAACAGGACAGGCCTGGCCCGGGCACCAAGGGATTGCTGACGAAGCTGCGGGCGTAACCGCTCTTGACGTTCGGGACGGCGGCCAGGGCCACGTCGAGGAACGAGGGCGCTGTGGCGGGGTACTGGGGGTCACAAGAGTTCGGGTCGGCCAGGCAGGCCAGGTCGCCATACCGTCCGCCGAAAGAGGAATGGAAGGCCGCCTCGGCGGAGATGACCGTCCGGATATCTCCGATCGACGCCGACTCGTTCGCCGAGACCCGTGCCCGGAGCAGGCTGGGGATGGCTATGGCGGCGATGATCCCGATGATCGCCACCACGATCAGGAGCTCGATGAGGGTGAAGCCCCGCGCCCCGGATTCCCTGGTCACAAGAGCCTACCTCTTCTCGACGCCCGATCGGGCGTCAGGTCATGGGACCTCCCGCAGCAGGGGAGTCGGCGGCAGGGAGGACGGTCGCTCTCCCTGCCGCTCGGTCCAAGCTGGTTCGTGCGCCTACTGGATCGGGTTGCAGCCCACCGGGAGGAAGGAGGTCCCGCCCGAGGGATCCACACCGGTGGCGTCGAAACAGATGCGGCCGCTGGCATCGCCCGCGAAGCCCCGAACGCCCGTCTGGTTCTGCACGGAAGGCGTCGCGACATAGGTGAACGTATCGTCGTAGCCGGTCGAGCCATTCGGCGGGGAATTGGCGGCGCCGTCGTTCTGCTGCCGGGAATACCCGCTCTTGGTGACGACAGTCCCGGTCTGGCCGATCGCCGGATCGAGGAAGGTGGGGGCGGTCGCCGGGTAGTTGGGGATACAGCCATCGGGCGAGGCGAGGCACTGGAGCTCGCCGTAGAAGCCGCCGCTCGAGGACGAGAAGGCCGCCTGCGCGGACATGACCGTGCGGACGTCGCCGATCGCCCCCGACTCGTTCGCCGACACGCGCGCCCGCAGCAGGCTCGGGATCGCGATGGCGGCGATGATGCCGATGATCGCGACCACGATCAGCAGCTCGATCAGTGTGAAGCCCTTCTGGTTCTTCATCAAGTCTCCTTTCGCCAGTTCCTTGGCGCCTGGCCTTTAGCAAGGGAAGTGCCAGCCCGCCCGACACTGTAAGTCATTGCATAATGGAGCTGATCGAGACGGCAAGGCTCACGGCAGCGCGACAAAGTTTGTCCATCCGTCAACTCTTGGCCGCCCGATCGCTCAGGCGATGCTTAGCGATCAGGTATCGCAGGGCTCGGGCGTTTATCCCCAAGAGGCGTGACGTCGCGCTCCGATCACCACTGGCCTGCTCCAGGGCCCGCCGCACCAGCTCCGCCTCCACGGAGTGGAGATAGTCGTCCAGGTGGAACCCCTCGCGCAAGTGCACCGGGACGGGCCCACCACCGTCACCGAGCGGGAGCGAGTCGGGCAGCCGCTCGGATCGAACCTCGGGCGTCGTCTCCAGGGCCACGGCTCGCTCGATCACGTTCTCCAGCTCACGGACGTTGCCGGGCCAAGCGTAGCGCTCCAGTCGCGACATCGCCTCCGCGGAGATCTTGGTCACCGCTCCCCCCATCTCCCGCCGGAACCGCTCGAGGAAGTGCTGGGCGAGCAGGGGTATGTCCTCCCGCCGTTCGCGCAGCGGCGGTATGAAGACCGGTATCACGTTCAGCCGGTAGTAGAGGTCCTCCCGCAGCCGTTTCTCCCGAACCAGGGTGTCGAGGGGACGGTTCGTGGCGGCGACCACGCGCACGTCCACCTCGGACTCGTCGGTGCCTCCCACCCGGCGCACCTTCTTCTCCTGGAGCACCCGCAGCAGCTTCACCTGCATGGACGGCGGCGTCTCTCCGATCTCATCGAGGAACAGGGTGCCACGATGGGCGGCCTCGAACAGGCCCCGCTTGTTCTGGTGGGCGTCGGTGAAGGCGCCCTTCACGTGGCCGAACAGCTCGCTCTCCAGGAGGGTCTCGGGCAGGGCGCCGCAGTTGACGGAGACGAACGGGGCGTCCCGGCGGGGGGAGAGGCTGTGGATGGCCTTGGCCACGAGCTCCTTGCCCGTCCCGCTCTCGCCGGTGATCAACACCGTCGAGCTGGTGCGAGCGATCGTCCGTACAAGGTCAAACAGCGCCGCCATGGCCGGAGCGACGCCCACCATGCGGTCGAGGCCGTGCTGGCTCCTGAACTCGGCCTTGAGGAGACGGTTTTCCTCCTGGAGCTTGCTCTTCTCCAGCGCCCCCCGGACCACGATCTTCAGCTCCTCCACGTCGAAGGGCTTCGTGAGGTAGTCGTGGGCTCCGAGCTTCAGGGCCGCCACAGCGGTCTGGGTGGAACCGTAGGCGGTCATCATGATCACTACGATCTCGGGGAAGGCGGCCTTGACGTGACGCAGGATCTCGATGCCGTCCCCGTCCGGCAGGCGGATGTCGGTGATCACCATGTCCACGGGACCCTGCGCGAGCACCTCGGCGGCGCGGGCACGGCTCTCGGCCACGACCACCTCGAAGCCCTCCTTGCGGAGCATGATCCCCAGCAGCTCCCGCATGGAGGCCTCGTCGTCCACCACGAGGATCTTCTTCAAGTCTCCCTTCCCGGCTGCGAGCGCTCCAGCATGCTAGGGCGAGCGTCGGCCCGGATCAACCGGGATCGTCAGGACGCGGAGACGCTCAGGCGGAGACGCTGACGGGGATCAACGGCAGGCGGACCTCGACCTCGGTGCCCTGCCGGGGCACGCTTCGGACAGTGATGTCGCCGCGGTGCTCGCTGACGATGCGGTACACGATCGCCAGGCCGATGCCGGTGCCTAGCGGACCCCGGGTGTGGAAGGGCTTGAAGATCTGGCGCTGCTCCTCGCGGCCGATCCCCCGGCCCTGGTCGCGGACCGAGAGGATGAGCTGGCCGTCGCGGCGGGACAGACGTACCTTCAGGAGGCCCCCGTCCGGCATCGCCTCCAGCCCGTTGCGAGCGAGGTTCCAGAACACCTGCGCGATCTGGTCCGGGTCCGCGAGGCAGACGTGGGGCCCCTCTTCGGCCTCGAACTCCAACCGGTGGCCCTCCGCCACTTCGGGGCCGTTGCGCAGGAGCGTCATGGCCTCGCTGATGAGCGGACCCAGGTCCACGGGCCCGGGCGGCCACGGGTTGGCGCGCGCCTGGAAGAGGAAGCGGTTGAGCGTCTCCGAGAGGCGTCGGGACTCCCGGGTGATGATCCCCAGCAGCCGTCCCTGCTCCACCGACATGTTCGGCTCCGCCATGAGCACCTGGGCGGACCCGCTGATGGAGCCCAACGGGTTCCGGATCTCGTGCGCCAACTGGGCTGCCATCTCCCCCACCGCGGCCAGCTTCTCCTTGTCCCGGACCTCCTGCTCGAGGTTCTTGATCTCGGTGAGGTCCTGGAAGACCAGAAGGTGGCCCCCGTCCAGGGTCGACGTCCGCGGCAGCGGCATCACCGACACGCCCAGCTCCAGGCTCGCGCCGTCGCCGCGCGCGTACTGCAGCTCGAAACGCACCAGGCGGGCGTCGGACTCCCGGGCCTTGAGCGCGGAGGCCTCCACCAGCCGCGAGCCGAACACCTCAGTGAGGCCCCGCCCGCGGATCTCCGCGGTCCTCCGGCCCAGCAGCGACTCCCCGTACGGGTTCGCGTACAGGATCCGCCCCGCTGCGTCGACGGTGAGGAGGCCGCTCTGGATGCTCTCTACCACCACGTTGTTCAGCTCGCGGAGGTCCGCGACCTCAACCGTAACCTGCTCCAGCCGTTCGCCCGCGCGCCGCAGGCTCTGGGACAGATAGGATCCGGTCATGGCCACCGTCGCACACGCGACACCGGTGACGATGATCGAGTACACCAGATGCATCCAGGGCATCGAGAGGACGTCCGCGGGGCCCTGGGGGGGAACGATGCCGGCGCGGATCCCCAGCACCAATCCGGAGTAGAGCACGGTTGCGAGCCCGGCGAGGATCAGGCCGCCCGCACCGTAGACGAGGACGCTTCCCGACAGCACGCTCATCGGGTAGAGCAGCATGAACCCGCCACGGCCGCTACCCCCCGTCACGTAGACGAGGCCGGTGACGATCAGGAGATCCCCGACGACTTGTGCATACGACAGGGCGGTGGGATAGGGCACCAGCCGCAGGCACACGATGTGTACCAGGGTAAGGGCGTAGGTGACGACGATCAGGAAGTAGAGGGGGTTCACGCGGAGGAGGGTCTCCGAAACCATCTCCACGTATACGGCGATCAGCAGCAGCGTCGTGATCATCACGACGCGGAAGAGCAGCAGCCGCTTGAGCCGGTGCTCGAGCGGCGTGTCCGTGATCAACGCCGACCCGGTCACCCGGAGAGCTTGTTGATCAGGTCGAAGAGCGGGAGGTACATGCTGATGACGATACCCCCCACCGTGGTGCCGAGGAACATGATCATCACCGGCTCCATGAGGGTGAGAAGGTTGGCGACCGCCTGGTCGACCTCCTCCTCGTAGAAGTCCGCGATCTTGCTGAGCATGGCGTCGAGCGCACCGGTCTGCTCTCCGACGCCGATCATCTGGACGACCATCGGGGGGAAGACGCCGCTCTCCTTGAGCGGCTGGGCGATGGTGAGGCCGCTCTCGACGCCCTTCCGCACGGCCATGATCGCGTCCTCGATGATCGCGTTCCCCGCGGTCCGGGCCGTGATCTCCAGCCCGTCGAGGATGGGCACACCCGAGGATACGAGCGTGGCGAGGGTGCGGCAGAAACGAGCCACCGCGATCTTCTGCATCACTATCCCGAGGATCGGGAGCTTCAGGATCATCCGATCCACGGTCCTGCGTCCCCCGTAGGTAGCGTAGTACCGCCTGAAGGCGAAGACCCCCGCCACCATGAAGATGATCATGAAGGGAAGCAGCCGCACGAACCAATTTGACATCGCGATCACGATGCGAGTCGGCAGCGGGAGCTGGGCGTTCAAGCCCTCGAACATCGACGCGAAGGTCGGGATGACCTTCCACAGGATGACGGCGATGACGATGCCGGCGATGCTGAGCACCGCGACCGGGTAGACCATGGCCCCCTTGACCTGGCCCTTGAGCTTCACCGCCTTCTCGATGTACGTGGCCAGGCGCTTCAGGATGGTGTCCAGGATGCCGCCCGCCTCGCCGGCGGCGATCATGTTCGTGTAGAGGTCGTCGAACGCCTTGGGATGCTTCCGCATGGCGTCGGCCAGGGTCGCCCCGCCCTCGACGTCCATCCGGGTCTGCTGCAGGATCTTGGCGAATGTCTTGTTGTCCTGCTGCGTCCCGAGGATCTCGAGGCACTGAACCAGTGGGAGGCCGGCGTCGATCATCACCGAGAACTGGCGGGTGAAGATCGCGAGCTGTTTGGCGGGCACGCCTCCGCCGAACTTGGGGACGGAGATCTCCTTCCCCTTCTCCTTGACCGACGAGACCAGGACCTGCTCGCGCCGGAGCAGGGCGAGCACCGCGTCCTTGCTGTCGGCGACCCGCTCCCCGGAGACCGCCTTGCCGTCCCGGGTCTTGCCCTTCCAGACGAATGCCGGCATGGGAACCTCCTGGAACCGGGGCTAGCGCTGCCCCGGACGCATGGGTGGCCGGCCCCCGCTCTGAGGCGTGGCCAGGCCCGCACCGCGGTTGATCATGTCCTGGAGCTCGTCGGGCATCGAGCTGACCCCCAGCGCGGTCTGGAGGGTGATCTGCTTGGAGAAGTAGAGGCTCGCCAGGCACTGGTTGAAGGTCTGCATCCCGTACTTCTCCTGGCCGGTCTGCATGCTCGAGTAGATCTGGTGGATCTTGTCCTCGCGGATCAGGTTCCGGATCGCGGCGTTGGGGATCATGATCTCCATGGCCAGGCAGCGACCGGTGCCGCTGGCCTTGGGCAGCAGCGACTGGCACATGATGCCCTCCAGGACCAGGGAGAGCTGGGCGCGGACCTGCGCCTGCTGGTGGGCGGGGAAGACGTCGACCACGCGATTGATCGTCTGGGCGGCCGAGTTGGTGTGCAGGGTGGCGAAGGTCAGGTGCCCCGTCTCCGCGATCCGCAGGGCCGACTCGATCGTCTCCAGGTCGCGCATCTCGCCGATCAGGACCACGTCGGGGTCCTCGCGCAGGGCCGCCCGCAGCGCGTTCGAGAACGAATGCGTGTCCGCGTGCAGCTCACGCTGGTTGACCACGCACTTCTTGTGGGCATGGAGGTACTCGATCGGGTCCTCGATCGTGATCATGTGCTCGTGACGCTCGCTGTTGATCTTGTCGAGCATGGCAGCCAGGGTGGTGGACTTCCCCGAGCCGGTAGGCCCGGTGACCAGCACGAGCCCACGCGGCTTGTCGCAGATCGAGGCCACCACCGGCGCGAGTCCGAGGTCCTTGAAGCCCCGGATCTCGTAGGGGATGGTGCGGTACACCGCGGCCACGGCGCCCCTCTGCATGAACACGTTCGCCCGGAACCGCGCCAACCCCTTGATCCCGAAGCTGAAGTCCAGCTCCAGGTTCTCCTCGAACCGGTGCTTCTGCGCGTCGGTCAGCACGCTGTAGGCGAGCTGCTTCGTCTCCACCGCGGTCAGCGGTGGAAGGTCCAGCGGACGCAGCTTGCCGTCGACCCGGATCTGCGGAGGCGAGTTGGTGGTGACGTGGAGGTCGGTCCCCCCCATCTCGGTCATCGTCTTCAGGAGCTGGTGCAGGCTGACCGCCACTTCGTGCCTCCTAGGACTGCCGGGAAAGAGTCGACAGCGTCATTCGGGTTCCCTCAGAGCACCGTTTCCCGGAGCACTTCCTCCAGGGTGGTGATGCCCGCCTTGATCTTCTCCAGACCGCTCATGCGCAGCGTGAGCATGCCATCTTCGAGCGCCTTGCGCTTGATCTCTACTGCGGTCGCCCCGACCATGATGAGGTCCCGGATGCCCTCGGAGATCTCCATCACCTCGTAGAGGCCCACCCGCCCCTTGTAGCCGGTCCCGTTGCAGACGCCGCAGCCCCGGCCCTTGAAGAGCTTGAAGCTGCCCACCAGGTCGGGGGTGAACCCGATCTCTACGAGGGCCTTGGTGGGAACGTCGCGCAGCTCTTCCTTGCAGCTGTTGCAGATCCTGCGGATCAGCCGCTGGGCCTGGATCAGGTTCACCGCCGTCCCTACGAGGAACGGCTCGATCCCCATGTTGACCATGCGCGACACCGTGGAGGGGGCGTCGTTCGTGTGGAGGGTGGAGAGGACCAGGTGTCCCGTGAGGGCGGCCTTCACCGCGATCTCCGCGGTCTCGTAGTCGCGGATCTCGCCCACCAGGATGATGTTGGGGTCCTGCCGGAGGAAGGAGCGCAGGCACGCGGCGAAGTTCAGCCCGATCTGGTCCTTGATCTGGACCTGGTTGATGCCGGGGAGGTTGAACTCCACCGGATCCTCCGCGGTCATGATGTTGGTGTCGGGCTTGTTGAGCTGGGCGATGGCGGAGTAGAGCGTGTTCGTCTTGCCGGAGCCCGTGGGTCCGGTGACCAGGACGATCCCGTACGGCTTGGCGATCGCAGCCTTGAAGCGCTCCAGGGACCCCGGCTCGAACCCCAGCTTGGTCATGTCGAGCATCAGCTTCGTCTTGTCCAGGAGCCGCAGCACGACCTTCTCGCCCCATAGGGTCGGCAGGGAGGACACCCGGAAGTCCATGTCGCGGCTGCGGTCCTCCACCTTGAGGCGGATCTTGATGCGCCCGTCCTGGGGCAGGCGCTTCTCCGAGATGTCCAGCTTCGCCATGATCTTGAGGCGCGAGATCAGCGGGTCGCGCAGCTTCATGGGGAGCGCCATCACGTTGTAGAGGACTCCGTCGATCCGGAACCGGACCCGGAACTCCTTCTCGTAGGGCTCGATGTGGATGTCGGAGGCCCCGCGCTTCAACGCGTCGATGAGGAGCACGTTCGAGAGCTTCACCACCGGCGCGGCCTCGGTGGACCTGGCCAGGGCGCCGAGATCGATCTCGTCGTCCTCGGTCTTGACCGTCTCGACGTCGGCCTCCTCGTCGGCCATGGAGTCGATGTCGACCTCGCTCAGGCCCACCGACGCCATGTCGTCGAAGGTCAGGGCGGGGCCGTCCATGACGTCCTTCAGGGACGGCGCGCTCGCCATGCTGAGCCCGGCCGAGCCCATCCCCAGCCCTCCGTCCTGGCGGAGCTGGAGCGAGCGCGTCGAGCCGTAGTACTTCTCGATGGCGTCCTCGAGCGAGGTCTCGGAGGCCACCACCGGCTCGACGTTGTAGCCGGTCATGAACTTGATGTCGTCCATGGCGAAGACGTTCGTCGGGTCGGCCATGGCGATGGTGAGCGTGGCCCCGGAGCGCGAGAGCGGCAGGATCTGGTACTTCCGCGACGTCTCGGCGGGGATGATCTTGATGATCGCGGGGTCCACCTCGAAGTGGTCGAGGTTGATCGAGGGCACGCCGTACTGCCGCGAAAGCAGGCTCGTGATCTCCTCGTCCCTCACGTAGCCGAGCGAGACGAAGGCCTTCCCCAGCTTTCCGCCGTTCATCTTCTGGTGGGTGAGGGCCTCCTGGAGCTGCTGCGGAGTCACCATGTTCTCCTTGAGCAGCAGTTCGCCGAGCTTTACAGGCATGAGTTGGGCGAAAAAACCCCGGCGCCTCTTGAACTTAGTCGGCGGATGCTATCGCGGCGGGTAAGCCCTGTCAAGTACGGTCCGACGCTGGAACAGCACGGATCCGGCATCCCAGCGTCCTCTTGTCCGGGTATCGGACGGGCTCGCTCTTACCTCCGGGCCTCGTGGATCTTCAGCAGCTTGGCGAGCAGTGACCTCAGCCGTCCCAGCCGGTAGGCGTTCGGCCCATCCGAAAGGGCGCGCGAAGGGCTCTCATGGACCTCCATGAACAAGCCGTCCACGCCGGCGGCCACGCCGGCGGGCCCGAGAGTGTCAATGAAGTGGGCGTCGCCCCCCGAGCGATCTCCCAGCCCGCCCGGTCGCTGGACGCTGTGGGTGACGTCGAAGACCACGGGATAGCCGAAGGACCGCAGCGTCGGGAACGAGCGCATGTCCACCACGAGATCGTTGTAGCCGAAGCTGAAGCCCCTCTCGGTGACCAGCAGGCGCCGGTTCCCCGTCGCGGCCGCTTTGTCCAGGATCCCCTTCATATCCCAGGGCGCCATGAACTGGCCCTTCTTGACGTTGACCACCTTGCCCGTACGCGCGGCCTCGAGAACCAGGTCCGTCTGGCGGCACAGGAAAGCGGGAATCTGAAGGACGTCGGCAACGCGGGCCGCCTTCTCCACCTGCGCCACCTCGTGGACGTCGGTCAGGATCGGGACCCCCAGCCGCTCTCGGACCTCCGCCAGGATCTCCAGACCCCGCTCGATGCCGGGACCCCGGTAGGAGCCTAAGCTGGAGCGGTTGGCCTTGTCGTAGCTGGCCTTGAAGATGAAGGGTATCCCGAGCTCCGACGTGATCTCCCTCAGGCGAGTCGCGACGCGGACCGGATGCCGAGGGCACTCGATCACACACGGACCGGCAATGAGGAAGAGCCGTTCGCCACCGAGGCGGAGGCGTCCCAGCGGTACCCGGGTCGCCACCTAGAGCGCCACCGGGGCGCTCTTCCGGGCTCCGCGCTCGGCGCGAGCACGGCGATTCTCCAGGCTGGCCCGCACGAAGTCCGCGAACAGCGGATGCGGCTCCAGGGGCTTGCTCTTGAACTCCGGATGGAACTGAACCGCCACGAACCAGGGGTGGTCCGGGATCTCGGCGATCTCCACGAACTTACCGTCGGGCGTCTTGCCGGATATCCTCATGCCCCCCTGCGCGAGGCAGCTCTCGTACGACTTGTTGAACTCGTAGCGGTGCCGATGGCGCTCGCTGATCTCCCGGGTCCCGTAGATAGCTTCGGCACGGGATCCGGAGAGGAGCTGGCACGGGTACGAGCCCAGCCGCATCGTGCCGCCCAGATCGTCGACACCGAGGAGGTCCTGGAGCTTGTAGATGACCTTGTGCTCGGCCTCGGGATTCACCTCGGTGGAGTTCGCCCCGGCAAGGCCGCAGACGTTGCGCGCGTACTCGGTGACCGCCCACTGGAATCCATAGCAGATCCCGAAGTAGGGCGTCCCCGTCCGCCGGGCGTACTCCGCCGCCGCGACCATTCCGCCGGTACCGCGACTGCCGAAGCCGCCGGGCACTAGGATGCCGTCCACACCGGAGAGCTTGGCGTCCGCGTCGGCGGACTCCAGCTCCTCGGCCTCTACCCATCGCCGCACCACGCGGACGTCATTGCCGAACCCGCCGTGGGTCAGCGCCTCGTTGAGGCTCTTGTAGGAGTCCTCGAAGGACACGTATTTCCCGATGATCCCAATGACCACCTCGCCCCGCGGGTTCCGGATCCGCTCCACCAGCCGCTCCCAGGCGCTCATCTCGCGCTTGTCCGCTTCGAGGCCAAGGGACTGGAGGACGATGGCGTCGAGCCCTTCCCCGGATAGGACGAGGGGCACCTCGTAGATCGACTCCACGTCCTTCGCGGTGATGACCGCCTGCTCGGGAACGTCGCAATACAGGGCCAGCTTCGCCTTTATGTCGGGGGAGAGATAGCGGTCCGTCCGGCAGAGCAGGACGTCCGGCTGGATCCCGATCGCCCGCAGCTCACGGACGCTGTGCTGCATGGGCTTGGTCTTGAGCTCGTGGGCGGTGGCGATGTAGGGGACCAGGGCGAGATGGACGAAGATGGCGTTGCCCCGCCCCACGTGCTGCCGGAACTGCCGGACCGCCTCCAGGAACGGGAGGCTCTCGATGTCTCCTACGGTCCCTCCAATCTCCACGATGACGACATCGGCGTCCTTGGCGACCGCACGGATGGACGCCTTGATCTCGTCCGTGATGTGCGGGATGACCTGCACGGTGCGGCCGAGGTAGTCGCCCCGGCGCTCTTTGGCGATCACCGAGCCGTAGATCTTCCCGGTCGTGATGTTCGATTCATGAGACGTGACGTAGTGGGTGAAGCGCTCGTAGTGACCGAGGTCGAGGTCGGTCTCGGCGCCGTCCTCGGTCACGTAGACCTCCCCGTGCTGGTAGGGGCTCATGGTGCCGGGGTCCACGTTGAGGTAGGGATCGCACTTCATCATCGAGACCTTGAACCCGTGGCCTTCCAGCAGGCATCCGATGGACGCCGAGGCCAGCCCCTTCCCCAGGGACGAGACGACCCCTCCGGTGACGAAGATGTACTTGGTAGGCAAGGGCTCCTTCCTCAACCCGCCGCCCGCGGGTCCATGAGCCGGCGCGCCCGTTCGAGGTCGACTGCGGTATCGACCGACACGCCGGCGGTGCCCTGCAACGCCACCACACGGATCCGGATCCCGTGGTGCAGCGCCCGGAGCTGCTCCAGCCCCTCGGCTTCCTCCAGCGGCGACGGCGGCAACTCCGCCAGTCGGAGCAGGGTGGCGCGCGTGTACACGTAGAGCCCCACGTGACGTCTCGCCAGCCCTCGCTGCACCGCGGCGGCGGCACGCTCGCGCGGAGAGAGAGTGCCCTCCGAGCGCACGTGGGGTATCGCGGCGCGGGTGAAAAAGAGGGCGTCGCCATGAAGGTCGGTGACCACCTTCACCACGGCCGCGTCCAACAGCTCGTCGGGACCGTCCAACGGGACCGAGATCGTAGCCATCTCGACGCCCCGCTTCTGGAGAACAGGCGCTATCGCGCCGTCGATCCAGGCCGGATCCAGCATCGGCTCGTCGCCCTGGATGTTCACCACGACCCCCGCATCTGTGCTCCCCACCGCTTCGGCCAACCGGTCGGTGCCGGTCGCATGCCGCGGCGAGGTCATCAGGACCTCGCCCCCGAACGCCCGCACCGCGTCCGCGATGCGCTCATCGTCGGTGGCCACGACGACACGGTCCAGGCGGCGCGCGAGGCTCGCACGCTCGTGAACGTGCTGGATCATCGGCTTTCCGTGGATCTCCGAGAGAGGCTTCCCCGGGAGGCGTGTGGAACCGTAACGGGCGGGGATGATCGCGACGATGGCCAAATGGCTCCAGGGCCCTCGTGTACGCGCCATCGTAAGGGCTCGAGGTCGCCAAGTCAACAGGCCCAGCGGCATGGCGTCATGGCATGGCACGAGCGAGTCGGCAGGTAGCCGCAGTGAAGGAGAGCACGATGGCCAGCCACTCGTGGAGCACGTTGCAGAGGGTCGGGTTAGGACCACCGGCAACGCAAGGATCTCGTACTCCCGGAACTCGCTCCGTAGCCCAGAGGCCGTCCAGCGGCGGTAGTCGTGGGGGCTGGCGTGGTAGGGCCAGAGGAACGGCACCGCGACGTAGAGGCGCCCACCGGGCTTGAGCACGCGGCCGAAGTCCCTGAGAACTCCATCGATGTCCGGCACGTGTTCGAGGACCATCTCGCAGAGAATGCCGTCGATGCTCGCGGTAGCGAAGGGGAGGGCGGACAAGTCGGCCTGCACGGCGATCCCGGGGAATGGCGTCCGATCGACAGCTAGGAAGCCGGGTGGCGAGGTGCGAAAGCCGGCCCCGAGAGGCAGAAGGCGCCGACGAAACGCCGGCGTTCGGCCATGTTCAAGTAGAGAAGGTTCGTCAGCTGGAAGACGAGGGTGGCGAGGCGCCGGTTTCGTTTGACCCGGTTCTTGAGATCGAGGAGCCAGTCGCTCTCGGCCACGATTCGCCGTCAGCGCGCCGCGGACGCTCCGACCGCCCCCACTGTCGCGAGGCTGTGCCGGAGCCGGATCAACAGCGCAGCGAGGTAGGCGGCCATGGCCACGAGCAGGAGGGCCTTCAGCCCGACCGCCATCGAGCTGAACTCCAGGAGGCCTCCGGCCACCGCCCCCAGGAGGTTCCAACCGAAGGCGGCCGCCGCATGCTCGCGCTCGCGAAAGGCGGCGGCGAAGCAGGTACCCGCGAAGAAGATCGGCACTCCCACGAACACGACCGACAAGGTCAGCTTGCCGGGGCCGCTGGTTCCCAGCAGTACCTTCGCCGGGGCGACGTAGGCAGCGAGCAGGGAGACGATCAGTCCGGCCATGCCGACCTCGTAGCGGATCGGCCGAAGCTGAGCCGTCACGGTTGCCAGCAGGACCATGGCCAGGATCGATCCGAACACGACCGCGCTGGTGAGCCAGGTCGCTCCCCAGGCCAGGTTCATCTGGGTCACCGATCGCGTCTCCAGGAGCAGGAACCCGACCCCGAACAGGAACATCTCCCCGTCAACGCCGCGGCCACGACTGAGGCTCCGGCGCATTTCCGGCGAAGAGAGCGCGACCGCCAGCAGCGAGAGGACGGCGAAGACGGCCAGGAGCCGCAGGTAGAAGGGGCTGATCCCCCGCTCGGCGAGGTACAGGAACGGCCAGTCGTCGCTCGGTAGCTCGAGTCGCTCACGAACGCCACCTAGGATCTCCGGTGCGGCGGCGCGGCGCTCTGCTCCGTCCAGGTGAGCGAACGCCGGGCCGGCCATGAGAACGCGATTGAAGAGGCCGTAGTGCTCGGTCACGACCAGGGGAGCCTCGTCGAAGGCCGCCGTGACCATGCCGCTCAGGCGGAGGTCGATGTAGGGCGTTGCCGACATGTAGTACAGGATCAGCCCGCCGTCCTCGGTCAGCCGCCGCCTCGCGGCAAGGAGGCAATCGGTGGTGTAGACGAAGTTGTCCAGCCGGACGTTGGACAGCGCGGAAAGGCGTGTCATGGAGTCGAGGGTCCCGAACACGATGAGATCGTAAGTCTCCTGCGTCCGATTCAGGAACGAGCGGGCGTCCGTGTTGATGGCACGCACCCGAGGGGATGCATAGGGATGGTTCGGGTGGCGCCGGCCGAGGTCGAGGATGACCGGGTCGATCTCGACCGCGTCGACCCTCTCGGCCCCCTGGTCCAGCAGCACGGCCACGTCGTTCCCGGTTCCCGCGCCCACTACCAGCGCCCTCCGGGGAGGTCGGCCCAGGCGCGAGTAGGGCAGGTGGTAGCCCTCGCGAGTGAGCTGCCGCGTGGGGGATCGGTGGCGATCGCCGCGTGCGACCGCGAAAGCGTACTGATGCAGCGAGCCGTTCGTGAGTATCGCGAGCTCACCGCTCTCGGGGGCCTCGCGGAGGTCGATGGCGTAGTACGGGCTGTACATCCGGGCTCGTTCGGACAGGACGACGGTGAGCAGAACCGCCCCGGACAGGACGACCCACGCCGCCTTGCGCGCCGGCGACCCGGACAGGAAGAGCAGGCCCGGCCCCAGGAACATCGCGAACCACGCGATCGGGAAGGCGCCTGCGAAGCAGGCCACCGAGAATGCGATTACCCCGATCAGCGATCCCAGGATGTCCCAGGAGTAGCCCCAGAGCGGGCTCGACCGGGCGCGGAACGCGTTCAGTCTCTCCGCGACGGCCTGCCCGAGTGGCACGAAGCTCAATGCACCCAGCACGAAGCTCACTACGATCGGCAGCCCGATGCCCTCGAAGACTGGCGCTCCCTGCGGGAGGTCGTAGTACAGAAGGAAGAGGTGCTCGGACGCCGACTGGGCCGTGAAGGCCACGCGGCTCGCGCCGGCCGCCGAGAGCGCCAGCAGCAGAAGTGAGGCAGGCCAAGCCCAGAGCAGGCTTCCGTGTCCTGCCCTCAAAGAGCCCAGCCCCAGCCCGAGGAAAGCGCTCAACAGCACCAGGTTCGGGAAGTAAGCGAGCACCCGGACCTGTGCCGGGAGCCACCGGATGAGCGCAAGTTCCTGGACGAGGACGACGAACGAGGCTGTAGCCAGCTCGAACGAGAGGCGAGGCAGGCTCTTGTCCGCACGGACCATCGTTGACCTGTTCCCGCTCCACCCGTGGCCGGACTCGCCGGCGATTCGCCGGCTTCGGGTCCGGCAGGATCGGGCAAGCCCCTGTTCTTGTCAACCATCGGGCGCTCCACGGCGCCATCCGAGGACACCTGCGACCAGGGCGGCGACTGCCGACAGGCCCAGGCCGGCCCACAGCGACGTCGGCCGGTAGACCATCTCCACGCGGTGGGCGCCCGCAGGCACCGCCACTGCCCGAAACGCCACGTTCGCGCGAAGCACCCGAGCCGGCGTGCCGTCGAGGGTCGCGCGCCAACCCGGGTCGTACGTGTCCACCAGGACCAGCAGGGCGGGCCCGCTCGCAGTGACCTCGAGGCTGACACGATCGGCTGCCAAGTCGTCGACGCGCACGGTACCGGTGGCCGACGCGTTGGTGACCGGCAGCGGAGGATCGGAGAGGACGACTGACCGCCTGGGGTCGAAGCCGGCATCGAGGAGCTCCTCGATCCCTCCCAGCCGGCCCTCGCCGACCACGAAGGCGCGCGGAAGCGGCTCCGGCACCTGGAACAGGCGGATGTCCTCGAAGAACGGGCCCCGCCACCGCCGCAGGGCATGGAGCTCCTCCAGGCCGCGATCATGCAAGGCGAGCACGTGCCTGACTGCGCCCAGCTCCAGTAGACGGCGGAATACGGGTGTACCGTCGTGCGCGAAGAGGGTGGCGTTGAGCCGCGCCAGCGGTCTTGGCTGGACCGCAAGCAGGTCACGGCCGAAGCTGTCGAATATCCCATAAGCTGCCGCGACCGGAGGCACCGGATAGGCCCGCATCGCCAACGCACCGTGCCACAGTTCCGGCGTGGGTCCGACAGCCCGCACGGCGTAAGGCGACGCCCGTCCAAGGTGGCTCAGACTCGCCTCCGGCTGGACCTGGTAGTCGTAGACGAACAACCGCCGCCCGTCCGTCTGCTCGACCGCCTTCAACGCGTCGGGACGCCAGCGGAACAGGTCGGCTGGAGCGGTGGGGTTGAGTCTTGCGTGGAAAACTGCGAGATCCGCCAGCGCGAGCCCGGCAAGGGCCGCCGCGCTCACGCGTGCAGCGCGGGGGCTCCAGCCGGCGACCCAGGCCAGGGCGAGAAGTACCGCGCCCAGTCCGGCCAGGCGGATCGCCGCGTTCTGGGCCGGCGCCAGCGCGGCATGGCCCGCACCGCGCGCCAGCAGTGAGGCCGCTACGGCCTGCGGCCACCAGGAGCAGGTCAGGAAGGCGGAGAGGGCGAGCCCAGTTGCCAGCCCGAGAACCGACCGCACGCCGACCAACCGGCCGGTCAGTTGCGCGCGCCAGCGGTCGTAGCCGAAACCGGCGAGCAGGGACAGGCAGAGCGCGGCCGGAACCAGAGCCTTGGCCGGGAACCGCACGGCTCGCAGCGGCGGGCATACCCCCGTGGCGAGTGAGAACGCGGGCGAGTGACTGCCCAGCGCCAGGAGCACACAGACCGCCACGCTCACGCCCAGGGCAGCGCGGTACCGGAGGCTCCCGGCGGTCAGCCCGGCGCCCGCCAGAGTCAGCAGAGGCAGGCCCATGTAGAGTGAGAGCAGATAGGGCTCGCGGGACTGGAACAGCAGCTCTCGGGCGCTACCGCTCCAAGGAAGGGCGTCCCACGTCATGGGCAGCAGCATCTGGCCGAGGAGGGCTGGATGGACCGACCAGAAGGTCCGCGACCTGAGGTCCATGGTCCAGCGCATCGACCGGCTTGCCAGCTCTAGCGAGGGCAAGAGTTGGGCGGCGGCCAGGCCGGCACCGAGTGCCAGCGCCACCGCTGCGGCCGATAGCGCTCGCCGGTTCTCCGCGGCCGCAGGCCGCCGCCATTCCAGCCGATGGCACAGCAGCGCCGCCACGGGGACGAGGCCGAGCAAGGCGAGATCGGGAGAGCCACCGAGTATCGGCGCGGCGGTGGCGAGAGCCCACCCGACGATTCCGCGCCGCGACCCTCCCAGCACGTGGTCGGCCGCGAGCATCGCCCACGGCATCCAGGCTGCGCCAGCGAGATGGTTCCAGAGGTTGCCCAACGACAGGAACGGTCCCGACGCCATCCAGCCCGCGCCTGCGACGACGGCCGCCCCCTCGGATGCGCCCCAGCGCCGGCTCACGGCGGCGGCGCCTGCGGCGCCAAACACGAGGTGCGAGATGAAGTACAGGGCGTAGTACGTGTGCGGCCGCATCACCAGGTTCAGCCAGGTTGGCGGGTAGAGCACCTGGACGTTCGCGTTTGCGAGCATCGGCTGGCCGAACGAGACGTAGGGATCCCACACCGGCCACGACCCCGCCGCCACTGCCCGCACGAAGCTCTCGACCTGGCCGAACCACTGAAGGTGCAGGTCGCGCAGGAAGAAGCCCCGGTCGCTCAGGAGCGCCTCGCGCGCGAAGAAGGCGGCCAAGTGGACGAATGCGGCCAGGCCGGCCAACCACGGTGCCCGGGAGTTCATGCGACGCAGCAGCCCGGCGACACGTCGATGGACGCCTTCGCGTGGGAGAGGATGCGGCGGCGCATG
>Ga0268386_10000785_pt1 | contig 20854 bp, 14 predicted proteins | sample RVTome_15_FD_200260 | JGI IMG/M metagenome (GOLD analysis project Ga0268386, IMG submission 200260) | Soil microbial communities from uranium-contaminated site in the Upper Colorado River Basin, Wyoming, United States - RVT150D86... ...
TGGAAATCCCTTTTGAACGTCAGCCCTGAGACGCGCTCGAGGATCGGGACGCAGATTTCCTCGGTGCAGCCCGGGTAGACGGTGGACTCATACACCACCACGTCGCCTTTCTTGAGCACCTTTCCGACCGTGGCGCTCGCCTTCTCGAGCGGCGTCAAGTCCGGCCGCTTGTATTCGTCGATCGGCGTCGGCACCGTGACGATGAACACCTTGCACTCCGTAAGATCCTCGACCCGGGTCGTCAAGGCCAGATTCACGGCCGAGGCCAGCTCCTCGTGGCTCACCTCCAGCGTGGCGTCGTGCCCGCGCTTGAGCTCCTCGATACGACCCGGCTTGACGTCGAAACCCGTGGTGCGATAGCGCTTGCCGAATTCGACCGCGAGCGGGAGCCCGACGTAACCGAGGCCGATCACTGCGATCCTCAGGTTGCGGCGGTTCAGCCGCGGGCTGGTTCTGGCTGCCAAGCGGTGCTCACTGGAGGCGGTGGATCGGGAAAGAATGCCATATCCGGGCGTTCGATATTGAGAGGCGTGTCAAGGCGAAACCGCCGCCGCCGTCACAGGAGCCAGATCACGGCCGCGAGACCGACGGTAGACATGACCAGGAAGTAAGGCAGCGCCATCCAGATCATTTTCACGTATCCCAGTCGGATGAGCGGCGCGAGGAGCGACGTGAGCAGGAACAGGAATGCCGCCTGCCCGTTCGGCGTCGCGACGCTCGGGATGTTCGTGCCCGTGTTGATCGCCACCGCCAGCACCTCGAACTGCTCGCGGGTCGTAGCGCCCTGCAGAAACGCCGCCTTGATCTCGGTGATGTAGATCGTAGCGACGAACACGTTGTCGCTGATCGCCGAAAGCACTCCGGTCGCTATGTAGAGCATCGCGGCCTGCGCGCGGCCCTCGAGCGAAAGTACGCCGCGGATCACCGGCTCGAAGAGGTGCTGGTCGTGGATCTGCGCGACGATGATGAAGAACACGACCAGCAGCGCCGTGAACGGCATCGCCGCCTCGAACGCCCTGCCGATGCGGTGCTCGTCGATGATTCCCGTGAACGCGGTTGCCAGCACGATCACCACCAGACCGATCAGGCCCACTTCCGCCACATGGAAGGCGAGCGACAGCACGAGGACGACCGCGACGGCCCCCTGCACGATCAGGACCTGCCGGTCGCGGGGCGAGGCGCGTGTCGCGCGCTCGTCGTGATGCGCCTGAAGCACCGCCCGGACTTCCTCCGGAAGCTCGGCGCCATAGCCGAAGAGCCGGAGCCGGTCGATCAGCCAGCAGGTCGCGAAACCGGCGACCGCGACCGGCAGTGAAACGGGGGCCACTTCGAGGAAGAACTGCGCGAAATTCCACTCGGCCTGCTTGGCGATCAGCAGGTTCTGCGGCTCGCCGACCTGCGTGGCCACGCCGCCGATCGCGGTGCCGACGGCGGCATGCATCATGAGCCCACGCAGGAACGCGCGGAACTGATCGAGCGTCCGCGCATGAAGCTCCGGCACGCCTTCGTCGCGGGACGGATCGTGCTCGTCCTCGTGGCGCTTGCCGGAGGCGGCCCGGTGATACACGTCATAGAAACCGAGTCCGACCGTGACGATTACCGCGACCACGGTCAGCGCATCGAGGAACGCGGACAGCACCGCGGCCGCGACGCAGATCGTGAGCGAGAGCGCCGACGAGGAGCGTATGCGCAGCAGCAGACCCGTGAAGACGCTCAACAGCAGGTCGCGCAGGAAGTAGATGCCGGCGACCATGAACATCAGCAGGAGCAGCACCGGGAGCGCGTTGATGACCTCCTGGTAGGCGCTCTCCGGCGAGGTGAGCCCGAGAAGCACCGCCTCGAGCGCGATCAGCCCGCCGGGCTGCAGCGGATAGCACCGGAGCGCCATCGCCAGCGTGACGATGAACTCCAGCAGCACCGCCCAGCCGGTCACCGTCGGACCGAGAGTGGCGAGCAGGATCGGGTTCGCCAGCAGGAAGGCGCAGACGAGCCGCTTGTACCAGGCCGGTGCGTTGCCGAGAAAACCCCGTCGGAATGCCTGCGCGAGCCCGCCGGTCATGACGCGGATTCGAGCGCCCGCCAGACGGTGCGGCCGCCGCTGGCTCGGTCCAGGGCTTCGAGCATCCGCTCGTGAGCGGCGAGCTCAACCTCGGTGGCACGCCGCACCAGCAGCGGCCAGCTCGGTCGTTCGGCGCGCCGGATCGTGAAGGTCACGTTGCCAGTGCCGCCGACGGTCTCGAGCGTGAGCGCCCCCTGCCCGCCGGTCATCGCCAGATAGACGTCGAGCAGCAGCTCCGCGTCGAGCAGCGCGCCGTGGCGCTCGCGCCGCGAGCTTTCCACCCCGTAGCGCCTGCAGAGCGCATCGAGTCCGTTGCGCTGACCAGGGTGCAGCTGGCGCGCGAGCGACAAGGTATCGAACACACGCGCCGAGGCGGACACCCGCCGTTGCGGCATCCCGAGCCGGGCGAACTCGGCGTCGATGAACGCAAGATCGAAGCCCGCGTTGTGGATCACGAGCTCCGCGTCGCCGATGAACTCCATCAGCTCGTCGGCGATATCCGCGAAGCGAGGCTGCTCCGCAAGGAACTCGGCAGTGATGCCGTGCACGCGCAGCGCAGCGACATCGATCGTGCGTTCGGGCCGCAGGTAGCGGTGGAAGGTGCGGCCGGTGCGCCGTCTCGAAGCGAGCTCGATGCAGCCGATCTCGATGATTCGATGGCCGAGCTCCACTTCGAGCCCGGTGGTTTCGGTGTCGAGGATGACCTGCCGCATCAGCCCAGGACGGCCGCGCGCAGGGCCGAGACGACCTGCCGCTGCTGATCGTCGCCGAGATAGGGATGCATCGGCAGGCTGATGACGCGCCGCCCTGCGCGCTCGGAGACCGGGAACGCGCCCTCGCGCAGGCCGAGCGATTGAAACACGGGTTGCAGGTGCAGCGGCATCGGATAGTGCACGGCCGTGGGGATCCCCTGCGCCTTCATCCGCGACGCTACCGCGTCGCGGTCGTCGACCTCGATCGTGTACTGTGCGTAGACGCTGGTGTTGCCGGGCGCCAGCCATGGCGTCACCACCCGTTCCTCGTGACCCGCGAACGCCTCGCGGATCAGCTCGCCATAACGCGCACCTATTCGCCCGCGGGTCGCGACCTCTTCGTCGAAGATCTCGAGCTTGGCGAGCAGGACCGCGGCCTGCAGCGTATCGAGCCGGCCGTTGATGCCCAGCCGCGGATGGTGATAGCGCCGATCCTGTCCGTGCACGCGGATCTCGTGCATCAGCTTGGCGAGCGCGTCGTCGTCGGTGAACAGCGCCCCGCCGTCCCCATAGGCGCCCAGGGGCTTCGACGGAAAGAACGACGTCGATCCGACGAGACACAGCGAACACGAGCGCCGGCCGTCCTGGGTAGCGCCAAAGCTCTGCGCCGCATCGTCGATCACCGGCAGCCGGTGCCGCGCCGCGATCGCGTTGATGGCGCCGAAGTCCGCGCACTGGCCGTAGAGCGAGACCGGCATGAGCGCGCGGGTGCGGGGCGTGATCGCCGCCTCGAGCCGCGCCGGGTCGAGATTCCAGGTCCGCGGGTCGATGTCGACGAACACCGGCGTCGCCCCGGCGAGCGCGATCATCTCGCCCGTCGCGACGAAGGTGAACGGAACCGTGATCACCTCGTCGCCGCGGCCGATCCCGAGCGCCATGAGCGAGATCAGAAGCGTATCCGTGCCGCTCGACGCGGCGATGCAGTGCTTCGTGCCCGCATATCGCGCGAGCGCCGTCTCGAGCTCGGCCACCTCGGCCCCGAGGATGTACTGCCCGTGAGTCAGCACCTTTGCCATGCGCTCGTCGACGGAAGGCTTGAGCCGCCGGTACTGTGTCTTCAGATCGATGAAATCCATGGCGGCCACGGGTGAGGTGCGACAGTTTACACGCTGAATCGCCGCCGCCACGTCACGTCGGGACGCCCTCAGTCGCCGGCCAGCAGCTCGTCGATCGCCTGGTTCGCAAGCGCGTCGGCCGCCTCGTTGCCGGCGTGGCCGGAATGGCCGCGCACCCAGTGCCACTCGATCACGTGCCGGCCGGTTTCCCGCTCGAGCGCAAGCCAGAGATCGGCATTCTTTACGGGCTTTTGGTCCGCGGTCTTCCAGCCCCGGGTCTTCCATTGCGGCAGCCATTCGGTGACACCGTTACGCAGGTACTGCGAATCCGTGTAGAGCCGCACGCGGCACGGTCGCTTCAGCGCCGCCAGCGCCTGGATGGCCGCCGTGAGCTCCATGCGGTTGTTGGTCGTGTTCGATTCGGCGCCGCGCAGTTCGCGTCGTCGCTCACCCGAGACGAGCAGCGCACCCCAACCGCCGGGACCCGGGTTGCCGCGGCAGGCCCCGTCCGTGTAGATCTCGACCTCACTCACGCCGCGTTTCTCGGCGTCGGCTCCGCGATGCCGCCGACCACGGTACGGGGCCGGCTCCAGGTCGGACGTATCGGCGTGACGCAGCGCACCCGCTTGCATGCGCGGAGCAGGTATGCGCCGGCGAGCGGAGGCGCGATCACGGCCCCGCGCCGCTCGAGCCAGCCGCGTCCGTCTGCCCGCAGCCCTCGCGACCAGGGCGGCGCGAAGAGGTAGCGGTGTGTGCCCGCGACTTCGAAGCCTAGGAGGTTGAGCCAGTCGCGCAGGCGACCTTCGCCGAGCAGGCGTTCGGCCGGTGGAGGAAAACGCCCGTTGGACAGGCGGCGCCGCAGTCCCCAGGGCCCCAGCGGACTGAAGCCGCATATCAGCACCTGGCCCTCGCCGCGAAGCACGCGCTCCACCTCGCGCAGCAGCTCGTGCGGGCTCGGCGCGTACTCGAGGGTGTGCGGCAACAGAACCGCCTCGACCGAGCCGCTCGCAACCGGCAGCGCGTCGTAGCTCGCGCGCACCGCGCCGGGTCCGCTCGCATTCGGCGCGAGCCAGCGCCGATGCTGCGTCCTCGCGCTCGCGGCGAGCTCGCCGCCGCGACCCCAGGCGCCGATCTGCAGAAGCTCGAAGCCGAACACATCGGCGAGCGCTTCGCGCAGCAGCTCGCGCTCGACCTCGATCACCGAGCGACCCAGCGGCGTCTCCAGCCAGGCGTACGCTTCTGACATATTCCTCATGCCCGGCAAGGATAGCCGCTCGTCGCCCCTCGACGTTTGAAAACGTGCGACATAGTGTGGAATTTTCCGGGCCGACCCGCTCTAATACGGCCGCCCGGACTCATGACCCGCCTCCAGGGGGATGCATGCTCGAAGTGAGCCCGGTGCGGGCATTCTCGGACAACTATATCTGGTTGATACGCACGCCCGGGGATCCGGCCGGTGCAGCCGTCGTTGATCCAGGGGACGCCCGCCCCGTCGAAGACGTCCTCGATCGTGAGGGCCTGCGGCTGCGCGCAATCTTCGTGACTCATCATCACCCGGATCACGTCGGTGGTGTCCGCGAGCTCGTGTCCAGACATCGGGCACCGGTTCTCGGCCCGGCGCGGGAGGAGATTCCCTGTGCTTCGCGCCGGCTGTCCGATGGGGACCGGGTGAACCTCGAAGAGCTCGATCTCGAATTCTCGGTGATCGACATACCCGGGCACACGCTCGGTCACATCGCCTTCCACGGGCATGGCGCCGTCTTCTGCGGCGACACTCTGTTCAGCGCCGGCTGCGGGCGGCTTTTCGAGGGTACCCCCGCCCAGATGACGGCATCGCTCGACCGGCTCGCGCAACTCCCGGACGGCACGCAGCTTTACTGCGGGCACGAATACACCGTCGCAAACCTGCGCTTTGCCCAGGCCGTCGAGCCGGCCAACCCGGACGTGGAGGCCAGGCTCGAGGCAAGCCGTGAACTGCGTTCACGCGACGAGCCGACGCTGCCGTCTACGATCGGCCTCGAACGACGCATCAACCCGTTCCTGCGATGCCGGGAACCCGCGGTCAGGGCCGCGGCGACGGCGCACGCGGGTCGGCCCGTGAGCTCGGTCGAGGAGGTATTTGCCGTGATCCGTTGCTGGAAAGACGGGTTCCGCTGAGATGCGGCACACGCGCGTCATCGGTCTCGGGCTGCTCGCAGCGGCGTCGCTGCTGACCGGCTGCAGCACGACGCGCACGGGCGACTATTCGAGTCTGCCGCCCGCACCGCAGCATCCGGAGAACGACACGGCCCCGCCCGTCGCCGCACCGGTTCTGCCGCCCACCGATCCCGGCGACGCACCGGGTGCGTATGCCGACCTCCTCGATCGCATCCGCGCCGGCTATGCGCTCACCGACGTCCAGCATGCCGCGGTCGATCGCGAACTGGCGCTCTACCGATCGCTGCCGGACCTGCTGGATCGCACCTTCCGGCGCGGGGCGCGCTACCTGTACTACATCGTCGGCGAGATCGAGAAGCGCGGCATGCCGATGGAGCTCGCGCTGCTCCCCGTGGTCGAGAGCGCCTTCAATCCCGTCGCGTATTCGCGAAGCCGGGCCTCGGGTCTCTGGCAGTTCATGCCACGCACCGGCCGCCACTACGGCCTCGATCAGACCTGGTGGCTCGATGAGCGCCGCGACGTCATCGAGTCGACCCAGGCGGCGCTGTCCTACCTGCAGTACCTGCACCGCTATTTCGACGGCGACTGGTTCCTGGCGATCGCGGCGTACAACGGCGGCGAAGGCACGGTGAGCCGCGCGATGCATGCCAGCGCCCGCTCCGGCCACGGTAGCGGCTTCTTCGACCTCAAACTGCGCACCGAGACCCGCCAGTACGTACCCAAGTTGCTCGCGATCCGGCGCCTCGTCGCCGACCCGCAGGCCTTCGGCCTGCAGTTCGCCCCGATTCCGAACCGGCCCTATTTCGACGTCGTCGATCCGGGGCGGCAGGTCCACATCGGGAATGCGGCGGACGTCGCGGGGGTCAGCCAGGACGACATGTTCGCGCTCAACCCCGCTTACAACCGACAGACGACGCCCCCGGAAGGCCCGCACCGCCTGCTGCTGCCCGTCGAGCCGGCCGCGATCCTGCGGGAGGCGATGCTGGTTCCGGAGAACGGCGACCGGCTGTGGATCGCTGCCGTCAAGGAGCCCTCGGCCGGCCGCCACTACGTGCAGAAGGGTGAGACGCTTTCTTCGATCGCACGTCACTACGACGTGTCGATCGGGGACCTCAAGGCCGCAAACGAGATGACCGGGTCGACCATCATCACGGGCCAGCGGCTGCACATTCCGGGACGGGCGGCCCCCGCGCCGATCCGTACCGCCGAGGTGCGCGCGGCTCCAATCGCACCGGTCGACACCAGCCCCGCGCCCGGGTCGGCGGCGAGCGCGGGACCACAGGTGCACACCGTGCGCGCCGGCGATACGCTCTGGGGCATCGCCCGCACGTACGGTGTGACCGTGCCGGAACTCGCCGCCGCCAACGGCATCGGCACGCAGACCCGCCTCTCGCTCGGTACACGGCTCACCGTTCCGGCATCGGCCGATTCCTACCGGCGCGTCGCGTCAGCCCCGGAGACGACCCGGATGACCTACCGCGTCAAGCGTGGTGACACGCTGTCGCAGATCGCAGAGCGCTTCCAGGTCACCATCCGCCAGTTGATGGGCTGGAACGACCTCCGCAGTCCCTCCTCGCTACGCGCAGGGCAGCGCCTGATACTCTACGTCGACCCGAGCCGCTTCAGCGGAGGTTGACGTGGGCTTTCTTGCCGGCAAGCGCGCCTTGATCGTCGGGCTCGCGACCGAGCGTTCCATCGCATACGGCATCGCGGGGGCAATGCGTCGCGAGGGCGCGGAGCTCGCCTGCACTTACCAGAACGACCGCCTCAAGGACCGCGTCGGCGAGATGGCGCTAGGCTTCGGGTCCGAGCTCGTGCTGCCGATGGACGTGGCGCACGATGCGGAGATCGAATCCGCCTTCCAGCGGGTCGCTTCGACGTGGGGATCACTCGACATAATCGTGCACAGCGTCGCGTTTGCGCCGCGCGAGCAGCTCGCGGGCGGATACCTCGACAGCGTCACTCGTGAGGGTTTCCAGATCGCCCACGACGTATCGAGCTACAGCCTCGCGGCGCTCGCCAAAGCAGGCCGGCCGCTCATGGCCGGGCGCAACGGCGCGATCCTCACGCTCACCTACCTCGGCGCGGTGCGCTCGATCCCGAGCTACAACGTCATGGGGCTCGCGAAGGCCAGCCTCGAGGCCAACGTGCGATTTCTCGCCGCGGATCTCGGCCCCGGCGGCACGCGCGTCAACGCGATCTCGGCCGGACCGATCAAGACGCTGGCAGCCGCGGGCGTCGGCGGCTTTCGCCGCATGCTCACCCATGTCGCGGCGGCCACGCCGCTGCGACGCAACGTGACCATCGAGGAGGTCGGCAACGTTGCCGCCTTCCTCTGCTCCGACCTGGCCTCGGGCATTACGGGTGAGATCGTCTATGTGGACGCGGGCTACAGCCACGTCGGCATGTCATTCGAGGAACCCGGCGCTTGAGCTGAAGGGCGAACGCGCCGGCACTCCGAACCGCTTGCTGACGCTCTTGGTGCTCGCCGGCGCTCGGCGGTGCTGGCCGGCGCCCGGTCCAAACGCCGGCGCGTGACACCACGGTGGGAGCATCTCCGAAAAGCCACCGACGCAGCGCGAGCCGGTGTTTGGACGCGGTGGTATCCCAGCCGCGAACCACGCCTCGGTGCCCGCCGTAGGACGTCGCGGGCACTCCGAAGCCATGACTTCGCGACGATTCCGCGATACCGCCAGCGACCCGCGTACTCCGACAGGATGTGCGGGGTACCCTCTTCAGTTCTGAAATGACCGTGGATCGTGGTAAGCGGCTGGCGATACACCGCGGCCGAGCACCGGCGAGCAACCACCGGGGCATCCGCGGCCGAGCGCCGGCGAGCAGCTCAGAGTGTCAGCGCGCTACTCGAACGCCCTGTCGTTGCGCTTGATCCGCGCGTCGCGCTCGAGCTGCATCATGTAGGCAGCGACTTCGGACGCGCCCGCACGACCCGCGACTGCCCGCTGCCTTGCGGCGAGCTCGTCGGTCGCGCCGGCCGCCGGCAGCGAACCAGGTCGGCGGGCATTGACGACGAACAGCACCGGGTCGCCGCTTGCGAGCGTCGCCTTCCCGGGGGTCGGCTTCGCCGCGCCGGGCGCGGCCGCGGCGAACACCGCGGTGATGAGCTCCGGTGGATACTCGCCGCCCCGTCGCTCGACGGTCACCTGGCCGGCCGCCGTGAGACCGAGCGCGCTCACGACCTCCGGCCATGCGGCGCCGTCCGCGAGTCGCGCGAGCGCCCCGTCGGCAGCTGCCGTCGCCGCGGTGCGCGCCGCCTCGGCGCGGACCTCGGATTCGACGGCGGCACGCACCTCGGCGAGCGTCTGCTGGCGCGATTCCGAATGCGCAGTGACCCGCAGCACGATCACGCGATCGTCGCCCAGGCTGACCGCCTCGCTGTTCTGGCGATCGACCAGAACGTCGCTCGAGAATGCCGCGTCGATGATCTTGCGCTCGGCGCCGAACGGCCCGCCGCCGTTGCGCGTAAAGGTCTCCACGGTCGAGAGCGGAAGGTCCAGCTTGCGCGCGACCGAATCGAGCTCGCTCAAAGTCGCAAACGACTCGTCGGCGAGCTGCTGGGAACGCTCGTAGAAGAGCGACTGCGCCTGGTCGCGACGGTACTCCGCCTCCAACTCCGCGCGCACTTCGTCGAACGGCCGCTGATGCGCGGGCCGAACGTCCTCGAGGCGGATGATGTGATAACCGAAGCGTGTCTTCACCGGCCCGCGGATCTCGCCCTTTTGCATCGCGAAGAGGGCCTCCGCAAACGGCGTCTCGTAAACCTCGCGCGTCGACCAACCGAGATCGCCTCCTTGCGCCTTCGAGCCGATGTCGTCCGAGTTTTCCCGGGCGAGAGCGGAGAAGTCCGCACCGCTCCGTGCCTGCTCGAGCAGGGACTCGGCCCGCGCGCGCGCCGCGGCTTCATCGTCGCCGCTCTCGACGAGGATGTGGCTGCCGCGGCGCTGCTCGGCATCGACGAACCGCTCGGGCGCTATCTCCTCGTAATGCCGGCGCAGCGCCTCCTCGCTCACGGCCACTCCGGCGGCCACTGAGTCGAGGGTGAGCTCCACGTACTGGAGCGTCACCGTCTCCGGCGTGACGAAGCGCGACTCGTTGGCCTCGAACCATCGTTCCATGTCCGCGCCGGTCGGGCCTTCGGCCGGCTCGAACGCCGACGCGGGAATCACGACGAAATCCACGTCGCGCTGCTCGCCCTCCAGCTCTGCGCGTCGCTCGAGCTCGGCGGGCGTGACGAACGAGGACATGACGATGCCCCGCTGCAGCTCGTTGATCTGCAGATCCTCGCGGAGGTCCGCCTCGAAACTGGCCTCGGTACGCCCCTGCTGACGAAGAAGCGCGGCGTAGCGGTCGCGCGAGAACCTGCCGTCCACCTGCAGACCTGGAATCGAGTTCAGCGTTTCGACCAGCTTCTGATCGCCGATGCCATAGCCAAGCTCGTCGGTGCGCTGGCGGAGCAGCTCGCGACGAACGAAGTCATCGAGCAGCGCCCGCTGCTCGCTCTGGACCACCTCGGCCGGGAGCTCGTCGCGTATCTCGCGCTGCAGCTCGGCCTGCCTCTGCTGCCAGGCCCGGCGCACCTTGTCGAGCGGGACGCTTTCGCCGTTGACGCGCGCCGCGGCGGTCGAGCCGGCGCCCTCGAAATTGATGCCCCAGAACACGAACACGACCGCGATCGCGGCGATAAACAACGTTGCGACCCAACCGGAGATCCTGTCGCGTATCTTCTGCAGCATGCTGGCGTGTCCGCGGGCCGGGGGCCCCTATCGATGCTACTCAAGAAAAGGCCCGCGCGAGCGGGCCTTTTCGGAACGTGAAATGGCGGAGTGGACGGGACTCGAACCCGCGACCCCCGGCGTGACAGGCCGGTATTCTAACCGACTGAACTACCACTCCGCGTGCACTGGTGGGTGCTGAGGGGATCGAACCCCCGACCTTCGCCTTGTAAGGGCGACGCTCTCCCAGCTGAGCTAAGCACCCGCACCCTCTGGGAGGCCGGTTAGTTTACGGCATCCTTCAGGGCCTTGCCAGCCTTGAACGACGGGACGCGGCTCGCGGGGATGGCGATCGCCTCGCCGGTACGGGGATTGCGACCGGTGCGCGCGGCGCGCGACTTCGCGACGAAGTTTCCGAAACCGGACAGCGCGACCGCATCGCCCTTCTGCAGCGCTTCGGTAACCGTCGAGAGTACGGCCTCGACCGCCCGCGCCGCATCCGACTTCGCAAGACCCGTGCGTTCAGCGACCGCATCGATCACGTCGTTCTTGTTCATCCGTCTAACCTCCGATGGTTCATTGCGGCGACGGCCCGCATGGCCGCACCGGGGAGCGCACGATCAGTGCGCCTGTACTTTGCCCTGGCGGCGGCCGGGACGCTTGCCGCGCTTCTCCTCGACGACCTCGGGCGCGACGACCGTGATCGGCTGCGGCTGCGGCTGCGGCATGTTGCGCAGCGCGACCTGCAGCACTTCGTCGATCCACTTGACCGGCTTGATCTCCAGGCTGCCCTTTATGTTCTGCGGTATCTCGACCAGATCCTTCACGTTTTCATCCGGGATCAGCACCGTGCGTATTCCGCCGCGGTGCGCCGCAAGCAGCTTTTCCTTCAGACCGCCGATCGGCAGCACCTCGCCGCGCAGCGTGATCTCGCCGGTCATCGCCAGGTCGCCGCGCACGTGGATGCGCGTCAGCGCCGAGACGAGCGCCGTGCACATCCCGACGCCGGCGCTCGGGCCATCCTTGGGCGTCGCGCCTTCGGGCACGTGTATGTGCACGTCCGCTTTTTGATAGAACTCCGGGTCGAGACCGAGAACGGCAGCGCGGCTCCGCACCACGGTCATCGCCGCCTGGATCGACTCCTGCATCACTTCGCCGAGCTGGCCGGTGTGCGTGAGCTTGCCCTTGCCCGGCACGATCGCCGCTTCGATGGTCAGCAGCTCGCCACCGACCTCGGTCCAGGCGAGCCCGGTCACCTGGCCGACGTGATCGTTTTCCTCGGCGCGGCCGTAACGGAAACGCTTCACGCCGAGGTACTTCTGCACCTGTTTCGGAGCGACGGTGATCAGCTTTCTGCGCGTGTCGAGCAGCAGCTCCTTGACCGACTTGCGGCAGATCTTCGACAGCTCGCGCTCGAGGTTGCGCACCCCCGCCTCGCGCGTGTAGTAGCGGATGATCTCGAGGATCGCGGGATCGGAAACCTTGAGCTCCTCGGGCTTGAGGCCGTTCTGCTTGACCTGCTTGGGCAGCAGATAGCGGCGCGCGATGTTCGCCTTCTCGTCCTCGGTGTAGCCGGGCAGCCGGATGACCTCCATGCGGTCGAGCAGCGGCGGCGGGATGTTGAGCGTGTTCGCGGTGCAGACGAACATCACCTCGGAGAGGTCGAAGTCGACCTCCAGGTAGTGGTCGCTGAACGCGGAGTTCTGCTCGGGATCGAGCACCTCGAGCAGCGCCGCGGACGGATCGCCGCGGAAGTCCATGGCCATCTTGTCGACTTCGTCGAGCAGGTACAGCGGGTTGCGCACGCCGGTGCGCGCCATGTTCTGCACGATCTTGCCGGGCATCGAGCCGATGTACGTACGGCGGTGGCCGCGGATCTCGGCCTCGTCGCGCACGCCGCCGAGCGACATGCGGACGAACTTGCGGTTGGTCGCCCGCGCGATGCTCTGTCCGAGCGAAGTCTTGCCGACGCCCGGCGGCCCGACCAGACAGAGGATCGGTCCCTTGAGCGTCTGCACCCGCTGCTGCACCGCCAGGTATTCGACGATGCGCTCCTTGACCTTGTCGAGGCCGAAATGGTCCTCGTTCAGCACCCGCTCGGCCGCCGCGATGTCGTGCTTGACCTTGGTGCGCTTCTTCCACGGGACCTTCACCAGCCAGTCGATGTAATTGCGCACCACGGTCGCCTCGGCCGACATCGGCGACATGAGCTTGAGCTTCGCGAGCTCGGAGCCCGCCTTGTCCCTTGCTTCCTTCGGCATGCCGGCGCGGGCGATGCGCTTCTCGAGCTCGGCGATCTCGTTGGGCGCGTCATCCATTTCCCCCAGTTCCTTCTGGATCGCCTTCATCTGCTCGTTCAGGTAGTACTCGCGCTGGCTCTTCTCCATCTGCTGCTTGACGCGGCCCCGGATGCGCTTCTCGATCTGCAGCACGTCCATCTCGCCTTCGATCAGCGCGAGGATGTGCTCCAGGCGGCGGCGCACGTCCTGGATCTCGAGCACCTTCTGCTTGGCATCGAGTTTCAGCGACATGTGCGCCGCAACGGTGTCCGCGAGCCGGCCCGGCTGCTCGATGCCTGCGAGCGAGGTCAGGATCTCGGGCGGCACCTTGCGGTTGAGCTTTACGTACTGCTCGAACTGCGAAACGACGGAGCGCACCAGCACGTCCATTTCGCGCTCTTCGTACTGTTCGGTGTCGCCGAGCGGCGCAACCTGCGCGGCGAAGTAATCGCCCGCGGTGAGCGCGGCGACCGATGCCCGCTCGGTGCCCTCGACCAGCACCTTGACCGTGCCGTCCGGCAGCTTGAGCAGCTGCAGTATCGTGGCGATCGTCCCCACCTGGTACAGGTCCTTGGGCTGCGGATCGTCGACGTCCGCCTGCTTCTGCGCCAGCAGCAGAATCTGCTTGTTGACCTTCATCGCCTGGTCGAGCGCGAGGATCGACTTCTCGCGGCCGACGAACAGCGGTATGACCATGTGCGGGTACACGACCACATCGCGCAGCGGCAGGACCGGCAGCGCATCTGAGGTGAGGGCAGTTTCGAGTGTGGGATCTTCGGTCGTCACGCGGGAGGCCTCCAGTGCGTGGAATCGCGCGCAGAGCAGGTCCCCATCATTGAGGACACGCGCCCGGGATTCAAGTGCATGGCCGGAAAAGTAAGGTTCACGATTTCGCCGCGGCGGCGAAACCGGGAATGTTCCCTTTTCTGATTGCCCGATCCCGCGGCCGCGAAATCGAGCCCGGACCCATCAGTGATCCGATCCTGTGCGGCGTTCCTCGACCGCCGTGAGCCGCGGCTCTTCCTGTCCGTAGACGAGGTACGGCTTGCTTTCACCTGCGATCACGTCCTCATCGATCACGACCTTCTGGACGTTTCGCATCCCGGGCAGGTCGTACATGATGTCGAGCAGGACGTTCTCGAGGATGGTCCGCAGTCCGCGTGCCCCGGTCTTGCGCTGCATCGCGCGGCGCGCCACGGCGCGCAGGGACTCCTCGCGGAACTCGAGCTCCACGCCTTCCATGTCGAAGAGCTTGCGGTACTGCTTGGTGAGCGCGTTGCGCGGCTCGGTCAGGATCTGCATCAGCGCGGCCTCGTCAAGCTCGTCGAGCGTGGCGACGACGGGCAGACGGCCGACGAACTCCGGGATCAACCCGTACTTGATCAGATCCTCGGGCTCGACGTCGTGGAACAGGTCGCTTCCGTGCTGCCGCGCGTTCGGCTCGCGCACGTCCGCAACGAACCCGATCCCGCCTTTCTGCGTGCGGTTCATGATGATCTTTTCGAGACCGGCAAACGCGCCGCCGCACACGAACAGGATGTTCGCGGTGTCGACCTGCAGGAACTCCTGCTGCGGATGCTTGCGCCCTCCCTGCGGGGGCACCGACGCGATCGTCCCCTCGATCAGCTTCAAGAGCGCCTGCTGCACGCCTTCACCGGACACGTCACGCGTGATCGACGGGTTGTCGCTCTTGCGCGAGATCTTGTCGATCTCGTCGATATACACGATGCCGGTCTGCGCCTTCTCGACGTCGTAGTCGCACTTCTGCAGCAGCTTCTGGATGATGTTCTCGACATCCTCGCCGACGTAACCCGCCTCGGTCAGCGTCGTCGCGTCGGCGATCGTGAACGGCACGTTGAGTAGCCGTGCGAGGGTCTCGGCGAGCAGGGTCTTGCCGCTGCCGGTCGGGCCGATCAGCAGGATGTTGCTCTTGGCCAGCTCGACTTCCTCGCGGGCGCGCTCGCCCGACTTGGTCTGCAGCCGCTTGTAATGGTTGTAGACCGCGACCGACAGCACCTTCTTGGCGCGGTTCTGGCCGATGACGTAGTCGTCGAGGACCCGCTTGATTTCCTGGGGCTTGGGGAGCTTCTCGCGGGTCTTCTCCGCCTTCTCCTCGAGCTCCTCGCGGATGATGTCGTTGCAGAGCTCGACACACTCGTCGCAGACGAAAACGGACGGCCCGGCAATCAGCTTACGGACTTCGTGCTGGCTCTTGCCGCAGAAGGAACAGTAGAGAAGCTTGCCGTCGTCGTGCTTGCCGCGTGAATCGTCCGCCATGCGCTGACCTTGCTCAAACTGCCCCCGCGGGCCCCGCGGATGGCCGTTGCCGACCCCCGGTTCGCTTATACCACGCGGCATCACGCCGCGCAAAAAACACTTGGGCTAACAGCTACTTAACGATAGCCCGTGCTCACGGGCGGACGGCCGAACCGGGCGCCGCCCGTTGGGCCAGCACGCCGTCTATCAGGCCATAGGCCACCGCCTGCTCGCCGGTCATGAAGTTGTCGCGATCGGTGTCCTGCCGGATCTTGTCGATCGGCCGACCGCTATGCGTCGAGAGGATGCGATTCAAGCGGTCGCGCGAATCGAGGATCTCGCGCGCGTGGATCTCGATGTCTGTCGCCTGGCCCTGGAAGCCGCCCAGGGGCTGGTGAATCATTACGCGCGAGTGCGGCAGGCAGAAGCGCTTGCCCTTGGTGCCTCCGGCGAGGAGCACCGCGCCCATGCTGGCCGCCTGCCCCACGCAGATGGTGCTGATGTCGGGCCGGATGAACTGCATCGTGTCGTAGATCGCGAGCCCTGCGCTGACGATGCCTCCCGGCGAATTGATGTACAGCGCGACGTCCTTCTCGGGGTTCTCGGATTCGAGGAACAGCAGCTGCGCGACCACGAGGTTCGCCATGTAGTCCTCGACCGGGCCGACGATGAAGATCACGCGTTCCTTCAGCAGCCGCGAGTAGATGTCGTATGCCCGCTCGCCGCGGGCGGTCTGCTCGACCACCATCGGGACCAGGTTCAGCGCGCGCGGAGAGATGCTCATAGATTGCCGGAGTGCCCTGTATGCGAGACGCGTATTGTACCGCCGTGTCAGGCGCCGAAGTTCATGATTTCACGGAATGACGCCGGCTTCTCGGTCACCTTCGCGCGTTCGAGCAGGTGATCGACCGCCTGGTCCTCCAGCACCGAGTTCTCGATCTGGCGCAGCGCGTCCGCGTTCTGCCGGTACGCCTTGAGCACGGGCTCCGGATCGGGATAGCCGGCTGCGAGATCGGCGATACGCTCCTCGACGCGCGCGCGATCGAGAACTATGCCACGGCTACGGATGAGCTCGCCCACCAGCAGGCCGAGCGCGACGCGCCGACGCGCGGGCTCGACGAACTGCTCCGCGGGCGGCAGCTGAGAGACTTCCTTGGCGCCGATGCGCCGGCCCGCCTCGAGCTGGAACTCGCGGACCTGCGCGTCGACGAGACCGCGCGGTACGTCCACCGGGTTTGCCTCGAGCAGCCGGTCGAGCACCTGCTGCTTGACGCGCGAGCGGACGTTGTCCGTGAGCTCACGGCGCATGTTGTCGGTGACCTCGCTCCGCAGCTGCGCGATGCCGCCCTCGAGCACGCCGTATTCGCGGCAGAACTGGTCGTCGAGCTCCGGCAGGTGTTTCTCCTCGACGAGCTGAACGTCGATGTCGAACTTCGCGACGCGCCCGGCCAGGTCCTTGTTGTGGTAATCGTCCGGATAGCGCACGTCGATGGTGCGGCGCTCGCCGGCACGCGCGCCGGTCACCCCGGTCTCGAAATCCCTGAGCATCCGGCCGCCGCCGAGCAGCACGCTGACGTTGTCGCCCTTGCTGCCCTCGAAGGCCTTGCCGTCGATGTGACCGGTGAAATTCATGGTGATCCGGTCGCCGTCGCGGCTCTCACGGTCCACGGTCACGAACTTCGGTCGTTGCGCCCGCAGGTTCTCGACCATTGCATCGACGTCGGCGTCGGTGACCTCGGCGGCCGGCCGGGTCACCGCGAGCCCGTCGACCTGCCTGAGCTCGACCTCGGGCAGCACCTCGAAGACGGCGCGGTACCTGAGGTCCTCGCCCGGCGAAGTCGCGAGCGGCTCGATGCGCGGACCGGCGGCGGGGCTCAGTTTCTGCTGGTTGACGGCCTCGGCAAAGCTCGACTGCACGAGGTCGGTCAATACTTCCTGGCGGACCTGTGCGCCGTACTGCTGCCGAATTACCTTGAGCGGTACCTTGCCCGGACGGAAGCCCTTGAGCTTGGCCGTGCGGCTGACGCGCTTCAAGCGCTCGTCGATGGCCTGCTCGACCCGTTCGCGAGGAACGCTGACTTCCATCCGGCGCTCGAGGGCGCCGGTCGACTCGATCGAAACCTGCATGCTCAACGGTCCTGGTCCAGACGAGAGTAGGCCGGGCCCGGGGCCCGGAAAAGCCGCGTATTCTGCCACGCTGCCTCAGGCCAGCGCACTATCCGCGCCTGGTGCGAAAGGAGGGACTCGAACCCTCACGGGGGTTACCCACTGGAACCTAAATCCAGCGCGTCTACCAGTTCCGCCACTTTCGCGAGCGGCGCCGGCGCACCGGCGGGTGCGCCGCACAAATTATAGGGAATGGGCGACCTCCGGGCTGCCGAGCCTGGCGACCGGGACATCCGGCGGGATGGGTGGATTCGGGGGGCCTCGAGTCGTGATCTGACCGAAGTAAGCACCGCCCGGCATGAAGTAGCATCGTCGCCGGGCCCCTGCGGGCCCGTGACGGACTTTGCCCAGGGCATGAGCTATCCATCGTTCGAGGAGTACACGGATGCACTCCGGCTGCCCCCCGGCGCGATCTTCCAGGATCCGCTGCTCGCCGGGGGTTCGGTGCGCAGGAACAGCGCCGGCGTGCCTTTCGCGCGCAGCGGCAATTTCGCACTGACCTACGAGGTGACGGTGAACGGATCGCGATACGCCGTCCGTTGCTTTCACAAGGAATCCGACTCGCTGGAGCGCCGCTACGAGGCGATCTCGCGCAAGCTCACCTCGATCGCAAGCCCCTGGTTCATGGATTTCGATTTCCAGCCGGAGGGTATCCGGACGGAAAGCGGCCAGTTCCCGATCGTGCGGATGCAGTGGGCGGACGGCTGCTCGCTCGCACAGTTCATCTCCGAGCACCGGGACGAGCCGCGGACGCTGCTGCAGCTGCGCGAGACGCTTCGCGAGCTTGCCCGGCATCTGCAGGCGCACGACATCGCCCACGGCGACATCCAGCCGGGCAACATCATCGTGCAGAGCGCCACCGAGCTGAAGCTGGTCGACTACGACGGAATGTTCGTGCCCGAGCTCGAGCCCTGGGGGAGCACGGAGCTCGGTCAGCGCAACTTCCAGCACCCGGGTCGCAGCTGGCTGCATTACGACGAGCGGCTCGACCGCTTCTCGTTCGCGGTGCTCGACGTCGCGCTCGAGGCGCTCGCGATGCAGCCGGCGCTCTGGGAGCTCACCTGCAGCGACGAAGCTGGCATCGTGCTGCGCGCCTCCGACTTCGTCGACCCGGGGGCATCGACCGCTTTCGGGGTCCTCGCCGAGCTCGACGGGCTTGCGGTGCGCGCGCGCCAGCTTGCAGCCGTGTGCCGATCGCCGTTCGAGCGCGTGCCGGCGCTCGACGATTTTCTCGCCGGACGCCGCATTCCTGCCGCGTCCGCGCTGACGCTCACGAGCGCCCTCGCCACCGCGAAACCGGCCTACATTCCAGCCTATGCCGTGCTCAACGCGACCAACTTCGCCCGCTGCTGCGCGCATATCGGCGACCGGATCGAATTGATCGGCCGCGTCCGGCGTGTGGTGCGCGAAGGCACGCCTGACGCCGCCCGCACGTCGCTGCGCGTGGAATTCGGGGATGCGCGAGAGGACATGGTGCGGCTTTCGATCTGGCCCGACGTCTGTAGATCGGGTCAAGACGATCTCGCCGCCCTCGCGCCGGGCCAGTGGCTGAGCGCGATCGGGCTGGTGGATCCCATCCTCACTGAAACCAACGAGGATCAGCCGTACAAGAGCGTCTCGATCGCGATCACCGAGCCGTCGCAACTGCGGCTCCTGACGGAAGCCGAGGCACTGCATCGACTCGCGGCCAACGACGGGCCGAGCCGGGCAGATCACGACATCTCTATCACTATCGGAACGGATCCGGCGATTCCCGGTGTGGTCTCGCGACCGTCGGCGCAACCTCCGAGCGCAACGATCGCGATCGATGTTGCGCACTCGACGCCGACTGTCGTTCTCCCCCCCGAAGCATTTCCTGCGTCGAGCGGTACCGTGGCCGAGCCGTTCGAAGTCACCTCTGGTGCTGCGGCAGTCGTGAGCGCGCCGGTCGTGACGACACCGGTGCTGACCAAGCCGATCGTCTCGGCGCCGGTCGGCGCCGCCCCGAGCATCGAATCGGCGCCACCAGCCGCGCCGCGTGCCGCATCGCCGCCGGCGGGCAGAGCGGCCCCCCCGCCCGCAAACGCGGCGTCCGCATCGCACTCAGCGCATGCGCGCAGGCCGCGCCGCCAGATCGAATGGCGGCTCCGCTGGCCTGCCATTCCCTGGCCTGCCATTCGCTGGCGAGAGCTGCGCTTACCTGCCGTGCGATTCCCCGCGATCAACTGGCCTGCGATGCGCCGGTCGTCGCTTCGATGGCCGGCGGGGCATCGGCCGTCGATGGCCCGCCTTGCCGCGAACTGGGCGACGCTGCGCCGCTCGCTCCCCGCGACGCCATCGCTGCGCATCGGCAACCCGTTGCCGCGCCTGCGCGATGCCGCGCGAGGCATCTCGATCCCGGCTGACCTGCCAGTGCGGCTGCGTTCCGTGCACCCGGCGTGGTGGCTCGCAGCCGTTCTGATGGCGGTGGTGCTGGCCCAGAGCTGGATCATCGCTCGCAGACCGGACTCGGATCGTGTCATCGCCGAGGACACGCGAGCCACCGACTCACCCGAAACCGCCGCGACGTCTGGTGAACCAGCGGATCGCGATGCGCCGCGCGAACCGGGCGGCGAGGCTGACATTGCTGCCGGCCCGTCAATTTCACCTCGAAGGGACGCCGCACCGGCGAGCGTAGCCGCGGTCACCGGGTCGGCGGCTGCGGCAATCAGCGATCCGAGGCTACGCGCCACTCAGGGTACCCGTCTGCTTGCGTTCGAGGATCTGCGTTCCGCGCGACGGCCGATCGCCACCATCGCCGGGCCGATCGACATCGTGACGCGAGCCGGTCCGCCGCGATTGAGCCTGGTCGCCGTGGACGGCACCGCGCTCGACCAGACTGGCGCGGAGATCAACGTGCTCGCGCATCGCTCCGTCTACGCCGATCGGGAGGTGATCGTCGGGTTCTCGGACTGCGCGAGCGCAACGTCTGCGTGCGACCGCAAGGAGCCGTTCTGGCTGTTGCTGCGCAAGTCGAAACCGCCCGTCTTCAAGCGCTCGCCTGGCCTGCGCGCAAATCAGAATGCGGGCTCGGTCACCGCGGCCCCGAGCGGCGTGCACGTCGACCTCGGTCTCTGGGACGGGGTGCGACAGACCGCGACGCTCACGAGCCTCGACGATATCTATGTGACACGCGTGAGGGAGCCGCCCGCACCGCTTTCTGGCGCGGACTGCCGGGCGGTCGCCGCAGCGCTGGAATCCTGTGCGGCGAGCCGCGCGTGCGGCAGCTACGAAAGCATCGTTCGCTCGGTACCGCCTGTGCGGATGGCAACGGTGCAGCGTCTGTTTCACGAGTCGACGGGCTTGAACGCGCCGATGTTCCGCACGTTCTGCGTGCGGAGTTGCGAACTCGGGCTGACCCCTACGGACGGGCTGGTGAGAC
>Ga0268386_10000786_pt1 | contig 20853 bp, 19 predicted proteins | sample RVTome_15_FD_200260 | JGI IMG/M metagenome (GOLD analysis project Ga0268386, IMG submission 200260) | Soil microbial communities from uranium-contaminated site in the Upper Colorado River Basin, Wyoming, United States - RVT150D86... ...
ACCGAGAGTGGCGCCCGGGCCCCTGCTGAAACACGGCGAAGCACTCTCGACCTTCTTTTTCAACGAAGTCAACCGGGCCCGCCCACAGATGCACTCCCTGCTGCTGCGGGTAATGGCCGAGCGCAGCGTGACGGCGTTCGACCGCGAATATCGTTTCCCGCACCTGCAGGTTTTCGCCGACCGGAACCGCGTCGAAAAAGAAGAAACCTTCGAGATTCCTGCCGCCGCACGTGATCGTTTCCTTATGGAAATCGAGATCCAGGCGCCTTCGGATCCGGAGCTGCAACGCGCGCTCATGGTGGAGACACGGTTCCATGACGTAGACAGACTCCTGGAAAGGCTGCCGTACGGCATGTTGGCATACGAACAGCTGAACGACGTCGCCGAGCGGGTGCAGGGTTACGTTCAAACCACGACCGTCCTCGAGAGCTACGCTCTGGACCTGTGTCGTGCGACGTCGACGCCTGGGGCATTCGGCGTGCGGATGAGCGATGTTGACGTCCTGCAGCTGGTCCAGTCCGGGGTAAGCCCTCGCGGAATGAGCATGCTCCTCCGCGCGTCAAGAGTAGCGGCATGGCTTAACGGTCGTGATTCGGTGGCCCCGGAAGACATCCATCAGGTGTTCAAGCCATCTGTTGGTCATCGCGTGTTCCTCCGGCCGGTCTACGAATTACGCCGGGCAGCACTCATCGTCGAGTTCCTCGACCAGGTCCTGAACCGCGTGGCTGCGCCGTGAGGAGTGCGAGCGATTCCACGCGGGATATTCATCCCGGCGCGGCGTCCGGATCCGATGTGCGTCTTCGGCAGGATCTGCCGATGCCTGTTGAAACCTTTCACTACCGCCTTCCGACACGCACGCGCAGTGCCGACCCGGGCGCTCACCCGGGCACTCAGCGCGGCGGCGGAATGGAGTTTCGGGGGCACGCAAGCCTGCTGGCGGCCCCGGATCCGCGCCGCTTTGACATTGCCGCCAGTTTGCGTGATCCGTTCAACCAGGTGATGGTGAAAGTTTACACGCAGCGAAGCGTGGTACCGGTCCGCGTGCTCGCCGACGTGTCCGCATCGATGGCTTTTTCAGGTCGCTGCAGGAAAATGGACCTGCTGGCGGATTTCACCGAGTCTCTCGCACTTTCGGCCTACCGCAACGGAGATCCGCTCGCGTTTACCGGCTGCGACAGTGCCGTACGCGAGGACCTTGTCCTGCCGCTGACAAGAAGCAGGGCGGCCGGGGGGTTGATGGCAGCGAAACTGCGTAACCTGGTGCCGACCGGAGGGAATTCACAGGGCCTTGTCGAGGCTGTCGAACAGGTACCCCCCACCCGGGCCCTGGTGTTCCTGATTTCGGATTTTCATTTTCCCGTTCCAATGCTTGGCAGGTTGCTGCGGGATCTCGCCCTGCATACAGTGGTGCCTGTGGTCCTCTGGGACAGCGCCGAAGCGATGGCTCCACGATATGGCGTGGCGCGGATTTACGATCCGGAGACCGGTGCCGAGCGAATTCTCCTGCTGCGGCCGGCCCTGGCGAAACGCCTGCAGCAATCGGTAGCCGATAGAGCGCAGGCACTGACCGCCTGTTGCGCGCGCTTCGGATTGACGCCGCTGTTTCTCAAGGACCGGTTCGAGGCAGACGCTGTCACCCGTTATTTTTACGGCTGAGTCGGTATCGCCGACCCGAAAGCCGGTACAGATGAGCAACCGTTCAGGATTCTTTCGCCACCGAGCCACGTCCGCAGCCGCATTCCTTGTGGCCTTGCTGGCCTGGCCGGCGCTGTCGCAGGCGCAGACGCAGGTGATCCTCGGGAACGACGTCATCGAACCGCGCACCTTCGGCTACGCGGTGGGGGACAAGATCCGCCGCGAAGTGCGTTTGACAGTGCACGCCGACTATCGTCTCGATCAGGCCAGCCTGCCCGAACCGGGCCGGCTGGACCGTTGGCTGGAAGTCGCGAGACCGGAGGTCCGCGTCGAGTCGATCGGAGATGGCCGGCGTTACCACCTTGTCCTGACCTACCAGGTTTTCAACGCGCCCCTGGCGCCCGAAACCATCACCATCCCCCAGCAGAATCTTCGGATTCTCGGCGCGACGAATGCGCTGTCGACCCTGGTCCCGGCACTGAGGGTAACGGTGGCGCCTGTCACATCCGGGGTTGCCGCAAACAGGTTGTCGGGTTCCTCGCTGCAGCAGGATCGTCCGCCGTCAACGATACCGGTTGAGGCGCGGCGGAGTCGCCTCGCATTCGCAGGGGCGGGTTTGCTGACGCTGCTCTTGTACCTGGCCTGGCGTCGCGGACTCATGGCGTTCATTGCACGTGGAAACCTGCCGTTTACGAAAGCTGCCCGCGAATTGAAGCGATTGCAGCCCACGTCAGGGGCGCCAGCGCATTACGCGGCCGGCCTCAAAATCGTCCACGAAGCCATCAACAGGACGGCAGGGCGTGCCGTCTTTGCGCATAACCTGGACGAGTTTCTCGCCGCGCATCCCGCCTACGCGGGCTTGCGCACGGATTTCGACCAGCTTTTCGCCGCGTCAGGCAGGGTCTTTTTTGCCGGCGCGGCGCCTGATACGCCGTCCCGCAACGCCTGGCCGGCACTGCTGCACCTCTGCCAGCTCTGCAGCAAAATCGAGCGGCGATCGTTCGAGGTTCGGTCATCACGGAAACTCCATGAACCTGGAATTTGATCATCCGTGGGTGCTTCTGCTGTTGCCGCTTTGCCTTGTGCCGTTGCTGGCGGGTGCGGGCGCCGCCATCCGCTACTCGACGTTCCTGCTGCTGCCGGCGGACCCGGCCTCCCGCATTCTGGAGGTCGGCCTGCGGATCATCTCCGCAGCAACGATCGTTCTGTTACTGCTGGGACTGAGCCACCCGTTCCTGCCGGCGACCGAGGTGGAACGGATCGGGGAGGGTGCGCAGATTGTCCTGCTGCTTGACCGGAGCCGGAGCATGGATCAGCCGTTCGGCGGCCAGTCGTTCGAGAATCCCCTGGACATGCGAAATGCCGATTCAAAAGGCACTATCGCTCGCCGGGTGCTATCGGAGTTCGTCGCCGCACGGCGTAACGACCAGTACGCAATGTTGGTATTCAGCACCCAGCCAATCAAGGTATTGCCGCTGACGGACAAGACCGCTCCCATTCAAGCCGCGATCACGGCGGGCAACGTCGGCCGCGGGCTGACCGACACCGACGTGGGCAACGGCATCGTGGCAGCCGCAAAGCTTTTCGATGATCAACCCTACACCGGCTCTCGCCTGGTTCTGCTGATCTCCGATGGAGGCGCCCGGCTGGATCTGGCGACGCGCAAGCAGGTCGCCAACCTGTTGCAGCTGAACCGCGTCGCGCTGTACTGGATCTATATCAGCTCGCGTAACAGTCCTGCGATGGATACGGTGCCTGGTCAGGACCCGACTGACGATACGGCTCCCGCACGCACGCTGCACGCATTCTTCAACACGCTTGAAACCCCCTACCGGCTTTTTGATGCGGAAGATCCGGACGCGCTTGCGACCGCAATCGCGGAGGTCAACCGACTGCAGAGCCTGCCCATTCGCGCATTCGATCGGGTGCCGCGAAAACATGTATCGGGGTTCTTTTATTCAATCGGTCTTGTGCTTTTATCGGTACTGGTGGTTTTTCAGTTTCTGGAGAAGAAAAGTTGGGTTGGCGAGCAATCGATAAACTGATCCCCTGGGTGATTGCCGTCGTGTTCGCTGTGGCAACCTATGACGGCTACCACCTTTGGCGTGCCTCGCAATTGAATCGCGCGCTGATGAAAGTCGAAGCGGGCGACGCCGGGATTGCGACGCATCCACACCTGGCCTTCGCTCGCGCATACGCATTGCAGCAGGATGGCGAATTCGAGTCCGCCCTCGAAGCCTATGCCGCAATCCACGTTCGCGACGGAGATCGCATGCGAGCCGATATCCGGTACAACCTGGCGAATCTCTATTTGCGTCGAGCCCTGCAGTACAGGGAAAACAACGCGGATGATCTTGCGTTACCGCTTGTCGAGCTCGCAAAGGAGAATTACCGCGAAGTGTTGCGGGAAAACAGCCAGAACTGGTCCGCCAAGTACAACCTGGAGCTGGCACTCAGGATCGCCCCGGAGGCTGAGCTGGAGCAGGTCGAAGAAGAACGGAATCCGGAACACAATCCACGCTCCGCAGCGGGCATCCAGGTAAGAAAACCGCTGCCGTGAAGAGAATCGGGCAAACGGTTGTGGGCACGGCAGTCAAACGGCGGGCGACTCCGGGAAAGCGGTTGGTACTGATGCTGCTTGCATGCCTGCTGCTGCTGATATCGCTGGCCAATCCGTCGCTGAACCTGCCGCGACAAACCTATGACTTCATGTTTGTCTTGGATATCACGGGCAGCATGAACGTTGCCGATGCCGGGCCGCCCGCGCCCGCGGCCCGGCAGAAGCGCCTGGCTTTTGCCAGGCAGCTCGTGCGCAAGGCACTGGAAGAAATTCCCTGCGGTTCCAAAGCGGGCCTCGGCGTCTTCACCGAACATCGCACATTCGTGTTGTTCGCGCCCGTCGAGGTATGCGAAAACCACCTTGTCATCTCGACGATGATCGATGAAATTGACGGGCGCATGGCCTGGGCCGAGCTCAGTGAAGTCGCCAAAGGACTTTATTCGGGCATCGAGTCGGTCAGGACGCTTGCGGTGATGGAAGGAGAGGACGCTGCCGGCGATACCCACCTCGTGTTCATGACTGACGGTCACGAGGCTCCGCCGGTTCATCCGGCACTCAGGCCGAGATTTCGCGATCAGGCAGGCGAAGCACGGGGGCTGATCGCCGGAATCGGCGGATCCGAGCCGGTACCCATCCCTTACCTGGATGATGGCGGCCAGGTGGCTGGCTACTGGGCGCAAGATGAAGTGATGCAGGTGGACAGGCACAGTGCCGGGCGCCCGTCGACGCAGGGAGGCGAGCCAATGGCAGGCATCGACGGCAGTGACGTCCAGGAGCGCATTGCCCAGGGTACGGAGCATTTATCCTCGCTGCGCGAAAGCTACTTGAAGCAGCTCGCCGCAGAGACCGGTCTCGACTATCTGCACGCCAGCACGGCCGAGGCATTTGCTCGCGCCTTGCTGGACTCACGATACGCCAGTCAGCAACCGGTGGTGACGAACGTCGCCTGGATTCCGGCCGCACTCAGTCTGCTTTGCCTTCTGTATGTTTTCGGATCGCAGCTCGTGCGCAGTAGCAAGGCTACCGGCGAACCACGGGGCCGACGGCCCGCCCGTCGCCTTCGAGGCGATACTGATTCACGATATCCCTGACAGCATCAATGACTATCCCGGGTTCCCGGATGTGCACGTAATGATCGCCGGTACCGGCAATCACGTGTTTGGATCGCTGCGTACGCGCCACCAGATCCAGCTGCATCTCCATCCACATTTCCTCCCATTTTCCTTCCCTGGGAGATGCGGCCGGGGTGATCATGCGATGCGAGATGACGACGAGAGGGACGTCGGGCAAGTCGCCTGTCGCTGCCGGACGAGTACCGTTGTGCAGAAAACTCAATTCGCTGCGTACCACGACCATCGACTTCGGCCTCCCACTGAAGCCGCTGGCGAGCAGCCTGATGTCCTCCGGCAAACCCTCGGGGACGTACCTTGCGTCGCCCGTCACCAGGAAAGCCCGTCTCGCGTTGCCGGACGGAATCACCGACTCCCGAAGACGGCGAAACTGATCTTCGTGCGTGGCATCGACCAGTACCATCCCCGCAACTCTCTGCGGGTGCTGCCGCGCGAAATGCTGCACGATCAATCCTCCGAGAGAATGACCAACCAGCACATAGGGCGCCGCGACGCTGCCGTTGCCTAACAGCCGCTCCAGGTCCCTGACAATATTCTCCGAATCGCGAGGCAGCGGACCCGGATCGCTCCACGCATAGCCGGCCCTGTCATAGGAGCAGGCGCGCGTGAACGACGCTACCGCCGGCTGCACGAGTGTCCAGTCGAGCGAGCTGCCGCCGAGACCGGAATCAAACACGACCGTCGGCGATCCCGAACCCCGGCAGACGAGATGCAGCCGGTGCTTGCCGACCCAGACGTAGGTGCCCGGCGCCGGCGGCTCATCGGCGGCGGAATGCGCCAGCGCCGGACTCTCGAACGTTCCTCCGAGCAGGAGAAACGGCAGCAGCAACGTTTGCCGAAAGCGGTGGCGTCGGCCTGGCATCTGCCGGGACATGCGCCGCCTACTGTCTTGCAGCAACCTCGCCGGTGGACGGCGATACATCGTAGGTTTCGCTGAACTGTCTGCCTTCGGTGTCGACCACCTCGGCAGTGATTTCGCCTGCGCGCTGCGGCGCGAAATAAAAGCGAAAGCTGGGATTCTCGCTGACGGCGAAGCTCGTTTCGGCCTCGAAAATCTGTTCTCCTTCGAAGCTCACTGTTACCTGCTTGACGAATTCCGCCGGCGCATACTGGCGCGTGACCTGATCCATCTGCAGTCCGCTGCGGTTCGGATGGCGAATCATAAGCTGCGCCAGCCCGGATTGTTCAACCTCACTGGCGTTCTCTTCACCTCCCTCCTTGCGAACCAGGAATTTCATCTTGCCGAGTTCTTCGCGCGCCGCATCGGAGTCCGATGACGCAGGGGCTGAGCAGCCGCCGCTGGCCTTGACGAAGCGCCGGCTCATGTGCAGTTCTCCGTCGTTGGTCTCTGCTATCGCACGCACGGGGCTGTATGTATCGACGCGCAATCGAAGGCCCAGGTCAGCGCGACCGCTCGCCGGCGTGAAGTGAAACTTTCCGACCAGCGGGCCGGGGTTTTTGTCCACGAACAGCCAGATAGTGCGGATGTAGCGGTCTTCGGTCTGAGGGATTCCGGCCTTTATGGAAATCGGTACGATGGCTGCGTTCTCGGCCCGCTGCGGTGCCTCCAGCGTGATCAGGTCATCCGACTTGATTTCGCGGTCCGCGAAAAAGGCGCTTCGTAACCCTCCGGTCCACGCCATGTCTTCCTCGGCCGTCGTCGCGTGCGCGACGTTTGCAAAGGAAGCCAACAGCATGAGCGCCATACATAACGATCCGAACTCGCCCTCTCGCCGTGTTCGCGTGCTCATGTTCTCAGTCCTCCCATTCGAGTTCCGCAAATGCCGCCGCGACATTGCGCTTGTGATACTGCTCGATCAACTGCCATTGCTCCGGCCGTTCAACTTCAATACCTTCCTGGGCCTTCCCGAGTTCGCCGCCGCGTGCAATCCAGTCACGCGTGGATTCACGCAGTTCGGTCAGATAGTGTACTGCAGGCTCGCCGGCTTGCGGCCACGAGGCCGGCACGGGGCCATGGCCCGGGACCACGCGCTCGAACTTCTCGCCCATGAGCCGATCGAGCTCGCCGAGCCACCCGTTGATGCTGCCGTCCAGCACCGGCAGGTGCTCGAGAAATACCAGGTCGCCCGTGAACAGCGTGCCTGTCTGCAGGTCGAGTATGCTCAAGTCATTGTCCGTGTGCGCCGTCGCATGAGCCCGCAAGATCAGTATCCGCTGTCCCAGGTCGAGTTGGACCTCGCCGCTGACGGTCCGTTCCGGAAGGACTATTTGCGAGTCATCCGCTATTCCCCCGGGGTATTCGGCAGCACGCTGCAGATAGGTGTCGCCGCGCAGCGCCATTGCTCTTGGCAGCTTCTCGTGCCCGATGAACTGCACATTGTCCCGCTGGAACGCCTTGTTTCCCAGCATGTGATCAGGGTGGACGTGGGTGTTGATGACGAAGCAGACCGGCACGTCGGTCAGCTTGCCGATCGCTTGCTCCAGTGCCCGGCCTTCCGCGACGCTGCCGCCGGTATCGATTACGGCAACGCAGCGGCTGCCGATGACCAACCCCAGATTGGCGATATTGCCGGCCTCGAACACTACGGCGATGCGGCCCGGCCGAACGTAGACGCCGTCGGCTATCTGCTGAAGCCCGGCGAGTCCGGCACCGGCCGATATCAGGGCCGGCCACGAGCACAACATGGTCGAAAAGAGCAATAGCGAGTGCAGCTGCCATCGATCACTGGCGGTCATTATTGTGTATCCGGAATGCCGGCAGTCATGATAGCCCTTGCAGCATCTTGCGGCGACGCCTGCGCGGCCTCAGCCAGCCCTCCAGATGCTATAATCCAAAGCACGCACCCAATGCGATATGCGGCCGCTCCGCCTGACCTCACGTCCATGGCTGCATAGCCGTCTGCAATGATTCCTCCGCTGCGAGTCTAAGCCGACGATGCTTCAAATGGTTGGCATTCGAAGAGCGCAATGCGATAAAAAAGGAAAAATATGCAATCACGAGCTGCTGTTGCGTGGGAGGCTGGCAAGCCGCTCTCCATGGAAACCGTGGAGGTCGCGCCGCCGAAGAAAGGCGAAGTCCTGTTGCGGGTGGTTGCCAGCGGTGTCTGTCATACCGATGCCTATACCCTTTCGGGGGAAGACCCGGAGGGCTTGTTTCCGGCGATCCTCGGCCACGAAGGCGGCGCCATCGTCGAGGAAGTCGGTGACGGAGTCGCCGGTCTGCGGCCGGGCGACCACGTCATTCCGCTCTATACACCCGAATGCGGAAAATGCAGCTTCTGCACGTCGGGTAAAACCAATTTATGCCAGGCGATTCGCGTCACTCAGGGCAAGGGGCTGATGCCCGATGGCACTTCCCGATTTTCGCAAAACGGCAAGACGATCTATCACTACATGGGCACCTCTACGTTCTCCGAATATACGGTTCTCCCCGAAATCGCGGTGGCAAAAATAAGCAAGAAAGCTCCCCTGGACAAAGTCTGCTTGCTGGGATGTGGAATTACCACCGGGGTTGGCGCGGTGCTCAATACGGCCAAGGTGAAACCGGGCTCTACCGTGGCGGTGTTCGGGCTGGGTGGAATCGGCCTGAGTGTCATTCAGGGCGCCGTCATGGCCAAGGCGGGCAGGATCATCGGTGTCGATATAAATCCCGACAAATTTCCGATGGCCGAGGCGATGGGTGCCACCGATTGTGTCAATCCCAAAGACCATAACGATCCCATTCAGAACGTAATCGTCGATTTGACTGACGGAGGCGTCGACTACTCTTTCGAATGCGTGGGCAACGTGAACCTGATGCGCGCGGCGCTCGAATGCTGTCACAAAGGCTGGGGTGAATCGACGATCATCGGCGTGGCGGGGGCGGGCAAGGAAATCAGCACGCGACCGTTCCAGCTCGTGACCGGACGCGTCTGGCGCGGCACCGCATTCGGCGGCGTCAAAGGTCGCTCGCAACTGCCGGGCCTCGTCGATGACTATCTCGAAGGCAGGCTGAAAGTGGATGAGATGGTGACGCATACGATGCCGATCGAGGAGATCAACCACGCTTTCGACCTGATGCATGAGGGCAAAAGCATACGTTCGGTGGTCACGTTTTGACTGGCTGCAGCGAGTGATCCGCCTGGTGCGCTTGCCGGCTGAGAAGCGTTGCGGTGGCACGGGCCGCTATGCCGGTGACTCTGAGCGGCGGGCGGGTTTTGTGATCGGGTCCGACGCAATCCCCACCGGATGTGCGGACGCCGCCGTCACTGTCCTGCTGGCGGCGTGCCTGATGGTGTCCGGCCTTACAATGCCGGGCAGTGTCAATGCCGAATCAACTGATATCACGGTGCGGGTCCTCGCGCGCAGCGCGATGTTCGTGGGCGATATTGTCGACGGTGCCCAGGTCACCATCACCGATGCTGTGAGTGGAGAAGTACTCGCGCAGGGAATTACAAAGGGTCAGGCCGGCGACGCGAAGCGGATCATGGCCGTTGCGCGCACGCGCGGCGAGCCAATCGCCGAGGAAACGGACGCCTGGTTCAGCGCGACGCTTGAACTCGACGAGCCCCGCTACGTGCAGGTCACGGCCTTCGGACCTTTGCAGCGGCGCGAGAGCGCGACGAAAACATCCATGACGCAGTGGGTCGTACCGGGCAGGCACCTGACGGGCGGAGACGGGTGGGTGATCGAACTGGCCGGGTTTTTTGTTCAGGGCGATATGCCTGCCAGTTCCGTGAGCCGGGCCGAGGCCGCCGCCGGCGTGACTGTGGAGGCAGAGGTCGTTCCGATGTGCGGTTGCCCGGTCAGACCGGGCTTCTACTGGGACGCCGAGAGTTATGAGGTGGCTGCGCTGGTTAAACGCGGGGACATTCGCATTGGCCGGTACCCACTGCACTACGCCGATACCGCCAGTGATTTTGCCGGTACGTTTCCGATCGAGCTTCCCGGTCTCTATGAAATCACGGTGTACGCGTACGATCCGCTGTCGGGAAACACCGGCGTGGATCGGCTGTCGCTTACTGTAACCGACCAGTAAGGCTGCTCGGTCCGCGGGCGGCCGGCTGCCTGCCTCTCGCAGGCGTATGACTGTTTACGAAGGAGCGAGGTGACATGACCAGTTCCCAGGCAAACCAGAAAATTGTTTGCGTACTGTACGACGACCCGATCGACGGCTATCCGCCGAAGTACGCGCGTGACGATATCCCGAAGCTTTCCCGGTATCCGGACGGGCAGACGTTGCCAACGCCGAGCACTGTTGATTTCAAGCCCGGCGAGTTGCTCGGCTGCGTGTCCGGCGAGCTCGGGCTGCGGAAGTTCCTGGAAGACCGCGGCCATACGCTCGTGGTGACCTCCGACAAGGAAGGCCCGAACTCCGAGCTGGACAAGGAGCTGCGCGACGCCGACGTAGTCATTTCGCAGCCGTTCTGGCCTGCGTACCTGACGGCCGAGCGCATCAACAAGGCGCCGAACCTGAAACTGGCGGTTACGGCGGGAATCGGCTCGGACCATGTCGACCTGCCGGCGGCGATCAAGCGCGGAATTACCGTCTGTGAAGTGACTTACTGCAACAGCGTCAGTGTGTCCGAGCACGCAGTCATGCAGATCCTGGCGCTGGTCCGCGATTTCATCCCGCAATACGGCTGGGTGGTCAAGGGAGGCTGGAACATCGCCGATTCGGTTTCGCGGTCGTACGATGTGGAAGGCATGAACGTCGGCGTACTGGCCGCCGGCCGCATCGGCCTGGCCGTGCTCAGGCGCATGCAGCCGTTCGACGTGAAACTGCATTATCACGATCGACACAGGTTGCCCGACGATGTCGAGAAAGAGCTGGGCGTGACGTTCCACAAGGACGCGGAATCGCTGGCCAGGGCCTGCGACGTCCTGAGCATCCACTGTCCGCTCCATCCCGAGACCGAGCACCTCTTCGACGATGCGCTGATCGGCAAAATGAGGCGCGGCTCCTACATCGTGAATACCGCGCGGGGAAAAATCTGCGATCGGGATGCGATCGCGAGAGCATTGAAGAGCGGTCAACTTGCAGGTTACGCTGGGGACGTCTGGTATCCGCAGCCACCACCCAAGGACCATCCGTGGCGAAGCATGCCCCATCATGCGATGACTCCCCATACCTCCGGTACGTCGCTGTCGGCGCAGGCGCGCTACGCTGCAGGTACCAGGGAAATCCTCGAATGTTGGTTCGACGGCAGACCGATCAGGGAGGAGTATCTGATCGTCGAGGGAGGCAAGCTGGCCGGGGCAGGCGCACACTCGTATAGTGTCTAGCGGAGCGGGTGCTGCGCCGCTTCCTCGATCAATGCGACGCGCCGTGGCGAGCCGGCCGGATGGGGACGTAAATGGCTGGGCTTCTTGCAAGGGAACGCATAATCGCCGGGCCGGAGTTCAACCGGTGGCTCGTGCCGCCCGCTTCGGTCGCCATCCACCTCTGCATCGGCTCTGTCTACGCCTGGAGCATCTACAATCCGGCGCTGGTCAAAACGGAAGGCGTGGTGGCTTCTGCCGCCGGTGACTGGTCGCTCAGCAGTGTCGTCTGGATATTTACCGTCGCAATCGTGTTCCTGGGTCTCTCCGCCGCGTTCGCGGGCAAATGGCTGGAGGAGGTCGGTCCGCGCAAGGTCGGCGTGGTCGCGGCCTGTTTGTGGGGCGGCGGTTACCTGATTGGCGGGCTCGGCATCCAGATCCACGAACTGTGGCTGGTCTACCTGGGCTACGGCGTGATCGGCGGTTGCGGGCTCGGGCTCGGATACGTGTCGCCGGTCAGCACCCTGATCCGCTGGTTCCCGGATCGGCGCGGCATGGCGGCCGGCATGGCCATCATGGGCTTCGGCGGCGGCGCGATCATCGGCGCACCGGCGAAAGAGTACTTACTCAAGTTCTTTTACCGCGCGCCGGAGTATCTCGGCACGCCCGATCGGCTCGAACTGGTGACCGAAGGCGGTGTTCGCTTCGCCAGAGTTGCCGGCCAGCTCCGCGAAGTAGTCGTGGTCGGGGCCAATGAGATCGAGCAGATGATCGTTGCCGGTCCGCCCGGTGTCTATCTGACGGGAACCGGAACTGTCGGGGTCGCGCAGACGTTCTTCACGCTCGGTCTGATCTATTTTCTGGTGATGGTAGCGGCGGCCTTTTCGTATCGGTTGCCGGCCCCGGGCTGGAAGCCGGCCGGGTGGACGCCACCCGATGCGAGCCGTCGTGAAAAAAAGATGATCACTGCCGGCAACGTGCACATCGACGAAGCGCTGAAGACGCCGCAGTTTTATCAGCTCTGGATCGTGCTCTGCTTCAATGTTACGGCCGGCATCGGTGTGCTGGGCGTCGCCAGGACCATGATGTCCGAGATTTTCGGCACGACGCAGCCGCAAATCGTCGACAGCGGGTTCGCCGCTACCTATGTCATGATGATCAGCGTCTTCAATATGCTCGGCCGGTTCTTCTGGGCCAGCGCATCCGATTACCTGGGTCGACGGAATACCTACTGGGTATTTTTCGCCCTCGGCATCGTGCTCTATTTGTCGATCCCGTACTGCGCGCAAGCGGTCAGCGTGTCACCCTCAGTCGTGTGGCTCGTGTACTTTTATGCGGCAACGATGATCATCTTCACGATGTACGGCGGCGGCTTTGCGACGATCCCTGCATACCTTGCGGATGTATTCGGCGCACGATATGTCGGAGGGATTCACGGAAGGCTGCTTACCGCCTGGAGCACCGCGGGCGTGCTTGGACCGTGGGCAATCACTTCGCTCCGCGAACACTCCATGCGTAATTCGGTTGACGAGCTCATTGCGAAGATCGATCCGTCGGCGTTTGAGCGGACTTTTGGCGCCGGCCTGGAACAGCTCGATCTGCTGCTCGAACAGAATACGGTAACCATCGGGAAGCTCATGGCGATCGCCCCGCCCGGGACGATCGACCCGACCAGCAGCCTCTACAACACCACTATGTATCTGATGGCCGGCCTGCTGGCGATCGCGCTGGTCAGCAATGCCCTGATGCGACCCGTCGCGAAACGGCATCTGATGAGCGAGCCGGAATTGTCAGCACATGTCAGGCCCGCGGCGATTCAGGAGTCCTCCTCGTCCGAGCCGAGGCTTTCCAGATAACGGATAATGTTGGCGCGAATCCCGGGATCGCTGATGCCGCCAAAGGGCTTCATATTATTGCCGGGAACGACCGCTTGAGGGTCCCTCATGAACCGGTCGAGCGTCTCTGCATCCCACACGATGTCCGAAGCGGCCATCGCCGGGGAATAACTGTATTCCTCCGAGCCCGCTTTGCGGCCGATGATGCCGTACAGGTTCGGACCCAGCCGATTGTCGCCCTCCTTGATCGAATGACATGTCCGGCAGGAGCTGTTGAAGGCAAGCTTGCCGGCCCTGATGGCTTCGTCCTCCCTGGCTTGGGGCAAGACCTGCCCGGACAAAAGCACTAATGCCGCGGCCAGTGACAGGGACTGCGCGATTCTGCGGTTGATGGCGATCTCCTTTTTCGGACTACCAGTGGTTTCTGTGTCGACCATGACATTCGACGTGCGTTCCCTGTACCGCCGCGGAACGCGCTTGCAAATTTTACAAATCACCCGCGTAACAACAATCGGTCCCCGCAGCTTGGCATGATGATTGCAGAAAACTTCATGATGATCGCAGTAGATTTCTTGAGTTTTTGTACGTAAGCCACAATGCAAGGAGACACCGATGAAAGCGATAAGCACGGTAAGCGCCGCGTTAATCCTGTCCTTCAACGGGACTGTCGCCGCACAAACGGCAACACCCGAAGACGAGGCAACCCACAGAGGAATACCGGCAACCCAACATCAGAAGGAAACCGCCAAGCAAGTAAAGAGCGATCTTTTCAAGCAACTGGATAAGGATGGCAATGGCCAGATCTCACAGCAGGAAGCGGAGGCGAATTCCACTCTGTCCAAGAGCTGGAGCACGTTTGACGAGAACGGTGATGGCCGACTGGATGCGCAGGAGTTTTCCGCTTTCGAACGCAGTTCGGATGTGCGAGGAGACGCAGCCGAGACAAAGGCGAAGACCAAAGACGGAATTCCGTCGACACGCCACCAGGAGCAGACGATAGACGACGACGAGGATCAGTAGCGTCGTCGCAGTTGAACTCGCACTCGCTCCCTCCCCCCGGTAAGCGGGCGCAAGCATACGAACGGTATGGCGGCGGCGGGTTACACCCGACAAGGCATCGCTGCCTTTTCGACGGGGTGGCGTGCTTCGTGTTGCAGCCGTTGCCTGAGGTACGCCGCCCTCATAGTTCCTCGAGGATCTCGTCGAGCCTTTTCCGATAGGCTTCTTCGGAGATCAGTCCTTTTTCCCGGAGGTGCTTGAGAGTCTCGAGGCGCTGCTCGATGTTGTTCGTGCCGGGTGCGGGCTGTGGCACATACTCATCCGTCTGCGCGGGGGCGCCCGACGGCGACGCTGAAGTTGCCCCGGCAAGCTCCGGGTCGAACACCACCCAGTCGCCCCTCGCGCCCTCCGGAGCCACTCGCAAGCTGACGGCCGTGCTCGCGACCAGAATCGACTCGTGCGCTTCGGCAGCCGAGCGGCGGCCGTACTTGCGAGGATAAAAATCCTCTTCGGTGCGGCCGTAAACGTTTTTCTTGCGATACGGGCTCTGAATCTCACCGAAGATAAGGTTCAGTTTGCCTTCCCGGAAAAATGCGCGCCCGGCGGTCAGCCGGTTGCGGCGCGCGAACGCTCCCGGCGACAGGCGGTGGGCTCCAATTGTCGAAAAGGTGACGTCCTGCGTCGGCCCGGCCAGGGCGAGGCCGGCGGCAAGGGCCTCGCCAAGAATGTCCACCTGATCCTGGTTGAATAGCGCGACAGGTGGCGTTTCGACACTCTCGTCTGCATGTCTCAAGCGCAGCCCCGCGAGCATCCCAGCCACGTCTTCCGGTGCAATGCTCACGGGGTGATCGTTTGGCGGGGCGGTTTCGTCGTCCTGGGGCGCCAGCAGGACAGCTTGATCCTCGCCCTCCCAGACGATCGCATTCGATCGGGCGTACGCCGTCGGCAAGATCAGCCCGAGCATCATGGCGAGCACGCAATGAAGCACCGCAACCCGCCGCCATGGCGCATGGCTCTCAGACGTCATGGCACCCCGACCACCGGCCACGCGGCTGCACAATCTCAATAAAACAGTATTGCGCCAATGGCAATGCTGCTCTCCTCAGCCTGGTTGCCGTTGTGCGCCGTCGATTCCGTACTCGTGTACTCGAGCACGAGGTTCAGCGATTCCGTCAGCGGATGATAGACGCCGAAAACGATCGATTCGTTGGTCTCCACCAGCGTGGACGCCACGGAATCGGCGGGCCCCCGATCCAGGTTGCTTTCGCCAAAGCTCAAGCCGAACTTGGTTCCGGCACCGGGCAACGCGTACGTGGCCTGGATATAACCGCCGTCGGAGTCACGGGTGTTTCCCGAGAAATCCACTGCATCGAACAGGAAATCGGTGGTGCCGATGCCGTCGCCGTCATAGTAATAAACGACGAACTCGAAGCCGGCAAAAGCCGCCTTGGCACCCAGGTCGAAGCCGGTCGCATCCTGGTTGCCAAAAGCGGTGCTGTCCAGCGACTGGGTGATGAAGCTCGCCCAGACCTTGCCGCTCGGATCGGAGTCTTCGGCGCCTTTCCAGTCATACGAGACCTTGCCTTCGAATCCGTAGGTATCACCTTGCTGGGCAAACGTACCGCCATCGAGGCTCTGTCCGGAAAGATTGACGAGACCCCATGGATCGACCAGCGCTAAGGCGAAGGAAAGTCCGTTCCAGTTTGGCGATGAGTACTGGACCTGGCCTTTCCAGTCTGCATACATGTAGCCTACACCGATGCGGCCAAGCGATGTGTTGCCGCCACCGGCGGTCAGATCGGATACCGTGCCGACGCCGAGCAGGGTCATGTCGGACAGGATCGCATCGGAGCCGAAAAGGCCGAGGTCGCGGCCGATTTTGACCTTGCCCCAGTCGGCGCCGAACTGAACAAAGACCTGACGCAGGTTCTCCGAGTTCAGGCCCAGGCCGCCATCGAGGGGACTGCCGGTAATGCCGCCCTGGTTGCCGCCGTCTATGCCCGGTTGAAACCCGATCATGACCTCGGTAGTGAGGCCGTCCGTCTCCTGCTTCCCGCTGAAACCGAACCAGGAAGGCAGCAGCCCGGTCCGGACGTTACCGAGATCGCGGTCCACTCCGTTGGAGCCGCAGGCAAGGCCGCCTGACACCGCTCCGGTCGACTCCGCGTCGCATTCCGTAGTGGTCAGGAAACCGTTGACATTGCCGGTGATCTGGATTTCCCAGTCGCCCATCTGCATCGACTCGAAGGCCTGCGCATTTGCCGCCAGCAACAAAAGCGCAGTAACTGCCAGGAACGTTGTAGCGCACTTCTCCGTTTGATTGACCATGTTGAATTCTCCCTGTTTGACGCGCAGAGTTTTCTGAATCCGAACAATTTGGATGATTCGCCTTCTGTAAAAGCATCGCGTGGAAGATGCGTTGGCATCTGCGATCTCTCGCTGCGGTCGCCGGATCGGGCTACCACAAACGTCAGCAGGAAGGCAATACTGCGCCTCGAACGTAGCACGTCAATAGCCGGTCGGCAACTATTTGATTTCCGGCGGCTTACCAGGGGCGCGGCAATCTCCGGATCGGCTGTAACGCTTTGTCACAGGCTGAGCTTCACTCCGACAAACCCGGCGCGCGGGGCGCCCGGCCCGAGAAAGCGCGGGTCGGAGAATCCGGAAAAGGCCGGCACATCCACCTCACTTGGTTCTTCGCCCATCAGGCCGAACGTTTCGTAGTCTTTGTCGAGGAGATTGTTGATTGAGGCAAAAAAGACCAGGTGTTCGTTCAGACGGTATTGCCCCCGCAAATTGACCACGGTGAATGCGGTGGTCTGTTCCAGCTGATTCGATTCGTCCCCGCGAAGATATTGCCCGGAGTTGTACAGTACGTCCACGCCGAGGCTCAAGCCTCCATCGAACAGGTAGTCACCTCCGAACTTCAGAAGATGGTCGGGTATCCCAGGGAGGCGGTCACCGGCCCGGACCTGGATGGTGCCTTCATCGTCGCCGGCAAACGGATGATTGGGGCTCAGCGCTTCGAACGGCGCTTCGAAAGTGGCCTGGATGTAGCTGTACGCCAGGAACCAGTCGAGGTTGCGCCAGTTGCCGTTGAAGCTGCTTTCGAACCCCAACCTGCGAGTCCTGTCAACGTTTGCAAACAGGCCGGTAGCGCGACCGGTGGTCTGAAAAATTATGTCGTCGTTGTTGGTTGTGTGGAAAAATCCCAGGTGCACATCGAGGTTATCCGGACTCCAGCGAGCGCCCAGTTCATAGCTCCGCGCGACAACCTGCTCCAGTGGGGGATCGGCCAGAAAAGCATTCGGAAGGCGGCATTCGAAGTCGACGTCTTCGGGATCCTCGCCTTCCGCAATGGCGTTCTCGACTGCCAGTTCGAATATGTGATCGTTGCAGGCCAGTTCGACCGGCGTCGGCGCGCGGGAGGATTCGCTGAAATTCCCGTACACGTTTACCTCCCGGGCGAGCTGGTAGGTCAAGCCAATGGCGGGATTGAAACGGTTGAAGTCGTGCTTACCGTTGAGTTCCGGACGTTCGCCCGACTGGTCCTCGAGTTCGACGCTGGTGTCGTTCAGACGTGCGGACACGGTAAGGGTCAATCTGTCGGTCAGGTCGATGGTGTTGGTCAGGTAAAGGCTCCAGGTTTCGGTGTCTGTCCTCAAGTTGGTAGCGGCATCGTCAACGAAGGTGCCTGTGCCAAGGCCCGCGGTGCTGCGCGTCGCCGGGTCGAGATTCGCCAGTTCCAGCAGAGAGTCGAAGGTGGAGTTACCCTTGAACCAGGCTGCGCCGACAACCAGCTGATTGGCCCGGCTGAACAGGTCGTCTGAAAAGGCGAGTTGCACATCCGAGCCGTGGGTCCGCTGTATGCGGGTGCTCGTGTTGTTGATCGCGGCGTCGGCCAGCACCAGGCTGCCGGACAGGGAGTCGGTCAGGTCGTCAAGATTGTATTCCGGCTCCTCGCCTGCACTCGAGGCCGCATTATTCAAAAACGTTTCCAGCGTCCCCGCGTCGGCATGCTGGCCCGCGCAAACGTCACTGTGATCCAGCCCAAGCTCCTCCAGATCGTCTCCTTCCAGCCCTTCCAGTAAAGCATCCGAATTCCCCAGCTGGCAGACGATGAATTCCGAAGCATCGCCATTGAAAGAATCGGTCTTGTTGTCTCGATAAAAAATACTGCCGGAAAATACGATGTCGTCCGTCAGGCGATGGCTGCCGTCGATACTGACCATGTACATGTGGTTTTCGGTAATGTCCGGGGCGGTGAAAATGGCCTCGCGGTCGGTTTGCAGCAATTCGACCGGAACCGCCCCGTTGCCCGTCAGTTCGCTCGTGCCATACTGGCCGTTCAGGTTCAGGGAAGATCGGGTGTCTTGCCATCCGAGGCTGCCGTAGAGATTCGCGGCATTGGACGGTGATGCGTCGCGCCAGCCGTCTTCGTCGAAATAATGCGCGTTACCGTACCAGGCCAGATTGTTCCGGCGGCCGCCCGATTCGGCGGACACGATCGCACGACCGAAGGAACCTGCCCTCAAGTCCAGGTGGTGGCCCGGCGAGTTGAAGCCGTCTTTCATTTTCACGGCCAGTGCGCCGCCCAGAGTATTGAGTCCGAACAACGGATTGGCGCCGCCGATAAGATGCATGCTGTGAACCGCACTTTCCGGCAGGAGGTCCCAGTTGACGGTATCGCCGAGCGGCTCGTTGATACGGACGCCGTTCTGGTACACGGCCAGTCCCTGCGCCAGCCCCAGCAGAGGGGAGGCCGTGAAGCCGCGGTAGCTGATATCCGGTTGCAACGGATTGTTTTGCGCGTCGTTGATGGCGACGCTTCCCATTGCCCGGTTGAGAAAATCGGCCAGATGCAGACTCTGCATGCTCTCGATATCGTCACTGAACGCCGATTGGATGTTGTAAGGAATCTTCTCCTTGCTCAACCCCGTGGTGCTTCCGACCGGAGTTACCGTGACAATAATTTCGTCGAGTGACGCTGTATCTGCCTGCTGCGCGTAAAGACCGGGCGACAGAATTACTGCTCCCGCGACGACGAATATCGGCCTTGCCGATGTCAACTTTGAAAGAAACGCGCGCGCGCTAGAGATGCAGCATGCGGCGCACGACGCCGTCGTTGCGAAAGGCATGATAAAGAGCACCGCTGATGTGTACGGCCATGACCGCCAGTAATATCCAGCAAGTCCAGAGATGAATATCGGAGTACAGCATGTTCAGTTCTTCGTTTTCATAGCCCCAGTCGGGCAGGTCCACCAGCCACCAGAGGGTCGTGCTCCAGCCGCTGTAAGCAGACGACAGATAGCCGCTCACGCAACAGGCAAATATGATCACATACAGAATGACATGATCCACGATGGCGAGCCTGCTGAGCGTTGGCGACAGTATCTTGCTCAGCTCCGGTTGCGGACGGTGCTTGAACCTCACGTAGAGCATGACGATGATTACGGCAACCAGTGTTATTCCGAGATTCTTGTGCAGCTGGAACGGAATTTCCCTGAACCGGTACTCCGCGGACGCCAACGGCAGCCCCAGCATCCACCAGCTGGAAACGAACAGGAAGAAAATCGAAACGGCCAGGAACCAGTGCAGTATCAACGCCGTTCTGCTGTAACCTGTTACCGGCTTCATATGTGTGCTGCTTTATGTCCCGGCCGGTCGCAGCGTGGCCTGCACGTCCTGGCGCCCCACAATGGCACCAATCGCCATCGCGAGGTGGATGAAGAACCAAAGCAATATGCTCCATAGATACATCTGCCGGATCATTGGCCCGGTATTGACCACGCCTGTGAATGCCGCGATGTCCAGAACCGCAAGCGCGCCGAATACCGGGACGGCCGCTGCCCCTGCCCACGGCCGGTAATCGACCAGCGCAATGCCGATCAGGACGGACAAAAGCGCAAGTACCATGCCGACGGCGGACACTGTTGTGTGAAAGGACTTGAACCAGCCGGGGGCGGATATGCTGATGTCGTGAACCGCATAGGCTAACTGCAGGCATTCGGTGAGTGACAGTCCCTCTTCCGCGAGTTCGTCCTCGTCACAATCCGGCTCCGGCATGGTCGCGACGGTGTAAGGCGGTGAACCGACGATGGAAAGCTTCAGCCATTCATTGGCCTGCGATGCCGCCAGCAGGATGCCGAGAAGGATGGCGATGACGCCCAGACGACTGGCCCAGTCCGGCGCTTCAGCTGTATTCACAATCGCGCTCCAGATCTCTCCCCCGGGTTCCTGCAGCAGTTGGCAGCGGCTGCGAAATACCGGAAGGCTGGTCCAGACAATGGAAGTAAGGGTAACGACGGGAGGCTCGAAACGCAATTCGGTACACCGGTTGCTCCCGGCACTGCTACCTGAAGCTGGCGCCGTCGGCGAGCGGCGTTGGGTTACCATTGGATCCGGACAAGATTCTGGTCCAGCGGAACAAGGCTCCATCGACTTGGCGAAGCAATTTGTAAAAATGTATCGCACCAAGAGAGCGTTCAGGTGG
>Ga0268386_10000787_pt1 | contig 20846 bp, 16 predicted proteins | sample RVTome_15_FD_200260 | JGI IMG/M metagenome (GOLD analysis project Ga0268386, IMG submission 200260) | Soil microbial communities from uranium-contaminated site in the Upper Colorado River Basin, Wyoming, United States - RVT150D86... ...
GAGCGGCCGGCAAGACGGAAGCTCTTGCTTCTGCACACTGCGGTCTCGTTGCACGACCTGCGCGTCCCGTCCGGCAACCGGCTCGAGGAGCTAAAGGGGAACCGGAAGGGACAGCACAGCATTCGCATCAACGACCAGTGGCGAATCTGTTTCGCATGGCGCGATGGAGACGCCTACCGCGTGGAGATCACGGACTACCACTAGGAGCGGAAATGGCTACGCGACAGCTCGAACCGATTCACCCCGGCGAGATCCTGGAAGGGGAATTCATGGGGCCTCTCGGCCTTTCGGCGAACTCGCTCGCCAGGCGAATCGACGTTCCCGTGACACGGATCTCTGAAATCGTCCGTGGAGGCCGCGGCATCACCGCCGACACCGCGCTGCGGCTCGCGCGCTTTCTGGGCACCAGTGCCGAGCTGTGGCTCAACCTTCAGACCGATTACGACCTGCGTGTGGCGCGGCGAGACCTCGCCGACAGTCTCGACAAGAGAATCGTTCCTCTCAGGCGCCCGACGGTCGGCTACGACGCCACCGAAACCCCCGCTTCCGATCAGGTCCGCGAGAAGGCCTCTGTCTACAGGGCCCCGCGCGTCGCACCGCGCACTCGCGATCGCCGCCGAATCCGGCGTCGCACGGGCCGGTAGCGGCAAGGCGGGGCTCACGCCCTGCAACCCGCATTTCTCTGCAGCCGAGCTACCCGGCCACAGGAAAACCCGCCCTGCCTGCCATATTGAGGTCAGAAGGCTAGTCAACCATCTCGTCGGCGCCTCTTCCTCCGACCTCTTCGGATGATGGCCAGCTCTTTCTCGAAGAGCGGCTTGAGATCGCTCTGACCGAGCGCCTGCTGCAGCAGCTGGAGCAGCCGGCGGATGTGAGCGAGATCGAGCGTTTCGAGGCGCGCGCGCAAGACTCCCCGAATGTCCTCGAGGTCCTTCGGCCGCCCGGCGAGGACCTTCGTTACGATCAGATCCTCCGGACTGATGACGGGGAGAGCAACGTCGCCGAGATCGACCGGTCGCGCGCGTTTCAGGAACTCCTCCTCGAGGCCGGGTCCGGCCAGGACGACGTCGACCGGGATCTCGGAATCGCGGTGGACGAAGGGAAAGACCCGCGTCTTCTTGACGAAGCCATCGACGTCGCGGACGCGGAGCTCGAAGCCCTTCTTCTGCATTCGGGCAACGAAGCCGGCGAAATCCTGGACGCCGAGCTGAACGGTAACGTCCACATCGGCCGTCAACCGCGGAGCCCCCCACACTTGTACCGCCTGTGCCCCGAAGAGATACCAACGCTCGCCGCCCTCCGCCATCACGCGCGAAAGAGCGGCGAGAAGGTCAGCGAGCGTGTTTTCGGGCGACACGCCTGAGGGATGCCGCGACGCGTGCGTGGGTCACGAGATCCTGCTCTCGCTCGCGAGCGCTTGGCCACTCCGGGTGTAGAGAGCGCACCTGCCGCCGAAGCTCCTCGCCCGCGCGAAGGGCGGGAGCGGAGCCAGAGCTGCGGCCAACCTCCACCCAGTACGCTGCCTTCATTTCCGACAGCGCGTGCCAATCCCGTCGCGAAAACGCGAGAAGATCAGAGAGTTTCACGCAACACCATTCTATCTTATCTATCTCCCGTTCGTTCAAGCACTTAGGCCTTTCGGTTAACCGTTCAAGGCCGGGCGACTACCGCCCACAGCGCCTTCGAGAACCTGTCCCGCTCGAACTCGTGGGACGGTCAGCACCTCTGTGCAGCGACACCCCGAGCATGACGAATGAGCGCGTTTCTTGTGGTGCACCGTTCCACTGCGCGGTTCACTCTTTTGGACGCAGGAACTCGACCAGCGGCAGCTCGACGAAGCTCGTGGAGTACACGCGCTGCACGGCCTTCCGGAAATCACCGGGTTTCGCCCACATGATGTTGGGCACGAACGTCTGCGGGTTCCGGTCGTAGAGCGGGAACCAGCTCGATTGCACCTGCACCATGATCCGGTGGCCCGGCAGGAAGACGTGGTTCGCGGTGGGTAACGCGAAGCGATAGATGAGCGGCTTGTCCGCCTCGACCGCCTTCGGCGTCTCCCGGCTCTCGCGGTACCGCGCGCGAAAGATGTCGGCGGACACCATCAACTGGTAGCCGCCCATCGCCGGCTGACCGGCGACCTCGTCGGGATAGACGTCGATCACCTTCACCACCCAGTCGGAGTCCGTGCCGCTCGTCGAGGCGATCAAGTTCGCCATCGGCTGCCCGCTGACCTTCAGGGGTGCTGAGAGCACCTCGGAGACGAACGCGACCACGTCCGGCCGCCCGGAAGCTTCCCGCTGGTCCGTGACGAGCCACTCGCGCCAGGTCTTTCCGCCGTCGTAGCTCGACGGCGGAACGGGGCGTGCGATGAAAGGCACCGGCTTCGTCGGGTCGGATACGTACTCCTCGAATGCCGGGTCGCCCGACTTCGGCGCGGCAAAGCCGGCTTTTCCCCCGACGGCGAGATACAGCGGCGTCGGTTTGATGGTGCAGCCGGAGTCGCACCCGGCCGGCCACGCGGTCAGGCGCCGCCACGAATTCGTCCCGGTCTCGAACGCGGAGACGGGCGCGACGTCGGCCTTCGGCGCGCCGTCCTTCAAGTGCTGGTCCAGAAACGGCCGCAGGATCTGCCGGCGGAAGTAGAGCGCGGTATCGGCGTCGAACTTGATCGCGCCGAGCGAGCTGCCCTCGCGGATCATCTGGCCGTGGTGCCACGGACCCATGACGAGAAAAACCTTGTCGTTACCGGTGTCCTTGGGCTCGATCGCCCTGTAGACGGCGGGCGCTCCGTAGATGTCCTCCTGATCCCACAGGCTGTGAACGATCATCACCGGGACTTTCAGGGGCTGCGCCGCGAGGATCCGGTCCACCGCCTGCTCGCGCCAGAAGGCGTCGTAGCTCGGATGTTCGAGGAGCTTGCGCCAGAAGCCCACCTGGTCGAGTCCATGGCGTTTGCCGAGCTCGCCCGCCGAGCCCGCCTGCAGGAACTCGTCGAAATCATCGAAGTGGCTCTTCCACCACTTGATCTCGTTCTTGCGGTCGGCCTCCTGCTCGTAAATGTATGACGCACCGAGCTGGCGGAAGGCGCCGTTGTGGAACCAGTCGTCGCCCACCCAGCCGTCGACCATCGGGTTCATCGGCACGGACACCTTGAGCGCGGGGTGCGGATTGACGAGCGCCATCAGGGGCAGGAAGCCGTCGTACGAGATGCCGAGAATCCCGACTTTGCCGTTCGATTCCGGGACGTTCTTCACCAGCCATTCGATCGTGTCCCAGGTGTCGGTCGAGTGATCGACGGGCGTCGGGTTCTGCAGGCCGCGGAGCGGGCGGTTCATGACGTAGTCGCCCTCCGAGCCGTACTTGCCGCGAATGTCCTGGACGACCCGGATGTAGCCGCCCTCGACGATGACTTCGGTTGCGTTGTCGTAGCCCCACAGGCTCGGGCCGAGGTGCGCGCTGTGGATGTGGCTCGTCAGTGCGGTGGCGTCGTAGGGCGTTCGCGTCAGCAGGATCGGCGCGCCTTTCGCGCCCTTCGGGACGAGGACGACCGTGTGCAGCTTCACCCCGTCGCGCATCGGGATCATGACGTTGCGACGGACGTAGTCGAAGCTGTCGGTCACCGGCTCGAACTTCGCCGGCGTTTCGCTCGGAAAGCTCGGGTATTTCGGGCGCGGCGTCATCTGGGCGGCGGCCGAATCGGCGAAAAACACGGCGCACGAGACCGTCGCGAGCAAGGTCAGGCTGCGAAAGCGATGGATCGTTTTCATATTGGCTCCCCTCACAGGGCGAGGAACATACACCGCCGCTTCGTTGAATCGCTCCGTGCGCCGGCGATCACCCGCCGGCCGGGCGGCGGAGCGCGCGGATGAAGAGCGGAAAGTCCTTCCCGTGGGTCAGCGGAGGCAGAGCCTCGTGGCGCTGCGGTCCGAGCAGCACCGCAAAGCCGCGCGGGCGATGCTCGCCGCAGCGCCCGTTGTCGGGCACGGCCGAAAACGCGCCGTACGAGTCGGAGCGGACCCTCGTGGCCTGAGGGAGCTTCTCCCATCGGACGACGAGGTCGGGCAGCAGCGAGGAGCGAGCGCCGGGAAAGACCTCACCGATCGAAAGTACGTCGCGGACGATCCCCTGATCCGACCCCTCCCTCGTGAGAGACAGGAAGCTCCGTCGGACACGGTCCTCGTAGTCTCGGCGACGCTCGCTGTCCGGCTCGAGAATCCCGGCCGCCTCGCGGCCGACGAGATTCAAACGCAGGTACCCGTGGAGATCGGGCCGGAGGGCGAAGCCCGGCGTCGCCCGCCAGTCCATGCCGCCGGTCACCTCGCGATCCGACACCCAGTCCAGAACCTGGATCGGAGCCCGGCGAGCGATCGCGTGCTGCAACTGGCCGGGCACGGCCATGCGCAGCATGCGGACGAGACCGCCTTGCCGCGAAGAGGCAACGCCTGCGGCGGCTCCATTCCCGAAGGCCGCGTTGACGCGATCCATCAGGGGCCGCACGAAATGTCCCTGCGATCGATTGGTCTCCATCCCGTGGAGCGAGAACAGGACCACGCTCGTGGTCGCCTCGTCGACGCCTTCGAGGACGTGGCCCACCGCCGCGTCCACCGCTCGATAGACCTCGCGCATCGCGTCCTTCGGAGCGGCGAACGGCTCGTAGCCCGGCTGGGGCCAGAGCTGATGGCCGCCGCGGTGGGCTTCGCCGAAGACGACGATGAAGAAGCTCCAGTCGGCCGCCTCCATGAGCCATCGAGTGATCCGTCCCTTCAATCGCGCGCCTTCCGCGAGGCGACGCGACGCGGCTTCCGTGTGCCCGCGCGACCGGGGGACGGGCATGTCTTTGCCCATCGGGTGCGCGCCGAATCGGCGGCGTAGCTCGCGGCCTACAGCGGTCCGGTTACAGAAAAAGGACCCGAGGTACTCGTGCGTGCCCCAGTTGTTGACCTCGATCCCGCGATCGAGCCGGCCCGGAAATGCGAACGGCACGTCGAAGGCGACCACGGTCTCTTCGCGCCGTTCCAGGTCGCGCCAGAACGGCTCGCAGTACAGCCAGTCCTCGCTGACGCGGCGGGCGCGCATCGCGGCGGGATCCCACTGGATCGGGTGATAGACGCCGTGATCGCCGGGCAGAGTGCCCGTGTAGAACGTCGGCCACACTGATCCGGTGAGGACGTCGGCGGTCGAGTCGAGGTCGAACCGCGCGCCCTGGTCGAGGACGCGCCGGAGGTTCGGCAGCGCTCCCGCGGCGGACGCTTCGATGTACTCGATGTCGCCGGCGTCCACGCCGACCATCAGAAGCCTGGGCGAACGCGGCACGATGATGCCGGAATAATAGCGGTCGCCGCCCCGATCGAACCAACGACGAGATACCGACCGTATGATCGCGCGGTGACCGCTTGAGGGTACGCGCGCGGCGGTCCATCACGCGTTCACGGAGCTCAAGCGCGATCACATCGCCTGCGTGATCCGCCCCGAGAACACGCGCTCGATCCGTCTCGCGGAGCGCCTCAGCGCAACCCTGGAGCGCGAGACGGGAAGGCCGGGAAACCGCTACTCGTCTATGGTCTGGTGAAACAGCCGAATGCGAAGCCGACGAACGTCGTAATCGACTCGTTGTCCCTCGTATCGCCGGCTCGGCAACGATTCCCATTCGATCAACTGTCTTTTCCGGCGCCTCCTTCGACAGAGGTCGTAGCATCCTGATCCTCGATCGTGCCTGAGGTAACCCCTAATAGCGCGGTTCTTGCAGGCCAACTCAGCCGAAGGAAGGGATCTGAAAGGCAGCCAGATGCGTTCATCGATGCAGCCGAAGAAGGCGGTTTTACCCGGTAAGACCAGGAGAATTGGGGTCGAGATCGTCGTCGCCACTCAGCCGCCCCTCTTCTGTGAAGTCCTGTCCAGCCAGCTCGACGAAGAGCCCAGTCTCTCCGTCGTCGGTCGAGCGTCCGACAGCGACCTCATGTGGAAAGTGGTGGCGAAAGAGAATCCTCAGGTTCTCCTCTTCGATTACGAAGGCCTGGGTCCGAACGCGGAGAGCATAGTGCACCGCCTGCGCCGCGCTGCGCCCGCCACCCGAATTCTCGCTTTGTCGAATCGATCGAGTGACAAGACCACCGTACGGGCGTTGGGGGCCGGAGCCTCGGGCCTCGTCGGGAAGCAGTTGAAGTTCTCGGTGCTCGTGGATGCGATTCAGGCAGTGGCGGAAGGCGAGATCTGGGCGAAACCGAGCAACGCCGCCCTTGCTCTGGAGAATCTGGCCGCGGGTTCGCCCGGGGGGTCGAAGTTCGACCTTACGAGGCGAGAGTATGAGGTTGCGGAAGCCTGCAGCCGAGGATTGCGAAACAAGGAGATCGCGAAGCTCCTGCACATCAGCGAGAAGACGGTGCAGGGCCACCTGAATAACATCTTCCGAAAGCTTCAGTACCGGCCGGAGCGACGACGGGTTCGATCGCCGTGACGACGCCCTCAGGAACAGCTGTCAGCTCGAGCAGTTTTACCGTGGTTTCCGGTCCGACGATGCGGCTTCCCGTCTCCGGCCTCGCGAGTCCCGACCGTTCTCCCGGCGGTGAATTTGACACGTGAAGTGGACACATCCGCGCCGGGCGTTTCGTGCAACTCGTTTGTTTTCTTACGGGCCACCGTGGCACCCGCGTTGCGATCATCTTTCGCCGCCGCCGATGAACCGGCGGAGGAGGTTCGAGATGAAGAAAGCAATTCGCATCGCGCTCGGGTCGGGAGTCTTGGTTGCCGGTCTGGCGGTGGCGGGAGCGCCGACTGCGAACGCCCAGGTACGAATCCGGGGGTCCTTCCCGCTTCCGCACGGACGGATTTCGATCTCGATCGGGGACCGATTCCCGATGGGCGGATACGTCCCGTACGGCTACGACGTCTACGAGGACCCGTACTACGGGTACGGATTCGCGTACGAAGACCAGTGGATTTCGTGCGCTCCGCGCGGGAGCCGGTGGGTCATCGTGTCCGCGCCGGTCTTCTACAGTCATCGTGACTACGGTTATCGGAACTACCGGTACAGCCGGCCCTATCGGAACGACCGGTACGGCCACTCGCGGGACTACCGTCGGTTCGATGACCGACGCTACCGGCGCGACCATCGCTCGCGGCGTGACGATCACAACCGGCGTGACGATCGGAACCATCGCCGCGACGGACGTCGGTCCGGTGACCGGGACCGCGGCTGGCGCCACTGACCGAGCGGACAACGGCGACAGCCTTGGGCGCTAGTTCTTCCGATTCGGCGCGTCGGAAATTCGGGTCGGGTCGCCGGTCCGGTGATCCTCGATCTGGAACCGCAGGAAGTCGTGGACCGCTGAGAGCGCCTCCGGGTCTTTCGTCGTAATCCGCATTCGACCGCCGCTTTCCGTCTCTTCGAACTTCCATTCGATCCCGCTCTTCTTGCGTTCCATGGTCGGAACGCCGGGGGGCACGCGGTCGTGGATCAGCATGGGAGCGTCGAAGTTCCCTTCCGCGAACATCACGGCGATGTGGGCGAGATGCCTGCGAATCGCGTCACGCGTGGTGGTGTCACGCGGGTCGTTCGCCGATGCCTCGATGGAACCGCCAGAGGTCGAGAGAAGGAAATGGTGAGTCGACTTCGCGTGGTCGAACCCCATCACGTGGTCTCCGCGCTCGTCGACCTTCGTCGAATGACACGAAGGCTCGGAGTCCTTCTCGTGTGCGACGGCAGTCGCACCTCCAATCGAAACGGCGATCAGGAGTGCCGGTACACCTCTTTTCACGTGTGCTCCTTTCGTTTTTCCTTGTGGTCGAAGACGAGCGCCCGCCGGGCCGATGACCGAATCGGCGGTTCCGAAGCGAGCGACTCGAGAAGCCATGCCGGACTTTTTCCGTTCGCTTTCGCGAGCCGCACGTCCCAGTCGCGCAGCATCCGGTCGAGGGCCTCCCGGAAGCGCGAGAGGTCCTCCATCTGCAGTTCGACGTCGCGCAGCTTCTGTTCGGCCAGAGCGCGGACCTCGCGACAGGGGGGTTGACCGCGATCGCGGGCGCGAAGCAACCTCGCGAGCTCGTCGAGTGTGAAGCCGACCGCGAGAGCGCGCTGAACGAGTCGGACGCGGTCGAGCGCCTCGGGCGGATACATCCGGTAGCCGTTCTCGAGCCGCCGGGGCTTCGCGAGAAGGCCCTTCCGCTCGTAGTGACGCAGCGTGTCGGAGCTGACTCCCGCTCTCCGCGCGATCTCACCGGAGCGGTGTCCGGGAGACACCCGTGTCTTACGCACGAATGGAAGTCTAGACCCTGGAATCGATTCGGGGGTCAAGGCTTTCGCTGAAGACCTTTTCCGAGGCAAAAAAAGAGGTCCCTTGCGGGACCTCGTGTGAACGAGCGCATTCGCGCCCGGTCTTTACTTATGCGCGAAGGGTGGTGGCGGTGACGTCGTACGTCTCCACCTTCGGCGTTCCGACGATCACGGGGTTCAGCTTCTCGAGGATCTGCGGATACGTCGAGGTGTTGTAGGCCTCGGCGCTCTGCCGATCGTTCCAGAGGCTGATGCCGACTGCTCCATTCGGGTTGACGAGCGTCAACTCGTTCTGGAAGCCGCTCTGCTTCCGGAGAATCGGAAGGACTTCGTTCTCGAACACAGTCGAAAACTCCTTCTCTTTTCCGTTCTTGATCTGGAAATGGACGTTACGTGCGAACTGCATGAGACTGACTCCCCAATCCTTGAAACGGATGGTCTCCATCGGGGGTCCACCGAGGGAAGGACGGCGACAGCAAGGTTCCGAAGCCGGCAGGACCGTTAGACAGTTGCTACCGTATCACACTATTGAAAGAGACAATCGCGCGGCGGGCACTGCGGTCCATGAGACCGAAACTCGTCGCGGCGAACGAACAGCTCCTTCAGATAGCCGTTGTTGGGGCCGGTGTCCGCGGCCGCCGGCGCTCCCGGGAAAGTCTCTCCGCAAGATAATCCCCCTGTGACGAGCGGCTCGGGCGAGGGCGGCCGCCGGTCCGGTTCACAGGCCGGCCAGGCCACGGGACGTCGCCTGCGGTCCGCCCTTTCCTCGTGGCGCGCGTCGATCCGCGGCACGGACGTTCTCGTCGCGAGCGTGCTCGCGGCGCTGTCACTCGGGGTGGGCGCGTATCTCTTCGCGCGCGCCCAGGCGGCCACGCATCTCGCATTCACGGAACGGGCGCAGCATCTGCAGGCCGCGGTGACCGAGAGACTGGTTCTGCCGCAGGAGGATCTGACCGCGCTCTCGAGCTTCCTCGAGGCGGCGGGCGAGACGACCCGCCGGCAGTTCCGCCTGTTGACGCATCCGATGCTCGCGCGCCACCGGCTGGTCTATGCACTCGAGTGGCTTCCGGTCGTTCGTGAAGACGAGCGTCCCGCTTTCGAGGCGGAGGCGCGCGTGGCAGGCCTGACGGACTACCGCTTCTGGGAGATCGCCGACGGTAAGCCCCGCGACGCCGGCCGGCGCGACTTCTACGTCCCGATCCACTACATGGAACCGCCGAGCACTCTGGCCCTCGGCTTCGACATCGCCGCCGATCCGCTCCGATGGCGCACGGCCGAAACGGCGCGGGACTCGGGCCGGATCGCCGCGTCGCGCCCGTTCGCATTGATCGAGGACGCGGGGAATCCGGACGCGGGGCCGGTCGTCGGGATGTACGCGCCCGTATACGAAGGGGGCGATCCCGCTTCGGATGCCGCGCGTCGCGAGGCCCTCTCCGGCTTCGCCATGGCAATCTTCCGGGTCGCGCCGCTGGTGAACGTCGCCGTTGCCGCAGTGGACGCCACCGGGCTGGGCCTCGTGCTGCGGGACCCCGACGCACGGGAGGCGGCTCTGCTGGCCGAGCGACCGAAGGGTGCGGCGGCAATGCCCCGGCGAGCCGGTTTCACTCTCGACTTTCCCGTGCAGTTCGCCGATCGGCGCTGGGAGCTCACGGTCTTCGCGCTTCCCGGTGCGTTCCTCCCTGGCAAGCGCGGGGCGATCGGGATCGCGTCGGCCGGCGTGCTCGCCGCGCTGCTCGCCTTCGCCACGGTGACCTCGCTCCGGACGATCTCGCGTCTGCGCCGACAGGTGGAGAAGGTCGGGCCCTACCGCCTCGTCGCCCGCCTCGGCCGCGGGGCGATGGGCGTCGTCTGGGAGGCGCGCCATGCCCTGCTGCGGCGGCCGACCGCGGTCAAGTTGCTCGCGCCCGGCACCGAAGGCGAGCGCTCGCTCGCGCGCTTCGAACGAGAAGTCCAGCTGACCGCGGGCCTGACTCACCCGAGCACGATCGCGATCTACGACTACGGACGGACGGCCGACGGCGTCTTCTATTACGCGATGGAGCTCTTGAACGGCATCAACATGCTCCAGCTCGTAGACCTCGACGGACCGCTGCCGGCGTCGCGCGTCGTTCACTTTCTGCGACAGGCTTGCGGCGCGCTCACGGAAGCCCATGCCGCGGGTCTCATTCACCGCGACATCAAACCGGCAAACCTGATGGCCTGCGTCTACGGCGGCATTCCGGACTTCCTGAAGGTCCTGGACTTCGGGCTCGTCAAGGACCTCGGAGCAGCCGATTCCGTACCGAAGGGTCTGGGGACACAGCCGACCCCGCCCGGCGACGCCGGGCTCTCGCAGGACGGCTCGCTGCTCGGAACTCCCCTCTACATGGCTCCCGAGGGAATGAGCGATTCGTCGCGCGTGGACTCGCGCGCGGACATCTTCGCGCTCGGCGCCGTCGGATACTTCCTGCTGACCGGCAAATCCCCGTTCCCGGGGCGCACCGCGATCGAGGTTTTCCGGATGGAACGGGTCGGACCGCCGCCCGCTCTCTCGCGGGTCGCGGCCCATCCCGTGCCCGCCTCCCTCGCCCAGACGATCGGCCGCTGTCTCGCGTTCCGGCGCGAGGAGCGGCCGGAGTCGGCGGAAGCGCTCGACGCGATGCTCCTGTCCTGCGACGTCGAGCCGGCGTGGACGGTCGCGGACGCGCGCGCCTGGTGGCGGGAGCGGGGCCCCGCGGCGCTCGCGGCCGCTCGAGCGGAGCGCGAGGAGAAGTATCAGGTCCTGAGTCTGGCTTCCGACCCGACGTCTCGAGATGACGCCTCGCGGCGTGAGCAATAGAATTGAGAGAACCAGAGCGAGGTCTGAAATGCTGACCATAGACGGCGCCTTCGACCGCATCGGCTCGGTTCTCCGTCAGAAGGGGTATTCCGTCGCGAGTGAAGAGAGGGCCTCCGACTCCGGAGACCGGATCACCATCTTCACCTCGCCGAACATGTCGGTGCGCGTCGCCTGGAACGGCAAAGCGCGGCTGCTCGCTCTGCAGATTGACGCCGACGGAGGCTGGGTCGATTTCGCGAGGCAGGGGTTCGGGCCCAAGGGTCTCGAAGACAGCGCGGTCGATGCGCTGGTCCGCAAGGTCGGCAACGAGGTCGGCGAGACTTCGACCGACTCGGACTGAGCTCTGCTGAACTGAAACCAATACCGAGCGAGTGAGCGGCGGACCGGTACGTCGTCAGCAGGGCGAGCTCGGTCGTGAGGCCGGGCCGGCGCGTTCCTGGCACCCGTCTGAGTACAATCGCCCGTCGGTAACCTGATGACACTTTCGTCCGGCGCCCGTCTCGGGCCCTTCGAGATCCTCGCCCCGCTCGGCGCGGGCGGGATGGGAGAGGTCTATCGCGCGAGGGACTCTCGCCTCGGGCGCGAAGTCGCCGTCAAGGTCCTCTCGTCCGAGTTTTCCTCCGACCCGGACCGGCGCCGGCGTTTCGAGCAGGAAGCGCGCTCGGCGTCGGCCTTGAACCACCCGAACATCGTCACGATCCACGAAATCGGGTCCTCCGGCCCAACGGTCTACATCGCGATGGAGCTCGTGAACGGTGGAACCCTGCGCGAGCTTCTCCACCGCGGGGCGTTGCCGACGAAGCGGCTTCTCAACGTGGCGTTTCAGATCGCCGACGCGGTCGCGAAGGCGCACGCGGCCGGGATCGTCCATCGCGACCTGAAGCCCGAGAACGTCATGATCACGACCGACGGCACGGTCAAGATCCTCGATTTCGGTCTCGCCAAACTTCAAAAGCCGCTTTCGGATCAGTCGTCCAACCTCGAGACGGCGCAGGAAACGAACGCCGGATCGGTGCTCGGTACGGTGGGATACATGTCGCCCGAGCAGGCGAGCGGCAAGCCTCTCGACTTCCGCTCCGATCAGTTCTCGCTCGGCTCGATTCTCTACGAGATGGCGACCGGAAAACGCGCGTTCCAGCGCGGTACCAGCGCCGAAACACTCACCGCGATCATCCGCGAAGACGCCGAGCCCGTCGGACAGGTCAATGGCAACGTGCCGGCTCCGTTCCGATGGATCGTCGAGAGGTGTCTGCAGAAGGACCCGGACGAGCGCTACGCCTCGACGCGGGATCTCGCACGGGACCTGCGGAGCGTCCACGAGCACCTCTCCGAGGTTCCCGTCTCGGGCGAGGTGACCGGTCGAGCGACTCCCGCGAAATCCCGCGGCCGATCGCCGCTACTGCGCGCGACTCTCGCCGCCGTCGCGCTCCTGGCGGCCTTTGGAGTCGGGATGCTCGTCCAGCAACGTCTCGGCCGGCCGTCGCCCCCCTCTTTTCAGCAGATCACCTTCGGCAGCGGAACCATTCATTCCGCGCGTTTTGCCCCCGACGGTCAGACGATCGTCTACAGCGCGGCGTGGGACGGGAATCCCCGCAAGCTCTTCCTCAAGCACCCGAGCAGCCCCGAGGCGTTGCCTCTCGAGCTGCCGAGCGCGAACCTGCTCTCGATTTCGCCGTCGGGCGAAATGGCGATCGCGGTCGACTGCCGGCTGGCCCATCCCTCCGTTTGCGAGGGCACGATGGCGCGCGCAGCGCTCACCGGCGGCGCGCCGCGCGACGTCGCGGAACACATCCAGGAAGCGAGCTGGACGCCGGACGGCTCGAATCTCGTCGTCGTTCGGGACGTCTCCGGCAAAGCCCGCATCGAGTTTCCGATCGGAAAGGTCCTCTATGAGACGACCGGCTACGTCAGCGACGCACGCCTGTCGCCGAAGGGAGACTCGATCGCGTTCATGGACCATCCGTACTCCCAGGACGATTCGGGCACGGTGGCACTGCTCGATCTGACGGGCAAGAAGACGACGCTGACGAGCCGGTGGAACAAGGAGGGCGGTCTGGCGTGGTCGCCTTCGGGCGACGAGATCTGGTTCACGGCGACGGACACCGGAGCGAATCAGTCTCTATACGCGGTGACGCTTTCGGGCAAGGTCCGCGTGGTGATCCGCGTCCCGGGAGGGATCAAACTCCAGGACGTCGCGCGGAACGGGCGCGTTCTCCTGGCGCGAGGCGCTTCCCGCGTCGGCACCCTGGGTCTCCTACGGGGCGACTCTCGAGAGCGGGATCTCTCCTGGCTGGACTACTCGTTCGTCGCCGACATCTCGCCGGACGGCCAGACGCTCCTCTTCGACGAAGAGGGGGAAGCCGGCGGCGCCAACTACACCGTTTACATCCGAAAGGCGGATCGCTCTCCGGTCGTGAAGCTCGGCGAGGGAGCCGCCCTGTCGCTCTCGATGGACGGCCGGTGGGCGCTCGCGGCGCTGTCGAGTCCCAGCCCCTTTTTCATGCTCCTCCCGACCGGCGCGGGCGAGCCGAAGCGCCTCACGATGGAGTCGGTGCGCCCGGAGCAGGCGGCGGCGTGGCTCCCGGACGGCAGGATCCTCTTCGCGGGCAACGAAGCGAACCGCGGAGTGCGCCTCTTCGTCCAGAGCGTCGCCGGGGGAAAACCGCGGCCGATCACGCCGGAAGGGATCGGGACGGCGTTTCCGGGCTTCGCGGTCTCTCCGGATGGGAAGAGCGTCGCTGCGATCGGGTCCGACCGAAGGGGCATGCTCTTCCGGATCGATGGTGGCGGCGTAAGCCGACCGATTCCGGGGATCGTCGACGGAGAGTTTCCGCTGCGGTTCGCTGAAGACGGCCGCTCACTCTTCGTCTGGAAGCGCGAGCTCCCGGCGCGGGTCTATCGGGTCGATCTCGAGACGGGCAACCGGGAGCTCTGGAAGGAGCTCATGCCGGTCGATCCCGGAGGCGTCGAGAGGATTTCCAACGTCGTCGTCACGCCGGACGCAAAGTCCTACGCCTACACCTACAGCCGGCTTCTGTCGGACCTGTTCGTCGTCGAGGGGCTGGAATGATCTGACAATCCCGCTGGAGTCGCGGAGGAGGGCCGTGGTGGTCAATTCGTTTCTTTCCGTTTTTCTGGGCCTTACGGTTCTCGCCCCGCCGGTGGCGCCCGCGAAGGATTCGGAGGCCCGAGCGAAGCTGCACGCGCTGCTGGACGAGGCCTGGGAATTCGATCTCCGCGAGGATCCTCTCTTCGCGACTTCCGTGGGAGACCGCCGCTTCGACGACAAGCTCCCGTCCGTGCGCGTCGCGGACCACGCCCGCCGCGCGGGAGCGCGCCGGAAGATGCTCGAGCGGCTGCGCGAGATCGACCCGGTCGGGCTCGACGAAACGGATCGCGACAGCTGGGCACTCCAGCGCGTGAAGCTCGAGGACTCGATCCGCGAGTTCGAGCTGCACCACTACCGCTTCCCCATCAACGCCGACAGCGGTTTTCACATGGAGCTCGTGCAGCTCGTCAGGCAGATGCCCTTCGATACGGCGCACGACTACGAGAACTACGTCGCGCGTCTGCGCGCATTTCCGGAGTACGTGCGCCAGAACGTCGAGCTGCTGCGCGATGGATTGCAGGCGGGCTGGACGCTCCCGAAGGTTGCGCTGGCGGGCTACGAGAAGACGATCGAGGCGCACGTCGTTGCGGAACCTGGCCGCAGCCGCTTCTTCGCGCCGTTCGCCTCGTTCCCGGCCGGCGTGCCCGAGGGCGATCGCGCGCGCTTGACCGCCGCCGGGGAGAAGGCGATCCGCGACGAAGTCGTTTCCGCCTACCGCGCCTTCCTCGAGTTCATGACCCGGGAGTACATGCCCGGCGCGCGCGAGACGCTCGGAGCGGGCGCCCTGGCGGGCAACGGCAAGGAGTACTACGCGTACCTCGTTCGCCACTTCACGACCCTCGATCGCGCGCCCGACGAGATCCACGCGCTCGGCCTCGGCGAGGTCCGGCGCATTCGCGCCGAGATGGAAGAGGTCATTCGCAAGACCGGCTTCTCCGGTGGATTCGCCGACTTCCTGAAGTTCCTGCGCACCGACCCGCGCTTCTACGCGAAAACGCCGGGCGAGCTGTTGAAGCAGGCGGCCTGGATCGCGAAGCGCATCGACGGCAGGCTCCCCTCCCTCTTCGGCCGATTGCCGCGGCAGCCCTATGGGGTCGAGGCCGTTCCCGCCGAGATCGCGCCCAAGTACACCGGCGGCCGCTACGTCGCCGCGCCCCCCGGCGGCAAGAAGGCGGGCACGTACTGGGTCAACACGTACGCGCTCGAAAGCCGGCCGCTCTACGTTCTCGAATCGCTGACGCTCCACGAAGCGGTGCCCGGCCACCATCTGCAGGGCGCGCTGTCGGCGGAGCTGACGGATCTGCCGGCCTTCCGGCGATTTCTCTACGTCGACGCGTTCGGCGAAGGCTGGGGACTCTACTCGGAGCGGCTCGGCCTCGAGATGGACCTCTACACCGATCCGTACAGCAACTTCGGGCGCCTGACCTACGAGATGTGGCGCGCGTGCCGACTCGTCGTGGATACGGGCCTTCACGCAAAGGGCTGGACGCGCCAGCAGGCGATCGACTACCTCGCCTCGAACACGGCTCTTTCACTTCACGAGTGCACGACCGAGACCGACCGCTACATCTCCTGGCCCGGCCAGGCGCTCGCGTACAAGATGGGGGAGCTGAAGCTGCGCGAGCTGCGGCGCCGGGCCGAGGACGCGCTCGGCGCCCGCTTCGACATCCGTGAATTCCACGACCGGATCCTTTCGGGCGGCACGGTCACGCTGCCGATTCTGGAAGCCCGCATCGACGCGTACATCCTCTCGAAACGCTGACCCGGACGCCGGCCCCACGGTCCACGGCACGTGCCCACCATCCTGACCATCAACGCGGGAAGCTCTTCGGTCCGACTCTCTCTCGTCCGGTCGGACAGGGACGCGGTCCGAACGATCGCGAGCCGGCACGAGGGCGCCCATCCCACGGACCGTGCGGGAACTCTGGAGCAGTTTCTGTCGCCCGAAGGCCAGCCTCCGCCCGACGCGGTCGCGAATCGAATCGTTCACGGCGGCAGCCGGTTCGTGAAGTCCGTGTTGTTGGCTCCGTCGGTGGCGCGCGCCCTCGAGGAGTTGACGCCCCTCGCTCCTCTGCACATTCCGGAGGCTCTCGCGTGGAGCCGGGCGGCAGGAGACGTCCTCGGTTCGGCCGTTCCGCAGATCTGCGTCTTCGACACGGCGTACTTCGCCGATCTTCCCATGGTCGCGTCGACGTACGCCATCCCGAAGGGGCTTGCCGAACGTCACGGGATCCGGCGGTTCGGATTTCACGGTCTCGCTCACAAGGCGCTCTGGCGCCACTGGACCGCGCTGCGTCCGGATCTTCCCGAGGGCGGACGGCTCGTGAGCCTGCAGCTCGGATCGGGGTGCTCGGCGGCGGCGATCCGGCGCGGAGCTCCGCTCGACACCTCGATGGGCTTCACACCGATCGAGGGGCTCGTCATGTCGACTCGATCGGGAGACCTCGACCCCGGGGTCCTGCTGACGCTCCAGCGGCGCGAAGGGCTGGATTCGGATGGACTCGAGCGGCTGCTCGATCACGAGTCGGGGCTTCTCGGTCTCTCCGGCTCCTCCGGCGACATGCGGGAGCTCACGGCCGATCCGGAGAATCCGGCCGCCCGGCTCGCGATCGACGTCTTCTGCCACCGCGTCCGCAAGTACGTCGGCGCGTATCTCGCGGTGCTCGGCGGCGCCGACGGGATCGTCTTCGGAGGGGGAATCGGCGAGAACAGTCCGGAGGTCCGCGCGCGCTGTCTCTCGGATCTCGAGCCTCTCGGGATCGTCCTCGACGAAGAGGCCAACCACGCGACGGTGGGTCGGGACGGGCGCATCTCGCCGGTACGATCGACGATCGAGGTGGACGTGGCGGTCGCGGACGAAGCCGGAGAGATCGCCCGGGAGGCGGTGTTGCTGCTCTCGAGACCGACGGGAAGAACGGATGGAGGCAACCGATGAGCGAAGCGCTGTCAGCCGGAGAGCTGGAACGGATCGACGCGTACTGGCGCGCCGCAAACTATCTGTCGGTCGGACAGATCTACCTGCTCGACAACCCTCTGCTGAGCGTGCCGCTCCAGGTCGCGCACGTGAAGCCGCGGCTCCTCGGCCACTGGGGCACGACGCCCGGCTTGAATCTCCTGTACGCCCACATGAACCGCGTGATCCGGACGCACGACGTCAACGCCATCTTCGTGACGGGTCCGGGCCACGGCGGTCCGGCCGTGGTGGCGAACACGTATCTCGAAGGCACCTACAGCGAGCTCTATCCCGACGTCTCGCAGGACGAAGAGGGGATGCGCCGGCTCTTCAAGCAGTTCTCGTTCCCGGGCGGGATCCCGAGTCACGCGGCTCCAGAGACGCCGGGCTCGATCCACGAAGGCGGGGAGCTCGGCTACAGCCTGGCGCACGCCTATGGGGCGGTCTTCGACAACCCGGATCTCCTCGCCTGCTGCGTCGTGGGAGACGGAGAGTTCGAGACCGGGGCCCTGGCGGCGAGCTGGCACTCGAACAAGTTCGTCAACCCGGCCAACGACGGCGCGGTGATTCCCGTCCTCCACCTGAACGGCTACAAGATCGCGAGCCCGACGATTCCGGCGCGGATCGGAAAGGACGAGCTCGAGCAGCTCCTGCGCGGCTGCGGCCACGAGCCGATCTTCGTCGAAGGCGAGGTGCCGCGCGACGTTCACGGCGAGCTCGCCGCAGCCCTCGTCGAGGTCATCGAGGAGATCCGGCGGATCCAGCACGACGCCCGGACGCGCGGCTTCTCGAAACGTCCCCGCTGGCCGATGATCGTGCTCCGGACCCCGAAGGGATGGACGGGCCCCCATGAGGTCGATGGTCAGTTGACCGAGGGTTCCTTCCGCTCGCACCAGGTGCCGCTGTCGGACATCGCCGGAAACCCCGGGCACCTGGCGCAGCTGGAGGAGTGGCTTGCGAGCTATCGAGCCCACGAGCTCTTCGACGAGCGGGGGAGGCTCCGCGCCGAGCTCGCCGCTCTCGCGCCGGAAGGCGAGCGGCGGATGGGCGCGAATCCCCACGCCAACGGCGGCGTCTTTCTCCGCGACCTGCGTCTACCCGACTTCCGCAAGTACGCGGTCGCCGTCCCGGCGCCCGGAGCGACCGACGCGGAATCGACGCGGGTGATGGGAACGTTCCTGCGCGACGTCTTCGAGCGGAACGCGGACCGGCGCAACTTCCGCCTGTTCGGTCCCGACGAGACGGCGTCCAACCGTCTCCACCCGGTCTTCGAAGCCACCGACCGGGTCTTCACCGGCGAGATCCTGCCGACCGACGACCATCTTTCCCCGAACGGCCGCGTGATGGAAGTGTTGAGCGAGCACCTCTGCCAGGGTTGGCTGGAGGGATATCTGCTGACAGGACGGCACGGATTCTTCTCATGCTACGAAGCTTTCATCCACATCGTGGACTCGATGTTCAATCAGCATGCGAAGTGGCTCAAGACGACGCGGGAAATCCCGTGGCGCCGACCCATCGCGTCGCTCAACTACCTCCTGACGTCGCACGTCTGGCGCCAGGATCACAATGGATTCAGTCACCAGGACCCGGGATTCATCGACCACGTCGTCAACAAGAAGGCGGACGTCATCCGCGTCTACCTTCCGCCCGACGCGAACACGCTGCTCTCGGTGACGGACCACTGTCTGCGAAGCCGCAACTACGTCAACGTGATCGTTGCGGGCAAGCAGCCCGAGCAGCAGTGGCTCGACATGGATGCAGCCATCAAGCACTGCACGGCCGGTATCGGGATCTGGAGCTGGGCGAGCAACGACGAAGGGGGCGAGCCCGACGTCGTGATGGCGTGTGCCGGTGACGTGCCGACGCTCGAGACACTCGCCGCGGTGGAGATCTTGCGGCACGAGCTGCCCAAGCTCAAAGTGCGCGTCGTCAACGTCGTCGATCTCATGACCATTCAGTCTCCGCGGGAGCATTCCCACGCTTTGTCCGACCGCGACTTCGACGACATCTTCACGACCGACAAACCGATCGTCTTCGCGTTTCACGGTTACCCGTGGCTCATCCACCGGCTGACCTACCGGCGGACGAATCACGACAACCTGCACGTGCGCGGCTACAAGGAAGAGGGAACGACGACGACCCCGTTCGACATGGTCGTCCGCAACGATCTCGACCGCTTCCATCTCGTCTGCGACGTCATCGACCGGGTTCCCGCGCTCGGGGCCAGGGCCGCGCACATCAAGCAGATGCTCCGGGACAAGCTCGTCGAGCACAAGACGTACATCGGCGAGCGGGGCGAGGACATGCCGGAGATCCGGAACTGGCGGTGGGGGGCCGGCTAGGTCTTGGCGGATCTGGCCTGCCCGAGCTCTTTCGAGCGGGCCGTGGCGACTTCGACGGCGTCCATCAGAATCGCCCGAAGCCGGTTGCGTTCCAGGCTGTGGAGCGCCGCGATGGCGGTTCCGCCCGGGGACGTGACGAGATCTTTCAGGATCCCAGGATGAGTCTTCAGGACCTCCGCCATCTTGGCGGCGCCCAGGACGGTCTGGATGGTCAAGGCCGTGCTGACGTCGCGGGAAAGGCCGACGCGGACTCCGGCGTCGCTCAAGCCCTCGATGATCTGGAAGATGTACATCGGACCGGAGCCTGAGAGCCCGGTGACGGCGTCGAGCTGATACTCCGGAAGCTCGACGACGGTGCCGATCGACTCGAAGATTCTCCGAGCCTCCGCGGCGTGCGCGGACTTCGCGTGACGCCCGAGGCAGAGAACCGTCGCGCTCAGCCGCACGACGGCTGCGACGTTGGGCATGGCTCGGATGACGGGCAGGGGCGCACCGAGGATCGATTCGATCTGGTGGGTCGGGAATCCGGCGGCGATCGAGATCAGCAGCTGGCCCTCGCGCAGGGCGGGCCGGATCTCGCTCAGAACCGGCTCCAGGATCTGCGGCTTGACGCCGAGGATCAGGATGTCCGCCTGACGCGCCACTTCCAGGTTCTGCCCGATGACCCGGATTCCGAGCGCGCGGGCGAGCGCGGCGGCCTTCGGCCTCTTGGGGTGCGAGGCGAGGAGGTTCGGCTTCCTGCCCCAATCCGAGGCGAGGATTCCCCGCAACAGGGCCGTTCCCATGTTTCCCACGCCAATGACGCCGATTCTTCTCGTTGGCATTTCCCTGCTCTTCTAATTTTTCGTTAACGTCGCGAGTTCCCACGGTACAGGTCTTGCTGCCCGGATTCGAGAGGATTTCCGTTGAAACCGTGCTTTTGTGCGCCACTGCTCTTCATCGCCGGCATATTCGGCGCGGGCGCTCTGCAGGCGGAATCGATCGCCGTCCGTCATGCGGAGGGTGTCGTCCGGGGATTTCTGGTCCTTCGGTCGGTCGACAGCGGCGCCATCATCGCCAACGGCGACCTCATTCAGTTTTCGCGGGACGACCGCTTGACGAGCCGGCTCGTTTTCCACTTCAAGGACGGATCGCTCCAGGACGAGACTGCCGTGTTCTCGCAGCGCCGGCGGTTTCGGCTTTTGAGCAACCACCTCGTCCAGCGCGGCCCGAGCTTTCCGCACCCCATGGACGTTTCGATCGACACGACGAGCGGCCGCGTGACGGTGCGGCATCGCGATGACGGCAAAGACGAGGTCATCGAGAAGCGGATGGAGCTGCCTTCGGATCTGGCCAACGGAATGATGGTGACGCTC
>Ga0268386_10000788_pt1 | contig 20839 bp, 18 predicted proteins | sample RVTome_15_FD_200260 | JGI IMG/M metagenome (GOLD analysis project Ga0268386, IMG submission 200260) | Soil microbial communities from uranium-contaminated site in the Upper Colorado River Basin, Wyoming, United States - RVT150D86... ...
TCCCGCTCGACATGCGCGTACGTCATTGTCACGGCGAGTCGGGCGAACGCGCACCTGGCGGACGCGAGACTCCCTCTACAGCCCCGGAGGATCTCATGTATCGGATTCCACTTCGCACTTCAGCATGGCTGCTCCTCGCGTCGTTCGCCGCCTGCGATCGGCACCCGACGAACCCCGCACCTGACGCGGAAGCGGAGCTTCCCGTCGCAATCTCCGAGGGCGTGACGGCCGACCTGGTGCGGTCCGAGTGGCCCTCCGCACAAGATCCGGGCCCTCCGTTCTATGCCCGAATCGAGTCGACTCCGCCGCACCTGCTCGTAGCGGACGGCTTCGCGGTCGTATTCTTCTATCGTGCGCCCGGCTGCATCCCCGCCACCTTCAACCTCCTCGAGTTCTTCCAGCCGCCGATCGCGTTCGGCTGTGCGCCGACCGTCGACGGGTTCGCGGTGTGGGAGGATGGGATCGGCTCGGGCGCACCGAAGATGTCGGTCACACAGGGAAGCGACGTGCCTGTATGGATCGTCGCCGCGGCCACCGCATTGTCCGCAGTCGAGGACGGAATGCTCACGATCACCGAACTGTCGGCGCTCCCGGGCCTGGTGAAGGGACGAGCGACGCAATTCCACGAGACGCTCAAGCCCTCGGCATTCCTGGGTCAGGGCGGTCACCCGATTCCGTCCCTCGTGATCGACGCGAAGGGGCAACTCGACGGGGGCGGCTCCTTCAGGTTCCACTACACGCGAAGCGATCGGATCGTCCGCGCAGCATCACTGCGGATGCACTGAGTCGGCCAGCGATTAGCGATTGCGGCCAACGTCTCTGGATCGGAGGGTAGAGTGCAGAAAGCCACCGCAGTGATGATCACGCTCACGCTCATCGTCGCATGTTCCGAGGACGTCTCGGAGCCGCCGATACGGGGTACGATCGAGGTGTCGACCGCGACGACGGGCCGAGCGCTCGATCCGGACGGCTATGGCATCGTGCTGAACGGCGGAGCGGTTCGGCTCGTGGGCGCAAACGACACGCGCGTCCTGTCGCATCTCGCGGCGATCGACCACGACGTGCAATTGACGGGCGTGGCCGCCAATTGCACGCTGGCCGGCCCGAATCCCCGCACGATCGAGGTGCGGGCGGGAGAGACGGCAGCGGTCTCGTTCGAACTGAGCTGCGCCGGGGGCGTTCTCGAGGTGGTGACCTCGACGCACGGTCGCGAGCCCGACACCGACGGCTACTTCATATACCATACCGCCGGCGGCTTCGCGATCGGGAGCACCGACGCCGTGTCGGTCGACGAGGCGCCCGCGCAAAACGTGCTCATCGAGCTCACCGGACTGGCGCCGGCCTGTGCCGTGATGGGGTTGAACCCGCGCACAGTGCGGGTTCCGGTCGATGACGCGATCTCCACCACGTTCGACGTCGTCTGCCAGTCGTCCCTGAAGGACCAGATCGTGTTCTGGTCGGTAATCGACGACCCCGACTCGGGAGATAGCGACTTCGGGCTGTATGCGATGAACGCCGACGGCTCCGACCAGTTTCGCCTCACTCCGGGGGGCAGGGAGGCGGCCGGACCGGCCGTGTCGCCGGATGGACGCCACATCGTGTACGTGCAGGACAGCAAGATCCACCTGATGGCCGCCAACGGCTCGGGCACGGTGCAGCTCTCGCCGGCGCCGCCGCAAAAACATCCATTCGGCCTGGTCTGGTCGCCCGACGGAACGAGGATCGCCTTTGCGGGAACGGATACCACATCCCGTACCGCCATCCTGGTCGTGAACGCGGACGGGACGGGACTCGTGAATCTTACGAACAGCGCCGCCTCGTGGTGGAATGGCGATCCCACCTGGTCCCCCGATGGCACGCAGATCGCCTTCGCGAGCCTTCACGACCCGAACGACATCTCACTCGTCGACACCGACATCTTCGTCATGAACGTCGATGGCTCGGACGTGGTCAGGTTGACAGGCGCGGAAAAACCGGGGGTCGGTGAATCGGACCCGGCGTGGTCCCCCGACGGGACGAAGATCGCGTTTACGTCGTCCGACGACAGCGGCTCCGATGTCTGGCTGATGAATCCAGACGGGTCGAACCAGGTGAGGCTGACGACGTGGCCGGGCGGGCTGAACGAAGCGCCGTCCTGGGCGCCTGACGGCTCACGGATCGTGTTCTACACCTCCGCCTTCACGGACGCGTCCGAACTCTTCTCGATGAACGTGGATGGGTCGGATCCAACGAACCTGACGAACCGCCCTGAATCCTGGGAGTACGTCGGTTCGCAGGCGTGGAGTCCTTAGCGCGCGGCGCGCAGCTGGGCGCAACTCCGAAGGGAACGTCAGTCGTCCGATTTCGCTCCCTTGCCACCGTCCGACTTCGGCTTCGACGCCGATTCGCCACCGCTCCCGCTCGTCGAGCTCTCCGACGTCGAGGCGGCCGGTTTCGCCCCCTTCGCCTCCTTCGCCTCCTTCGACGAGCCGGACTCGCGGGCCTTCTTTCGATCCGCCGCCTTCTTCTCGTCCGCCCGCTTGTAGTCGGTGATGTAGAAGCCCGATCCCTTGAACACGAGGCCGGTGCCGGCGGAAATCCTCCGCTCGGCCGGAGCGCCGCACTCCGGACACTCGGTGAGGGGCGGATCGCTCATCCTCTGGAACGCCTCGAACTCGTGGCCCTTCTTGCAGCGGTACTCGTATGTCGGCATGAAACTCTCGTTTCCGGGTTCACTTCGCGGGTGCGGCGCCGCCCGTCAGGCCGGGTCGTAGCGGCCCCACTTCTCGCGCAGCGCGCCGCTGATCTCGCCGACCGTGGCGCGCACGCGCACGGCCTCGACGATCGGCGGCAGCAGATTCTGGTCGGCGTCGGCCGCGTCGGCAACCGCCGCGAGCCGGCGGCGGACGACGTCGCCGTCGCGCTCCGATCTAACTCGATCGAGGCGCCGTTTCTGCTCGGCCTCGAGGCCTTCGAAGTCGGGCAGTTCGATGTGCGCCGCCGGCTCGTCGTCTTCGGCGTAGGCGTTGACTGCGACGACGCGGCGCTCGCCGCTCTCCACGGCGAGCTGATGCCGGTAGGCGGCCCGATGGATTTCCTCGGTCATGAACGCGATGACGCCCGACTCGCCGCTTGCTCCGCCGATCCCCTCGATGCGCTCCAGGTACTCGACGGCGCGCGACTCGAGCTCCGCCGTCAGCTTCTCGACGTACCACGAGCCGCCGAGCGGATCGGCCGTCGAAGCGACGCCCGACTCCTCGGCCAGCACCTGCTGGGTGCGCAGCGCGAGGCGGACGGCCTCGGCCGTCGGCAGCGCGAGCGCCTCGTCGTAGCTGTTCGTGTGGAGCGACTGCGTGCCGCCGAGGATCGCGGCGAGCGCCTGGACGGTCACGCGCACGACGTTGTTGAGGGGCTGCTGCGCCGTGAGCGTCGACCCGCCGGTCTGAGTGTGGAAGCGCAGGCGGCAGCTCGCGTCGGAGGCGCGGAACTCTTCGCGCATCATCCGGGCGTACAGCCGGCGCGCGGCGCGGAACTTCGCGACTTCCTCGAACAGGTCGTTGTGGGCGGCGAAGAAGAAGCTGAGGCGCGGCGCGAAGGCTTCGATCTCGAGGCCCGCACCGAGCGCCCGGCGCACGTACTCGCGCGCGTTCGCCAGGGTGAAGGCGATCTCCTGGACGGCCGTCGCGCCGGCCTCGCGCATGTGGTAGCCGCTGATCGAAATGCTGTTCCAGCGCGGCACCTCGTCGGCGCAGAACGCGATCAGGTCGGTGACGAGCCGCAGGCTGGGCTCGACCGGATAGACATACGTGCCGCGGGAGGTGAATTCCTTGAGGATGTCGTTCTGCACCGTGCCCGACAGCTCGCGGCGCTCGATCCCCCGCTCGTCGGCCAGCGCCACGTAGAGGCCGAGCAGGATGGCGGCCGTCGCGTTGATCGTCATCGAGGTCGATACGCGCTCGAGCGGGATCGCGTCGAACAGCGTGGCCATGTCGTCGAGCGTGTCGATCGCCACGCCCACGCGGCCCACTTCGCCCGCGGCGAGCTCGTCGTCGGAGTCGAGGCCCATCTGGGTCGGAAGGTCGAACGCCACCGACAGGCCCGTCTGACCCGAGTCAAGCAGATAGCGGAAGCGCTCGTTCGTCTCCTCGGCCGTGCCGAAGCCGGCGTACTGGCGCATCGTCCAGCGCCGCCCGCGATACATGTCGGGATACACGCCGCGGGTGAACGGCCAGTCGCCAGGATCCGCGACCCCTGGGGCTTCGACGTCGGCCGCCCGATACACCGGCTTGATTGGAATATCTGAAGTCGTTGTAGCGTCGCTTGTTGAATCGTCGGATCTCATGTCGATTCCATATCCGCTTCGAACGTCACGAGGAGATCGTCGCGGTCCACTGTCGCCCCCTCGGCCACGTGGACCTCGGCCACCACGCCGTCCCGCTCCGCGCGCAGCTCGTTCTCCATCTTCATCGCCTCCATCACCACGAGGGGTGCGCGCGCGGCGACCCGATCGCCCGGCGCGGCGAGGACGCGGGTGACGCGGCCCGGCATCGGAGCGCGGAGCTCGCGCGGCGCCGTCCCCTGCCCCGCGACCGTGGTCAGCTCGCGCAGCCGGTGGATCCGCTCGTCGTCTACCCGCACGACGAAGCTTCGGCCCTCGAGCTCGATCTGCCACGCACCGTCGCGCCACTCCACCACGCCGGCCGCCGACCGTCCGCCGAGCCGGACGACGAACCGGCTGCCGGGCGGCAGGACGCGGACCTCCGCCGTGCGCTCGTCCAGCCGGACCCTTCCCGGTCTCCCGTCCTCCACCGTCAACTCCTGCGCGCCGGTGCCCGTCGCCGCGTCGGCTTCGCTGGCCGCGAAGTAGCGCCTCCCGCCCCCGTCACCGCTCATGCCGCCTCGCTCGCTGCGTCCGGCACCGGCCGCTCGACAGCGTCCTTCCGCTCGAGCCAGGCGATCGTCTCGACGTGGGCGGTCTGCGGGAACGCGTCAAACGGCTGCACCGCGACGAGCCGATAGGCGCCCGTGGCCCCGGCCAGCAACTCGAGATCGCGTGCCAGGGTCGCGGGGTCGCAGCTCACGTAGGCGATCGAGCCGGCCGTGCCGGCGGCCAGCGCGTCCCGCACCGGGCGCCCCAACCCCGCCCGCGGTGGATTCACGACGACCACGTCGGCGTCGACCAGCTCGAGATGGTCCTCCACCCGCCCTTCGTGCACGGCGAGCCGGGCGCCGAGGTTGCCGGCCGCCACCCGGGCCGCCTCGCAGGCGGCGGCATCTGCCTCGCACATCGCCACGTCAGCTCCGTCCAGCGCCCAGCGGATCGGCCGCGCGCCGACGCCGGCGTACAGGTCGGCCACGCGCAGGCCGTCGCGGCCCAAGCGCCCGCCGGAGCCGCGGGGGCCGCCGGGACGCATCAACCGGCGGGTCAGCCAGTCGTCCATCGCCGCCGCGACGACGCGGTTCACCTGCAGGAACACGCGCGGGTCGAGGTCGAAGCGGATGTCCTGCCACACCTCGGCGAACCAGGCGCGACCGGCGAGCAGCAACGGAGCGCCCGCCTCGTCGACCCACAGATAACTTTCGAGGTTCGGGAGCCGGTCGGCGACCGCCTCGCGATCGCCCGGGGTGTCGCCGCCCTCGACAAGCAGTGCGATCCGGCCCGCGGCGCTCGCCCGAATCGTCACCCGCAGCTCACCGCCGCCGGGGAGCGCCGTCCAGGGGGCGAGCGCCTCCCAGGCCGCCTGCACGGCGGGCTCGGCGAGCAGGCAGTTCGGGCAGTCGACGATCTCGTCGGGAGCGTGCAGACTATGAAAGCCCGAACGCCCGCCGCGAATCGTCAGCGTGACGCGATTGCGATAGGCGAGCGGCCGGCCGGGACACAGCAGCTCGGGAACCTCGATCTCGAGCCCCCCGATCCGGCGCAGTGCCGCCGCCACCACGGCACGCTTCGCCGTCGCCTGACGCTCGGGCGGCAGATGCTGAAGGCGACAGCCGCCGCACGCCCCGAACACCGGGCAGGGCGGCTCGCGCCGATCGGGCGCGGCGGTCAGCAGTTCCAGCAGCCGGCCGCGCGCCCAGCGCGCCTTCGCGGTGGTGATCTCGGCCCGCACGCAGTCGCCGGGCGCCGTGAGCGGGACGAAGGTGACCCGACCGTCGTCGTCGCGCCCGACCCCGTCGCCGCCGGCCGCGATCGCGTCGATGCGGAGCTCGACGACGTCGCCGCCCGCTCCCCCGGCGGCGCTCACCGGCCGTCCTCGAGCGCCCGCTGCCAGGCGGAGCGCTCGGCGGAGCGCTCGGCGGCGGGTGTGCCGGGGCGAGCACCGACCGTAGCGCTGCGCCCGGCGGGTCCGGTGGCGACCTCCGCGGGGCGTCCCGCCACGGGCCCGACCCACTCGCCGGCCCCACCGCCGCGCCGCACATGCTCGAGCCAGCCGGCCGCCGCGAGCGCCGCGTCGCGCGTCCACTCGCCGGCCGCCTCGACCAGCCGCGGGTGCCGTTCCACGTAGCGAATCGACAGGTCGCCGGCCCGGAAGTCCGGCTCGTCCATCACGGCCGAGTGGAACGGGATCGTCGTCCGCACGCCGCTGATCCGGAGCTCGCCCAGCGCCCGCTTCATCCGCTCGATCGCCCCGGTGCGGGTCGGGGCCCAGGCCAGCAGCTTGCCGAGCAGCGGGTCGTAGTGCAGGCCGACCTCGGTGCCCGCCTCCACGCCGCCGTCCCAGCGCACGCCGGGGCCGGCCGGCAGGTCGACCGCCCGCACCGTGCCCGTGGCGGGCAGGAAGCCGGCCGCCGGGTCCTCGCCCCCGATCCGGCACTCGATCGCGTGGCCGCGCGGACGGGCTGCCTCGTCGGGCACGTCGAGCCGCTCGCCGCCCGCGATCCGGAGCTGCCACTGCACGAGGTCGACCCCGGTGACGAGCTCGGTCACCGGGTGCTCGACCTGGATGCGCGTGTTCATCTCGAGGAACCAGAACTCACCGTCCTCGAACAGGAACTCGACGGTGCCCGCCCCGACGTAGTCGACCGCCCGGGCGGCCTCGCACGCCACGGCCCCCATGCGAGCGCGCAGGTCGGCGTCGAGCGCCGGCGAGGGCGCCTCCTCGATCAGCTTCTGATGCCGGCGCTGGATCGAGCACTCGCGCTCGCCCAGGTGGATCAGCCGGCCGTGCGCGTCGGCCAGGACCTGGATCTCGATGTGCCGAGGCCGGGCGAGGTAGCGCTCGAGGTAGACGCGGCCGTCGCCGAACGCCTGCGCCGCCTCGCGGCCGGCCGCCTCGAACGCGGAGCCCAGCCCGGCCGCCGACTCGACGATGCGCATGCCTTTGCCACCGCCGCCGGCCGCCGCCTTGAGCAGCACGGGATAACCGATCTCCTCCGCTGCCGTGGCCGCCTCGCCGGCGTCCTCGAGCGCGCGCTCGGTGCCCGGCACGACTGGCACGCCGGCCGCGATCATCCGGGCCCGGGCGGCGGTCTTGTCGCCCATCGCGGCGATCGCGGCCGGCGGCGGTCCGACAAACACGAGGCCGGCCGCTTCGACCAGGCGGGCGAACTCGGCGTTCTCGGCCAGGAACCCGTAGCCCGGATGCAGGGCGTCGGCGCCGGTCGCCTCGCAGGCGACGAGCAGCGCGTCGACATCGAGGTAGCTGCGGGTCGCGTCGGCCGGCCCGATCGCCACGGCCTCGTCGGCCGCCCGCACGTGCGGCGCCCCCGCGTCGGCCTCGGAGTACACGGCCACGGAGCGCAGTCCGAGCTCGTGGCAGGCGCGCGCGACGCGCACGGCGATCTCGCCGCGGTTCGCGATCAGCACCTTCGCGAGGTTCATCGTGGCGTCAGCGGGAAGTCGTCAAAGCGGGATGTTGCCGTGCTTCTTCGGCGGATTCCGGTCACGCTTGTCGCCCAGCATGTCGAGCCCCGAGATCAGCCGCGCCCGCGTCTCGCGCGGATCGATCACGTCGTCGACGTAACCGCGGCGCGCCGCCAGGTAGGGATTGGCGAACTTCTCGCGGAACTCCGCCTCGAGCTCCGCCGTGCGGGCCTCGGGATCGTCGGCTGCCGCGATCTCGCGGCGATACAGGATCTCGACCGCGCCCTTCGGCCCCATCACCGCGATCTCGGCCGTCGGCCAGGCGAAGTTCAGGTCGCCCCGGATGTGCTTGGACGACATCACGTCGTACGCTCCACCGTACGCCTTCCGCGTGATCACCGTCAGCTTCGGCACCGTCGCCTCGCAGTAGGCGTACAGGAGCTTCGCCCCGTGGACGATGATCCCCCCGTGCTCCTGCGACACTCCCGGCAGGAAGCCGGGGACGTCCTCCAGCGTTACGAGCGGGATGTTGAACGCATCGCAGAACCGCACGAACCGGGCGCCCTTGCGGCTCGATTCGATATCGAGCACGCCGGCCAGCACGGCCGGCTGATTCGCGACCACGCCCACGGCGCGCCCGCCGAGCCGGGCGAAGCCCACGATCAGGTTCTGCGCCCAGCCGGCATGCACCTCGAGGAACGCCGCATCGTCGACGATCGCGCGAATCACTCCGTGCATGTCGTACGGCTTCGTCGGCTCGTCGGGCACGAGGTCGAGCAGCGATTCCTCCGCCCGGTCGGGCGGGTCGTCGGTGTCGACGGCGGGCGGGTTCTGCGTGTTGTTGGACGGCAGGTAGGCGAGCAGCTCGCGCACCGAGCGCAGGCAGTCGAGCTCGGAGGCGGCGCTGAAGTGCGCCACGCCCGACTTCGTCGCGTGCGTGCGGGCGCCCCCGAGCTCTTCGAAGCTCACGTCCTCGTGCGTGACGGTCTTCACCACGTTCGGCCCGGTGACGAACATGTGGCTCACGCCTTCAACCATGAACACGAAGTCGGTGATGGCCGGGGAATAGACCGCGCCGCCCGCGCACGGCCCGAGGATCAAACTGATCTGCGGAACGACGCCCGAGGCGAGCGTGTTGCGCAGGAACAGCTCGGCGTAGCCGCCCAGCGAGGCGACGCCCTCCTGGATCCGCGCCCCGCCCGAGTCGTTCAGGCCGATGATCGGGGCGCCGTTCTCGAGCGCAAGGTCGACCACCTTGCAGATCTTCTCGGCGTGCGCCTCGGACAGCGAACCGCCGAACACCGTGAAGTCCTGGCTGAACACGAACACCAACCGCCCGTCGATCCGCCCGTAGCCGGTGATCACGCCGTCGCCCGGGATCCGCTGGTCGTCGAGCCCGAAGTCGGCGCAGCGGTGCTCGACGAACCGGTCGAGCTCGACGAACGACCCCTCGTCGAGCAGCAGGTCGAGCCGCTCGCGCGCCCCCAGCTTTCCCTTCTCGTGCTGGCGCTCGAGACGCTCGGCGCCGCCGCCCTCCTCGGCCCGGCGCCGTTCCTCGTGCAGGCGCTGCAGCTTGTCTCGGGTGCTCACGTCGTATCTCCGGGAACGAAGGTCTCGCTGCACGGGGGGCCGTGCTGCACCCTCTACTTGTACACGTGTACACATAGAGGGCGCCCACACGCCCAACGTATGTTGTCGCGGGAGGTTGCGGACCTACAGCTTCAGCGGATTGGCAACCCCTCGTAGCATCGCCTTACGGCGCCTCGCCCCGGCGGCGCGCTTCCTGTTCCGCCTCGCGTTCGAGCCGCTCGCGCTCCCGCTCACGCGCCTCGATCGACCACTCGATAATCGCGTCGGGATCGGGCTCGAGCAGCTCGGAGCGCAGAATCATCCGCACGCGGGCCCGCCGCTCGAGCAGCCGCTGATCGGGGTCGAACGAGAACAGCCCCGTCGCCCCCTGCGCATCCCGCAGCCGGGTGAACGCGCGGGCTACGGCGGCCGGTCGCACGAGGTGCGGATCGGGCATCGCGCGGAGCATCAGCGAGACGGCGTCGTAGCCCAGCGCGCCGAACGCGTTCTCGGGCAGCGAGCGCCGGTAGGCCTCGTCCCAGGCGGAGGCGAAGCGCTCCCAGGCGGGATTCCCGCCCCGCTCCATGTAGATAGCCGCCACACGGTAGTCGGAGAACGGCTCGTCGAGCCGGCGCGTGACCTCCGGGTGCGTCCAGTCCTGGTTGACCAGGGTGATCCGGCCGCGCAGGCCGTAGAAGTGCAGCTGCGGTGCGACCTGGAGCACCTGGCGCGGGCCGTCGGCGATCGTGTACACGAAGTCGGGGTCCGCCTCGACCAGCGCGGAGATCTCCGCCTGGTGCGTGGTCGAATCAGGATCGTACGCCGCGTCGCCGACCCACTCGAAGCCGCCCGCCTCGGCGACGTCGCGGAACACGCGGGCCCGGCGCGCGCCGCTCTCGTCGTCGGGATGGAGCGAACCGACGCGGCCCGCCGAGAACGCCGACACCATCCAGTTCGCCAGCGTTGCCGCCTCGAGACTGTCGCGCCGCGCGCGATCCCACAGCGAGTAGAGGTGCGGAGGGAGCGCGGAGTCGTCCGACGCCGTCGGGCTGAGCACCAGCAGGCCCGGCGCGCGTCGCGTATCGGCGGCCATCCGGATGCCCTCGGTGGTGATCGGCCCGATGATTCCCGCGAGGTCCGCCTCGGGGGCGCGCTGACGATCCATCTCCTCTCGCATCCTCGGCTCGCGATCGCCGTCCGCGACGCCCTCCGCGGAGTCCGCCGGCGGCGCGGCGCCCGGCTCGCGGAACGCGCCCGGGGCGAGCCCGGCGAATCCACGGCCGGCCGGGTCGACTACGTCGGCCTCGTCCAGCACCACGAGCTCGACCGGCACGCCCGTCTCGGTTTCATGCCGCGACGCCGCCAGGCGGGCGCCCTCGAGCAGCTGATCGCCCACCGGCTCGAACCCGCCGCTCCGCGGCACCACGAAGCCGATCCGGATGCGGGCGCGGGCCGGCTCGACCCGCCCCCCCAGCACGTCGTCCAGCTTGCGGCGGTCGGCGTCGAACAGCTCGTCCTGGTCGACGGCGCGCGCGACCTCGCGGGCCCGTTCGTCGTCGCCGGCCCGGGCGAGCGCCCACGCGAGCTCGGCCCACACGATCCCCCGAGCACCCTCGTCGCGAGAGATGCGGCGTGAGAGCCCGTCGAGCTCTTCGATCGACATGCGTCCGGCGGCCGCCCGCATCTCGGTCCACCAGCTCTCGTCAAGCGCGTCGGGATGGTAGAGGAACTGGTCGACCGCCTCGACGTCTTCGGCGCGCGCGAGCAGCAGGCGGGCCAGCCGCCGCACCGAGCGGGCGTCGACGCCCGGCCGGCGCGTCCACTCGCGACTCAGCGAGTCGGTGAGTCCCGCCGCCGCCAGGTAGTCGCCGTCGAGCCAGGCGCGCTCGGCCTCGGCCAGGGCGAGCCCCTCGGGGCTGTCGTCGTCTTCCTCGAGAACGACACTGTCGGCGGGCTGCTCGTCGATCGGGCCCGGGCGGTCACCCGGCGCCGTGCGCTCGGGCGCGGCGCAGGCGGCGAACACCATCCAGGCCAGGGTCGCGGCGAGCAGCGGCCGGGCGCGACGGGGGATGGATGCACGAAAGGGCCCGGCCCCCGGGGCCGGACCCTTGTCTCGCGCTGTGGACGATCCGGCGGCGTGGCGAATCAGGATTCCTCCTCCTCGTCCTCCTCCTCGTCGTCGGCTTCCTCGTCTTCCTCGGCTTCGGCTTCGTCCTCGGCTTCGGCTTCGGCTTCGATCTCGGCTTCGTCGTCAGCCGCTTCGTCCTCGTCCTCCGCTTCGTCGACCTCTTCGGCCTCGTCCACCGCGGCCTCGGCCGTCGGCGCTTCGTCTGCCCCGTCGGCGTCGTCAGAGCCCTCCGCCTCGCCGGCGTCCTCCGCCTCCTCCGCCTCGACCGGGCGCGTCACGCTGCCGAGCGGGCGCTCCTTGATCTCGTCGGACAGCTCGGTCACCGACAGCACGATGCGCCGGTTGATCGGATCGGACTCGAGCACCTTGAGCGCGAGTTCGTCGCCTTCGACGAACTTCATCGCCGGATCCTCGAGCTCCTCCTCGACGCCGAGCTGGCTGATCGGCACGAAGCCCTCGACCTCGTCGCCGAGATCGACCACGACGCCCTTGTCGAGCAGCCGCACGACCGTGCCGGTCGTTTCCGTGTCGGGCTCGAACTTCTTCGCGAGCTCGTACCACGGGTCGTCCTCGGTCTGCTTGAGGCCGAGCGAGATCCGCTTCTGCTCGGGGTCGATGTTGAGGATCACGACCTCGACTTCTTCGCCCTTGCGCACGATCTCCGACGGGTGCTGCACGCGGCGCGTCCAGCTCATGTCAGAGATGTGGACCAGGCCGTCGATGCCCGGCTCGACCTCGACGAACGCGCCGAAGCTCGTGAGGTTGCGGACGATGCCGGTGATCCGCGTGCCCGGCGGGTACTTGGCCGGCAGGGCGAGCCACGGATCCTCCTCGGTCTGCTTCATGCCGAGCGAGATCTTCTTCTCCTCCTCGTCGACCCGGAGGACGACGCACTCGACCTCTTCGTTGATCGACAGGAGCTGCGACGGATGCCGGACGTTGCGCGTCCAGCTCATCTCGGAGATGTGGACCAGGCCCTCGACGCCCTTCTCGAGCTCGATGAACGCTCCGTAGTTGGTGATCGAGACAACCCGTCCGTTCACGCGGCTGCCGACCGGGTACTTGCCAGCGACGTCCTCCCACGGATACGCCTCGAGCTGCTTGAGGCCGAGGGAGATGCGCTCGCGGTCCCAGTCGATGTCGAGAATCTTGACGTCCACCTCGTCGCCGATCGTGGTGACCTCCGACGGATGCCCGATGCGGCCCCACGACATGTCGGTGATGTGGAGCAGTCCGTCCATCCCGCCGAGGTCGATGAACGCCCCGAAGTCGGTAATGTTCTTGACCACGCCGGTGCGAACCTGACCGACCTCGAGCTCCTCCTTGAGCTGCTCGCGCTTCTCGGCCCGGAGCTCTTCGAGGATGACCCGGCGGCTGACCACGATGTTCCGGCGCCGTTTGTTGAGCTTGAGGATCTTGAACTCGTACTCGTTGCCGATCAGGTCTTCTACGTTCGGCACCCGGCGGAGCGCGATCTGCGAGCCCGGCAGGAACGCGTCGACACCCATCAGGTCGACCGTCACGCCGCCCTTGATCTTGCGCTTGAGAATTCCGGGAACCGTCTGGTCGTTGTCGTAAGACGACTTGATCTTCTCCCACACGCGCAGGAAGTCGGCCTTCTTCTTCGACAGGACGACGACGCCTTCCTGGTCCTCGAGGCTCTCGAGGAACACCTCGACCTCGTCGCCCGGCTCGATCTCTTCGGGGTTCCGGAACTCCTCGAGCGGCACAGCGCCCTCGGACTTGAACCCGACGTCGAGGATGACGGCCGTGTCGGTCTTCCGCAGGACCGTCGCCTTGACGATCTCTCCCTCGACGATGTCGCTGAGAGTGTCGTCGTACATCTCGAGCATCTCGGCGAACTCGTCGTCGGCGTATTCGCCGAGCTCGAGGTCCTCGACGCTCATGCCGCCGCCCGCCATCCCCCACTCCGTCTCGGTGATGTGAGAGGTCATCGTCTGGCGGACGGTGGGTTTGGCGGCCTGCTCGGCGACTTCGGTCTCCGCCTCCATCTCGTCGACGCCGTCATCGGTCGCATCCGCCGCGGCGGTCGCTTCGGCCTCGCCGGCCACTGCGGCCTCGTCGGCCGTCGCGAGTTCGGCGACGGGTTCGTCCTTGTCGGTGACGGGGGTGTCCGGCTGCGAGGAAGTCGGCTCGGTGGAGGTCTGCTCGTTCATATTGGAAGACTGCTTACGGACAAGGGTTGAGGGTTGACGTCATTCGTTCGACGCGCGACAAGCGCGGAAAGGTAGGAGAGCCGTCAACCCGCGTCAACCAGAGGCGGAACGGCGGGCTTCGTAGAGCCGGACGATCTCATCGACCACCTCGCCGCGGCCTCGTTCCGTGGAGTCGAGCTCGATCGCATCGTCGGCCCGGGCGAGGGGCGCGATCACACGCGATGCGTCGTAGCGATCGCGCTCCCGCAGGCGGGCGGCTTCGGCCGTCAGCGCGCCCTCGTCGTCGACATTCCGATCCGCCCGGCGCTCGGCGAGCCGGCGGCGGGCGCGCTCCTCGGCCGACGCGGTCAGGAAGATCTTGAGAAAGGCGTCGGGAAACACGGCGGTACCGATGTCGCGCCCGTCGATCACGAGCCCCGTCCCGGCGCTCGCGGCGCGCAACACCTCGTTCACCCGCCCGCGCACGGCTCGCCGGGCGGAGACCTCCGACACCCGGGCGGTCACCTCGGCCGACTGGAGCCACGGACCAGGGCGCTCGCCATCGACCCGCAGGCGGAACGACGGGGGGTCGGGTTCGAGGCCGAGCCGGAGTCCGGCGAGCCGTGATTCGAAATCGGGGGCGTCGATCCAGCCGTCGCGGAGCGCCGTCCAGGTGACGGCCCGGTACAGCAGGCCCGAGTTCAGGTGGGCCAGCCCGAGCCGCACCGCAACCTCGCGCGCCGTGGTCGTCTTCCCGGACGCCGACGGCCCGTCGATCGCGATTACCTGCCGCCCCTCCGTCACGAGGGCTTCTCGCGGCCGGCGCCCAGCCGGGCCAGTTCGCCCCAGAAGCCTGGGAACGACACGGCTACGCAGTCGGGATCGTCCACCCGCACGTCGGCCCCCGGCACGGCCCCCAGCACCCCGAACGCCATCGCGATCCGGTGGTCGCCGTGCGCGGCTACCCGGCCGACCGGCACGAGGTCGGGCCGGCCATGGATCGCGAGGCCGTCGGGCCGCTCGTCGACGGTGACACCGAGGGCGCGCAGGTTCGCGGCCAGCGCCACCAGGCGATCGGACTCCTTCACCCGGAGCTCCCCCGCGCCCCGGATCACCGTCACGCCCTCGGCTCGCGCCGCGAGCACCGCGAGCACCGGGATCTCGTCGATCAGGGCCGGCATCCCCGCCGGCCCGAGCTCGATCGCCCGCAGGCCCGAACCGGATCCGGATCCGACCGGCCCGGCCGTGACCCGCCCGACGGGCTCGCCGGCCACGTCCCCGGCGGGCTCGATCTCGACGTCGGCCCCGAACAGCTCGAGCGCCTCGAGGTAGGCGGTGCGGGTCTCGTTGAGCAGCAGCCCGTCGACGCTCACCGGCCGGCCGCCCAGCACGCCGGCCGCGAGCAGAAAGGCGGCGGAAGACGGATCGCTCGGCACCGACAGGTCGCGGGCCGCGAGCCCGTCGCGGGCGCCCGCCGGAAGCCGCAGGTGCGAGCCGTCGCCCTCGGGTCCGAACTCGATCGGCACCCCGAGGTGGCGCAGCAACCGCTCGGTATGATCGCGCGAACGGGCCGGCTCCCACATCTCGAACTCGACCCCGGCGGTCAGCGCCGCCAGGACGAGTGCGCTCTTCACCTGCGCGCTGGCGACTCGCGAGCGGTAGCGGAGGACGCGCAGATGCCCGGTGGCGCGCGCCGCGAGGCGCACCGGCAGGAGCTCCGGCTCGCCCGCATACTCGATCTTCGCGCCCATCGCCTGGAGCGGATAGACGATCCGGTCCATCGGCCGGCGCCGCAACGACGCGTCGCCGTCGAACACGGCCGCGAGCCCGAGCCCGGCGAACAGCCCGATCAGCAGGCGAGCCGACGTTCCGCTGTTACCGGCGTCGATCGTCGCGCCCTGCCGCCAGGCGACGGGCGGCGTGACGACGGCGCGGCTAGAGCCCGCGGCCCAGTCTATACCCGCTCCGGAGGCGGCCAGGGCGCCCGCCGTGCTGCGAACGTCCGCCGCGTCGGGCAGGCCCGAGATCGCGACCGGCGCCGGGGCGAGCGAGGCGACGATCAGCGCCCGGTGGCCGATCGACTTGTCGCCCGGCACACGCACCTCGGTCGGCGGGCGGCCCGTCACGCCCCGCCCGGTCGCACCGGCCTCCGTCACGATCCGTCCTCGACGGGTTCATCGAGCAGCGGCAGCTCGATCTCGAGCCCGTCCTCCGCGGCGATCACTTCGCCCCGGAACGCCTTGCGCGCCTCGCCGGCCAGCCGATTCGGAAGCTCGGAGTAGCGGGCGCTGAAGTGCGTGAGCGCCAGTCGCAGCGCCCCGGCCTGCGCCGCGACCTCGCCGGCCTCCCGCGCCGTTGAGTGCCGGGTCTCCCGCGCTCGCTCACCCTCCTCGTCGGTGAACGTCGCCTCGTGGACGAGCAGGTTGGCGCCGAGCGCCGCCGCGCGCACCGCCGCGCAGGGCCGCGTGTCGCCCGTGTAGACGAGCGTTCGGCCGGGCCGCGCCGGGCCCACGAGGTCGTGCGCGCGCACGGTGCGGCCGTCCGGCAGCTCGACGTCCTCGCCGCGGTGCAGGCGGCCGAACAGCGGCCCCTCGGGCACGCCGGCCGCCCGCGCCCGCTCGACGTCGAACCGTCCGAGACGGTCGGGTTCGATGAGCGCGTAGCCGAGCGAAGGCGCCGTGTGCTCGGTGCGCACGGCGCGCACCTCGTAGCCGTCGAACGACACCCCGGCGCCCGCCTCGAGCCCCTCGATCCGCAGCGGGAAGGTGAGCCGCTCACCACCGATCAGCACGATCGCCTGCACGTCGGCCTCGCGCCCCGCCGGACAGTAGACGACGAGCTCCTCTGTGCGGTCCTGGAGGCACAGCGTGCGCAGCAGCCCCGGCAGCCCGAGGTAGTGATCGGCATGCAGGTGGGTCAGGAAGATCCCGCGCACGCCCAACCCGACGCCAAACCGCATCATCTGCCGCTGCGTTCCTTCGCCGCAGTCGAACAGGTGCAGGTCGCCCTCCCGCTGGACGGCCAGCGACGAGACTCCGCGCCGCACCGTGGGCCGCGAAGAAGAGGTTCCGAGAAAAGTCAGTTTCAGCACGGGGGGCAACCTACCCGCCGGCGCGCGCCGAGGCACGGGCCGTGCACTCAGCGATCGGCGTCGGGGCGGCGTACCGCGGCGACGCGGGCGGCAACCGCGCTATCGACAACGCTTTCGGACGAATCACGTCCGCTCCGCATCGGGGCGAAAGGCTGATGACAGCGCAGAATGCAAGGCGATAATCAACCCCAGCACGGCTACGACCTGCTCACCCACCTGCGGCGACTGGAGACGCGCATCGCCCGGCTGCAGAAGCGGTGGCAGACGTTCCGCGCGGATCCCCGCCCCGAACGGCTCGACGAGTTCCGCCACGCGTTCTCGGTGACCGACCAGGCGCTCGAGGAGCTCGCCGGCCGGCTGGGCGCGGGCGCAGCGGGGGGCGCCGGCGCGGCGGGAAGCCTCGGCGCGGGCACTTACGTGTCGCCGGGGCACCGTGCGTCGGCCGGACACGAGCCCGATTCCCGGGGGGCGATGGACACCGCCGCCGGCGCGAGGCATCAGGCGGACGCGCGCTCTGTCGTCGAAGCGGGACGCACCCTCGATCACGTGCTGGCGGAGATCCAGCGCGCCTGGGGCTTCCTGCGCCTCGAGCCCGACCCCGCCGGACTCGGCGGCCTGGCCGATCGACTCGCCCGCGCCGAAGCAGCCGCCGCCGTGCTGAGCCGCGCCCTCGAACCCACCGAGTGGCCGACCGGCGCGGGCGCCGAGAAGGCGGCCGCGGTGCCCGAAGCCGGCAGCCTCGATGCCGTGCTCACGCGGATCCGCGACGACTGGCAGAGTTTGCGGCGCGATCCGGCTCCCGACCGCGCCGGCATCCTGCGCGGCGAACTGGCCGAGGCGCGCCGCCTGGCCGAGGCGCTCGGAGGCCGGATGATGTCGCCCGAGCCGCCCGACCCGCAGACCGCGCGCTACCTGACCGGAATCGACGACGCGGTGCGCTTCGCCCCCTACCGCGACGCGTTCACCGGCCTGTACAACCGCCAGGGGTTCGACACCCTGGCCGGCGGCGAGCTCAAGCGCTGCCGTCGCTATTCGCGCTCGTTCGGCCTGCTGCTGATCGAAACGCGCGCCACCGAGCTCGGCGCGCTGCGCGACACGATCGGCACCCTTCAGTCCCTGCTCCGGGGCTACGACCTGATCAGCCGCTACTCCGACCGGCGCCTGGTCGTCGGACTCCCCGAGGCCGACGGACCCGAGTCGCGCCGCATCGCCGCCCGCCTGCTGCGCGCGCTCAAGGACGAGGGCCGCGAAGGCGGTTCGGCCGTGACCCGGCTCTCGTATGCCCTCCTGCCCGAGGACGGCGCCACCCTCGCCTCGCTGTTCGAAGTAGCCGAACAGCGCCTGGACGGGACGACCGTCGAACCCGAAGCTTGATGGCGCGTTGACGGTTTCGGGTCGCCTGCGGTCCGCCGCATGGAATCGGGATCGTAAGCTTACGAAAGGAGATTAGACCGACGAACGTAAAACCTGTGGCGACCTTGTGCCGTTTGGGCTCTCCGCGCTTCCATACCCCTGCCGCGCGCCTTCTAACTGTACACATGTGCACATAGAGGGGCCCGTACCACGGCGTTCGCCGCGCGGGCCGGCGTTCGCTCAGCCGCTCGCTTCAAGAGCGCGCTGAAGAGTCGAGCCGAGGACGTCGAGGGTAGCGGCCCCGACGAGCTTGTAGCGTCCGAGGAGAATCGTCGGCGTCGCGTCGATCGAGTAGCGAACCGCCTCCTCCTCGACTTCGCGCAGGGCGGGCTCATAGCGCCCGTCATCGAGGGCGGCGGCCAGGCCCTCGGCGTCGACGCCTGACGCTTCCGCGATCTCGAAGAGCGTCTCGCGCCGTTCGATGTCGCGCTCGTCCACGAACACCGCCCGAAACAGGGCGCGGTGCAGTGCCGTGAACTCGCGGGGTCCGCAATCGCGCGCGAACTCGGCCGCCTGAAGCGCCAGCCGCGGGTCGGGCGGCGCGGGTGGTAGGGACAGGGTGAACCCGAGCGCGGCGGCGTCGCGCCGCAGCTCGTGGATTGTATCCGCCAGGTCGGCACCCGGCCCGGTCACCGCGCTCCAGTCCGTATCCCCCGCGTCGCCCACAAGAGCCGGCGGCAGCGGGCGCCACACCACGCTGACCGGGGCCTCCGCGGCGAGGAGGTCGAGGCGGCCCTGGGCGATACACGTATGCGGGCACGCGTAGTGCCCGTACAGGAAGGCGGAGACCGGCACGGGGGTCAGTCCTCCCCGCCGGCGTCTCCGCTGAGCGCCGCCGCGAGGATCCGGCGCAGCTGGCCGGCGGCCGGGAGCGGGCCGGGCGGCCGTCCCTCGACGGCGTGGCGCCGGCCGGAGCCGTCGAGGCGGGTGAACAACAGCCCGCACAGATCGGTGGAAGCTTCGGCGGGCTCCGCCCACGCGGGTCCAGTCTGCTGCACGAGCCACGGCACGCCGTCGTGCTCGATCAACCTCTCGGTAATGGTCAGCGGCGAGGCGCCCGCGCGCAGCTCGGACAGTTCGTCGTCGGTGAGATCGGCCAGGCGCCGGCCGGCGGGCAGCGCCGCGCGCGCCGGGGCTGCCGCGCCCTCAGCGGCCGGCGCGCCGTCTGCGGCGCCCGCCCCCGGAAACACGATCAGCGCCATGCCCGACACGGCATGCAGCGCCTCGACGGCGCCGCGCGTGGGGCCCGCGCCGCCTGCGCCCGTTCCTCGCATTCCATCAGCCATAGCAGGCCGCCTCCTCGTCACCGGGCGCGGCGACGGCCGACTCCCGGCTCGCGAGCGCCGCGTCGGCCGCCTCCTCCACTTCGGCCTCCACCTCGGCCTCGATCTCCTCCAGGCGCGCGCGGGTCACGCCGTCCGTGCGCTCGGCGGGCATCGCGAGCAGGGCCTCCTCGTACAGGCCGATCGGGTCGCGGCGGCCCCACGAGGCGAACAATTCGGCGGGGAACGTACGGCGCGCCTCGGCCACGTCGTGGGTCGCGTGCCCGCCGATCCGGAACGTCTCGGCGGCGATCGCCACGGGGCCCCTGCCCTCGCGGCAGGCGCGCACCGCCAGCACGGCAGCGGCGTGCACGTCGAGCACGTTGTTGCCATCGACGGCCAGGCAGTCGATCCCGTAGCCGCGCGCCCAGCCGACGAAGCCGTCGGGCCTGTGATGCTGGTCGAGCCGCGTCCCGAGGGCGACCTGGTTGTTCTGGAGGACGAACACGACGGGCAGCTTCAGCACGGCGGCGAAGTTCAGCGCCTCGTGCACCTCGCCGTGCTTGGTCGCGCCGTCGCCGACCCAGGTCAGGCCGACCCGATCCTCGCCGCGGCGCCTGAACGCCAGCGCGTAGCCGTTGATCACACCGCACAGCGCGCCGACCGGACTGATCGGGGCAACGATGCCGCGCGACGGATCGCCGATATGCAGATCCCGCCCGCGCGTGGGCGCGTCCTCCGTTCCCAGGTAGCCGCGCAGCATGTCGGCTACCGGCATGCCCATCTCGTGCAGGGCGCCGGCGTTGCGGATCATCGGCCCGATCACGTCGCCCGACCGGCGCCCGCCTCGCCCTCGTGCTCCTTCCCGCGGCGCAGGGCGTGCACGGCGCCGACGGTAACCGCCTCCTCGCCCGTCCCGAGCCACGCCTTCGAGATCACGCCGCGGCGCACCCAGCGCTGGAGCGCGATGTCGTGCAGGCGGAACCGCAGAAGCCCGTGGTACAGGTCGAGCAGCGCCCCGGCGGGCAGGCCCTCGATCACGGCGGCCCGCGCCGGGTCGGCCGCTGGCGTCCGCGCGAATCCCGCGACCAGCTCGGGGTCGGGCGTCCAATCGACGTATTCGGGGGGATCGTAGGCCGCGTAGCGCCGCACGCTGAAACTCCTCGGAACTCGGTGAACGTATGCCGCATCGGGCGTCGCTGTGGCGGACGCGCCGTGACGACGGGTATCGTAAGCGCGTATCGTAACGAACCGATCCACTCTTTCGCGAGGCGGCCGGGCTTGACGACAGCCGATCAGCAAACCGGGCTGCGGGTGCCGCCCGGTGCGATCCGGGCCGGAGTGTTCGTGTTCGTGGCGGCGAGCCTGGCGGGATTCGCCGCGCTGTTCTTCATCACGCAGGACCTGCGGGGCAGCCTCGAGGGGTTCCGCCGGTTC
>Ga0268386_10000789_pt1 | contig 20832 bp, 19 predicted proteins | sample RVTome_15_FD_200260 | JGI IMG/M metagenome (GOLD analysis project Ga0268386, IMG submission 200260) | Soil microbial communities from uranium-contaminated site in the Upper Colorado River Basin, Wyoming, United States - RVT150D86... ...
GGCGCCGTTCTGGAGCCGGTCGGTACAGGCCGAGGAGCGCCGCGCCTCGTTCGAGAAGGCCTTGCAGGTGGCGGCAGGTCTCGACGACCCCGTGCTCGCGGCCTCGCTGCTCCAGCCCTTCCGGCTGGAGGCGCTGACGCCGGCAAGTGCGCGGTCGTTCGCCGGGCTCGTCGAGCGGTACGGCGAGGGGTGGACCGTGTCCCTGCTGGGCGCGTCATCCTGCTGGCGGGCGCTACCTGGGCGGACTACCAGCGGCTGCTCGAGCTGAGGGGGGACCGGTCGGCACCCCGGATCTCCTACCTGGAGGGAACGCTCGAAATCACGAGCCCGTCTCGTTCTCACGAAGCCCTGAAGTCCTTGATCGGCCAGTTGGTCGAGGCGTGGTGCCTCGAGAGCGGCGTCGAGTTCAACGCGTACGGTTCCTGGACGCTCGAGAAGAAGGAAGCCGAAGGCGGGGTCGAGCCCGATGAGTGCTACGTGTTCGGCGAGGTGAGGGATCCCGAGCGCCCGGACCTCGCCGTCGAGGTCGTCTGGCGCGGCCGTGTCCTCGACAAGCTCGAGATCTACCGCCGGCTCGGCGCCCGCGAAGTCTGGTACTGGCGCCGGGGTCGCCTGGCCGTCCACGTCCTGCGTGGCGACACCTACGAAGAGGTTGCCCGCAGCGAAGTGCCCCCGGAGATCGACCTCGCCGAGCTGGTGAGCTTCCTCGACCGCCCGACGGCCAGCCGGGCCATCCGCGAGTACCGCGCCCGGCTCCAGGCGCGGCGCTAACGGTCCGTCCCCCCCTCGGATTCACAGGACCCGGGGGCCCGCAGCCAGTCTGTCGCCGCGGAGCGGGTCTACCTTCGGTCCGGAACTGGAACGGCCACGACCTCCAGCCCGTCGATGCCGTCGAAGTCTCGTGGGTTGCACGTGTAGACCGGCAAGTCGTTGGCCTTGCCGGCAGCGGTCGCAACTCCGCGACCGGGCGCCCGTCTCGCGTGATCGTCAGGACCTCACCCCGGGTGACGCGATCCAGGATTCGCCCCCGCTGTTCCGCAGGTCCCGGACGGTCACCTCAGCCATGGACACAGCGATCACCGGTTAGACGACACTCAAACGGCACAGGGCGAGCCCAACGAGCCCCGCCACCTGTCCCGAACGCCGAGCCCCTTCCTCGCTTGGCCCCGCGGCTCAGCCCGAGATCCTCTGATCCGGACGCCAGCCGATCAGCGGGTAGGGACGCGTCATCCGTGACGGAACCACGGCTGAGCCGGCCTCGGCGGCACCGAGGGCGGTGAGCAACCGGCTCAACGACCGCCGCCGACCCCAGGACAGCGCCCGCGCCTGACGCCGAGCCAGGACGTGAAGCCGAGCAGGAGCGATGCCCGGTTGGTCGGGCAGGGCGGCGAGGCCGGAATGGGCGAGCGCGGCGGCCTCGCCCAGCGCCGTCCTCACCTCCGCGCTCAAGGGTGTCGAGCGCAGGTGAAGCCTGACGGCGTGGACGAGGACCGGTCCGAACGCCAGTTGCTGTGCCCAGTAGGCGGCGCTGCGCGGATCCCCCGTCCGAAGCTCCGCCAGCATCGTCTCGACGACGTCCTTCCAGCTCACAGGTCCTCGATCACCCAGCGCAGGTTGTCCACGAGCACCGGATCCCGCCGGAGGCGCTCGGGCAACCGGTCCCAGGCTTCGCGCAGGTCGGCTTCCGCCAACCCGAAGCGCGTGACGAGGAACCCGATGTCGGCGCTGTCTTCCGGATCGAGTCGCTTCAGCTTGCCGATCACCAGGTCGGCGGCCGGAGGTGTCAGTACGGTCAGGCGCCTGCCGCGGAAGACCGTGTTGTACGGACGCGAAGGCGACGGAACCGGAAGCACCAGCGTCTCCTCCGGTACCACCTCGATGTAGTCCGTGTCCACGAAGTCCTTGTCCGGGGGGTTGTAGAGGAGGCCCGCGCCCGCGCACGCCCGGCGGAGATCGCTGTCGACGAATCGTGACGATGGAAGGACGTCCACGTCGATTGTCGCCCTGCCCTCGAGGCCGAGCGCCAAGACCGCGGCGCCTCCCCGGATGTGGAGTGTCGTGTCTTCCACGAGCAGGGAATCGAGACGCTCGAAGACCGCGATCAGGCGGGCTCGGTCCACCGATCCGATTCTAGGGCGCCCGAGCGACGTGTCAACCGAGAAGCGACGCGGACGGGCGAGGGCGGGTGCGCGGCGCTCCGCGACCGCATTGACGCACGCCAGTTCGCCCCGAGGAGCACCTCCAGCTTCGTCCCGGCCTCGTGCAGAGACCGCTCGTCCGCGATCGCGTACCGCCGGTAGATGGACTCGGTCCGGTGGCCGACCAGCGCCATCGCCGTCGACCGGGCGACCCCCGCACGCTCGAGGTTGCGCACCGCCGTGCGGCGGAAGTCATGGGGGATGCGTCCCGCCACTCCCGCACGCCGGCAAGCGGAGACCCAGGCGCGGTGGAAAGAACGAATCGGCCGCCCATCGTCACGCGGAAGGAGCCACTCCACGGTGTGCCGCAGACCGTGCGCGAGAGCATCGACGCGCCGCCGCTGAGTCTCGACCACTCTCCGCAGGACTGGGATCAGCGGAAACGTTCGACCGCCCCGATCTTTCCCCTCGCTCGGGTCGATGCGGAGCCAGCCCGCCTCGAGGTCGACGTGCCGCCATCGCCGGGTCAGGATCTCCGACTGCGTGCGCCATCCCGTGACGTACGCCACGGCGACGACCGGCTGCAGTCGTGCGGGCAGCTCCCGGAGCACCGCGAGGTACTCCTCCCGCTCGAAGAAGCCGGTACGGACGTTGTCCTCGCTGAGCAGAGGGACGTACGGGCATCGGACCACGCGCTGGAAACGGAGGGCAAGGCGGAAAGCACGCTTCAGGATCGACAGCTCCCGGTTGATCGTCGCATTCGCGGCCCCGGCAGCCTGCCGATCGTGGACGTAGCGTGCCAGGCGAACCTCGGTGATCTCGACAGCAGGCATCCCCTGGAACACCTCCCGAAGATGCGCCAGCGCTCCCTGGGCGCGCCGGATCGAGCGTCGACGATTTGCGACGTAGTCCGCGACGAGGAGGTCGGCCAAACCCTCATAGGTCACGACCTCAGCGTCCGGCTGCAGCCCCTCGCCACCCTTCACGAGTCCCCTCCGGCCTCTCCTCGATACGGGTACAAGGTAGGAGGCCGTTCGCTTCCGGACCGGCATCGCTCGCCTCGCTGCACGAACTGGCTTCCCAGCCAGCATTCCACGGCTCGCACTGGGGTGTTTCAATCCCCTCTTCATCGGGGAAGCCTCTGCAACATCGTGGGCGCGGTCGGGGGCGGTGCCGGTTAGCGGCGGCACGCTCCCGACCCGCCGCCGTGACCGGGTTTCGCGTCAGGGCGAGGTCATCGTCTTCCGGAAGCGGGGTCGGGCCGTGGCCGCCCTCATCCCCATGCGCCACTTGAAGCTCTTGGAGCGCCTGGAGGACGAGATCGACGTCCGGCAGGCACGCAAGGCGCTCAAGGAGCGTGGGCGCATCCCCTGGGAGAAGGTCAAGAAGGACCTCGGTCTGTAGCTGCGGGCGCGTCATCCCGACCGCATGTTCCTGGTTTCAATCCCCTCTTCAACGGGGCACAGATGGTGGCGAGTGCTCTCGCGATGAGCGGGAGGAGTCCGATGGCGAGGAAGCGCTACCGGATCGATTTCAGGCCCAGTGTCCGCAAAGCACTCGGCGCCCTGCGCAGCAAGGACCGCGAGCGCGTAGGCGCGGCTATCACCGCCCTGGCCGACAATCTCCGCCCCGCGGGGTGCAAGAAGCTCACGGCCAGCGAAGGCTTCATGCGCATCCGGGTCGGGGACCACCGCGTCGTCCACGTCATCGAAGATGACGCCCTCCTCGTGCTGTGATCCGAATCGGCAACCGACGCGAGGTGTACCGGCTCGCATGCCGTTGCTCCCACCGTGGCTCCCGGCCTGGCAGTGGCCAGGGCTACGACTGTAGAGGGAGCACGACTATGCTGGAGGCGCTCCAGCCTGAGGCTCATTGGCCGCTCAGGTGGCTCAGTTGGCGGCGGGAGGGACGACCTCGAGGCTGAACCGGAGGTGTCTGCGTAGCAGCGTGTAGTCTTCGGCGTCGGCCGTGACGAGCGTTGCGCCGATTTGGCGCGCCGAGAGGGCGATGAGGACGTCGTTCCAGAGGCCGCGGACCTTGGCTCGGAGGCCGGGGTCGCGGCGAAGGATCAGGGCCATCACGTCGCCGGCAGCATCCCACGACGCGGCCGTGGGGACCACGATCCTACCTAGCCGAGCGAAACGCCTGGTGAGCTGGAGGACGGCTCGGCGTCCAACCGCATCGCGCGCTCCGGCTTGAAGCTCGGCGGACACGACAGAGGACAGGAAGGTCCGCGGCGCACTCGCGGTGAGGCGGGCGAACGTGCGGCCACCCAGCCCCTCGCGCATGGTGGCGACATAGACGTTCGTGTCGAACAGCCACGGCCTACCCGCCGTGGACATCCAGGATGTGTCCCCGTCCTTCGTGCACGAACTGCCTGAGCGCTCGGACGAGCGCGGCTTCCTCTGCCACGATGTCCAGCGCTCGGTGGATCGTCTCGGTCTCGGTCCGGGTTCCCAGGATGCGCCGGGTTCGCTCCAGCTTCGTCATGTCGATCCGGTAGTTCTTGCGCAGGATCCGCGCCCCACGGCGCGACCTCGCCGTGACCGGCCTCCTCACCGCCATCAGGACCCACCTCCGAGGATGTACAGATGGATCTTACCACGACCTGTACGCCGGCCCCTCTGTGGGCGCCTGCGGACGTCAGAACCCGGTCCCCACCAGTGTCACCAGTTACAGGGCCTTGATGCGGAACTGGAGCGCGGATACAGTGCCGCCGAGCGCGGCCAGGCCGACCAGCGGAGACGCCGCAGGGCTGGCGCGGCGACTGTGGCTCTGCCTGTGCATCGCCGAACCGCCGCATGAAGAAGAAGGCTGCACCACCGAAGCGCGCCCGGAGCGCCCACGAGCGACCGAAGCGCAGCCCCGAGGAGAAGGCCTGGAACGCAGCGGAGTGGCAGTACGCGCAGATCGCGGGCGCCGCGACGATGCCGCTGTTGGGCCGCAGCTTCTCCCGAGAGGAACAAGTCGGCGAGCTCGAGGCGCTCATCCGCGGCTGCCCGGCCTACTACCCCGCCATCCTTCATCTCGGACTGCTGCAGGGGGTCGCCGGCCTGACCGAGACGGCAGGGCGCCTGCTCCGGCAAGGGGTGGACCGGATGGCCGCGCGGGGGCCTCTTAGGGAGGAGGACCGCGACGCCATCGGCCGGCTGATCGATCATCTCGAAGGCAGCCTGTGCCACGACCTCGCTAGCGACCTGCTCCAGCGGCTCACCGCGCACTACCCTTCTGAACCCTACCTCCACGACCTCCTCGGCGGCGTGCGCGTCGTCCTGGGGCAGTGCGACGAGGCCATCCGGAGCTTCGAGAAGGCCGTCGAGCTCGATCCGCAGGGCTCCCGCTACCACTGCAACCTGGCCTGGGGCTGCCTGGAGGGGGGGCGGCTCGACCGCGCGAGAGCACACCTGGAGCGGTCCCTGGAGATCGACTCCGGAGACGATGTCGCGCACGGAAACCACCAGGTCCTGCGCTTCCTCGAGCGCCACGGCGGCAGGTTCGCGGACTACCTGGTGCGGCCGCTCGATCACAAGAAGCTCGCCCGCCTGGAGAAGAGAGCCGAAGGCGACGGGGACTACGAGGAGCTGGACCAGGCCGCGGGCGAGTGGAACCACGCCCGCCTGGAAGCGTGGAAGTGGGAGCTCTGCCGCAGGCGAGAGCCGGACTGCTACGCGGAGCTCTACAAATCGGTTCGAGCGTTCCTGCGCTTCGTCGAGGAGCTCTCCCAGGAGAGCTACATCCTCTACGAGGACCTCGGATCGCTGAGCCGAAGGTTCGTACCGGTGATGCACAAGTTCATCTTCAAGATGTCCGACGCCGATGCGGCGATCGTCGAAGAGATCTGCGCTGGGCTGCTGTCGTTCTACGGCTTCCTGGCGGCGCGGGGCGTGCTCGACGAGAGCGCCTTCGCGGCGTTCCGCTCCGAGGTCCTGGGCCTGAAACAGGGCCTCATCGAGAAGGCCGAGCGTTACGCCGAGATCCGACACGACCACTCGATTCCAGAGCGGGAGAAGGAGCGGATCCGCGAGGCGCTCTTCGATGGCGATCACCGCTGGCCATGGACATGAGGCCTCCCGTGACGGAGGGCCGAGCTTGAGCCGGCAGCGCCGCGTCGTCCTGTACGACGTCGACAGCAAGATCCCCAATCTCGCACTGATGAAGCTCGCCACCAGGTACCGGGCCCAGGGATGGGAGGTGGTCCTTTCGCGCCAGATCCGCGCCGTGCCGGGGGACCACCACCTCGCCAGCGCCGTCTTCCACTGCGAGACGACCCGCCGCAAGGTCGAGACCCTCCGCCGCCTCTACGGCGCCGGCATCGACATCGGCGGGTCCGGGGTGTCGCTCCACCGGCGCCTGCCGCCTGAGGTCGAGGCCTGTTTCCCCGATTACAGCCTCTACGGCCACGACCTTTACGCCCTCGGCTTCCTCACCCGGGGGTGCAGCAAGCGCTGCCCTTTCTGCATCGTGCCGGCCAAGGAGGGACGGCTCAAGCGCCAGGGGGCGAGCCTCGACGACTTCGTGCCTCCGGGACAGAAGAACGTGATGCTCCTCGACGACAACCTCCTCAGCTACGAGGGTGTCGACGGCCTCCTGGCGGAGATGCTCGCCCGGGGACTCGCCGTCAACTTCAGCCAGACCCTCGACATCGCCCATCTCACGGAAGACGCGCATCGCCTGCTCGTCCGCATCGACTCCCGCAACGCCCGCTTCAGCCGGCGGCGGATCTACTTCAGCCTCAACTATCCGGGACAGATCCGGCACTTCGAGGCACGGCGCCACCTGCTCGACGGCTACGGCGAGGACTGCGTGAGCGTGGTGGCGATCTACGGCTTCGACACCAGCCTCCGCCAGGACTACCAGCGGTGGCGGATGCTCCGGCGCATGCGCCTCGTCCCCTTCTTCCAGGAGTACTGGCCCATCCCTGGCGTGCTCGCCCGCCTCCCCGACCCCTACTTCGACATGGACCTCGACGAGGTGATCCGCCTCACCTTCCGCTCCAACGGACAGAACTGGGAGAAGTACTTGCGCTGGCTCTCCCGCCTCTACTTCCAGACCTTCGGCCGCTACTACCTCCCGCTGCTGGAGACCATCTACCGCTACAACCACAAGGACGGGATCCAGCGCTACCTCGACCGGCCCGTCCTCCTGACTCGGGAGCTGTACCGCTCGTACCGGTGAACGGCAGGCATGCCGCCTGGCGAAGCGCTGGTCATAGCCCGGAGATCGCGAGGTGGTGCTCGAACAGGCTGCATGGACAGGGCGACTGTCGCGGTCGCCGCCGGCGATGCCACCTCGCGTCCGGGGCTCATCGAGTGCGTCTTCCCGGGAGCTGTTCGAGGTGCGGGGATCGCCCGATCAGAACTCCCGAGGGCGGAAGCCGGGGGAGTTGAGGATCTCCATCAGGCCGGTGGACAGGCCGAGTACCAGCAGACCGTGGCGCTCGCCGGCGGCCACCAGCGAGGGGTCGACGTAGAAGGAGGCGACCGCTCCGACCAGGCGCTTGCCGACCGCTTCGGGGAGGAACGCGCGAGCTTCGGGGAGGAAAGCGACGAGCTCCCGGACGTCTTCGGGAGTGAGTCGGCTGCGCGTTTCGCTGAGCAGGAAGAGATCGCCGGAGTTGGCCGTGACGTCGAACTCGCGCATCCGGCCGGGATCGTTCTGGTGGCGGCGTTTCGCGCGGACGGTCAGCTCGGGCTGCACCTCCGAGCCGAAGACGGTTCGGAGGATCGCGGGGATCCCGGGCGCGACGATGTCCTCGGCCAGTGTGCCCATCTTGTTCGCCAGCTTACCCCAGCGGCGGTCGCTCGCCTTGCTGGACTCCCGCATCTCGCGGCGGGTCTCCTCCAGCCGGCGGTCGGCTTCCCGCGAACGCTCTTCGGCGCGATCCCCGGCCGCGCGCACGTCCTCCCTGAACTGGCGCATCTCGTCCTTGAACGTGCGCATCTCGTCGGAGAGGCGCACCAGGCTGTCCTGGGTGCGCAGCATCGCCTGCTCGAGAGTGGTGACCCGCGCCTCCGTGCTCACAGCTCGATCCTCACCGGTGACAGTCTACCCCGTCCACGGGATCGGTGAGGTCCGGCCGAATGCTGCGCAGTCGGTCTAGCGGCTCGCCGTGCTCGCGGCGCGGGAGAGTGGGAGGTGCGTCTGCACGACCTCCTGGAGGCGCTCGGCCGCGATGGGCTGGTCAGGCCCGGGCGGCGGGGCACGAGCTTGACCCGTCGAGGACAGTTGCGGGCCTGCGAGTTCATGGGCATCGACGACGTGCCCCCGGCGGCACGCTGGGACGCCCTGTTCGATACATGGATCGTTCCGCGCGCCATCGGGCGGCCCGGCGAAGGTGATCTCAGGTCGGCCGATGCGCTCCGCGTCGCCATGCGTTGTCGCTCCCGAAGCGGGCGTCCTTGTGGGAGGCCCGCGATGCGCTGGCCTGGCGCGAGATCGGGTTCGACCGCCATGACGCGTTCACCGCGGGCGCAGTGTTGACCGCCCTGCTCACGCGAGTGCTCGGCCTTCCCTGCTCGGCGGACCCTGAGGAAGCGCTGCGGATGCTTGCGGTGCATGCTGTCAGTGCCGGCGGGACCGACGTCGGCGACCTGCGGATTGCCGCGGTCCGCCGCGCCATCGTCCTAGACCCGCCCGCGAGGTCATGACTGGGCCACCCGAGAGCGGGAGGCACCTGTACGCCCAGCGCGGCCTCGGGTGGCAGCGGCTGAAGGGGCACGACGTCGCCCGCCCGGCTGCCAGAACGGCTCGCACGATGACCGTGTCCGGGGGCCAAGTCGTCGGATCGTTGGGATCAACAGCCATCATGCCCGGTTGGGTAGTCCGCTGGACCAACGATGCCATCGTCGCGGCATGCCGGTCAATGGCGATGGGCCTCGATGGCCTCGATGTTCCTCCGGTTGCCAGTGTGTGCGCCCACGCGGCGGACGCCGGTGCGAGAACGGCCACCGAGTCACCGCATTGAACGCCGGAGCAACCAGGAAGTGCTGCTCTCGCACGGCCGCCGGTTCCCCGTCGCGCACCGCTTCCGGGACGTGTTATCATCCGCGCTCGCCGCGCCGTCCCGCGGCATCCACCTGAGGTCACGGTTGCCGGAACCCACAGCCACAGGCGCTCCGCCCGCGAACCCGGAGGGCGAGGCGGCCGCGATCCGGCAGCTCATCGCCGGCGGCGCCCACAAGCGGGCGGTCGAGCGCGCCAAGGCCCATCTGGCGTCGTGCCCCGGGGAGCAGGCGGAGGGCCTGCTGGCGGATGCCTACATCGCCCGCGCCCTGGCCTTCGAGCCGTCGATGTTCGTCGAGGCGAGCGCCGTGCTCGAGCTCGTGGGCACGCGCTGCCCGTCCGCGCGCGGCCGGCTCGAAGGCGTCCGCCGCCTGCTCGCCGTCCGCTGCGGCCGGCTCGACGACGTGCTGCGGCCGCTCGCCGGCGCGACGGCGCCGGAGGAGACGGCCGCGGCCTCGAGTGACCTGCTGCGGCGCGAGCTGACGCACCTGGGGGGGCTCGCGCGCTCGCAGGCGCTGCCCGCCGGCCACCCGTTGCGCCTCGCGGCTGCCGCCCTGGAGCGGGCGTTCGAGGCGGCGACGTCGCGACCGCTGCGCGAGGAGGAGCTGGGGCTCGAGGCGGTGCCGCGCCGCAGCCCGCTGGCGCCGTGGAAGCCGCTGGTGCGGGCCCTCGCCTGCTTCCACGCGCGCGACGACGAAGCGTGTGAGCGGCAGCTCGCCGCGATCGACCCGGACTCGGCCCCCGCGCGGCTGATCCCCGTCCTGCGCGGGCTGATGCGCGGCAGCGGGCTGAGCGGCGCCGCGGAGAAGCTCGGGCCGCTCCTCTCCGGCCGCCCGCCGGAGCTGCACGAGGCGCTCCGGCGGCTCGACCAGGCCCTCGGCAGCGGGCGCCCCCGCGACGTGCTGCACGCGGTCCGTGACGCCGTCGTCCAGTGCCGCTCGGCCCGGCCCGACCTGCTCGAGCCGCTGCGCCAGCGCATCGCGGCGCGCGCGACGCGCCGCGGCGACCTGGAGCGCGAGCGCCTGCGCGCGGCGCTGGGCGGCGAGCTGCCGCGGGACGCCGGCTACTGGCGGCTGCACGCGCTCGGCGCAGAGCAGCGGAACGAGCGCGTGTCGGCCCTGGTGGGGTGGGAGCTGTTCCGCCTCCACGCCATCCAGGAGGGGTGGCTGCGCGAGCGCGGGCCGGAGGAGGCGGCGCTGCTGCTGCGGATGGCCGAGCTGGCCGCGACGCTGGGGAGCGAGCATGCCAAGGCCATGCGGGACCGGATCGGCCGGTTTCTGGAGCTGCTCGAGATCGAGTACCAGGACCAGCCGCCGGGCGCGCAGCAGGTCGCCCGCGCCGCGGCGGACACGCTGGAGGGCGCCTTCGACCCGGCGCATCTCTATCGCGAGGCCGCCGCGCGCGATCCGCGCCGGGAGGCCTTCGAGCGCTGGCTGGCCTGGGCGCGCCGGCGCAGCGAGTGGCAGCCCGCCGACGAGGCGGCGCTGGCCTGGCATGCGGCGTGGGGCGAGGACACGGCTCCGCTGCTCTTCCTGATGGAGTCGGCCGAACGGCGCGGCTCCTTCAAGAAGGCGCTCGGCTTCCTGCGCATGGCCGAGGGGCTCGACCGCCTCAATCCGCAGGTGGCGCTGGCGCGTCTCCGGCTCCAGGTCGCGATCGCGCGCCGCCAGCTCGCGCGCCTGAGGAGCGACCTCGCCCGGCGCGCCGTGGACGAGCTGGCCGCGACGGCGGGATCGGAGCGCGGCCAGGCGCTCGTCCTGGCCCTGCGCTGGGTGTGCAGCGTCCTGGACCGGGATGGAGGCGCCGAGTCGCTGCGCGAGGCGCTGGCCGCAGCCTGGGGCGGAGAGGCGAGCGCCGCGGTCCTGCTCGACGGCGTGGCCGCGGCCTGCGGCCTGAGCCCGGAGCCCGCGCCGTCGAAGGAAGTGCTGGCTCCGGTGGCCGCGGCCTGCGGCCTGGGAGACGCGTTCGGTCTGCCGATCCCGATCCTCGCGGGCTGGGAGCCGGCGCTGCTCGAGGAGCTGGGAGGCCGCGCCCCGAGGGCGTCCGCCTCCGACCTGCGTGCCCTCGCCGGCGCCGCCCTGCGCGGCGGCCGGAAGGAGCTGGCGTACGCGGCCGCCGGGAGCGGCCTCGGCCTGCCGGAGCGGCCCTGCGACGCGGTGTTCCTGATGCTGCGGGCCCGCAGCCTGCCGCAGTGGACGCCGCGCCGGGCGCGCGAGTGCCTGGCCGGGGCGGCCGAGCTGGCGCGGCGCCAGCGCGACACCGAGCTGCTCGCCGAGATCGTGGCCGCCGACCCCTTCGCGCATCAGGCGGCGCCCGGCCTTCCTTCGCTCGACGCGCTGCCGGCCGCCCGGCTCCAGGAGGTCCTGGACCGCGAGCGCACCGCCCGCGGCTATCCGGCCTGGGAACGGGATCGCGAGGCGCCGCTCCCTTGCGGCTGCCCCATCTGCGGGGCGGGGGAGCGCTCAGACGCCCTCGACGGGCGGATCGAGGACTCCGAGGATTCCGAGGACGACGACCTCGACGACGACAGGGTCGTGGACGGCGACGACGCGGACCGGGACGACGAGCCGCAGCCGCTGGACTGGCGCGACCTGAAGGAGCTGCGGAGTTATCCGCCCAAGCTGGCGGCGTTGCTGCTGGAGCTGGCGGCGGAGCACGCCGACCCCGAAGACCTGGAGCGCAAGGACCCGGTGCTGGCGGCGCGGCTCGACCGCGTCCTTCTCGAACTGGCGGCGAGCGGCTGGACGCCTCCCGGGATCGGGCGGCGGCGTGGCCGGAACCGGAGGCGGCGGTGATCGACGATCCCTGGGCCGTGCTCGGCCTCGCGCCCGGCGCCGGCGACGACGGGTTGCGCGCCGCCTACCTGAAGAAGGTCCGCGAGCATCCCCCCGATCGCGCCCCGCGCGAGTTCGAGCGGGTCCGCGACGCGTACCAGGCGCTCGAAGATCCCGCCCGCCGCGCCACGCTCGAGCTGTTCTCCGGCCGTCCCGATGCGCCGCTCGAGTCGTTGCTCGACGAGGGCCAGGAGCCACGGCGGTTCCTCGGGCCCGAGCGCTGGCTCGAGCTGATGAGGAAGAAGGGCTAGCGCGCGTGCCGTTCGCCGGTGGGGCGCTCGAAGCGCGCAAGGCACGGCTGCGGGAGCGCTTCGCGGCCTGGCTCGACGAGACGCTCGCCGCGGAGGAGCCGCCCGCAGGGCTGGCCCCGGAGCTGCTCGCCCGGATCGAGGGCGGGGACGATCCCGAGGACGAAGCGCCCGGTCTCTACGGCCTGTTCGCGGCCATGACGGGCCTCACCCAGGAGGTGCGGCTCCAGGGACGGGCCTTCAAGCGGCTCGAGGAGGCGGTCGGCCCGCTCGTCGAGCGGCAGGCTCAGGTCCTCGAGGCGCACGGCGACGCCATCGCCGAGGCGTCTCGCCTGGCGGAGCAGGCGATGGCCGCGCGCACGGAGCGGGAGCGGGAGGCGGTCCGCCAGGCGGTGGCGGCCGCCGGCCGCGACGCGCTGCTGGCGCTCATCGACACGCGGGAGCGCCTCACCCGCGCCGGCTCCCAGGCGAGGCCGCTCATCGAGCAGGCGCGCTCGGCGCTCGCCCGGCCGCGGCTGCTGGGGGTGAGGGAGGAGGCGGCGCTGCGATTCGTCCCGCTGCCCCCGCACCCGGCGACCGGGCGGACGCTGGATGCGGTGGCGGCGCTCGAGGTGGGGTGCCGCCTGGCTCTCGACCGGCTCGCCGAGGTCCTGGACCGGACCGGCGTCCGCGAGCTGGACTGTCTCGGCCGGCCCTTCGACCCGCGGCGCATGGCGGCGGTCGAGGTCAAGGAGGCCGACGCCGCCGAGGACGGCACGGTGCTCGAGGTGTTCCGGCCCGGCTACGAATGCGGGGGCGTGCTGGTGCGGCCCGCGCAGGTGTCGGTGGCGCGTCGAGGCGCGGGGAGGTAGTGCGTGAGCGAAGTCGTGGTCGGGATCGACCTCGGGACCACCAACTCCGAGGTCGCGGCGTGGGTCGGAGGGGGCGGGCTCGGACGTGTCGAGGTGCTGGGGCCGCCCGAGGGGCGCATCCTTCCCTCGTGCGTGGGGCTCACCCCCTCGGGCGAGCTGCTGGTGGGCCGGCCGGCGCGGAACCAGCTCCTGCTCTATCCCGAGCGCACGGTGAAGAGCATCAAGCGCAAGATGGGGCAGGACGTCCAGGTCGCGTTGGGGGACCAGTCGTTCACGCCCCAGGAGCTCTCGGCGCTGATCCTCCGCCACCTGGTCGAGGTGGCCGCGCAGTCGCTGGGCGAGCGGCCCGCCCGGGCGGTCATCACCGTGCCGGCCTACTTCTCGGACGCGCAGCGCCAGGCCACGCGGGAGGCCGGCGCGCTGGCGGGCCTCGAGGTCGCGCGGATCCTGAACGAGCCCACGGCCGCGAGCCTGGCCTACGGCGGCGACGGCGGCCGGCGCACGCTGATGGTGTACGACCTGGGCGGCGGCACCTTCGACGTCTCGATCGTCCGCATCGAGGGTGAGGTCACGGAGGTGCTGGCCAGCCACGGCAACAACCAGCTCGGCGGCGACGACTTCGACCTGCTGCTGGCCGAGCGGCTCGCCCGCCGCTTCCAGGACGAGCACGGCATCGACCTGCGCCAGGGGCACGCCGCGGCCTGGTCGCGCCTGTTCTGGGCGGCCGAGGAGGCCAAGCGGAGGCTGAGCGACGAACCGTACGCGGTGGTGCGCGAGGAGGCGCTCGTGACGCGAGACGGCCGCGCGCTCCATCTCGAGCACGAGCTCTCGCGCGAGGACTACGAGGGCCTGATCGCGCCGCTGGTCGAGTCGACGCTCCAGAGCGTCTCGCACGCCCTCGACGACGCGGGACTGAAGCCGCGGCAGCTCGACGGGATCCTGCTGGTCGGCGGCTCGACGCGCACGCCGCTGGTCGCGCGGGTGCTCGAGCAGCGCACCGGCCTCCAGCCGCGCCACGAGGTCCACCCCGAGCTGTGCGTGGCGCTGGGGGCCGGCGTGCTGGCCTCGCGCGTCGCGGGGCACGACGTGGAGCGCGTGCTGGTGGACGTCTCGCCCTACTCCTTCGGGCCCTCCCACCTGGGCGAGCGCGGCGGCGCGCTCTATCCTCATTGCTACAGCCCGATCATCCGGCGCAACACGCCGCTGCCCGTGACGCGCACCGAGCGCTACTTCACCGTCTACCCCGAGCAGACCTCGGTCGAGCTGCGCATCTATCAGGGCGACGACCCCGACGCCCTGCGCAACATCCTGGTGGGCGACTTCCGGGTCACCGGCCTGACGCCCCGGGACGGCGAGCCGATCGAGGTCCTGTGCCGGATGGGCCTGGGCATGGACGGCATGCTCGAGGTCGCCGCGATCGAGAAGCACACCGGCAAGTCCAAGCAGGTCACGATCGCCCACGCCCTCGCCCCCAAGTCGGAGGCGGAGGTGCAGGCGGCGAAGGACCGGCTGCGGCGCCTGTACTCCTCGGGGGCCGTTCACGGGACCTTCGAGGGCGGCGCCTCGGACGAGGAGGCGGCGCTCGACCTGGCGGGCGCCGGGCGGCACGAGGTCTCGGATGGGGACCTCGAGGCGCCGGAGGACCAGCCCGAGGAAAGCGCGCTCCCGGCCGCCGAGGCGCACGGCCTGGTGGAGCGGTCGCGCTCCATGCTCTCCCGCATGCACGAGCAGGACCGCGAGGAGGCGGTGGAGCTGCACGAAGCCATCGAGTCGGCCCTCGCCGGGGGAGACGCCGCCGCCCTCGCCGAGAGCTGCCGGGCGCTCCGCGAGCTGCTGTTCTTCGTCGAGGGGCGTTGAGGCCCTGCGAGCCGGGCTGCCCCGTCTGCCAGGCCCGCTTCCGGGAGACTGCGGAGTGCTCGCGTTGCGGCGCGGATCTCACCCCCCTGATGGCGCTGCTGGCCCGCGCCTTCCGCCTGCGGGCCCAGGCGCGGCTGCGGCTGATCGAGGGTGACGCCGCGGCGGCGCTGGGCCTGGCCGAAGCGGCCGAGGCCATGGCACCCACCGCCCGCGGCCGCCGGCTGCTGGCCCTGGCGCGCTGGCTCGCCCTGAGATGAGGGCGCCGGCGATCAGGAGGTCCTGGAGCAGCGAGAGCCGGACGACCCTCGGGACCTCGAGCGCGACGAACCACTCCGCCGGGTACAGGTAGTCCTCACCGTCCTCTTCGATGACGCGAACCAGATCAGTCTCGGGCTCGTCAGGATCTGACCGGAATCCTACTGGCTCGCCGTCCTCCGGGTCGGTTCGGGAGCCGCCGTCGTGGCTGCGACCGCGGTCCGCCGCCCCAGCGTGAGCAGGTAGGCGCGGACGGCCGCGATCTGCTTCTGCTGGTCGCCTCCCAGGATCTCCGGGAACGCGTTCTCCTCGGGGTTCTCGGGGAAGTTGGTGGGCATCCGCGTGCCGGGCTGGATGCGGCCCGGGTTCGCCAGCCACTCGCTGAGCCAGGCCGCGCGCAAGCGCTGCGGGACCCTGGCCAGGTCGGGGGCCATGTTGGCGGGCTCCTGGTTCGGCAGCTTGCCGGCGACCACGTGGCACTTCACGCACTGCCAGCGCTGGAACAGGTCCTGGCCCGCCGCGACTACGGTCGGCTCGAGTTGCGGCCGCGGCTCGTAGGGGTAGGGCACGCCGTCCATCGCGGCGAAGTACCGCGTGACCGTGTTGACCTCCTCCTCGCCGAAGTGGAAGGTCGGCATCCGGAGCTGGAGCCACGGGCGCACCGTGTCGGAGGGGTCCTTGATGAAGTCGTGGAGCCAGGCGGTCTGTACGCGGGCCCCTTCCCCCGTCTTCGCGCGGGCGTTGTAGAGCAGCGGCGGCGAGAGTGCCTGGGCGTTGAGGGTGTCCCCGCCTGCGGCCTCGATCTGGCTCTCCACCACCGCCCGGATCGTCCCCCCATCCTCGCCGATCTGGTGGCAGCCCCGGCAGTTGAAGTCCCGGACCAGCCGCGCGCCTTCCTGCACGTACTTCTCGTCCGCGGTGAGCTGCTTGTGGGCGGCGAGCGGCACCTGCTCCTTGTTCAGGGACATGATCGCGGTGACGATGCCGTCCCCCTCCTCGGGCGAGAGCCAGAACTTCGGCATCCGCAGGAGCTCCTCCGGCCTCTTCACCTTCCCCCGGTCGAAGACGCGCGGCTCCATCACCTTGCGGTGCAGCCAGCCGGGGAGCGTGTGGGGGATCAGCCCGTGCTCGAAGGCGAACTCGAGCCGCTCGACGAGCTTCGAGCCCTGCTCGGTCAGCTCCACGCCGATCGGGTTGGTCTTCTCGAAGCCCGAGATCTCGTGGCAGCCGAAGCAGCCGTAGCGGCCGATCGTCCTCTCGCCGAGGAACAGCGTCTTCTGCCGGTCGTCCATGGCCGCCAGCTTCTCTTCGGCCTGCTTGACCGGGAACTGCGTGACCAGGTACTCGCGGACGATCGTGTCCCGGAGCGCGGCGTCCATGGACGGACGCGGCTTCGCCGCGAACGCCTCGTTCTGGAGCGTCATCAGGTACGCGGTGACGTCCGCGGCCTCCTTGTCCGAGAGCCGCAGGTCCGGCATCCGCGTGTCGTGCCAGTAGGCCTTCGGCTCCCGCACCCAGGCGTAGAGCCAGCCCGCCTTCACCTTGCTGCCCGTCCCCTCTAGGTTCGGTCCGTGCGTGCGGAAGGAGGCATGGAGGAGCCCGTCGATCCCCCGCCGGTCCTCGTCGTTCACCCGATGGCAGGCGAGGCAGCCCACCGACTCCAGCGTGCGGCGTCCGGCGGCGGCATCCCCGCGGGGCGGCTCCGGGTAGTCCTCGGCGCCCGACCGATCGGCCAGGTACGCCACCACCGCGTTCGCCTCGACGTCGTTGCGGGCCTTCTGCTCCGCGGTCTCGTCGATACGGACGTCCCAGACCTGAGGCATCCGCGTGGGCCGGAACGACCTGGGCTCCTTGATCCAGCGGTAGATCCACTCCTCGTCGGTCTTGGAGAGGATCCCGGTCAGGTCCGGCCCTGCCTTGCGCAGCCCCTCCCAGCCCTTGATCTTGTGGCAGCCGTAGCAGCCGTAGCGCTCCATCAGCCGGATGCCGGCGTTGAGCCGCCGCGCCCCGGGGACCTCCACGACGCCCTGATGGCACTTCACGCACTGGGACTCGGTGTGCCCCTTGGCCATCATCGGCTGGTCCCAGTAGTGGAGGCTCTCGTACTCGTCGGTGCCGGTGTAGTGGCCCCAGGCCGTCTCCTGTGCCTTGCTCGACGGCACGTGAGCGGCGTTCTGGAAGCTGGTGGCGCGCCCGCGCCCCTGGTGGCAGGCCGTGCAGCCCACCCTCTCGATCGGGTGGGGGCCCTGCAGGTACAGCTCCAGGTCCGGGTGGGTGCGGAAGGGCTGCTCGGCGTTCTCGAAGCCCTTCCGGTCGATGCCCAGGTGGCAGGTGGTGCACCGGTCGACCTTCGGCGTGCCGGTGAAGATCACGTCGTCGTGGAGGTTCGACGGCATGATCTGGTTGATCCTGAGCGAGGGGTTGGCGAGGTCGAGGACCGGCAGGTTCCGTACGAACGACACGATCCCCGGCTGGATCCCCTGGAGCCTGGCCTCGAGCCGCGTGCGCTCCGCCGACAGGTCCTTCAGCGCCTGCTCCGCCTCCAGCCTCGTCTTCCGAAGATCGGCCAGGCGGGCCTGGGCCGACGCGCGGCGGGCCTCGATCTCCTCGAGCTTCAGGCGGTGGCCCAGCCACTCCCTCTCCAACCGCTCCAGCTCCGCCTTCTTGGCGGCGGCGCCCGACGAGCCGTGGTGGGCGGCCTCCTCGTACTTGTAGCGGGCGACGTCGATCTTCGCTTTGGTGAACCGGAAGTCCTGGTCCACGGCGTACCAATCGGCGTCCAGGTCCTTGATGTCCGACTGCGCCTTGGCTACCTGGACGCTCTGGGCCGCGATCTCCTGCTCGCCCCGGGCCATCTCGGCCTGGATGGCCTTGTGCCGGTCGGCCCCCTCCTTGCCCAGGGCCTCCTGGATCTGCTTCTGCGTGTACTGCACATCGAGCTCGTTCCACTTCTTCTGGTAGCGCTTCCACTCGCGGTCGTAGTCGGCCCAGACCATGAGGGAGAAGGTGAGCAGGAGGCCGATCGAGGAGAGCGCGAACAGGACGTTGAGCTTCTCGGTGCGCCGGGCCATCTCCTGGTCGCGGCCGGGCTCGGGCTTCGCAGGAGGCATGTCAGATACCCATTAGCTCAGATGTTGAAGAAGATCTCGGGCATGGCGACGATGTACTTCAGGTTGATCGTCCAGCGCAGGATCATCTTGATGGGCAGCGCGATCATCCCCAGCAGGAGCATCACGAACACGCTGTAGCGCCACGGCCCCATCTTGTCGTAGAACCGTTTCAAGCCGGGAGCCAGCGTGATGCGCCGCTTGCCGAGCGGCAGCGAGAACCGGTCGTGGCGGGCGAGCAGTCCCGGGAGGACGAGCAGGTAGACCAGGCACGCCAGGATCCCCACCCACTCCCGGACGAGCATGTTGCTCGGCAGGCCGGTCCCGAACAGCCTGACCCAGACGAGCTCCGACAGGTTCACGTTGTTCAAGGCCTCCAGCCTGTGGAGGTCCCAGTACTCGTAAGGCCCGAAGAAGTTCCAGTTCGGGCCGCGCAGGAACGTGCCCAGTAGCACGAGCAGCACCCACAGGACCAGGAAGCCGAACATGAAGAGCGCGATCTCGGTCTTTCGCTCCTGGAAGGTGAAGTAGCCGTTCCCCTTGGGGTTCGTGTCGATGTACGGGATCGCCATCAGGCCCACGATGATCAGGCTCGGGAACACCACCCCCGCCAGCCAGGGGTCGTAGTACACGAGCATCTCCTGGAGGCCCAGGAAGTACCAGGGGGCCTTGCTGGGGTTGGGCGTCCGGGCGGGGTTCGCAGGCTCCTCGATCGGCGCGTGGAACGCGATCCCCCAGGCCACCAGGACGATCATGCCGATGACCATGCACAACAGCTCGGTGTAGACGAGGTCCGGCCAGACCCACGTCTTCTCGCCTTCGCCGTTGCTCGCCTCGTTGGGGGGGAGGCCCTGCGCGATGCGCTCGTCGTTCTGGTGGGCCTGGTGCATGCTCAGCCAGACGAAGAAGCCCACCAGAAACAGCATGGCCACGATCGGGATGTTGTCGGGCTTCTTGACGATGAGCGCGAAGTCGGGGTCCAGCATGGAGACGCCGAGGAACACGACGCCCGCGATCCCCAGCACGAGCGCCACGCGGGGACGCCAGAAACCCTTGAACCGGAGCGACAGGAGGAACAGGACGGTGGCCAGCGAGATGAAGATCTCGGGCTTGGTCAGGAAGTTGACGACGTCCTTGAAACCCTCGACGAAGGCCATCTGCCGCCTCGCCTAGACCGGGCCCGAGATCCCGCCGTCCTTCCGGACCCGCCAGAAGTGGACGGCCATGAGGATCCCCGCGACCAGCGGTATCCCGACACAGTGCAGGACGTAGAAGCGCAGCAGCGCCCCCTCGCCCACGAAGCGCCCGCCCAGGAGGGCGAACCGGGCGTCCGAGCCCGCATGCACCATCTTCACGTCGCCGAGGACGAGGAGTTGCGCTCCCGGCCCTTCGTGGCCGAGCAGCGGCGTCGCCCGCGCCATGTTGGATCCCACGGTGATCGCCCAGATCGCGAGCTGGTCCCAGGGGAGCAGGTAGCCGGTGAAGGACAGGAGCAGCGTGAGGACGAGAAGGATGACCCCGACGTTCCAGTTGAACTCGCGCGGCGGCTTGTACGAGCCGGTCATGAAGACCCGGAACATGTGGAGCCAGACGGTGATGACCATGGCATGGGCGCCCCAGCGGTGCAGCTCGCGCATGATCCCGAGCGGCACCTGCTCCGCCAGGTCGACGATGTCCATGTACGCGTAGGCCACCGTAGGGCGGTAGTAGAACATCAGGAGCAGCCCGGTGAAGGTCTCCACCAGGAACAGGAAGAACGTCAGCCCGCCCATGCACCAGGTGAACTTCAGCCGGACGCCGCTCTTCCGGATCTTGACCGGGTGGAGGTGCAGGAACACGTTCGTCATCACCACGAGCACCCGGTTGCGGTTCGTGCTGGGCATGCCGTGCCGGAAGACGGAGCGCCAGATCTGGGTGTCGGTGATGTAGTCCCAGGTGCGGCTCAGGAACGGCTCAGCGGGTTTCGTGGCCATGGACCTTTCTCGCCTTCGGATGTCTCGGGGGCGGGCGCCGGCCCGCCGGGGGCCTCGGGATCACACCTTCAGGAAGGACTCCGGGTTGTCCCACTCGCCCTTCTCACTCTGGAACTTCGTCGACTTGTCCACCAGGAGCTGCCCGTCGTCGGCCAGGACCACCCGCGCGCGCTCGAGGGGGCGCGGCGCGGGGCCCTCGAAGTTGACGCCGGAGCGGTAGAACCCGCTGCCGTGGCAGGGGCACTTGAACTTGTTCTCGGTGGGCAGCCAGTTGGGCGAGCAGCCGAGGTGGGTGCAGACCGCGATGAGCGCGTAGAAGCCCGCGGGCTCGCGGACGATCCAGACGCCGAAGGCGTCCTTCCACCGCGTGTCCACCTCTCCGACGTTGTACTCGCCGGGGAACCCGGCCTTGAACGCCTGGGGGGGCTCGAAGAGGACGTTGGGGAAGAGGAAGCGGGCGGTGGCGACCAGGCTCGAAGCGCAGGCGGCGGAGAAGGCCACCCAGCCCACCGGCAAGGACCACTTCACGAAGTTGCGCCGCGAGAGCCCCGCGTCCGCCTCGCCGGC
>Ga0268386_10000790_pt1 | contig 20828 bp, 22 predicted proteins | sample RVTome_15_FD_200260 | JGI IMG/M metagenome (GOLD analysis project Ga0268386, IMG submission 200260) | Soil microbial communities from uranium-contaminated site in the Upper Colorado River Basin, Wyoming, United States - RVT150D86... ...
TCGGTCATCCTCGCCTGGCTGCGTGAGGAGTATGACGCCGAGGTGGTCACCTACACCGCCGACGTCGGCCAGGGGGAGGAGGTCGAACAGGCGCGGGTCAAGGCCCTCGACACCGGGGCCGTGGATGCGGTGGTCGGGGATCTCCGAGAGGCCTTCGTCACCGGGGCGGTCTTTCCCGCCATCCGGGCGGCGGCCGTGTACGAGACCGAGTATCTGCTGGGCACCTCGCTGGCCCGGCCGATCATCACCCGGGGCCTCGTGGAGACCGCCAGGGAGCACCGAGCCGACGCCATCGCCCACGGGGCCACCGGCAAGGGCAACGACCAGGTCAGATTCGAGCTCTCCACCGCGGCCTTGGCGCCCGAGTTGGCCACCATCGCCCCCTGGAGGGAGTGGAAGCTCAAGGGGCGGGCCGACCTGGTTGCCTATGCCGAGGCGCGGGGGATACCGACCCCGGTCACCGAGGAGTCCCCCTACTCGACGGACGCCAACTTGTTCCACGTCTCCTACGAGGGCGGGGTCCTGGAGGATCCCTGGGTGGCGCCACCCAAGGGGATGTTCCGCATGACCACCGACCCCGAGGACGCCCCCGACGAGCCACAGGAGATCGCGGTCGGCTTCGAGTCGGGCGACCCGGTGTCGGTCGACGGCGAGACGATGGCCCCGGTCGAACTCCTCTCCCACCTGAATAATGTCGCCGGGTCTCATGGTGTGGGTCGGATCGACATCGTGGAGAACAGGTTTGTCGGGATCAAGAGTCGCGGTGTCTACGAGACACCGGGGGGCACGGTGCTCCACGCGGGGCGTCGGGCCATCGAGTCGGTCGTCCTCGACCGCGAGGTGCTCCATCTCAGGGATGGGCTCGCCCAGCAGTACGCCCGCATCGTCTACAACGGTTTCTGGTTCTCTCCGGAGAGGGCGGCGCTTCAGGAGACGATGGACCGCATCCAGCAGCCGGTCACCGGTGATGCCCGTCTGGTCCTCTACAAGGGATCGGTGAGGGTTGGCGGCCGACGCTCCCCCAACAGCCTCTACGACGAGGCCATGGCCACCTTCGAGGCCGACGACGTCTTTGACCAGGGCGACGCCCGGGGATTCATCAACCTGAATGCTCTCCGCATCAGGGGTCACGGCGAGGGACCGTGAGCCTGTGGGGCGGGCGTTTCGATGCCCCGATGTCCGACATCACCCGCTCCTATACCGCTGATCACTCCGACCGGCGCCTCCTCGAGGTAGACGTGCGCGGCTCCATCGCCCATGTCATCATGCTCGGGAAGACGGGGATCATCGACCCAGGGGAGGCGGAGGCACTCGCCGGGGGTCTCCGGTCGATACTCGACGAGGTGGATCGATTCGAGTTCCGTGACAGTGACGAGGACGTCCACACCGCAGTGGAGCGACGGCTCGGTGAGCTGGTGGGGGAGGTCGCGGGGAGGCTGCACACCGGGCGGTCCCGCAACGATCAGGTGGCTCTCGATCTCCGCCTGTACCTCGTGGAGACGGCTGCTCAACGGATCGCCCAGCTGCACCAGCTGGCCACCACCCTGGCCGATCTGGCCGAGCGCCACGCCGAGACCGTCATCCCCGCCTACACCCATCTCCAGCAGGCCCAGACCACGACCCTGGGGAATCATCTGCTCGCCTATGCCTGGATGATGATGAGGAGTGCCGACCGTTTCGGCGATCTCGGTGCCCGGGTCGGTGTCTCCCCGCTCGGGGCCGGCGCAGCGGCGGGCTCGTCACTCCCCATAGACCGTCTGATGACCGCCGAGACCCTGGGCCTCGCGGTCATGCCCAACTCGATGGACGCGGTGGCCTCGAGGGACTTCGTCTCGGAGTATGTCTTCTGCTGCGCCCAGGCCATGGTCGAGTTGTCCCGTCTCGGGGAGGAGGTGGTCCTGTGGAGCTCGAAGGAGTTCGGCTGGGCGCGACTCTCCGACGAGGTGAGCACCGGATCCTCCGCCCTGCCCCACAAGCGGAACCCTGACGTGGCGGAGTTGCTGCGAGGCCGGTCTGCGGGGGTGGTGGGAGACCTCACCTCGATCCTCGCCCTGCAGAAGGGTCTGCCCCTCGCCTACAACCGCGATCTCCAGGAGGACAAGCGGATCGTCTTCCACGCCGACGACACCCTGGGGGCCTCCCTCGACGCCACAGTCGCCCTGATCCAGGGGATCGAGCTCTCCCCACCCGTTCCCGGGGCGGAGACCACCATGCTCGACCTCGCCGAGGCTCTGGTCGGACGGGGGGTGCCCTTCCGGGAGGCACATCAGATCGTGGGGCGGGTGGTGAGGGGCGTCGAGGATGAGGGCCGATCACTCGAAGAGGTGAATGTCGAAGACCTGGTGGCGATCGACTCCCGATTCGTCTCCGACGACCTGATGCTCCTCGACCCCGCCTCCTCGGTGGAGAGACGTCTCAGCGAAGGCGCGGGAAACCCCCGGTCGGTGCGCGATCAGGTCAGTGAGATTCGGAGGATCCTCGGCCGCTGAGCTCGCCGGATGATCGGGCCGACCGGGGGTCGGTCATCCACCGTTCTGTGACTCGGCTCCGACCGTCCAGGTCCCGTGGGAGCGGATCAAGGCGTTGATGTCCCCCTCTCCGAACTTCTCCTTGGCCGCAGCCAACTGGAGATTGACCTCGTGGTCGTACACGGGGCGCTTCACGTCGCGGAAGATCCCGAGTGGCGTCGGCCCGTAAGGGCCGTGGGAGAGACGGCTGATGGCAAATGCGATGGAGGGATCCTCCCGGGTCTCATCGTGGATCAAGATCGCCTTGGGGTCGACCGAGGACGAGTCCACGATCTCGGCCTGGCCACCCCGCATCACCACGGCCTTGCCCCCCTCGTCGAAGACGATGGGCTTGCCGTGCTCGAGGTCGATGCGGTTGTGCACCCGCTCCTCTTTCCCGGTGAGCTGGATGAAGGCCTTGTCGTTGAACACGTTGCAGTTCTGGTAGACCTCGATGAAGGCGGCGCCCTCGTGCTCGTAGGCCTTCTGCAGGATCTCCTGGGTGTGGCCGCGATCCATGTCGAGGGTTCTCGCCACGAAGGTCGCCTCCGCGCCCAGGGCCAGCGAGACCGGGTTGAACGGGTAGTCGACCGAGCCGAACGGTGAGGATTTCGTCGACTTGCCCACCTCTGAGGTGGGGGAGTACTGACCTTTGGTCAGACCGTAGATCTGGTTGTTGAACATGATGATCTTCAGGTTCACGTTGCGGCGCAGCACATGGATCAGATGGTTGCCCCCAATGGAGAGGCCGTCTCCGTCACCGGTGATGACCCAGGTGGAGAGATCGGGACGGGTGGTGGCGATGCCGGTGGCGATGGCCGGGGCCCGTCCGTGGATCGAGTGCATCCCATAGGTGTTCACGTAGTAGGGGAAGCGGGAGGCGCAACCGATCCCGGAGACGAACACGAACTCCTCGCGAGGACGGCCCAGACCGGCGAGGAACATCTGCACCGACGCCAGGATGGTGTAGTCACCACAACCAGGGCACCACCGGACCTCCTGGTCGGTCTGAAAGTCGGCTCTGGTGTAGGAAGGCGCAGTCATTTGACCATCTCCAGGATCTTCTCGGTGATCTCGGTGACCTTGAACGGCTCCCCTGCCACCTTGTTGAGGCCCACCGCGTCGAGGAGGTACTCGGCCCTGATCACCTTGAGCAGTTGACCGGTGTTGAGCTCGGGGATGAGGATCTTCTCATATGAGCGGAGGACGTCGCCCAGATTGTTGGGAAGGGGGTTCAGATAGCGGAGGTGGGCGGTGGCCACCTCGTGGCCCTCGAGCCTGGCCCGTCTCGCCGCCGCCCGGATCGAGCCGAACGTCGAGCCCCAGCCCAGGATCAGGATCTTGGCGCCCTGGTCACCGTCGACCTCCACGACGGGGATGTCATTGGCGATGTTGGCCACCTTCCAGGCACGGGTGTCGGTCATGAGCTGGTGGTTGGCCGGGTCGTATGAGACATTTCCGGTCACCGACTCCTTCTCGAGCCCTCCGACGCGGTGCTCGAGACCGGGGGTGCCCGGCACCGCCCAGGGGCGGGCGAAGGTGTCGATGTTGCGGATGTAGGGGAGGAAGGTCCCGTCGGGGCCGTTGGGCTTGGTGGCGAACTCGACCTCGATGTTGGGGATCGCCTCCACGTCGGGGAGCAGCCACGGTTCGGAGCCGTTGGCGATCTGGTTGTCGCTCATCAGTATCACCGGGGTCATGTAGGTGATGGCGATGCGGGCGGCCTCGATCGCCATGGCGAAGGCGTCGGAGGGTGAGGCGATGGCCAGCACCGGGACGGGTGACTCGCCGTGTCTTCCGTACAGGGAGAACAGGAGATCGGACTGCTCGGGCTTGGTGGGCAGACCGGTGGAGGGCCCGCCCCGCTGGACGTTGAGCACGATCATGGGCAGCTCGAGCATGAAGCACAGAGAAATCGTCTCCGACTTGAGGGCGATACCCGGCCCGGACGACCCGGTGACGGCGAGGTTTCCGGCGAAAGCCGCCCCCACCGCGCTGCCCACTCCGGCGATCTCATCCTCGGCTTGGAACGTGCGGACCCCGAAGTTCTTGTGCCTGGAGAGCTCGTGGAGCACGTCCGACGCCGGGGTGATCGGGTAGCTCCCGTAGAACAGGGGCAGACCCGACTTCTGCGAGGCGGTGATCAGCCCCCAGGCGAGCGCAGTGTTCCCGTTCACGTTGGTGTACGTGCCTTCGGGGAGGGCGGCGGGCTTGACCTCGAAGGTGTTCTTGGTGGCCTCGGTGGCGACACCGAAGGTGTATCCGGCCTGGAAGGCCGTCTTGTTGGCGGCGGCCACCTCGGGGAGTTTGGCGAACTTCTTCTCCACCCACTCGATGGTCGGCTTGGTGGGGCGATGGAACAGCCAGGCCATGAGACCGAGGGCGAAGAAGTTCTTGGAGCGCAACACGTTGCGCCCGGTGACCCCGGTGTCCTTGACGGCTTCTTTGGTCAGCTCGTCCATGGGGACCTTGATCACCCGGTATCCCTGGAGAGTGTCGTCCTCGAGGGGGTTCGACTCGTAGCCGGCCTTGGTGAGGTTGCGCTCGTCGAAGGTGTCGGTGTTGACGATCAGGGTCCCACCCTGGCGAAGGTCCTTGAGGTTCTTCATCAGCGCCGCGGGATTCATGGCGACCAGGCAGTCGGGTGCGTCCCCGGCGGTGAGGATGTCGAAGTCGGCGATCTGCACCTGGAAGCTGGAGACACCCGGCAGGGTGCCGGCGGGAGCCCGGATCTCGGCGGGGAAGCTGGGAAGGGTGGCCAGGTCGTTCCCGAACAGAGCCGAGGCGTCGGTGAACCGGCTGCCGGCCAGTTGCATGCCGTCACCGGAGTCGCCGGCGAAGCGGATTACCAGTTTGTCGAGCTCCTCGGTCGGGGTCGTCGAGGGATCTGTGGTGGCGATGTCATCGGCCACTTTGATTCACTTCCTTGGGTGTGCGGCGCGACAGCGATACCGACTGACATCGGTGGCTGACCGCCCGTAGTTGTCGTGCATGTCCAAGTCTATTCGCCATCCGGGTTAGTTGAAGTCGCGGGTGCGGGGGTGAAACCGGCCACGCCGGCCTCCTCGAGCCATCGCCCCAAGCCGATGAGGGCGGTGTCGGATTGGAGGCCCCCGATGACCTGAAGCGACACCGGGGGCGCCCCGGAATTGGCCATGGGGAGGGCGAGCGCCGGGTGCAATGCGTGGTTGACGATCGAGGTGAAATAGGAGAGGACCGCCCGATGGCTCTTCTCGCCGATGTTCTCCTGGCCGATGATCTTGTATGGAGCGGGAGTGGTCGGTGTGAGCAGGAAGTCGACTGTGGCCAGAGCGTCGGCGAAACGCTCGCGGATCATCCTCTGCCACTCACGGGCCTCCGCCACCTCCTCGGGGGTGACGTTCTCCACGGTGATGATCCGGGCCTCGACCGCAGCGTCGTAGTGCTTGCCTTGGAGACGAAAGCCACGGTGCACCGCGCTCACCTCTTCGAGTGCCGCGATGAGGTGACGGCTCGGCTTGGCATCCGGCATCTGGATCGGGTGCACCTCATGACCCATCTCACGGAGGGCGACGATGCAGCCCTCGAAGACGCCGCGGATCCCCTCGTCGATGGCGGTGTCGCCGTACCACGGCTCGGGTACGCCAAACCGCCGCCGGGCGCGCTCGGGCTCGGGTGTCTCGTCGCCGGACATGGCCCGGTAGGCCAGGTCGATGTTGTCCATCGAGTCGGCCAGGGGCCCGACGGTATCGATCGAGGGCACCAGGGGGAACACACCTTGGAGGGGAATCCGCCCATAGGTGACTTTGAGCCCGAAGGTGCCACAGAGGGCCGCGGGGACCCTGACCGAGCCACCGGTGTCGGTCCCGATACCGATCGGGGTGATACCGGCCGCCACCGCCGCAGCCGATCCGCCCGAGGAGCCCCCGGCCGAGGTCTTGAGGTCCCAGGGGTTGCGAACCGGCCCCCAATGAGCATTCTCCGAGTTGAAACCGAACGCCCACTCGTGGAGATTGGTACGTCCGATGACGACGGCCCCGGACTCTTCGAGCCGGGCCACGCTCGGAGCTGTGCTCGACGCCACATCGGCATAGAACGAGGACCCACCTGTGGTCACTCGTCCCTCATGATCGATCAGGTCCTTCAGGCCGACGGGGACACCGGCGAGGGGACCGACAGCTTCTCCCTTGGCCAAACGGAAGTCGATCTCCGCGGCGCTTCCGAGCGCTCGTTCGTCATCGAGAGAGATGAAGGCGTTGATGGTGTCCTGGGTGGAATGGGCGAGGTCCAGGGCTCGCTGCACCCTGGCGACGGCGGATTGCCCAGACACGAGACGAGAAGCTAGCCGAGCGAGAAGCTACTCGCTGATGGTCAGCCCGGAGCTCGCCGGGACCAGTGACACCCACGACTTGCCGGGGGGCACCATGATCACCTCACCGTTGCCGTCGGTCAGGTGGAACCACTCGGTCTCGGTCTCCCGCTCCCAGGTGCCCTCGGTGACCTTGCCGTCGGCAAACACGTATGCCTTGCCCGAGCCGGTAGTGCGTGAGCTGGGGAGATTGGTCCCCGACTGGCCACTGGGAGGGCTGGCGGTGTATCGCTCGGTGTACAGGGCGATCAGCACCGGAACGCCGATACGCCCTTCGCTGCCTTCCTCGTCGCGGTGCATGGCATCGGATCCGTATGCGGTGCGCAGCCAGAGACCCTGGGCCTCGTCCCATGTCCAAACCACGACGTTCCCCGAGAAGTCGATGGTCACCGATGAAGCGGTGACGGCCAGGTCCGACATCGGGCCGAACGACCACAACGGCGCATCAGGCGGCTCGTTGGCGTACTCCCGGGCATCGGCGGTCTCGCGGAGGGCGAAGGTGTCGACATAGAGATTGTGAGGCGCCCTCCGACCGGAGATGCGGAAGGTGCCCTCCGAGAGCTCCTTGATCAGGTTGATGTCCTTGCCGAGGATCACGTTCTGCACCCAGGCTTGTGCTCCCGAGATGGTGAAGGTCGGCTCGTTGAGGGCGGCGAGGAGAGAGGCGTCGGTGGGCCGGCCCGACCTATTCGGTCCCAGGTAGTCGACATCGCTCTCATGCCAAAGGGTGATGAAGCGGGTGATGCCCTCGACGATCATCTCGATGACCATGTCGGCCTGGTCGATCCCGGATTGGGGGATGGCCCGGGGGTGGTTGTCGACCTTCACCGCGAGGACACGGCGGTCCAGAAGGGCCGGGTCATCGACGGGGAGACCGTTGATCAGCGAGTTCTCACTCTGATCAAGTGTCGTCGTCGAGGTCGTGCTGGTCGAGGAGGTGGTGGTCGGAGCAGGATTCGTTGACGTTGTGGAATCGAGCGGCTCGGTTGCGGCGACGCTGCACGCAGACAACACCAAACCGAGTGCGACCAACCTGGCGATTGTGGTCCGCATCGTGACGAGTGTACGAACCGGCACCCGATTAACTGGAATTACTCGGTGAGAACCCCGCCAAGGACGTCGAGATGGGGGAGGGCCGTCTCCGGCTGGTCCACCGAGATGGCGAACTCCACACCGTCGGAGTTCGCCCGGAGAACATAGATGGCGTCGATGTTGACACCGATGTCGGCGATGAGACGGGTCAGACGCGCCAGCTCGCCGGGTCGGTGGGGGAGGAGCACGGTGAGCACGGTGTTCTCGTGGTGCTGCAGCGCCGCCTCGTCGAGGACACGGCGGGTGGTGGCGGCGTCGCTGGTTATCAGCCTCACCGTCCCGTCACCGTCGTGCCCGTAGGCGGTGAGTGCCTCGATGTTGACCCCGAACGCGGCGAGAGCCTCGGTGAGCGCGGCCAGACGGCCCGGGCGGTTCTCCATGTTCACGATGAATTCGGTCATGGCCCTTACGACTCTACGCGTCGGCGTCAGGGTGGTGTGCCAGTGTTGGGTCGGGAGGCTCGACACGTCCTCGCTCAGACAGGTAGGCATGCCATATCAGCCGGGCCGCGGCGGCTCGCACCGGGCGCCACGGCTCGCCGATGATCTCGAGCTGCACCTCGTTGGGCGTCTCGGTCATCCCGAGGGCGGCCCCCGCCCCGACCTGCAGCGCCCGGTCGCCGACCGGCCACATGTCGGGGCGTCGCAGAGCCGAGAGCAGGTAGGCGTCGGCGGTCCACGGACCGACCCCCTTGATCGAGATCAAGATGTCCCTGGCCCTCTCCATCGGGTCGGTCTCGAGTGATTCGAGGTCTATCTCACCGGTCGCGATTCGACCAGCCAGCTCGAGGAGGTAAACGGTCTTCTGCCTGGTGAGACCGATGGCGCGCAGTCTGTCGGGCCCGGCGGCGATGAGCTGTCGGGGTGACACCTCCCCGAGGAGACCGACGAGACGCCGATACATGGCGGCGCCGGACTCGAGGGAGACCTGCTGCTCCAGGATCAACAGGACCAGAGTCCGAAACCCGGGCTGACGGTGCCAGAAGTCGGGAATCCCCCATCGGTCGACCAGACCTGCGATGTGCTCGTCCTCGGCGGCGAGGAGCCGGGTGGCCGCGGCAAAGGTCTCCGCGTCGAGATGGCTGACCACCGGCATCATCTGCTCCGTCGGGATGCGGCCCAGGGTGCGGGAGTCGGTGTCACCCACCTCGGGGTTGTCCGACACCACCCAGCCGGTCTCGTCCCCCAGACGCTTGATCAGCCAGAACCCGGGGCGGGCGGGGTGCTCGAACACGACGAGGTTTCCGGGGATGGGGCGGCGGGTATTGACCGCGACGACCTCCTGGCCGGGCTGGAGTGTGGGTGTCATCGAATGTCCAGCCACCCGAAAGCGCTTCATCCTCATGGGTCGCCCGGGAGTATGGTCGGACGCGAAGAGACCAAGAGAGGAGTCACATGCGACAGATAACCGTGGCACACGCCCATTGCGACCTCTACTGCGGCGTCTACGACCCCGCACAGGCCAAGATCGAGGCGCTGTCGGTGCTGAAGATCGCCGAGAAGTACCAGGACTCGGATGACGAGGTGTTCCGTGCCCGTTGCGTTCTCCTCAAGGAGGAGCGGGCCGAGTTGGTCAAGCACCACCTGATGGTGTTGTGGGCCGACTTCTTCAGTGCCGATCACCGCAAAGAGTTCTCCAACCTCGACGACCTGTTCTGGCGGGCCATCCACCAGGCCGGTGAGGCCAAGAAGTCGGCCGACCCTGCCGAGGGCCAGAAGCTGATCGATCTCATCGACGAGATCGCCGACATCTTCTGGCAGACCGCCAAGGCCAAGGAGATGGGGGTCTACCCACCCTCGTAGTCGGAGCTCAGACGTCTCAGTCGAGGGCGTCGTCGTCGAGCTTGGCGAACACCGGGGCGATGTCACCGAGCTCGGTGCCTCCTCGGATCTCCGGAGCAGACCAGGCGAGCACTTCGGGGCCGACGCCCAGCATCTCGCCGATGACCACGCTGGCATGGGGTAGATAGGGGTAGAGGGCCACCCGCAGGGAGGCAATCGCCTGGACGGCCACCCAGAGGATGGTGGCCGCCCGCACCGGGTCGTCCTTGGAGGCCTTCCACGGCTCGGTGGCGTTCAGGTAGGCATTGACCTCGCCGGCTGCATCCATGGCGGTGCGTAATCCCGCCCGCAACTCCACCTTCTCTATGTGGTCTGCTACCGCGTCGAGGGTGCGCGCCCCGAGATCGAGGATCCCCCGGTCGGCATCGGTCAGCTCGCCCGGCTCGGGCACCTTGCCCCCGAAGTCGCGGGCGGTCATGGAGAGGACTCGATTCACCAGGTTGCCCCAGGTGGCGACCAGCTCCTCGTTGACCCGGCGGATGATCTCGTCGTCGGAGAGGTCGGTGTCGTCTTGCTCGGGGAGTATCGAGGCGATGGCGTATCTGAGCGCGTCCGGCTCGAGCCGCTCGGTGTACCACCCGACCGATCGTCCGACCCCTTTCGACTTCGAGGCCTTGGATCCCTTGAAGGTGATGAACTGGTTGGCGGGGATGTCAGTGGGCAGATTGAGGTCTCCCCGGCCCATGAGCATCGCCGGCCAGATCACGGCGTGGAAGGGGATGTTGTCCTTCCCGATGAAGTAGTAGGACTCCGCCTCGGGGTCCTTCCACCATCGCTCCCATTGGTCGGGGTCGTCGGTGTATGACGCCCACTCGATGGCTGCCGAGAGGTAGCCGATCACGGCGTCGAACCACACATAGATCTTCTTGCCCGGCCCCAGATCGTCGACCGGGACGTCCACACCCCAGTCGATGTCACGGGTGATAGCGCGCCTCGGCACGTCCTCGATCATCCCGAGGGCCCAGTTCTTGACGTGTTTGCGCCAGGTTGTCTTGGCTTCCAGCCATTCCCGCAGCCGATCGGCGAAGGCGGGCAGGTCGAGGAAGTAGTGCTCGGTCTCCCTGAGGACCGGGGTCGCACCGCTCAGCCGGGAGCGGGGCTTGATCAGGTCGCTCGGGTCGAGCGTTCGCCCGCAGTTGTCACACTGGTCTCCCCTGGCGTCCGGGTATCCACAGTGAGGGCACTCGCCTTCGACATAACGATCGGGGAGGAAACGCTCCGCCTCGGGATCGTAGAACTGCTCCGAGGATCCCTTGACCAGGTAGCCGTTCTCGAGCAGACGGATGAAGAAGTCCTGGGTCACCCGATGGTGGTTCTCGGTCATTGTCGTGGTGAAGAGGTCGAAACTGATTCCGAGCTGCTCCCAGTAGCCGACGTTCACCGGGTGATACGTCTCGACCACCTCGCGTGGCGTGATCCCCATCTCCTCGGCCTTCACCGTGATCGGAGTCCCGTTGGCATCCGAGCCCGAGACCATGAGAACGTCGTTGCCCACCAGACGGTGGTACCGGGCGAAGATGTCGGGTGGGAGGTAGGCGCCACCGAGCTGTCCCAAGTGCAGTGGGCCCGAGGCGTAGGGCCAGGCGACGGCGACGAGGATGCGACGGGTCATTTGGTCAGGGAGCGTAACGGTGACCGGGCTCGAGGCCGATCCGGTTCGGCGTCACCACCGCCCCAGTTGGCGGGAGTTTCACGTCGAGGTGGCGATGCCGGGTTGGTGGACGTGCTGGGTGGCGCGTTCGGCGATGACGACGCCGGCGACGATCAGCACCGCACCCGCGGCGATGGCAGGGGTCACCGTCTCGCCGAGGAAGATCACAGCCAGGACCACCGCCAGGACCGGGATCGCATAACCGGTGAGGGCGAGTCTCGAGGCGGGGTTGACCCCGGCTGCGGTGAGGAAGGCGGCGAAGGCGAGTGTGGTGCCTACGGTGCCCACCCCGGCGATCAACAGCCAGCTCACACCGTCCACCGACGTCATGTCGACGGGGAACAACAGGGGGAGCAGCACCACCACGACCACGGTGTTCACCGTGAACTGGGGCAGGATGAGACGCTCGCTGGGCATCTCCAGGGCAAAGCGCCTGCTCAGCGCACCGCCCACCCCGGCGAGGACCACACCGGCCATGATGAAGAGCACTCCGCGCCACAGATTGCCGACACCAGCGACGGTGGTGCCACCCACTCCGACCAGCAATGCCGACCCGGCGAGGGCGAGCAGGAGGCCGGGAAGGGCCCTCACCTGGAATCGCTCGCCGTCGACGAGGAAGTGGGCGGCGGCGATCGTCGAAAGGGGGACCAGCGCGATGAGGAGGCTCCCCAGGGTCACCGGCAGGTCCTCGATGGCCAGGGTCATGAGCACCATCGGGAAGGCCATGGCGACGGTGCCCAGGACCAGACCCCGCCTCCAGGCGTCGGGGCTGGTGGTCCAGAAGCGTCTCGTGATGACCATGACGGCTGCCAGGGTGGCCAGGGCGATCACCATGCGAATCGGGATGAGGGTCCAGGTGCTCACCCCCCGCACCAGGATGGCCCGGGTGAGCACGGCCGAGGCCGCCCACCCGAGCGTGGCGCCTACGAGTGGGGTCCACGGACTCATCGGCGCAGGCTAACCCCGCCCTCAACGAACTATTCCCATGGGCCGATAACCTGAGTGTCATGCGGATCCCCACTTTCAGCCTTCTGGCCGTTCTCGCCCTCCTGGCCGCCGCCTGCGGTGGCGGGACCACCGATACCACCTCACCGGACTCGACCACCTCCACGCTCGCCGAGCCGGCGCCGGAGGCCGTGGTGCTCTCCTACGGGCTCGAGCCGGGCACCTCCTTCTCCTATGAGGTGGACATGGACCAGGCGATAGACCTCATGACGAGTGGTGACCCGACCGCCATGGGAGAAGACGAGATTCCCGCACAGATGTCGTTGCAGATATCCGGGACCTCGACGCTCACCCACACCATTTCCGAGGGCCCCGAGCCGGGGACCTTCGAAGTGAACATCACCGGGGACTTCTCGAATCTCGAGTTCTCCGGGACGATCGACGGAGAGCCGGTGGAGGAGGCAGAGATCCCCGACATCGCCGAGTTGGACCCGATCGACGTGACGGTGATCGTCGATGAGCAAGGCAATGTGATCCCTGAAGACGAAGCGCTCGGGGAGGACTTCCTCGGCGGGCTCGGAGGGCTGGGCGGTCTCGACATGCTTGGCCAGATCGGCGCCGCCGGGAGCGCCGGCCAGTTCGTCGGGCCACCGCTCAGCGACGAGGAGGTGACCGTCGGTGACACCTGGTCGGAGACCATCGAGACTCCCACATTGCCCGATGACGATCCGATCACGATCCTGATCGAGAGCGAGGTCGTGGGCACCGACTCCGTCGACGGAGCCGAGGTCTTCATCATCGAGACCACCACCACCACGTCCCCGATCGAGTTCGACCTGGCCGAATTGCTTCTCGGGCTCATGTCCGCCTTCATGCCCGAGGAAGCGAGCGAGGAGGAGAGGGCGGAGATCGACGCCATCGCCGACGAGATCCGCTTCGCCTTCTCGGTCGATGAGACGGTGAGTGAGATGACGACCTGGTTCGACCACGAAGCCGGCCTCTCCCTTCAGGCCGAGTTCTCCAATTCGACTCACATGGTGATGGACATGAATGTTCCCGACGAGGCGACGGGCGAGCTGGTCGGCCTGGAGATGGACATGGGCATCTCACAGGACATCAGCTATCGGCTCACCGACTCGAGCGGCCCCTAGGGCTCACCCCCGGCGTCTCTTTCGCCAGCTCCGGTAGATCTTCCTGGTCAGGGAGACCGCACCGGTCCCGGAGGGCCTCATCTGGTCGAGCCGCGGGTCGGCATCAGGTGCCGCCCGTGCCTGTTCGAGCTCGTTGCGCAGCTCACCGAGGCGCTCTTTGAGAAAGTGGGTCTCGGTCTCGGCCTTGGCGGCGCGTTCTCTCGCCTCGGCCAGGGCTTGACCGGCCTCGTGGAGGTTTCCCAGCTGGTTGAGCATCCGGTTCCAGGCGTCCAGTGGGACCAGCATCGAGCCCTCCGGGATGCGTGGCTCGTCTTCGGCGGTCGGCTCGACCTCCCCGGCCGGTTGGGGACGTTCTCCCCGCGGCCCCTTGTCGGGGGTGAGCGGGGCCATCTCCCTGCCGATCTCGTCGGTCCACCGCTTGATGCCGCTCATGGAGACGATTCGCAGGTAGCCATCGGAGTTCTGCTCGAGGAAGCTCGGGATGTTCTTGTGCCGCGCCCACTTGCGGATCGTCGAGGTGGGGACCCCGGTGATCTCGCTCGCCTCTCTCAGGGTGAGCCAGTCCCCGGCATCGTGGGCCACTCTGTGGCGGGGCCTGGCGTCGCCCGACGAGTGGTCTCTCGAGGAGCGGAGGACCTCGGTCTCCCACAGGAAGGCTGGATCTGGGCTCGCCACGCTCGCATCATAAGGGTGTCGCCGGTGGGGGCGTCGGCCTTCCTAGGATGCGTCCTTCGATGTCACCCCCGCAACCGCGAGACCTCCCGTCCGAGGAGGAAGTCCGCGCCCTGGTCGAGCGTATCCTGGACGGTGTCGTCGAGTCCGGTGGACATGACGGAGGCGAGACCGCCGGCGACGACCCCGCCGTCTCCGGTGAGGCGGAGTCGGGAAGCGAGGGGATCGCAATCGGCGCCGACCACGGCGGCTTCCCGTTCAAGGAGCGGATCGCCTTCAAGTTGAGGGAGGCGGGGTGGGAGGTCTTCGACTGTGGCACCGACTCACACGAGGCCGTCGACTACCCCGATTTCGCCCACGCCGTGGCCCGCAAAGTGGCCTCCGGAGAGTGTCGATGGGGGATCGTCATCGACGGTGCCGGGATCGGCTCGGCCATGGTCGCCAACAAGGTGGCCGGGGTCAGGGCCGCCTCGTGCTACGACCTGTCCTCGGCCCGCAACAGCCGGGAGCACAACCATGCCAACGTCTTGACCCTCGGCGCCGGTCTCATCGGCGAAGGGCTAGCGTGGCAGATCGTCGAAGAGTGGCTGTCCACCGAGTGGGCAGGGGGTCGCCACGCCCGTCGCGTTGCCAAGATCGACGCGCTCGACCAGCAATACTCGAGGTCCGAATGAAGACGACCACATGAACAGGGAGGCTCTCGTCGAGGCGATCACCCGTGAGGTGCTCGCATCCCTGTCAAGCCGGTTCGACATGGCAGAGACCGGGGAAACGGTGCGTGAGGTGGTGGCCAACGGCGCCGACCGGGTCGCCTTCCATGGCGAGGCCGCCGATGTGCCCATCGACCTCGCCCAATACATCGATCACACCCTGCTCAATGCCGACGCCACCGCCGAGGACATCGATCGGCTCTGCTCCGAGGCGGAGCAGTACGGGTTCGCCTCGGTGTGCATCAACCCCACCTGGGTGAAACGCGCCGCCAACGACTTGAGGGGCACCTCCGTCCCGGTCTGCACCGTCATCGGCTTCCCCCTCGGAGCCACCACCACCGAGGTCAAGGCGATGGAGGCTCGCAAGGCGCTGCGCGACGGTGCCCGTGAGATCGACATGGTGATCAATGTCGGGGCGCTCAAGTCGGGAGACCACGACGTGGTCTACAACGACATCGCCAGGGTGGTCGATGCCTCCCACGAGGTCGGTGCGGTCTGCAAGGTGATCCTGGAGACGGCACTGCTCACCGACGAGGAGAAGGTGATCGCCTCGGCCCTGGCCAAGCGGGCCAAGGCGGATTTCGTCAAGACATCCACAGGATTCGGCCCCGGAGGCGCCACCGTCTATGACGTGGCCCTGATGCGTGAGACGGTGGGCCCGGAGATGGGCGTCAAGGCATCGGGCGGGGTGCGGACGGCCCACGACGCCGAGGACATGATCGCAGCAGGCGCCACCAGGATCGGCGCCTCGGCCGGTGTTCAGATCGTCAGCGGAACCGACGGAGGAGACAGTGACGAAAGGTATTGAGCTCAGGTCCTACGCCTTCCTGGACAGTCTGCAACCCCAATATGCAGCTTTCCTGGGAACGGTCGCACAGGGATTCCTCCCTCTGGCCGGTGACGCCTCGCTGTGGGTGGAGGTCGCCCCGGGGATCGAGATCAACCGGCTCTCCGACGTCGCTCTCAAGGCGACCACGGTCAAGCCCGGTCTGCAGATAATCGAGCGGTACTACGGGGTGCTCGAGGTGCACTCACCCGACCAGGCCGAGACGCGGGCGGCGGGAGAGGCCATCCTCGAGGCGATCGAGCACACCGAGGACGAGCGCATGAAGCCGCGAATTCTCAGCTCCCAGATAATCCGTCGCATCGACGACCACCATGCCCAGCTCATCAACCGGACCAGGCACGGCCAGATGATCATCCCCGGACAGACCCTCTACGTGCTCGAGTGCGAACCGGCGGCGTATGCCTCGCTGGCGGCCAACGAGGCGGAGAAGGCGGCCGAGATCAACGTGCTCGAGGTGCGCAGCTTCGGCTCGATGGGTCGGATCTATCTGGGGGGCGAAGAGCGCGATATCGATGTCGGGTGGCAGGCGGCGGTGGCCGCACTCGAGGGCTTGACCGGCCGGGATTCCGGTCAAACGTAGGTAACTGTTCCCATGGAGAACGAACGAAAGGAGGAGCTTCATGGCTGAAGCTCTTGGAATGATCGAAGCCCGCAGCTTCCCGGCGATGGTCGAGGCTGCCGACGCCATGGTCAAGGCGGCCAAGGTGGAGCTGGTGAGCATGGAGAAGACGGGTGGCGGGTACGTGACCGCCGTGGTCCGCGGTGACGTGGCCGCGGTCAAGGCCGCAGTCGACGCCGGTGTCCGCGGCGCCGAGAAGGTCGGCGAGGTCACGGCGACACATGTCATCGCACGTCCACATGTCAATGTGGATCTCGCCCTGCCCCTCGGCCGTCAGGAACAGGCTCAGGAAGACCTCGGTTAGGTGCGCCCCCACCCATGCAGTTAGGGAGGGTCTCAGGGTCGCTCGTCGCCAGTCGCAAAGAAGCCTTGATGGAGGGGATGAAGTTCCTGGTGGTGAAACAGATCGACGAGACCAACCAGGAGACCGGCTCGTACGTGGTGGCCGTCGACGCCGTTGGCGCGGGTGTCGGTGAGGTCGTCCTCTACGCCTCGGGCAGCTCGGCGCGCCAGACCGAGATGACCAGGGACCGTCCCTGTGATGCGGTCATCATGGCGATCGTGGACTCCTGGGACGTCGGCGGCGAGGTGAGGTACCACAAGGGCGAGGAGGAGCGCTCTGGATAGGTCACGGCTGAGCGAGTCGGAGATCCGCGCCATCATCGATCGGGTGAAGGGGCGGGTGGCCGCCGCCGAGTTCGCGGCGCGCGCCGGTCCCACCCTGCGAGCCGGAGACGAGCTCGCGGTGTCCGAGATCGAGCTGGGAGACGGCATCCATCTCACTATCGAGGAGGCGGTCAAGGCCGCCCGCCGGGCCTTCATGGCGTATCGGGAGATGGGCCTGGAGGCCCGCAAGACGATCGTCGACAGCATGCGGGCCGCCATGCTGCGCGAGGGAGAGCGATTGGCGTACATGGCCGCCGAGGAGACCGGGATCGGCCGGGCCGAGGACAAGGTGGTGAAGAACCGTCTGGTCACGACGAAGACCCCAGGCCCTGAAGACCTCGAGCCCCATGTGGTCACCGGGGACTCCGGGATGATGGTCACCGAGTACGCCCCATACGGGGTCATCGCTTCGATCACCCCCACCACCAACCCGACTTCGACGATCATCAACAACTCGATCTCGATCGTCTCGGCGGGCAACGCCGCGATCTTCAATGTCCATCCCAACGCCGCGATGGTCTCGGTGGAGAACATCAAGCTCCTCAACCGGGCGATCGTCTCCGCCGGGGGGCCACAGGATCTGATCACCGCCACACCCCAACCGACACTGGAGACGGCGCGGGAGGTGATGCACCATCCCGACGTGAGGGTCCTGCTGGTCACCGGGGGCCCGGGAGTGGTCAAGGAGGCGTTGAAGACCAGCAAGAAGGCGATCACCGCCGGGCCGGGCAACCCACCAGCGGTCGTCGACCAGACCGCGGATGTCGAAGCGGCGGGCCGTGACATATTCCTCGGTGCATCCTTCGACAACAACGTGATCTGCACCGACGAGAAGACCACGATCGTCGTCGACACGGTGGCCGATCGGCTGGTGCAATCGATGGTGTCCAACGGCTCCTACCGGTTGAAGGAACACGAGCTGAAGCGTCTCGAGCGGGTGATCTTCCGGGAGATGGGGCCACCCAGCAAGCCGGGGATGATCAACCCGGAGTGGATCGGGAAGAGCGCCCAGAGGATCCTGTCCGAGATCGGGGTCACCGTCGACCACGACGTGAGGCTGGTGGTGGCCGAGGTACCCCGTGAGCACAACCTGGTATGGACCGAGCAGATGATGCCGGTCATGCCGGTGGTCAGGGTGCAGAACGTCGACGACGCCATCGACCTGGCGGTCAAGTCGGAGCACGGGTTCCGTCACACGGCTTCGATCCACAGCACCAATGTCGACTCCATCACCCGGATGGCCCGGGCGATGAATTGCAGCATCTTCGTCGCCAACGGTCCCAACTACAGCGGTCTCGGCGAGGGCGGCGAGGGGTTCACCTCGTTCTCGATCGCCAGCCCCACGGGTGAGGGCATGACCCGCCCCCGCCACTTCTCCCGGGTGCGCCGGATCAGCGTGGTGGGGGCTCTTCGCATTGTCTGACCCCGCCATCGCCTTACTCGAGTTCGACTCGATCAGCGCCGGGATAGTGGCGGGTGATGCCATGGTCAAGACCTCCCCGATCGGCTCGATCTATGCGGGGACGGTCCATCCGGGCAACTACCTGGTGCTGGTGACGGGTGACACCGCCAGCGTGGAGATCGCTCTTGCTACCGGCATCGACATCGGAGGCAGCCGGCTGACCGACTCGGTTTTCCTCCCCGACATACACCCGGACGTGTCAGCCGCCATCGTCGGTGGCGCCCGGGCGGCGACGTTGCGGGAGGAGGCACTCGGGGTCGTGGAGACCACCACGGTGGCTGCGGTGATCGACGCGGCCGATGCCGGGGTAAAAGCCGCCGACGTGGAGGTCTCCTCGGTGCGGCTGGCCGATGGTTTGGGAGGGAAGGGATACGTGCTCTTCTCGGGCGTGGTTGCCGAGGTGGAGGCGGCGGTGGAGGCGGCAGTGGAGCGGGTGGCTCCTCACCGGACGCTGGTGAGATCAGACGTCATCGCCCAGCTCCACGACGAGATGGCGGACAACCTCGGCGCCGAGCTTCGATTCATGAAGCGCGTGGAGAGCTGAATGCAGCTGGCGCGGGTCCTGGGGAGCGTGGTCGCCACCGAGAAGGCCGAGGGCCTCGAGGGGGTCCGCTTCTTGGTGATCCAGCCCCTGGACAAGAGACAGGAACCGGTGGGAGGGACCGTGGTGGCTGCCGACGCGGTGCAGATGGCCGGATCGGGCGAGCTGGTCTATTTCGTCAGCTCGCGAGAGGCCGCCGAGGCCCTGCCGGTGCGCTTTGTGCCCGTTGACCACGCCGTCGTCGGGATCGTCGACGAGGTGACGCTCGGAGTCGAGACGTGAAGGTGGGCAATGTGGTCGGGACGGTGGTGTCGACGATCAACATCCCCCTTCTCGAAGAGCATCGGCTCCTCTTGTGCGATGTGCAGGACGTCGCAGGTGAGCCGGATGGGTACACCATCTGCATCGACGTGGTCGACGCCGGGATGGGCGAGACCGTCCTGATCCTCGACGAGGGGAACTCGGCCCGTCAGATCCTCGGTCTCGAGACCGGTGCAATTCGCGCTGTCATAGTCGGCGTGGTCGACGAGCTCTACATCGACGGCGAGTTGCGCGAAGTCATCTGAGGGCTCGGCACCGGTGACGACGATCCGGGTCGAGCCGGGTCGGAGCTCCTCAATGCGGCCAGGGAGAGCGACGCCGGGAGCTCGGCGAGCCGATGCCGACCGGTGAACAGGGCCATGGCAGCGGAAAGCTAGTCAGACGACCGCCGGCCCGGCCTGTTGGCGCGCCAAAGGTGTTTCGGTCGTAGCACTCTTCGTCCGCCGGTCTTCCCCAGGCAATTCATGATCGCTTTCACTCGAGATCTGGTGGTCGCCATGCTCGGCGGGGAGCACGTTACGTAGGGTGGGCCTGTGAAACCGAGCGGCAGATGCGATTTGGACTGAAGCTAAGTCAGAAGGCGACCATCGACGAACACCGGGCCGTCTGGCGGATTGCGGATGACGAGGGTTTCGACCATTGCTGGAATATGGATCACTTCGCCGCGCTGGGCGAAGATCCCACCGGAGACATCTTCGAGGCTTGGACCCTGCTCGCCGCGATGGCCGAGGGGACGACCCACACACGGATCGGGTGCATGGTCACCGGTAACACATACCGTCATCCCGCAGTGCTGGCCAAGATGGCCGTGACATTGGATCACATCTCGCACGGCCGCTTGGAGTTTGGGCTCGGAGCGGCGTGGGCGGAGAACGAGCACAGGATGCTGGGGCTCGAGTTCGGGACCGTCGGGGAACGGCTGGATCGTCTGGAGGACGCCTGTCAGATCATCACCTCTCTGTGGACCGCGCCCACCACCACGTTCGCTGGAGCCCATTACCAACTCGAGAACGCGATAGCCGAGCCTAAGCCCGTGCAGCGACCGTATCCGCCGATTTGGATCGGCGGGAGCGGACCCAAACGGACCCTGCGAATTGTGGCCCGGTACGCCGACGTCTGGAACATGCCCGGGGGCACGCCGGCCGAGTTGGCGAAGTCATCTCATGTCCTCGACCAACACTGTGCCGATGTCGGACGCGATCCGGCCGAGATTCGACGGACCGTCCAGGTCCGCCTTCCGGAGGAGCCAGCCGACGCCCTGCCGCTGGTAGAGGGATACGCCCGGGTCGGTGCCGACGACATCATCCTGATCGTGATGGGCGGCATTGCCGAGACGCAGGCCAAGCAAGCCGCAACCCTGCTGCCCCACCTTCGAGACGTCGGCTGATACGCCTGCGCAGGCCAGCTCACGTCTTCGATGACGAGTCCGTTAGGGAAGTAGAGCCGAGTCCGAGC
>Ga0268386_10000791_pt1 | contig 20827 bp, 19 predicted proteins | sample RVTome_15_FD_200260 | JGI IMG/M metagenome (GOLD analysis project Ga0268386, IMG submission 200260) | Soil microbial communities from uranium-contaminated site in the Upper Colorado River Basin, Wyoming, United States - RVT150D86... ...
GCTCGGTGGAATCGGCAGGCTGGTGCTGGAGAGGGCGCGCGGGTTCGGGATCGAGGTAGTCGGATTCGATCCCTACCTCGAGCAGTGGGATCGCGATGCGGAGCGAGCCCACAGCTTCGAGGAGGCGATCGCCGAGGCGGACTTCATCTCACTCCACGTCCCGCTCACCGACGAGACCCGGCACCTGGTGAACGCCGAGTCGATTGCCGCCATGCGGAGGGCGCCGATCGTCGTCAACACGGCGCGTGGGCCGCTCGTGGACATGGAAGCGGCCACCGAGGCCCTCGAGTCGGGCCGGCTCGGCGGGCTGGCCCTCGACGTGACCGAGGTGGAGCCGCCGCCGCGCGACCATCCGCTACGCAGCCATCCCCGGGCGGTGCTCACTCCGCACATGGGCTTCTACTCGGTCGAGGCCCAGCACGAGCTCCAGCGCCGCGCCGCCGAGGAGGTCGCGAGAGCCGTGCGCGGCGAGCCGCCCGACATGCCCGTGAACCCCGAGGTCGTGACGGGCCGCAGCTCGTGATGGCCGAAGGCTCGAGCTCGATCCCCACCTACCCGGACCTCGCCGGAAAGATCGCCCTGGTCACGGGAGGCTCGAAGGGCATCGGCGCCGCCACCTGCCGGATGCTGGCCGCCAACGACGTTCGCCTCGCCGTAAACGCCCGCTCCGAGAGTGGGATCGAGGCGCTCGTCTCGGAGCTGCGAGCCGACGGCGCCGACGCGATCGGGATCAGCGCCGACTGCACGAACAGCGGCGAGGTGGAGCGGATGGTCGCCCGAACCGAGCAGGAGCTGGGGCAGGTGGACATCCTGCTTCCCTACGCCGGCGGCTTCAGGGCGTTTCTGCCGATCGAGGACGTGACCGAAGAAGACTGGAGGGAGGTGCTCGACGCCAACCTGACTTCGACGTTTCTCGCCGTGAAGGCTGTTCTGCCGTCGATGCTCGAGCGCCGCGGGGGGGTGATCGTGACGATGGCGTCGAACGCGGGGCGGCTCCTGGACAAGCTGCTAACCGCGCCCTACGCCGCCGCCAAGGCCGGGGTGATCCAGTTCACCCGGCACATAGCGATGGAGCTCGGCGGTCACGGCATCCGCGTCAACTCGATCGCGCCGGCGACGGTGCTCTCGGAGCGGGTCGAGCGGATCATGGACGAGCAGAGCCGAAACCGGGTCGCCGAGATGTCCCCCCTGGGACGCATGGGGACGCCCGAGGACTGCGCTTTGGCGACGCTGTTCCTGGTCTCGGACTCGGCGTCGTGGCTCACCGGCGTGACGCTCGACGTGGCGGGCGGCCGGATCATGCTCTAAGGAGAGGACCGCGAGTTGGACGAGGAGGATGCGTGATACGAGACGAGAATCAGACGCTGCTGAACGTGGAGGAGCTCGAGCCGGCCCCGGTCGCTCGCGAGGACGGATGGCGGGACATGACGATCCGCTTTCTCGACGGGTCCGTCAGCGGCTCGAGCAACGGCTGCATGTTTCGCACGACCTTCGGCCCCGGCGCCGCACACGAGCGCCACTTTCACCCCAACGCCGACGAGTTCCTGTACGTGATCAGCGGCCGCGCCGCCGCCGGGGCCGGGGAGGAGGAGCACGAGATCGGACCGGGGACGGTGCAGTTCATCCCGGCGGGAACGACGCATTGGCTTCGCAACCTGGACGATCGAGCGCCGGTCGAGCTGGTCGGCATCTACGTCGGAGGAGCGAACCTCGAGGAGGCCGGCTACGAGTACGTCGGCGAGGTCACCGACGCCTACCGGCAAGCCGATCGACCCGGAGAGAAGTGAGGGCGCGATGGATCGAGCGCTGGGATGGACCGCTCGAGCGCGGTGAGCGCCCGGAGCCCCGGGCCGGAGCGCGCGAGGTCAAGATCGCCGTCGAGGCTTGCGGGATCGGGCTCACCGTCCTCAACTGCATCCGCGGCGATCTCGGCGACGACCCCGACGACCTGCCGCGCGTGCCCGGCCACGAGCTCGTCGGCCGGATCGTCGAGACCGGGATCGGAGTGGACAGCGACAGGGTGGGTGAGCGCGTGGCCGGGTACTTCTACCTCTTCTGCGGCGGCTGCGAGCGATGCCTCGCCGGTGACGAATCGCTATGTCTCGACCTGCGAGGGTTCATCGGGGTCGACGTGGACGGGGGGTACGCCGAGCGGGTCAGCCTGCCCGCGGGCAACGCGGTCCCCCTCCGAGACGAGATCGATCCCGTGGCCGCGACCGCAATTCCGGACGCGATCGCGACCCCCGTCCACGTGGCGCGCCGTGCGAGCGTCGGCCCTGGAGACCGCGTCGCCGTGATCGCGGCGGGAGGCGGGGTCGGAATCCACATGAGCCAGGTGGCGCGCGCATACGGGGCCACGGTCGTCGGACTCGAGATCGACGGCGCCAAGCACGCATACCTTCGAGACGAGCTGGGGCTCGACGTGATCGACTCCTCCGACTTCGCCCGCGCAGAGCTGCCCCGATCGTGGCGCGGCGAGGCGGATGTCGTCGTCGATCTGCTCGGGAGCGAGTCGAGCCTGGAGTGGGCCCAGGCCGCACTCGCTCCCAGGGGGCGAATGGTCGTCCTGACCACGTTTCGAGGCGTGGGCTTTCGAGCCAGCCCGCGGACCCTCGTCTTCAAGCAGGGCTCGATCCTCGGCTCTCGCTACGCGAGTCGTCACGAGGTGCTGGAAGCGGCGCGGCTCGTCCACGCCGGAGCGGTTCGCCCAATCGTCTCCGAACAAGTCGGCCCCGACGACGTAGACGGCGTCCACGATGCGCTGCGGCGCGGAGAGGTGCTCGGCCGCGGCGTGCTGAGCTGGGGCTGAGAAAGCGATCGACGAGCCAGGGACCGAATGCACTCTCCGAGCTCACCCGGCGCGGCCACGGAGATCGTCCCGGCGCGTCGCGGCCGCGCGTTTCGGGTTTCGCGCGATCAGGGGCTGAAGGTGATCAACACCCACGGAAGCCAGGTTGTCGACGCCTGGGCGCTCGCCCTTCCCGATCTCGAGGAGCACATGTCGATGCCGCATACGCGCGCCATGCTCTCCAGCCTGCGAGTCGAGGTCGGGGACCAGCTGTGGAGCGATCTTCGCCGGCCCATCCTCACGCTCGCCGAGGACACAAGCCCCGGCGTTCACGACCTGCTCTTCCCCGCCTGCGACGTGCGACGCTACGAGCTGCTGGGCTACTCCGGTCGGCACGAGAACTGCTGCGACAACTTTCGCACCGCACTCGGGGAGCTCGGATACCGACGAGCGCCGGTGCCCGATCCCCTGAACCTGTTCATGAACGTGTCCCGCTCCGGCGATCAAGCGCTCGAGCTGATCCCACCGGTGAGCCGACCGGGCGACCACGTCGTTCTCAGGGCCGAGCGTGACGTGGTCGTCGTGCTCTCGGCCTGTCCCCAGGACATGGTCCCGGTCAACGGACCGAAAATGCGGCCCATGGACGTGCACGTCGAGCTGGTCGCCTGAGCGAAGCCCGCGCATGTGCAAACGTTCGATCGTCGGCCGAGTCACATCACCCTCGTCCCCGGAGAGGAGCGCGTCCATGGACAGGTTCATCCTCGTCACGAGCGTCGACATCACCGACGGCGCCGAGGAGGAGTTCAACCGCTGGTACAACGAGAAGCACCTCCCCGAGGTCCTCGCGTGCCCGGGATTCATCTCGGCGACGCGCTACGAGTGCGCGGACGGCCAGCCGCGGTACCTCGCAATTTACGAGCTCGAGACCGAGGCCGCCCTCACGACCCCGGAGATGCAGCGGGTTCGCGGATGGGGGGAGATGTTCCCCCATGTGCGCAACTTCCACGAGCGGGTGTACCGGCGGATCCATTCGGCGGCGGCACCGAGCTGACACCGCGGCGGGGAACGCCGTCCGCCGCTTCGCCGCGGTCCTCCCTTGGAACGCCATCCTGCTTGGGCGCCGTCGGCCCCTCGGCGTCTAGGTCCAATGTGTGCAATCGACTGCATGGGTGGGGACGATTTGGTTAGGATGGCGTACGTCGAACGCCCCGGAAGGGGCGCTGCACGCTGGAGGTGCGTGTGAAGGCGGCGGTGCTTGAACGGTTCTCCGAGCCGCTCGCGGTTCGGGAAGTCCCCGCGCCCCGACCCGCTGAGGGGGAGGCCCTCGTCAGGGTGCGGGCGACCGGGATCTGCGGCACAGACCTGAAGATAACCTCGGGGAGCTTCGGCTCGGCGCTGCCATTGATACCGGGTCACGAGGTGGCCGGGGACGTGGTCGAGGCGGATGGCTCATCCTCCGTCGGCGAGCGGGTGGCCTGCTACATCTACGAGACCTGCGGTCGGTGTCGCTGGTGTCGCTCGGGCCGAACCACGCTGTGTCCGGGGCGGGTCCGGCTCGGATTCGAGCGGGACGGCGGTCTCGCGGAGTACGTCGCCGTCCGGGAGGAGAACCTGCTGCGACTTCCCGCCCCGGTGTCGTATGCGGGAGCGGCGATCGCCATGGACGCGATCGCGGTCCCGTGGATGGCCTTGCACCGCAGGGCGAGGATCGAGGCCGGCCAGAGTGTCGTCGTCGCCGGCGCCGGCGGCCTGGGCATGCACGCGATCCAGATCGCGCGCGCGGCCGGATGCAGCGTCGCCGCCGTCGATCCCCTACCGGCCCACCTCGCGCGGGCAAGGGAGCTCGGGGCAGAGCTCACGGTCCCTCCCGAGGAGGCGGATCGCATTGCGGCCTGGGCGGACGACGGCGTCGACGTGGCCCTCGAGACCTCCGGAGCCCGGGGCGGATTCGATGCGGCAGCGCGTTGCGTTCGGCGCGGCGGGCGGATCGTCTGCTGCGGGTACCACCCGGGTGTCGAGTACGGGCTCGACTCGCGCCGCCTCGTGCTGGAGGAGATCGAGATCCTGGGCTCGGTCAACGCGTCGATCGACGCGGCCCGCGCGGCGCTGGACGCGATCGCGGATGCGTCCGTGGAGCCGCAGATCGCCGATCGCGAATCGCTCGATGGCGCGAACTCGGCGCTGGCCAGGCTCGCGGCGGGGGATGTCCTGGGTCGGGTCGTGGTCGAAGCATGAGCGAGGAGCGGGCTCGCGCGATGCGGAGTCGTGGTCCAAGCTCGCAAACACCCGCCGCGCGGCGGGGCCGGTGATCAAGGAGGTTGAGATGAGCAAGCAGAAGCCGTGGGAGTCTGAGGGTCGTTTCTCCACTAGTCCGTGGAACCATCTGGGCGAGGCCCGAGAGGGTCTCGACTTCCCCGCCCGGATCAGGTTTCACGACGTGACGTTGCGCGACGGCGAGCAGCAGGCGGGAGTCGCCTTCACCGCCGACGACAAGCTCGCGATCGCTCGACGGCTCGCCGAGGCGGGGGTCGATCGGATAGAGGCCGGCATGCCGATCGTCTCACCCGCCGACGAGGCGGCCGTTAAGTCGATCGTCGATGCGGGGCTGGATTCGGAGATCTTCGCCTTCTCGAGGTGCATGGTTGACGACGTGCGCAAGGCCAAGGAGTGCGGGGTGACCGGGGTCGTGATCGAGATCCCCTCCTCGGAGCACATCATCGAACGTGCCTACGGGTGGCCACTCGAGCGCGCCGTCGAGCTCTCGATCGAGGCCACGCTCGCGGCGAAGGACGAAGGTCTGTACACGGTCTTCTTCACGATCGACTCCTCGCGCGCCGAGCTCGACTGGTACCTCGATCTCGTCGAGCGCGTCGCCACCGAGGGGCACATGGACGCGCTCGGGCTCGTGGACACGTTCGGCGTCGTCACCCCCGAGGCGATCCCCGCCTGGGTCGCGAAGGTGCGGGAACGGCTTCCCCAGACGCCGCTCGAGGCGCACTTCCATGACGACTTCGGGCTCGCCGTCGCCAACACGATCGCGGCGCTCTCCTGCGGCGTCGAGGTGGTGCACTCGACGGTGACCGGTGTCGGCGAGCGAGCCGGGAACACGCCGATGGAGGAGCTCGCGCTCGCGCTGGAGATGCTCTACGGCGCCTCTCACGGGCTCGACACGACCGCGTTCTACGGTCTCTCGCGGCTGGTCAGAGAGCGTGCCGGGCACACGATTCCCTCAAACCGTCCCGTCGTCGGCGAGCGCCTGTTCGAGGTCGAGTCGGGAATCATCGCGGGCTGGTACCACCAATGCGTGAGAGAGTTCCCGACGGAGCTGTTCCCTTATCACTGGGACGAGGTTGGTCAGCCCCCCGCGCGCATCGTCTACGGCAAGGGCAGCGGGCTGCCCTCGGTCGCCGTCGCGCTCGAGCTCTTGGGCCTCGACGCCGACGACGAGCAGATGCGGGAGCTCGTGGCGGCGATCAAGGGACGCGCCCTGAAGACCAAGGCGCTGCTGCCCTTCGAGGAGGTGGCGAAGCTCGCGGAGCAGATCACACAGGCGTCGGCCGTCCCGCGCCAAGAGTCGGCCGTGGCTCGCTGAGCAGCGGATCGGCGCGCTGCCGTGACGACGAGCTATCTCAAGCGGCCCAGGGAGCCCGCGCCGGGCGCGCGCGGCGAGGTGAGCCGAACCGTGTCCGAGATCCTGGCCGAGATCGAAAGCCGAGGCGCCGAGGCCGTGCGTGAGCACTCCCGCCGTCTCGACGGGTGGGATCCACCGGACTTCCGCGTCGGGGATGACGAGATCGCGGCGGCGACCGACGCGGTGCCCGAGGACCTGCGCCGTCACATCGAGTTCGCCCAGCGCCAGATCCGCGGCTTCGCGGAGGCGCAGCGGGAAACGGTGCTCGACCTCGAGGTGGAGACCCTTTCGGGAGTCCTCCTCGGCCATCGCCATGTCCCGGTCGGCTCGGTCGGCGCCTACGTCCCCGGTGGACGCTACCCGATGCTGGCGTCGGCGTTCATGACGATCCTGACGGCGAAGGTCGCCGGCGTCGAGCGGGTCGTGGCCGCGGCGCCGCCGCGCCGCGAGGAGGGGGGCATCCATCCGTACATGCTGCACGCGATGGTCACGTCGGGGGCCGACGAGATCCTCTGCCTGGGAGGGGTCCAGGCGCTCGGGGCGATGGCGTTCGACACGGAGGTGATCGAGCCCGTCGACATGATCGTCGGCCCGGGCAATCCCTACGTCGCCGAGGCGAAGCGACAGCTCTTCGGTCGCGTCGGGATCGACCTCCACGCCGGGCCGACCGAGATCGTCGTGATCGCGGACGATTCCGCCGATCCAGAGCTCGTCGCCGCCGACCTGCTCGGACAGGCGGAGCACGGTCCCGACTCGCCGGCCGGTCTGATCACACCGTCTCGGGAGCTCGGGCAGCAGGTCCTGGAGGCGGTGGAGGGCCTACTCGGCACGTGGCCCACCGCCGAGGTCGCGGGCGCGGCCTGGAGCGAGCGCGGGTGGATCGCGATCGTGGACGGAGATGCCGAGGCCGTCGCGCTAGCGAACGAGCAAGCCCCCGAGCATCTCGAGGTGCAGGTGACGGAGGCGAGGCTCGACTGGTACCTCGACCGCCTCGTCAACTACGGCGGCCTGTTTCTGGGCGAGGAGGCGACCGTGGTCTACGGGGACAAGGCGATCGGGACCAACCACGTGCTTCCCACCGGCCGCGCGGCGCGCTTCACGGGCGGGCTGTGGGTGGGCAAGTTTCTCAAGACTCTCACCTACCAGCAGGTGACGAGGGAGGGCACGGCCCAGATCGCTCCCGTCGCGGCCGCGATCTCCCGCGCCGAGCGGTTCGAGGGCCACGCGATCACGGCAGAGATGCGGCTTCGGGGGGCCGCTCGACCGGCGGAACGATGAAGCCCCGATCCGAAACGACAGCGAGGTGATGGGTCATGTACGGAAGGGAGATGGCATCGCTCGAGTCGAAGTCGGCACTGGTCACGGGCGCCAGCTCGGGCATGGGCGAGGAGATCACGAAGGCGATGGCGGCCGCCGGCGCGAGCGTGGCCGCCGTAGCCCGAAACGAGGAGCGACTGAACGCCGTCCTCGACGAGGTAGCCTCGGGTGGCGGCGAGGCGCTCGGCCTCGTCCGGGACCTCACCGCCGACGGCGCGCCCCGAGCGGTGGTCGAGGAGGCCGTGGAGCGGCTCGGAAAGCTCGACATCCTCGCCAATGTCGCCGGGATCATGGAGCTCGGCCCGATCTCCGAGACCCGGATCGAGAGCCTCGACCGGCAGTTCGAGACCAACGTGCGGGCGCCGTTCGCGCTCACCCAGGCGGCGCTTCCCCAGCTGCGCGAATCGGGTGGGGTGATCATCTTCATCTCCTCGATGGCGGCGCTCGCAGCATTCCCGGAGTCGGCGGCCTACACGGCAACGAAGGGCGCGATCGACGCCATGGCCCGCCAGCTCGCCGTGGAGCTCGCCCCGGAAGGCGTCAGGGTCAACGCGATCGCGCCCGGAGAGATCGACACGCCGATGAACAGGGACTTCTACGCGCAGCACCCCGAGTTCGTGCAGCACATGGAGGAGTTCACCCCGGCGAGGCGGCTCGGCAAGGCGACGGACGTCGCCCCGGCCGCGGTCTTCCTCGCCTCGGACATGGCGCGGTTCGTGTACGGAGTCTCACTGCCGGTCGACGGCGGGGTCGTGGCCCGCTGACGGTGGGTGATCGGAGCGAGAACCGATGACGGTCGGCGGCACGGTCACGGACACCGAGTTCCGCGAGCGCCAGGCGCGCGCCACCGAGATGGCGGCGGAGCGTGGCTTCGACGCACTCGTGGTGTGGGCCAGGGGCGGGACGTCGGTCGACTTCTACGGGGACGTGCTGTACCTGGCGAACCATCACTCGCCGTTCCCTCCAAACCAGGACACCCCCCAGTGGTCGGCGCGTTCCTACAGTGGCTTGCTGCTCCCGGTCGAAGGCGAGCCCGCTCTGGTGATCGACCTGCCGGAGTTCGACGCCGATCGGATCCACGTCGACGACATCCGCTCCACCCTTCACGTGCCGCAGAAGCTCGCCGAGCTGCTCCGAGAGAGGGGCCTGGACTCCGGACGGCTCGGGCTGGCCGGACGGGACACGCTGCTTCTCAGTCACCTCCGCGCGATCGAGCAGAACCTGGGGCACCCGCTGGCGCTGGTGCCCGCGGACGAGATCCTCGAGCGACTGCGGATGGTGAAGAGCGACGGCGAGCTCGAGCTGATTCGCCGCGCCGCGGAGGTCGGCGTCGGATGGATGCGCACGATGATGGAGGCGGTCGAGCCGCGGCGCACCGAGGGCGAGGTGATCGGCGAGGGGCTCGGCTACCTCGCCGCGCACGGGGGCTTTCCGTACGACGCGGCGATCGCGTCCGGCTCGCGGTCGCAGTACTTCTTCAGCCGCCTTGCCATCCCGACATGGGACTCGAAGCGACGGATCGAGGAGGACGACCTCGTGCACATCGACGCTTGGGCGGCGGTCGACGGCTACTACACGGACTTCGTGCGCTCGACCGTGGCGGGCCGAAGGCCCTCGGCGGAGCAGCGCGAGCTTCTCGACGGATCGATCACGATCATCGATCACATCATCGAGGCGGTCCGGCCCGGCGTGGCGATCGGAGAGCTGTACGCGCGGGGTGCCGCGTGGATGGTGGAGAACGGCTTCGGCGAGCACCGGGCAGACCTGGAGCACTCGGGGACCGACTTCGGGAACCTGTTTCCGGCGTTCGGGCACTCGTTCGGCGTCGGGCTGGAGCCGCCGTGGATCATCGACGGCGAGCAGACCGTCGTGGAGCCGAACATGTGCCTCGCGATCGAGGCGCTCCTCGGGCGGCCGGGCGTCGGGGGCGCGGGGTTCGAGCAGGACGTGATCGTGACCGCGAACGGCTGCGAAGTCATCACCGCGCCCTGCGAGGCGCGGTGGTGGGAGTCGTAGGATCACTCCGATGAAGCTCCCAACGGGGTCGGCGCTCGGATGCTCGGAAGGGAACGCCCGTGGCTGAGGAGCGCCGGCGCACCGTCACACCGGAGATGGTCGGCCAGCTCGCGAGGCTCGCGGAGCTCGAGCTGGATGCCGAGCGACGCGCGCTGATCGCCGATCAGCTCGATGGGCTGTTGAGCGAAGCGAACCTCGTGAACCGGTTCATGGCGGAGCGACGGGACGTCGGCCCGGGGGTGCGCTTCGATCACCCCGAGCTCCGGCAGGACGACGAGTAGGCGATGGCCACCACCCTCGAGCCGACGGCGCTCAGCCTTCGTGAGGTCGGAGACCGGATCACGGGCGGCGAGCTGTCCCCGGTGGAGGCCGTGGACGCGACGCTGGCGCGGATCGAGACGATCGATCCGAAGCTCAACTCCTACATCCACGTCTCGGATGAGCGGGCCCGCCTGGCGGCCAAGGGTGCCGAGGCCTCTATCGCCGCGGGCTACCACCTCGGGCCCCTGCACGGGGTGCCGGTCGCGCTCAAGGACCTGGTCGCGGTGCGGGGCGAGGTGTCGAGCGCCGGAAGCAACGTCCTCGGGGAGATGGTTCCCCAGGAGGACGCCGCTGTCGCCGCGCGGCTCCGGGCCGCCGGCGCGATCTTCGTCGGCAGGCTCAACATGCACGAGTTCGCCTACGGCGTCACCACCGACAATCCTCATTACGGCGCGGCGCGCAACCCCTGGGACACCGATCGCTCCCCGGGTGGATCGAGCGGCGGCTCGGGTGCCGCCGTCGCTGCGAGGCTGTGTCACGGAGCGGTTGGAACCGACACCGGGTGCTCCGTTCGCCTTCCGGCCGCGTTCAACGGGATCGCCGGGATCAGGCCGACGATCGGGCGCGTCAGCAACTTCGGGATCACGCCGCTGGCCTGGACCCTGGACACCGCCGGCCCGATGTGCCGCACGGTCGAGGACTGCGCCCTGATGCTGGGGGCGATGGCGGGATACGACTCACGTGACCGGCAGACGGCGAACGTGCCGGTACCCGACTATCGCGCCGAGTTGGAGCACGGGCTCGACGGCGTTCGCATCGCCCTGATCGAGGACTTCACGCTGGCCGGACTGCAGGCAGGCGTGGAGCGCGCCGTCAAGGCCGCGGTCACCGAGCTCGAGGCCGCCGGCGCGCGGATCCGCGAGGTACCGATGCACAACCTCGAGCCCAGCATCTCGGCGCTGCTGACGGTGGACATCGCGGAGCCGTCGGCCTACCACGCCGCCTGGCTCCGGGAGCGCCCCCAGGACTACGGGGGCGATGTGCGGGCGCTGCTGGAGGTCGGGGAGCTGTATCTGGCCTCCCACTACATCCAGGCTCAGCGCTACAGGACGGTTCTTCGCGACCAGTTCACCGACGTGCTGCGGGACTTCGACGCGATCCTGACCCCGACCGTGCCGTTCACGGCGCCCCCGGTCGGCGCGACGGGGGTGAGGTTGGAGTCGGGGGAGGAGCTGGACATCATCACCGCGGTGATGCGCTACAACGCCCTTCCCCCGCTGGTCGGGATGCCCGCGCTCTCCGTTCCGTGCGGGTTCTCCGACGGCCTCCCAGTGGGCGTGCAGCTCGTCGGGCGTCCGTTCGACGAGGCCACCCTGCTGCGGATCGGTCACGGCTACCAGGGGCTCACCGACTGGCATCTGAGGGCGCCGGAGCTGTGACCGTGTCGGGCGCACCCGCCCAGACGTCGACCGGGCCGCCCGCCGAGCGGGATCTCTACCTCGGCCTGTACCGGACGATGGTCTTCGTGCGCCGGTTCGAGGAGACGGTCCACCGGATCTTCCTGCGCGGCGAGGTGTACGGGTCGACCCATCTGTGCATCGGCATGGAGGCGGTCGGGGTCGGTTTCATGGGTGTACTCCGCGACCAGGATCGCGTCGCTTGCACGTACCGCGGCCACGGCCATGTCCTCGCCCTCGGATCCGACCCGGTCGGTCTGATGTCCGAGCTGACCGGCCGCGTGACAGGCACGTGCGGCGCTCGTGCCGGCTCGATGAACGTCGTCGACCTCGAGCACAAGCTGATCGGCTGCTTCGGGATCGTCGGCGGGAGCCTCGCCGCGGCGACCGGAGCCGCGCTTTCAATGCGGCGCCGAGGCGGCGTCGCCGTCGGGTTCTTCGGTGATGGCACGGCGAACCAGGCGTACTTCCACGAGTGCCTCAACTTCGCGAAGGTGCTCTCGCTGCCGGTGGTCTACGTGTGCGAGAACAACCAGTACGGCGAGTTCACTCCGATGGAGGACGTCACCGCGGGCCGGATCATGGCCCGCCCTCGGGCGATGGGTATCCCGTCGGAGCGGATCGACGGCCAGGACGTGTGGGCCGTGCGCGCGGCGGCCGAGTGGGCGGTGGAGCGGGCACGGCAGGGCGAGGGGCCGGTGTTCCTCGAGGCCCACACGTATCGCTACTCGGACCACGGCCGGGGAGACCCGATCCAGTACCGGCCCGAGGGAGAGATGGAGCAGTGGAGGCAGCGGGACCCACTCGACCTCGCGCGCAAGCGCCTCGCCGCGGACTACGAGGTCCCGGAGGCCGAGCTCGATTCGATCGTGTCCGATGTCGAGGCGGAGATCGAACGGGTGACGGCGGCCGCCCTGGAGGGGCCGTTCCCCGAGCCCGACCCGAACGCATCGGAGTTCGCCGTCTAGCCCCGAGTCGATGGCGGAAGGCGACTTCAAGCGCGCGGTCTGGGAGGCGCTCGACGAGGAGCTCGCCCGCGACGAAGACGTGATCTTCTTCGGGGAGGACGTGGCGGCCGCGGGCGGCGTGTTCCAGGTGACCCCGGGGCTGGCCGACCGGCACGGCCGCGACCGGGTCTTCGACACGCCGATCTCGGAGCTCGCCCTGTCCGGCGCCGCGTTCGGCAGCGCCGCGACGGGGCTTCGCCCCGTGATCGAGATCATGTTCTCGGACTTCATCGCACTCGCGATGGACAGCCTCATCAACCAGTCCGCGAAGTACTGGTATCTGTCCAACGAGCAGAAGAGCATCCCGCTGACCGTGCGCTCGACGGTTGGCGCGGGCGGGCAGTTCGGAGCCATCCACTCCCAGATCCCGATCCCGTGGCTTCAGGGGATTCCGGGCCTCAAGCTCGTGGCCCCGGCGATGCCGTTCGATGCGAAGGCGCTGCTGAAGGCCTCGATTCGGGACGACAACCCGGTCGTCTTCTTCGAGCACAAGCGGCTGTACCAGGTGAAGGGGGCGCTGGGCGGCGACGACGACCTGGTGCCGCTCGGCAAGGCGTCCGTGGCCCGTGAGGGGTCGGACCTAACGATCATCAGCGCGATGAAGGGGGTGCACGACGCCCTCGAGGCGGTGAACGTCCTCGCCCAGCGCGGCGTCGACGTGGAAGTGATCGACCTTCGCTCGCTGCGCCCGATCGATGACGAGGCGATCGTCACCTCGGCCGAGAAGACGAGCCGCGTGCTGGTGGTGGAGGAAGGGCCGCGGACGGGGGGCTGGGCCGCCGAGGTGCTCGCGGTGGTCACCGAGGGTGCCCTGGGGTACCTCGACGACGCGTGGCGCCTCACCATGCCGGACCTGCCGATCCCCTACAGCCCCCCGCTGGAGAACGACGTCCTCCCCGGCCCGGATGCGATCGTGGAGTCGATCCTGTCGCGCGCCGGGATCCCGGTCAGCACCTGAGCGACGATCCATGGCCACCGAGTCATCTGCAAAGGAACTCCCCGGCCGGATCGGAAGTCGGGTCCGGAGGGTCGAGGACCGCGACCTGTTGCGCGGCGAGGCCACCTTCCTCGACGACCTGACGCCGGAAGGGACCCTGCACCTGGCGTTCGCGCGCTCCGCTCACGCTCACGCCGAGATTACGCGCGTCGGGCTGGAGACGGCGCAGCGCATGCCCGGCGTCGCGATGGCCTTCGGCCCTCGTGAGATCGGTGAGGTCGCGCACCTCGTCCCCGATCTCAAGCGCCCGGGAGCAGCGCGGGTCGAGCGACCGATTCTGGCCGGACACAGGGCTCGGTTCGTGGGAGAGCCGATCGCGGCCGCGGTCGCATCGAGTCGCTACCTGGCCGAGGATGCCGCGGAGCGCATCGCCGTCGAGCACGAGCCACTGCAACCGGTCACGTCGGTCGAGGAAGCGCTACGTGAGGACCTGCCCGCCCTTCATCAGGGCGTCGGAAGCAACGTGATCTTCCGCGAGCAGTATGAGGTCGGCGACGTCGACGCCGCGTTCGCCTCGGGCGCGGCGACGGTCGACCGGACGTTTCGGAATCCCCGGTACAACGCCGTGCCGATCGAGCCGCGTGGAGCCCTGGCCATCCCCGACCAAGCCGAGCTCGTGCTCTGGTCCTCAACGCAGATACCGCACATTCTCGAGGAAGCTCTCGCCGCAGTTCTCGGGCTCGAGGGTGGGATACGCGTCAGGTGTCCCGACATCGGCGGGGGCTTCGGGCAGAAGGCTCATGTCTACCCCGAGGAGATCGCTGTGGCGTGGGCGGCGATCCGGCTCGGCCGACCCGTGAAATGGATCGAGGACCGCAACGAGAACCTGATCTCGGGCACTCATGCCAGAGAGCAGGTCGTGAGGGCTCGGGCGACTGCCGACGCCAACGGCCAACTGCTCGCCATCGAAGCCGATGTCTACAGCGATGTGGGCGCCTATGGAATCTATCCCTGGGGCCAGGTGCTCGAGGCCCTCGGAACACCGATGATCCTTCCCGGGCCGTACGAGTTGGCGACCTATCGCTACCGGACGCACTCCGTGGCCACCAACAAGGCCCCGCAAGGAGCGTACCGTGGAGTTGGACTGCCGGTCGCGGTGCTGGTGCATGAGCGGCTCATGGACCTGCTGGCGGCCGAGCTCGACATCGACCGCGCCGACATCCGCAGGGCCAACTTCGTTCCGCCCGATCGCTTCCCTTACGAGACCGCGACGGAGCTTCGCTACGACTCGGGGAACTACCGCGCGGCGTTGGACCTTGCTCTGGACGAGATCGGGTATGAAGGCTTCAGCGAGCGCAAACGCGAGGCGCGCGAGCAGGGTCGGTGCATCGGGCTGGGTTTCGCCTGTTATGTGGAGTGGACCGGGACCAACTCCGAGACGTACCGGGAACGCGGCATGAGCAACGTCAGGGGCTACGACGCGGGCCGGGTGGCCATCAACCAAGACGGAACCGTGTCGGTGTGGACGAGCTGTCCCGCGATAGGCCAGGGCGTGTCAACGACCTTCTCGCAGATCGTCGCGGAGCATCTGGGCGTCTCCTTCGAGGCCGTTCGCACCGAGCTCGTCGACACGCGTCGGTCACCGCCGGGGAGCGGCAGCTTCGCGAGCCGCAGCGCGATCAGCGCCGGCGGCGCCCTGATCAGCGTCTCAGCAAAGATCAGGGAACGACTAATCGAGACCGCCGCGAACGCCCTCGAGGCCAGCCCCGACGACATTGTGATAGAGGACGAGCGGATCGGGGTGAGGGGCTCGCCCTCGGCGCGAATGTCCCTGGCGGAGCTCGCGCGGCATGCGGACCCGGGCTACCTCGACCTCGAAGAACACTACGACCCTGAGGAGACCGCCTATCCCTACGCGACTCATGCCTGCATCGTGGAAGTGGACCGGGACACGGGCGAGGTGAGGATTCTGCGCTACGTGATTGCCGAGGACTGCGGGCCCGAGATCAATCCGATCGTCGTCGAGGGCCAGGTACAAGGCGCAACGGCGCAGGGCATCGGCGGCACGTTGTACGAGGCGATGCGTTACGGCCCCGATGGACAAGTCGTGACCGGGAGCTTCATGGATTACCTCGTGCCCACCTCCCGTGAGGTCCCCTCCTTCGTCGTCCACCACCTCGAGACGCCCGCCCCCGACCTGCGGGGAGGCGTCAAGGGCGTCGGCGAGGGCGGCACGCTTGCTCCGCCCGGGGCGCTTGCCAACGCTGTCTCCGATGCGCTGGGAAGGGAGGTGAACGACCTCCCGATCACGCCGGAAACCGTGCTTGCTTGGACGCGCCCCGAGGCGGCGATCAACCCCGTCTCGCCGGCTGCCTGAAGATGTGGCGCCTCGTGTGATCCTCGGGCCAGAACTCCCGGTCCCACTCCCGCGCCAGCTCGGCGAACCGGGGGGCCTCCCCCTGCATCTGCCGGAGAACGGCCTGCTCGTCCATCGTCTTGACCTCGCCGCCGCGCACCACAACAGCCCCGTCGACGATCACGGTGTCGACGATGCTGCCGGTGCCCGAGTAGACGAGATTCGCAAGCAGGTTGTCCTCGTGCCACGGAACCATCTCCGGCCGCATCAGGTCGAGGAGGATGATGTCCGCTTTCTTGCCCGGCTCGAGGCTCCCGATCTCGTTCTCCATCAGCATCGATCTCGCCGAGCCGATGGTTGCCAGCTCGAGAGCCCGGTACGGGGAGATGAGCGTCCAATCGAGGCGCGCCTCCTTGTGTCCCGTGGCCGCCAGGTTGACCTCCCGGAACATGTCCAGGAAACAGGCGGCCGCCGGCCCGTCGGTCCCGAGGCCGACGGTCCCCCCGGCTGCGATCAGCTCCGGAAACCGACCGTTGGAGAGCGCGCCATAGGCGCCCTTCATGCTCGCGCTCGGGCAATGGATCGCCGCCGCCTTCCTGGTCAGGACCAGCTCGACCTCCCGCTCGGCGAGCCATGCCATGTGGGTCGCGACGAAGCGACGATTGAGGATGCCAAGCGATTCGAAGCGCTCGATCGGCCGCGAGCCGAAGAGGAGGTCGTGGGCCTCGATGTCCTCTCGATCCACGTTCGAGTGGGTAACGACCCCGACGTCGTAGCGCTCGGCGAGCTCCATCGAGCCCGTGCACAGCTCATCCGAGGACGACGTGACCTGGATCGGGCATGGCCATGCCCTGATGCGGCCGTTGGCGGACTTGTCGAACTCTCGGATGAACTCGTGCGCGTGCTCGAGGTTCTCCCTGGTCACCGTGTCCGAGCGACTCAGGTATTCGGCCAGCTCGTCGCTGACGTCGGCCATCGCGCGAGCGAGGACCGCCCGGATGCCCGCTTTCTCGACGCCGCGAACCGCGGGCTCCTCGAGTCCCTGGTAGGTGCCGCAGTCGAGAAAGGCCGTGGTGCCGGTCTTTAGCATCTCGATGCTCGTGAACTGGGTCCCGAGGTAGTAGTTGTCCGGATTCAGTCCCTTGGACGTGACGTAGAACTTCTTCTGGATCCAGGGGGTAAAGGAGAGGTCGTTGACGAGCCCCCGGGCGAACGCGCCGAACAGGTGCATATGCGTGTTGACGAGCCCGGGCATCACGAGGTGCTCGTGGGCGTCGATCGTCTGTCTGGCCGAATAGCGCCGGCGCAGCTTCGCCGTCGTGCCGACCTCGACGATCCTCGTGCCCTCGACGGCGACTGCTCCGTCCCAGATCAGCTCGTCCGCAGCCGTCATCGGTAGCACGATCCCCCGCTCGATCAGAAGATCGACCTCCTGCGCCTTCCCCTCTGTGCTGTGATCGTCCATTGGCTTCTCCTCGGGTTTCATCTTCACAGCGGGATGGCCCTCCATCGCCTCGGGATCGACAGGGGTCAGCTCAGGCTTCCTCCCGGACTGATTGGAGGGCGAACAGTCGCTCGGCCGTCCGCCGGTTGATCGCCTCCGCTTCCCGCTCGGACAGCTTCGCCTCGCCGAGCGTCTGCAGCGTCCTGCCGGGCTCCCAGAACGGATAGTCGGTCCCGAACATGATTCGGTCGGGTCCGAGCAGCTCAAGGGCCGAGCGGATGGCCGGCGGCCACACGCAGACGGTGTCCGTGTAGAGGAGCCGCAGGTGCTCGCTCGGAGGAACGGACAGGGCCCCGAACCCCTTGGGATCGCGGCTCGCCTCGTAGTCGATCCTGCCCACGATGTGGGGTATGAGGCTCCCCGCGTGGCAGAGCACGAGCTTGAGCTCCGGATGACGCTCGAACGCTCCGCCGAGGATCAATCGCAGCGCGGCCGTGCTGGTGTCGAACAGGAAGCCGAGCGTGGGGATCAGCGCATAGGCGTCGACCAGGCTGGCGCTGAGCGGGTAGGTCGGGTGGATCATGATCGGGACGTCGAGCTTCGCCGCCGCGTCGAAGACGGCCTGGAACTCGCTGTCGTCGAGAGCTCGCCCTGCAACGTTCGAGTAGACCATCGCCCCCCGCAGACCGAGCTTCACCGCCCGCTCCAGCTCGTCAGCGGCAGCCTCTGGTGCTTGCATCGGGAGCAGCGCGAGCGCACCCAGCCGGGCCGGATGGCGTTGGATCAGGTCGGCCAGCTCGTCGTTGACCTCTCGCGCGACGGCGATCCCGTCGGATGCCGGGAACCAATCGGCGCCGGGGACGTTGACGCTCAGCACGGCGAACTCGATCCCGTCCTCGCTCATCTCACCGAGCTGCCGGTCGATGTCCACCATCGCCGGCAGCAACGGATGGGCGTTTCCCTCCCCGTACTCGATCATCCGTTCACCGTCGCGCGTCGATATCCGCGGCAGATCGCGGCGTCGCTCCAACGCCGAGACGAGGGCGTCCGCCAAGTAGTGGGTGTGGACGTCGACCCTCATCGCGTTCGCCTCTCCCACGAGGTCCCCGGTGCCGTCCCGATCCGCACGACTGGCCGTCCTAGCCCTCGCCCCGGCGATACGGGAGGGTCAGGTCGCTCGGCATCCGTGCGCGCGCGACCGCCCCCGCGAGGACGATCAGGGCGAGGAGGAAGGGAAGCGCACGCCACAGCTGGTCAGGGAGCTTGATGTCGGGCGAGCTGGCGAGCAGGACGATTCCGCTGAGCGCGACTGCTGCGGACAGCGCGAACGCCACCTTGCGTTCCCGCTGCCGGCGCAAAACCAGGTGAACCGCGAACCCGGCGGCGAGCGCCGCGATCACGAACCAGACCTCGGGAGAGACGGCCTCGCGTGCCGCGAGGCGAAGCTGAAGCGCGTCGGCGCCACCGAGTATCAGGCAGGCGCCGAGCACGCCAACCGGATGCCAGCGACCGAAGATCACGGCGACGAGCGCGAGGAACCCCCGCCCCGCCGTCATCTCCTGGCGGAAGATCCCGAGCGTCACGAGCGCAAGAAAGACGCCGGCGAGGGCGGCCATCGCGCTCGCGGTCAGCACGCTCATCCAGCGCACGCGCCGCACGCTGACCCCAGCGGTATCGGCGGCCGCGGGGAACTCCCCGGCGGCACGGATCGACAGGCCCCACTTGGTCCGGTACAGCAAGAACGCGGCTAGAGGTACGGACAGGAACGCGAAGTAGAGCACCGCATCGTGATCGAAGAGCAGCTCGCCGAGCTCGGGAATCGACGACAGGCCGGGGATCTCGATCAACCCGATCCTGTCGAGCTCGACGAGCCCACGGGCTCCGAAAATCTCGTCGAAGAGAAAGGTCGTCAGCCCTATCGCGACGATGTTGATGCCCACTCCCGAAACGATCTGGTCGGCCTGCGCCTCGATGGCCAGGAGAGACATGATGACGCCGAAGGCGAGGCCCGCAGCGACGCCCGCCAGCACTCCCAGCAACAGGCTGCCGGTCGCCCACGCTGCCCAGAATGAGAAGAAGGCACCCGCGAGCATCATTCCCTCGAGCCCCACGTTGAGGACTCCTGCTCGCTCCGAGATCAGCTCTCCCACGGCGGGTAGCAGGATTGGGGTGGTGAGGATCAGCGTTGAGGTGAGCCATGACGTGTCGAACGGTCCGACCCCGATGTCCGCGAACGGAATCATGTGGCCTCCGCCTGCTCCGTTCGCCCGATTGGCGCACGGGGCGCCTCGGTGGCCCGGGCTCTGAAGTACAGGATGCTCGTCGCGGCGAGTACGAGCACTATCACGATGCCCTGCGTGACGTCGACGACAGCCGAGGAGACCCCCACGGTCGCCTCCATTACCCCCCCGGCCTGGCGCAGCGTGGCGAAGAGCAATGCCGCGGGGATCACTCCCCACGGCGAGTTGCGGGCCAGAAGCGCGACTGCGATCCCCTGGAACCCGTATCCGCCGTCGAAGCCGTCTGTCATGCCAGGAGTGTCGCCGGCGAGTAGCAGCGAGGAGCCGGCGAGTCCCGCGAGGGCGCCCGAGAGCAGGATCGCGTAGACGCCCGTGCGCTCGGGAGAGACACCCGCGAATCGGGCCGCATTGCTGTTGTCCCCGACCAACCTCACGCGGAAGCCGAACACTGTCCGTGCAAGCAGCAGCCCGATCGCGATCACAACGAATGGAATCAGGAGGAGATCCAGCTTGAGGGAGGTGTCTACGAGGAGATCCGGCCACCGGGACGACTCCTGCAGCGGCGACGTCTGCGGAAGCGGGGTCTCTGGCTGCTGAAGCGGGCCCCTGACCACCCAGGAGATCACCTGGATCGCGACGAGATTCAGGAGCAACGTGGACAGAATCTCGTTTACGCCTCGAGCAGCCCAGAGCCACGCGACGATCCCCGCCCAAAGCACGCCGCCGACAACCCCGGCGAGAATCGCAAGCGGCAGGTGCACAACGGTAGGCAGGGAAACCTCGAGCGCGACGATGGCGACAAGCAAGCCGCCGATCAGGATCTGGCCCTGGAATCCGACGTGAAAGCGGCTTGCCCTGAACACGACGATCCACCCAAGCGCCACGAGTACGAGCGGGACCATCTTGCTGAGCGTGCCGGCGAAATTGCGTCGGGTCCCGAAGCCGCCCTCCACGAAGGCCTCGGCCGCTTCCCCGAACGAAGCGCCAGAGGCGGCGATGAAGATGAAGCCAATCGCGAGAGCCGCCACAGCCACGGCCACGGAAAGCCCAAACTCGAGGCTGATTCGTGCCAGGCGTGCGTGCAGGTTCCCGATCACGTCACGCTTCCTCTCCGGCCATCAGCAACCCGATCGTCTCTGAATCAGCGTCTTCGGCGGCGAGGATCCGCGGGAAGCGGCCATCGACGATGACGGCGATGTGATCGGAGAGGGAGAGGATCTCGTCGAGCTCGATCGAGATCAGGAGAATCGCGTCACCGGCCTCCTTTGCCTCGTTGAGTTGTCGATAGACGAACTCCATCGCCCCCACGTCGAGACCGCGAGTCGGCTGAGCGGCGATCACCAGCCGCGGCTTGCGGCTCAGCTCTCGTGCCA
>Ga0268386_10000792_pt1 | contig 20804 bp, 15 predicted proteins | sample RVTome_15_FD_200260 | JGI IMG/M metagenome (GOLD analysis project Ga0268386, IMG submission 200260) | Soil microbial communities from uranium-contaminated site in the Upper Colorado River Basin, Wyoming, United States - RVT150D86... ...
CCAGGCCCCGGCCCTGGTAGTCATCGATCACCGTGACGGCCGCCTCCGCCACCTCCGGCTCCTCGGGGATCCGCACGTACCGGGCCACCCCCATCCCGGGATGAGCGGGCTCGTCGAGGTCCAGGGCCAGCCAGGCGAAGTGGTCGACGTAGTCGATCTCGGTCAGGTGGCGGAGCTGCTCTTTGGTGAGCTCCTGGATCGGCGCCATGAACCGTCGATACCGGGATTCGGGGGACAGACGCTGGAACCCCTCGACCAGCAGCGCCTTGTCCTCGGGGAGGATGGGCCGCAACCGTACCCGGGTGCCGTCCCGCAGGACCACCTCGGTGGTCCGGCGCCGGACGAACTCCGCGTCGACCGGGCTCACAGCCGGCCGAGGAGACGCCGCTTCTGCGTCTCGAACTCCTCCTCGGAGATGACGCCCTTGTCCTTCATCCGGGCCAGCCGCTCGATCTCGGCCAGAGGGGAGCCGGCGTCCGTGTCGATCGTCTCGGTCCTTGCCTCCCCGGTCCCCCGCATCCGGGCCTCGTTCGCCTCGGCCATCTCGTAGATCAGCTTCTGCACGTCCTCCGGTCCGCGGATGTCCCGGAAGTGGTTCTGCCCGTACTCGCTGGCCGATTGGATGCGTAGGCTGCCCGCGCCCACCACTCGCTCGAACACCGACTGAGTGAAGGTCACGTCGTTGATGCGCTCCAGCGGCATCTCCATGGACCGCTTGGCCAGCCAGCCCGAACGGTGGATCACCCGATCGCTGGTGACCACGAAGTGCGAGGTGGCCCAGGCCAGGAAGGCCCGGATGGGGAAGGCGATCAGGAGGATCGCCCCCGCCACGAGAACCAGCCAGGTCACCACCTGCGGCGGGTCAAAGTACGAGAACAACAGGCTCTCGGCCAGGATCACCAAGACCAGGACGATGGCCGGACCGACCAGCGCGATCCAGTGCGGCTTGAGGTCGAGGACCATCTCCTCGTGATCCGCCAGCAGGCGTTTCGGGAACCCCATCAGAGGGACGGTACTCCCGCTCGGACGGACGAGGCAACCAGTTCGTTCACGCCGTCTCCGGAACGGCGACACGTTCAAGGACGAACAGGTTGTTCAGCCCGAGCTGGAACCGGCGATGCTCGATCAGCCGGAAGTCGGGCCGTGGGAAGACGCGCCTCGTGTCCGATGGATCGAAGCCGTGGTGCTCGTGGACGCCCATCCCACGGATGAGACGAAGCCGCAGAAGGAGGTGGAGGATCCGATCGACGGCCGGCGAGGGCACCGTGATCACCAACCGACCTCCCGGCGTGAGCACGGCGAGGCACCGAGCGCGAAGGCTTCCCCACGATCGCTCGGGGATGTGCTCGAGCGTCGCCAGCATCGTGATGACATCGAAGGAACCGAGGTCCTCGACGTTCCCGAGCCCATCCGGGAAGGCCCTCGGGAGGAGGCGATACGACCCTCGATCGACTGGCCGCCGGAGCGTCGGGTCGACACCGACGCCGCCAGACGCCCGGGCGCCGAGATAGCGGAACAGCGCTCCATCCGCGCATCCGACGTCCAGGACCCTGCTCTCGGGGGGGATGAACGGGCGAGCCTGAGCGAACCGCCACCATCGGAGCAGCCGGTCGACCGCCTTCAGCGGGGGCGCATCGACGATCTCAGGCTGCGTCGTCACCGCGGTCCGTCTGCTCGTTCACCTGCTCGTACCGGTAGGCATCGCCCAGGATGCTGAAGAAGAACGCGTTGAAGAAGGTTTGGACGCCGAGCGCGAAGAGCGTGGAGCCGAGGATGAACTGCCGCGTCGAGCCGGCCAGGAGCGGTCCGAAGTCTGCCCGGAGCCAGCGCACGAGCACGATCCCGTCGATGACCAACCCGACGAGGATGACGATAGCCGACGCCAGCAGCACCCGCTCGAGCGTCAGCAGCCGGAACGCCCGCGTCAGCGACCGATCGGTCTCTCGCAGGCGATGCGTCACCGAGTAGACCTTGGCGAAGTAATGAACCGTGATGATCTGATACCCGACGATCGCCAGCGCGCTCCCCAGGATCGCCCAGTGGATGTCGAGCCGGGCCCCGAACAGCACCAGCGGCCCCTGGGCCGGGGCGAACAGCTGGGCCGCGATCAACCCGAGGCCCGCGATCAGGAGGATCGCCCCAGGCACGAGGAAGAGGGCCGTCGGGCTGTACATGAGCATCAGCTTCATATGACGCCAAGCGTCCCTCCAGGGACGGAGGTGGGGAGGGCGCCCCCGCCCGTCCCGGTAGAAGGTGATCGGAACCTCGCTGATGGTGAGGCCGAGGCGCGCCGCCTTGATGATCATCTCCGAGGCGAACTCCATCCCCGGGCTGCGCAGGTCCATCAGCTCGAAAGAGCGCTTGCTGAACCCCCGCATCCCGCAGTGGGCGTCCGAGATCTCGGCCCGGAACAGCCACCGCAGGACGCGCGTCAGCATCGGGTTCCCGATGAACCGGTTCTTCCACGGCATGGCGCCCGGCATGATCCGGCCCCGAAGCCGGGTCCCCATCACCAGGTCGCTCCCGCCCCTCAGCCTCTCGACGAACGGCTCCAGCTCCGAGAAGTCGTAGGAATCGTCGGCGTCGCCCATGATGATGAAACGGCCCAGCGCCGATCGACATCCCGAGATCAGGGCGCTGCCGTAGCCCTTGCGCTCCTCTCGAACAACCCGCGCCCCGAGACGCTCGGCAATGTCGATCGATCCATCGCTGGAGCCGTTGTCGGAGACGACGACCTCACCCCGGACCGCCATCCGGTCCATCGATCCCCGGGCCTTCTCGATGCAGATCCCCAGGGTCCTCGCTTCGTTCAGGCACGGCATCACGACCGACAGCTCGACGAGGTCGTCGGGAGCGGGGGTTCTGGACGGGTTGGATCCGGGTGACCGGTGAGCGTTCGCCAGGGCGCCTCCTCCGGGAGCGGAGGATACCAGGGGACCGATCGCGACCTCAGGGCCACAGGAGCGTGGCCGCCGCGTAGATCACGGACGCCGCCGCGAGCGCCCCCACCAGGAAGATGGCTGGGAAATGCCGAAGCCTGGCCGCCACCGCCAGCCCCAGGATCGGCAGGAGGCTGAGGCCGTACCGTCCGGGGATGGGGAAGTACACGCCGAAAACGGCGTAGTTCGCCACCACGAGCAGGCTTCCGGACGCCAGCATGGCGAGTGAGCCAGCGACCCCGATGGCGCTCTCGCGCCGAGCGTCCCACCAGTACACCAGCGACCCGAAGCAGGCGGTGAGCACCGTCACGTTCACGAGACCGGTGATGAGCAGGCCCGGGCCTTCCGATCCGCTGATCGGTCCAGCCAGCACCGCCGGCCGGAAGGGACTCAGCAACGCGAAGGTCTGGCTGAACACCTCCTCGAAACCGAGCGACATCCCCCGGAAGAACTCCACCGTCGGGGCCACCTCCGACACGGCCAGCACCTCCCGCAGGGCCGCCCACCCGAGCACGGAGATCGCTCCCACGACCGCCACCGCGGCGGCCATCCACACGTGCCGCCGTCTCGTCGTTCGCACGTCTCGTGCGTCGCCCATCCCCCGGAGCAACAGGTAGACGGCGACCGCCCCGATCGCAAGCGCGCTGGTCGATCGAAGGGCCCCCGCCAGAAACGCGACGAGGATCGGGACCATCGGGGACCAGCGTCGTTGCTCCCATCTGATCGCGGCCAGGAGGACGGCCGCGCCCCCGGCGAGCGCGGTGGCGTCCGGGTTCACGATCGATGAAGCGTGCAGCACGACGGGAGCGCTCCCGACAAGCAGCAGGACGATGATCCGAGCCCGCCGGTCGATCGCCCAGGCATCGCCGACCTTCCACAGGAGGAGCAGGCCGAGCCCGAGCCAGAGACCGCCCACCGCCCGGCCGGCCTGGAGTACGGTGTCCGCGCCGAGCCATCGGAACAGGGCGGCGAACGGCGCCGACACGAAGTAATACACGGGGGCATGGAGGTCGGCGTTCGTGAACACCACCGGGAGCGAATCCGGCGGCCGACCGGGGCGAGGGCACGGTGGGAGCCCCGAGTCCTCGAACTCGGCGCCCGCGCAGGCGGCTTCCCGGATGGGCTCGACGCCGATCCGTTCACCCCTCCGCACGACGTCGAGGTCCAGAGCCTGATGGAGGGCGTCGAGATGGGCCATCTCGTCGTAGGGCGAGATCGTCGGGTACGCCCCGCCATAAACGAGGACGGCAATCGTCGACAGCGCCAGGATCAGGACCGGTGCGAGCCACCGGCCGGGCCGGATCCGTATCCGGGACGGCTCCGCGTCAGTGCCGGATGGAGCAGAGTCCACCTCAGGACGGGACGCGGTCACGTTCCGACCCTCGTTCGACCTGATGGCCCACTCGATCGGAGGAGCGATCTCGGACTGAGCCCCGGATCACCTCGGCCACGAGCCAGATCCCGACCAGGCCCGTAGTCACGAACGCGAGGATCACCACGGCGGGAGGCCACGGCGACCAGGCCAGGATGGAGTCGAACCGTTCCGCCAGGGAGGCAGCGGGGGCGCCCCAGTAGTGCGGGACTATTCTCCCGATTGCCAGCACCTGCATCGCGATCGCCCCGACAAGGATCGACGGAGTGAGTAGGCGGTTCCGGCGACCCAGGACCCGGGTGAGCCCGAGCGCAACGATCCCGGCGATACCCGACAGGGCGGGGAAGAAATAGCGGCCGTGGAACCCCACCGGCTGGCCCAGCCTGAGATAGGCGCCGTACGCGCCGTAGGTGACGATGGCCGCGGTCGTGAGGAACGGAAGCATCAGCACGAGGAGCTGCAGACGGCTGCGGGACCGCCAGATGAACGCGAGGATGATGCCTCCCAGGAACACGGCCGACGCGATCCATATCGCGATGTCGGGCAGGTAGACATCGAGCGCGCCGAAGGCGCCCCAGAACCGTTGGGCCGTCCACAGGCTGTAGACGCGCGCCCAGCCCCATCCGTCGGGGACGAAGGACTCCCCCGCCGGCGGGCGAGGGTCGATGTCCGTCCCGGGCTGGAGCGCGTCGAACACGAGGACGTTCCGGACCCACCACCATCCCCCGACGGCCACGGCGACCACCAGGGCGAGGCCCATCCGCCGGACGACGACGTCACGGGGTCGTCCCCGGATGGCCGCGACCGCGTACGCAGCCCCCACCCACAGAGGTGCCGCCACGGCGAACCCCTTGGTCAGCAGGGCCAGCCCAGCCGCCGCGCCGGCCAGGACCGCCGTCCGCGGAGACAGGTCACCCGTCATCACCCGGACGAGGAAGAGGAGGAGCACGGCGACGAGGAGAGTCAACAGGTTGTCGTTGTTCACGGTAGAGCCGATGTTCGTGAACATCGGGATGGCCAGCGGGACGAGGGCCGCGGCGGTTGAGACCTCCTTCGACCAGCCGATCCGCCGTGAGATCAGGAACGCGAGGGCGGGCAGGCCCGAGACCAGCAGGACATTCAGGAGTCGGAGGATCCCGACGACCTGATCGAAGGACCATTCGGCCGTCGGGGTCAGGGAGCTGAGGACGATGGTGACGGCGCCCGCGCCGGCGTAGTAGAGGGGCGGATGCGTCGCCAACAGGTTGCGGGAGTCTACGGTCGCCAGCGGGGGCGCCAGCTCGGAGAACGATGGGCGGGCCTCGCGCGGAAGCGCCTCCTCCGTCCTCAGGTGAGCCGATCCCCGATCGTAGAGGGTGAGGTCGCGGGATCGGAGGACCTGCTGCGAGTAGTACGCGCGATCGTAGTCGGGATAGTCGAAGCGGTGCCTGGCCTTGAGGACCATGTCCACGTGGCCGGCCTCGTCGGGGCCACGGTAAAGGGGAACGAGGATCGAGTACGACGACAGGAGGAGGGCGTGGAACAGCGTGATGATCCACACGACCCTCGGGATCGATCTCATTCCGGTCGGCACGATGGGCGAGGTCGGTGCCGGACCCTCGTCATCCGGAGGGCGGCCGCTCACCGGGCTCGACCTCCAGCCTCAGTGCGTAGGGGTCATCCGGATCAAGGTTGACGTTGTAATAGGGATCACGGAAGCCCGACCACCTGCGGCGGAACAGCTGCCGGTCCTCCTGCCGGACGCCGTCCGGGATCCTCCAGTGCCCTCCGGCCTGCTCGTGATAGGCGGAGGCGTAGGGCGTGTAGACGACACGGTATCCCTTCTCCAGGGCGCGGAGGCAGTAGTCGGCATCGGCGAGCGTGACCCGGAACCGCTCCTCGAACCCCCCGAGATCCCGGAGCACGTCGGAGCGGGTCATCAGGCACGCGGAGCTGACGGCCGCGACGTTCCGAACGCAGCGATCGATCCCGAAGTAGCCCACCCCCGCCACGTTCTCGGCCAGCCCCCCTCCAGGCCCGATCAGCATGCCCTCCTGCTGCGGCCGGCCGTCGAGGTGCAGGAGCCGTCCGCCGGCCGCCGCGATCTCCGGACGAGTGGCGTGCTCGAGCAACGCCTCGATCCAGCCGGCGTCAATCACCTCGACGTCGTCGTGAACGAAGAGGAGGACGTCGGTCCCGGCCTCGCGCGCGGCCGTGTTCAGCATGCGCGCCAGGTTGAACTCGCCCGGATAGGTGACGACCCGGCCGGGGAGATCCTTCAGGAACCGAGCCATCTCCGGGACCGTGCTGTGGTTGTCTACCACGATGAGCTCGTGATGCGGGTAGGACGAGCGGTCCCGGATGCTATCCACGCATCGCCGCAGGACGTCCACCCGATCCCGAGCGGGGATCACGATGCCGACGGTGGGGGCGTCGCTCAACGAATAGCGGACCCGGTAGTACCCCCAGTCGTGGCCGTCCTCGACCGTACCCTTGAGACCCCGTCGGTCGAGCGCGTCCTGAAGGGCGCGCTTGGCGGCCGAGTACGCGAACGGCTTCGCCGAGGTCGACGTCGCCGCGGATCCCGGAACCTGCCGCCAGGTGTAGAGGGGGACGCTGATGTGCCCGATGCGGTCGGTCACCTCGGTGACCCGGAGCACGAGATCGTAGTCCTGGCTCCCCTCGTAGCCAAAGCGGAAGCCGCCGACCTCGCCGAGGATCGACCGCCGGAACACGCTCAGGTGGGTGACGTAGTTCGCGGACATGAGGAAATCCGGAGACCAGCCGGGCTTGAAGAACGGATCGATGAGCCTCCCGTCCGGCGCCCGCTTGTCCTCGTCGCTGTAGACGAAATCGAGATCGCGGTCGTGGTTGAGCGCCTTCACCACCTCGAACAGCGCGTTCGGCTTCAGCTCGTCATCGTGGTCGAGCGGGGCCACGAACTCCCCCTTCGCCAGCTCGAGCGCGGCGTTGGAGGCCCCGGATATGCCCAGGTTCCGGTCGAGGAACCGCACCTTGACGCGAGGATCCCTCGCCGCCAGACGGCGGAGGGCCTTCCGCGTGGACTCCTTCGGCGACGCGTCGTCGACGATACACAGCTCCCACCGGTCGTAGACCTGGTTCCGAAGGGAACGCACGGCCGCCCGGAGCCACGCGGGATCGGTGTCGTAGGCCGGCATGATCACGCTGATCAGCGGCCGGTACCGCAGGTCGCGGAGCTCCCTGCGCATCTCCGCCAGCGCCTCTAGGCTCAGGACCCGCCAGCGCAGCCACAGCTCGTAGCGCTCGCCGGGGTTGAGGGCCGAGCCCTGGGGCCACGCCCGCTTCCACAGCCTGGGGACCCACACCCAGACCTTGAGGACGTGGGCCAGCGCGGCCCCCGGTCCGCGGTCCATGGCCATCCGGAGCGCCCGCGCGGGAGCGAGCAGGAGGCTCCGGCGCCGCGTTCCCCACGGCGCCACGCGGTTGAGGAACTGAACGGACCGGTGGATCAGCAGGCTCATCCCTCCCCCGGTGACCCGAGTCAGCTCCTTGTCGAGGGCCCGGACCTGCTCCTCGAGGTCGCGCTCACTCCGACGCAGCCCGAGGACCATGGCGTCCCGATCGGTCGACCTGGCGACGGCCTGCTCCCGCTCCCGGAGCGCGGCGGCCAGCCTCTCCTCCACCGAGACCCGCTGAGCGCGCAGGCGGCTCGAGTGAGCCTGGAGCACGTCCATCAGGGCGAACAGCGGACGAGCGCCGTCGGCCTCGAGCTCGTCACCGCTCGGGGCGACGGCCCGGCGGAGCCCGACGAGCCGTGGCCGACGTTCGGCACGCGCGGCGACCACGAACGCCTCGCGATAGCAGACCCCGGCGAGATCCCTGTCCGCCACCAGCGAGTTGAACGAGCGGTCGAGGGCCTCGTGCACCGCCGTGCCGTCGGGCAGGATCTCGAAGTAGAACTTCAGCGCCATCATGGCCAGCCAGAGGAGAAGGTTGCCGTTGGGGATGGCCACGAAAGACAGGTCCGCGCTCCGAAGGACGTCCTCGATCAACTCCCTACGAGGGAGCTGGTTCTCAAGGTGCTCCATCAGCGCCGGGTTCTCCACGCCGAGGCCGAGACGCCAGAAGCTCTCCAGCCGCCGCTCCGCCCGGTCCGTCTCCGGCCGGTAGATCGGCCCGTTCAGCACGACGTAGCCCCGGCTCGCCCGAGCCAGCTCCCGGATGAAGTCCCGGCGGGCCGCCTCCGGGACGTGCTCCAGGGTGTCGTGGGCCGCGACGAGGTCGAAGCGCCCATCCCCGAACGGGAGGGCGGCGCCGGACGCCCGGACGTACGCATCCGGCCGGAAGTCGATCCCCGGGCGGTACGCGAACGGAGGCGGCGACTCCACGTCGGCCACGACGACCCGGTCGTCCGGGAGGAACTGCTTCAGCAACGAGGAGTGGCCCCCCACGTCGAGGATGTGGACCGGCTTCCTGCGGCGAGGATAGAGGTGATCGGCGATGCGAGCGGTCAGCCGATGCCGTTCGTACGCGTCGAACGGTGCGCCGCGCGCCGCCTCGCTCACATCATCCCTCTAGTGCAAGCTCGAAGGGTCTCGCCGGATCGAAGCAGGGGCTATAGTAGGGATCCCGATACCCCCTCCAACGGGCCAGGAAGAGCTCGTCGTCCTCCGGTCCGTGCATGCCGCCGACACCACGGGTGCTTCCCTCGTCATGGTAGAGCACGGCGTACGGCGTGTAGACGACTTCGTACCCCTTCTCCGTGGCACGAAGGCAGTAGTCGACGTCCCCCCAGGCCACGGCAAGCCGCTCCTCGAAGCCACCCAGGCCCCTGAACACCTCGGGACGGGTCAGCATGCAGGCGGCGGAGACGGCCGAGCAGTTCCTGATGGTCTGGCCGAGCTCGAAGTAGTCGTAGGCGACGTTGCGGGCCGGCGACCCGCCAAGGCCCACGACGATCCCCTCGTGCTGCGGCTCTCCCGTCCGGAACAGAAGGCGGGCCCCCACGGCGGCCACCTCCTCTCGCTGTCCGTGCTCCATCATCGCATCGAGCCACTCCGGAGCGATGACCTCGGTGTCGTTGTTCAGGAGCAGGACGAACTCCGCATCGCCGACGTCCTCGACGGCGGCGTTCATCATCGTCGAGAAGTTGAACTCGTGCGGGTACCGCATCACCCGGCCGGGGAACGAGGCCAGGTACTCGAGAGCCCGGGGCTCCCTGCTCCCGTTGTCGATCACCAAGAGCTCGTACCGGTCGTAGGTGGATCGGCTGCGGATGCTGTCCACGCATCGCTCCAGGAGCTCGGCCCGGTCCCGCGTCGGGATGACGATCACCACCCGCGGGTGGCTGCGGATCTCGTACCGCACCCGGTACCTCCCTTCCACCAGGCCGCGCTCCACCAGCCCCGGGGTGCCCCGCCGGGCCAGCGCGTCCTCGAGCGCTCGCTTGCCCGCCTCGAACGCGTAGGGCTTGAAGTCCAACGATGCGGCCGCCGACCCGGGCACCTTGCGCCAGGAGTAGAGGGGGCTCGGGATGTGGGCGATCCGCTTGGTGGCCTCGGTGACCCGGAGGACCAGGTCGTAGTCCTGGCTCCCGTCGAACCCGGCGCGCAGGCCGCCCAGGGACCGAACCACCTCCGTCCGATACACGCTGAAGTGCGTCACGTAGTTCACGGACATCAGCAGCTCGGGCGACCAATCGGGCTTGAAGAACGGATCCGTTCGCCATCCGTCGAGGTCGACCTTGTCCTCGTCGCTGTAAACGTAATCGAGGTCACGATGGCGGTTCAGGAGCTTCACCACCTCGAGCAGCGCGTTCGGCTTCAGCTCATCGTCGTGGTCGAGGAACCCGACGAACTCACCGGTGGCCATGTCGAGGGCGACGTTCGAGGCCTCCGCGATGCCGCGATTACGGTCCTCCGATCGGAGCCTGATCCGACGGTCGATCCGCGCGGCGTCGGCCAAGAGCTGCCGGACGTCCTCCCTGGTCGACCCGTCGTCGACCAGGCACAGCTCCCAGCCCTCGTACACCTGCGCGCGAACGGAGCCGATGGCGGCCCGGAGCCACTCGGGCTCGGGATCGTGGACCGGAACGATCACGCTGATCAGCGGGCGGTACCGGAGCCTCCCCGCCTCACGCCGCATGCGGCGCATCCGCAGAGGAGACAGCACGGTCAGCCTGAGCCATAGGTCATAGCGCTCGTCCCCAGAGAGGCGCTCCAGGGGCGGGATCGCCCTCGCCCACAGCCCAGGGACCCACCGCCACACACGGATCGCCTTGCGCAGCAGCGTTCCCCATCCCTGGCGCCGGCCGATCCGGGCGGCCCGGAGGGGCGCGAGGAGCACGCTCCTGCGGCGGGTCCCCCACGGGGCCACCCGGTCCAGGGCTCGGCGGAGCCGCTGGAGGAGGCGGTACCCGGCCGCGCTCGTGACCCCCTCGTGGGCGGCCCGCGCTTCCGCCAGCTCGGCCTCGAGCTCCCTGATGCGGGCAGTCGTCCCGCCGATCGGGGCCGTCCGGACGAAGTCCTCCAGCATGGCGAGGGTCCGATCCAGCTGCTGGTCCGAGCTCGGTTCGGGCGGAAGAAACGCTAGCCGGACCCGCTCGAGGGCGCCCGACTCTTCCGGCCCCGCCGCGACCACGAAGGCGGTCCTGTAGCACGGTCTCCCGGTCGGGCGGGCCGCCCCGGCACCGGCGACGACCCGGTCCATGATCCTCGCCAGATCACCCGCGGGGAAGGACGCATCGGCCAGGTGCCTGGCCGCATTCCCCGCCACCCACAGCGAGAGCGGGCCGTTCGGGATGCGCACGTGGTCGACGCCCCGGGACGCCAGGATCCGCTCGATCGCCGCGGGGTCCGGGAGGCCGGGTCGTCGGTGCACGTGAGCGAACGGATCCTCCCCCACCGACAGCTGCTCGCGGAGGCGGGCGATGACCAATTCGGCCCTCGCCGTCCTCGGCTCGTCGACCGGCCCGTTGACGATCAGGAACGACCGGGAGACCCGGAGGAGCTCCTCGAGGAACGCGGGACGGAGCGGCACGGGGACGTGCTCGAGCGCGTCATGCGCGGTCACGAGGTCGAACGAGCGGTCGGCGAAGGGAAGGGCCGGGCCGTTCGCCCGGACGTAGGAGTCGAAGCGACGGTCGGCCCCGGTCTCCAAGGGCTTGGAGTCCGTCACCACGACCGTATCGTTCGGCAGGAGCTGCTTGAGGGGGCTGGACCTGCCCTCCACGTCCAGCACGCGCAGTGAGGCGGATCGGTCCGGCCACAAGACATCGATCAGCCGACGCGTCAATCCATAGCGTTCGGCCAGGCCGAACGGCAGATCGTGGGATTCTAGGGGGTCCGGACCGCTCATCGCGTCTCCCTCAATGGCCATCCTACCGTCGCTCCTCGGTGGTACTCCCCATCTCACGAGAGCGATCGCGGAGCTCCAGCTGGAGCAGATGGATCCGTGTCTGGTGCCGTTCGAGACGGGCCTCGCGCTCCCCGACCCTCGCCCGCAGCGTGCGGAGCACGGCGTCCAGCTCCCTCCGTGGCAGCTCCAGACGCCGCACTCGGAACCGGGAGATCGCCCGCTTGTACAGTCCAACGAGCTCCTCCACGTGCTTCCCCAGGTCGTACCGATCCTCCGCCAGCCCCCGGTTCGCGGGCCCCATCCACCGCCCGTACCCCTCGAGCTCAGCCGCCAGTTCGTCCTCGGACAGATCGCGACGGAATCGCTTGCCGGAGAACGTGCAGCGTTCGATCTCCCCCACTGTCTCCGGGGTGACCCATCCGTCGGCCCCGTGGACGTCGTAGACGAAGACCGCCCGCCCGCAGGCCATCGCCTCGATCGCGCCCCGCCCGAGCGAGAAGACGATGTCGAACTCCGGGAGGACGTCCTCCATCGCCCACGGCCGGTCACCGTCGCGCCCGACCACCACCAGCTCGATCCCGAGCCGGCCGGTCGCCGACCGGATGACGCTGAGGGTCCGGCTATCGATGATGCCGCTGATGACGGCGGCTCGACGCGGCAGCTCGTGGAGCGCCGGCCCCGGCCGGAAGCGGTCGGTGTCCACCGGGTTGTGGAGCACGTGGATGAGCTCCTCGGACACATCCAGGGACGCCAGATGGTCTCGGACGAGCTCGCTCACGGCAACGTACAGCTGTATGTTCGCGTCCACGGAAGGCGGCTGCTCGGGATCGGGCACGGTGCCGTGGGAGTGAAAGAGGAGCGGGACCGTTGGGAAGTGCGCCCGAGCGGCCAGCGCCATGACGTTGTGCTGAGCGTGCACCACGTCGAAGGGCGTTCCTGCCGCGTCGGCCAGGTCCTCGAGGACCGGGACGCCCCGCTCGCGGATCCGCCGGGCGACCTCGCACGCGATCGGGGTGACGACGGTCACGTCGTGCCCCGCCGACGTCAGCCCATTGACCAGGGTGTAGGTGTACGTCTCCGACCCGGCGGGCCAGTCGAGGTGGAGGTGCGTAAGGAGGACGTTCACGGTCCCGGCACGCTACCCTCGCCCACGTCCTCCGGCAAGGGAGAACGACGACGCCGCACCAGAGCCACGCCGACCCCGAGCGAGACCAGGGATGCGAGCGAGATCGCCAGGCCGGGGCGCCACCCGGGGGGGTGCGTACCGGAGCTCCACCCGATGCGATCCTCCCGGGACGAGCACGGCGACGCCGGTGTGGTCGGCGGCGCGAAGCTCGCCGGGCCGACCGTCGACCGTGGCCCCCCACCCATGCGCCAGCGGGTCGGCCACCACAAGGTATCCGGCCCCCCCGGCCTCGACCTCCGCCAGGACGCGATCCCCCGAGTCCTCCACGACCCGGACCCGGACCCGCGCCCGACCGCCCGAGCCGGAGGGCCCGGGGGCACTGAGCACGACCTCGGACGGTTCGATCCGTCCCTCCTCCTGGGCCGGATCCGCTCGCCGGGATCCTCGACGACCACCGCGGAGGATGACCATCGGATCCGCGGCAGCGACCCGAGGCGACGGTACCCGACGACGTTCTCGACGACCTCGATCCGGAGCCCGTCGTCCGTGCCCATCACGGCCGTCAGGGCCGGCCCGCCTCCCTCACCCGCCTGGAGGAGAGCCCGTCCTCCCGGAGCCTCGAGTCGAAGCTCGAGGAGGAGCTGCGGCGGGCAGTCCGCCCCTTCGGCGCACGGCTCCACCACGGGGACATCGATCGGACCGAGCACCAGCCCTCGGTGGAGGAGCCGGGAGCCCTGGCTCAGAAACGTCCCAACCGGATCGAGGAACCGGGCCGTCAGCAGGGCGGCCCGCCCCACGTCGGGGACCGAGGCGAGGTGAACCATGACGGCCCGCACCGCTCCGCCGCGAAGGCTCGCCGACAGCGTCTCGCCGGCCGGGAGCACGACGGTCCCGGCCTCCGGCACGCTGACGACCTCGCGCCGGCCGAAGATGCGAACCGTGGGCGGGACGACGACGTAGCGGACGCCAATCCGATCGAGGACCGGCGAGCGGACCGCCGCCTCGGAGGCCCCCACCGACGGGTAGACCGGGCTCGCCGAGTAGGCCTCAGGTGGTCCACCGCTCGGACCAGGTCCTCCCACGCCGGGAGCTGCGGGAGCGTGTTGTTCGTCGTGAGCGAGCGGATCCCGTAGTACGTGAGCGTCCCCGGAGCCATCGCGCCTCCGGTCCCCAGGAGGCGGTCGGGTCCCAGGCGCTCCACGAACGCTCGGTGGGCCGGCGTCGTCGGGTAGAACCGCTCCCGAGGGATCCGCGGCCACCACGGGAGCGCGAACGCCAGTGCCTCGGCGGCGAACAGGACCGGAACGAGCCAGACGGCCGGGGGGTGGCCCCGCAGCCGGAATCGCGAGGGCGGCAGGATGGCCCCGGCGGCCGCGGCCGCAGCGGCGATCGGAAGCAGCGCCTGCCGGGCCACGTCGGCCGTCCGCCCGGCCTCCTCGGCGATCAGCCACAGCCGCCACAGCCCCAGGAGGGCCACCGTCGCGGCCCCACCCAGACGGCCACCGCCCGCATCGTGGCTCGGCGGCCGTCGAGCACCGACTGAGACCGAGGGCGGCGAGACCGGCCAGCAGGAACCCGAACACCGACCGCAGGCGGCTCACAAAGCTCTAACGACGGCCCGCTTTCCCCGGTTGCGCCGCCCCGGCGAATCAGCCGAACCCGCCCCGGCTCGGCCCAGGTCGGCTACGGTGTCCAGGCTGCCGTCGGTGGACCCATCGTCGACGACCACCAGCTCGGCCGGGAGCGGCAGCTGGGTCTTCCGGAACCGCTCAACGGCGGCCCTGAGTGTGTCACGCTCGTTGAAGACGGGCATGACCACGGTGATGAGCTGAGGCAAGGGCATGCCGCCAGTCTAGTTCACCGGCCTCCCCCTCATCTCGGGGAGCCGCACGCAGGTCGCGGGGTCCGGTAGGCTTCATGCCGGCCGGAGGTGTGAGGAGCACGGAGAGCAAGGTGGACGTCTCGGTGGTGCTTCCCGTGCACAACGAAGCGGGACACCTGGAGCGGGAGATCGAGCGGATCAGCTCGGCCCTGGACGCATCGCCGCATCGCTACGAACTCATTGTGGTGGACGATGGTTCCACCGACGGGTCGACCGAAATCCTCGGGGGGCTGGACGGGATCCGCCTGGTCCGCTTCGCTCGGAACAGGGGGACGGGAGCGGCCCGGAAGGTCGGCACGCACCTGGCCCGAGGCCGGGTGGTGGTGTGGACCGACGTCGACATGACCTACCCGAACGAGGAGATCCCCCGACTGGTCAAAGAGCTGGAGGGTTTCGACCAAGTGGTGGGGGCGAGAACCTCGGAGCAGGGCCGGGTGAAGGCGCTTCGGATCCCGGCCAAGTGGTTCATCCGGAAGCTGGCCAGCTATCTCTCCGACACGCCCATCCCCGACCTCAACTCCGGGCTCCGAGCGTTCCGTCGGGATGTGGCCCGGCAGTTCCTCCATCTCCTCCCTACGGGGTTCTCGTGCGTGAGCACGATGACGCTAGCGTTCTTGACGAACGGATACTCAGTGAAGCACATCTCGATCGACTACCGGCCCCGTGAGGGCCGGTCGAAGTTCCACTGGTGGACGGACACGAAACGGTACATCCGCCAAGTGATCAGGATGATCATGTCGTTCAACCCGCTGAAGATCTTCCTGCCGATCTCATTCGTGCTGACCGCGCTCGGGACCGCCAAGCTCGTCTACGACTGGGCCACCAAGGACTTCCACCTCGCGGCCAACACGCTGCTCATCTTCTTCGCCGCATTCCAGATGCTGGCCATCGGCCTCCTGGCGGACCTCATCGTGCGGGCCAATCGCCCGCGGGATGAAGTTGACCCGGCTGCCCTTTAGGCCATGTCGGCCAGGCTCCCAAGAACGGCGGACCAACGGAGGCCATCGTCGACCGGAGATGTCTTCGTCCTGGCCCACCCACCGAAGCTGGTCGGCTGAGATGGCTCGGGAGGGTATCTATCCTCGAATTCCCGCGGATCGGCGTGGATGCCCAGTCGTTAGAGGTATCCGATGAGGGGCAATCGCAGAGAAAGCAACACCTTCGCATCGCGCGCGGGGGCCGCAAGAGTCATTCCCGTGGTGCGGATCTTGGTTCTGGCTGCTTCGATCGGGTTCCTCGTTTGGCTGCTGGCCCAAACCGACCTGCGGCTGCCGGCAACGTCCGGCGAGCTGTTCCCCTCGATCCTCGTTGCTTACGTGCTCCTCCTCATGGCAGTGATCTCTTTGTCAGCCCTGTGGGGACTGCTCCTTCGCTACCGACAAGGCCCCGGCTCCCTCATCCGATGGAGCACGACGTTCCGGGCCTTCGCTCGCAGCTGGCTTGCCCGATACCTCCCAGGAAGCGTATGGGCGTACGGAGCACGCTTCATCTACGCGGACCCAGCTCATGTGCCGCGCCAGACAATCGCTCTCAGCCTCGTGGACGAGTTCCTACTCGTCACGGGGACGGCTGCCGTCCTCGGTCTCAGCGCTTGGCTGTGGTCTTCATTCGGCACGCTCGCTGGCCTTGCCGGATTGATGACGAGCATGGTCGCCCTTGCCTCCACGGTTGCGTGGGTCAACCCCGTAACGCATTCCCTCCTGGAGTGGGTCACCAGCCGCCTTCGCCGGCAGTCCTCTGAGCCGGAACCGTCGCCGGCGCTCTCGGGGCGCGCACGTCTCACCGTGCCGGTAGCCCTCGCCTTCGCAACAGGTTACTTGGCAACGAACGCCAGCACTGCCGGGGCGTTCGCGATCGGAGTTGCCACATTGACGCCCGGCACGGGCGACGACGTCGCTCTGTTCGTCGCGGGATACAGCGTTGCGTCTCTAGTCGGGATGGTGGTGATCTTTGCCCCCGCCGGGATCGGCGTCCGAGAGGCCACGATCGTCGGGCTCCTCGCACCGTCTGTTGGCGCGGATGCAGCTGCGGCCGCTGCCGTGGCTGTGCGGCTTGGAATGGGTCTGGCTGACCTTACGGTCTTTGCCGCAGCCGAGGTCTGGGGAGCATCTCGGCCGGTAAAGAGTCTTCGACGATCCAGGATGCACAACACCTCCGAGCGATCGAAGCCAGCACGCAGATCTCCCATCCGGCTTGGGAGCCTGTACAGGAGCCTGCTCTTGCAGCATCTCGGACTCACGGAGGAGGAGGGACGCGTTATCGACATCGGGGGCTTCGATGGACATTTCGCGGCTCAGCTTCCTCGTCGAGGCGCCGTCGTGGCCGATATCGAGCCACTCGGGGTGTACGATCGACCGCTCTATGTGAAAGCGGACGCTCGGAGGCTTCCGTTCCCTGATGGTTCCTTCGATTGCGCCTTCGCGCTTGATTTGATCGAGCATCTCGACGACGACCGCGGAGCCATCGCCGAGGCCCTCCGGGTTCTTCGTCCCGGGGGACGGTTGATCCTGTCGACACCTGACGCGGACATCCGAATCTTCCCGCCGTTCCTTCAATCGCGAATCGACCTCAAATGGGGACACCATCGTGTGCGCGGCTACAGACGAGAGGAATTGTCTCGCCTCTTCGACTCTACACTCACCGAAAACGTGCGCATCACAAACCTGCGGACGGGCGCGCTGCGGTCGTTCTACCTCCCTTTGAGCGTTCTTTGGCGGTTGCCGGGGCCGCTTGGACGCTGGCTGGTGCGCTTGGTTGCGAGGTGGGACAGCCGCCACCTCGTGGGTCACAAGGGGTACTTGCTTGCTTATGCCGTCCGGGCACCGGAAGATCGGCAGCCTCGGATGGTCAAGATGGATACGGACGCCCACCCGGGATCGGCATCCTGGGGCTTCCGTGGTGGTGGCGGGTGACCGTGCGACTCATCGATCGGTTCAGGGCAGGGCCCCTTGGTCTGCTTCGACGGTCGTTCTCCAAAGTCATCACGGGACCGATCAGGTACCGTTCGTCCTCGGGGTACGACGCCTCCCGATACTGGCGCGACCGATTCGCCAAGTACGGAACATCCTTGCGAGGGGTTGGGGACGAGGGCCTGACAGAGGAAGAGAACCGAAATCAGTATGAAACCGCAAGTGAGACACTCCTGGAGACGATTTCCAAGCTGGATATACCCTTCCCGGACATCCGCGTCCTGGACATCGGATGTGGGTCTGGCTTCTATACCGGCAAGCTACGAGCGGCGGGCGTCAGGAGCTACACGGGGGTCGACGTTACGGATGAGCTGTTTCCGATGCTCCGGGAATCCTTCCCTGACTACGAGTTTCATCGCACAGACATCACGTATGGGCGTCTCGCTGGAGAGTACGATCTCATCCTCACCATCGATGTCCTCGAGCACATCGTTACAGATAGCGGGATGCGCAACGCTGCTCTGGGTATCAAGGGAGCCCTGGCCTCCCAGGGGTTCCTTCTACTTGGCCCGGTAATGCAGAGGGCAAGGAAGCACCTCTTCTACGTGAGATTCTGGTCGTTGGAGGAGATCTCAGAGATGTTCTCGGGCCTGCTGCCCCTCGAGCCGATCAAGTTCCGGGGAGGCTACCTGATGCCGTTTCGCCGGCCAGACTGACCGCAGCGAGGACCGCATCAGCTCGACCCCCCCCCAGAGCTCAGCCTCGCCTCGATCGCTCGTGTCGAGCGATGGCGTCCACGAAGAGACGGGAGAATTTGAGCGCTACCTCTATTCTACCGAATTGTCTGACCGCCAATTCCTGGCCTGCTCTGCCGAGGCGTTTGCCGAGAGAACGATCCTGACAGAGCTGTCGAACGGTAGCCGCAATTGCAGCCGGTGAACCTTCAGGGACAAGCAGCCCTGTCTCTCCTTCCCTCACCGTATCTACTACTCCTCCCGTCTCTGTGGCAATCACAGGGACGCCCATGCTCATTGCTTCAATCAGTCCCAAACCCTGCGCTTCTACCCAGCCATCCGGTGCGCGTCTCGAGGGAGCAACAAACATGTCGCCAGCAGCCAGGTGGGGAGGCACCAGCTCCGAGGGTACCCAGCCGAGGAAATGGATTCGATCACCCAGGCCGAGCTCGACCGCAACCGCCTGCATCCGCGCTCTGTGCTGACCTTCACCGAGCAGTATCACAGTGACATCCGGGAGGCTCGGAACCAACAGCGCCACGGCCCGAATCAGGTCCTCGACTCCTTTCTCGCTGACCAGCCTGCCCGCGAAGACGAGGAGCGGCCCCTGACCCCTTCGGAAGAGGGCCCGGATGCTGTGGGCGAGACCGCGGGGGGGATCCTCGTGGATGTCGACTCCCATCGGAATGAGGCTCATCTCTTTGACATCGGGCGCGATCCTCGATACTGCTGACCGAGTGGCGGAACTATTCACCGTGACGATGTCCGCCCGCTGCAGCGCAAAGCGTTTGAACGGGCTCAGAATCGGGCTCCGGAGCGCGAAGATATCCCCTCCATGAACCGTTAGAACGTGTGGGACCCCCCACCAGCCAGCTACGAGCGAGCCCACAAAGCCCTGAGGCAGAATCCAGTGCGTGTGCAACAGGCGGTAGCGCCGGGATCGCAGCCGTTGGAGGGTTCGAACGAACTCGGACCCGACCAAGAAGGGCACCTTGAGGAGGTTCAAAGGTCGATCCCGGAGGTTGATCAACGCACCTCCTCCATAACAGACTGTCTGCAGCGCCTCGGGCCACATGTATCGAAATCGGCTGACCCGAACCCCCGCGAGTACCTCCTCGCCTTGGGCTCCCGGCGCGTGAGGAGCAAGCACGTCTACTTCCCATCCCAGCTCGTTGAGATCCTGGGCCAGATTGAGGACGAACGGGGTCGTAGAGTCCCCTGGCCACCGGGGGAAGTTCGAAGTAACGAACAGTATCCGACCCCGTGAAGCAGTTTGGACTGACTCTGGCCACGAGCCCTTGGGTCCCCTCATCTGAGATGGATCACCTCGTCGGATCTGATCACTTCTTTGCGGCCTTCGCTTAGAAGAACGAGACCCCTTCGATCAACGTCCACTGCCGTCCCCTCGATAACTCGGCCTGAACGGGCGGTGGCGCTGACATGACGGCCGAGCGTCGCGCAGACCTCTCGATAGTCCGCCACGATCTCTCGAACGGACCGTTGCGACCCACGGATCAACCCCTTCAGGAAGCCGGTCAGCAGCTCACCGGGATCGACGAACAGGCTCGTGGCGGTCGAACGAAGGCTCCGCGGAAGATCGGCCTCGGCGAGCGCCACGTTCACACCGAGTCCGACCACCACGTAGAGGAGTCGCCCCCCCTGGATGGCGGCCTCTGTCAGGATGCCGCCTGCCTTGCGTCCTCCGATCACCAGGTCATTGGGCCACTTCGAACGCAGGTCCTTCGTGTCGGTGGCGGCGATCATCGCCACGGCAGCGAGAAAACCGAGCACGGGAGCATCCGGCGGGCGGAGGCCGGGACGGAGGAGCACCGACAAGAGCAAGGATTTCCCCGGAGCGTCCGACCAGGACCGCCCGAGTCGGCCACGGCCGGCGGTCTGGTGGCCGGCGGCGACCACGGTCCACTCGGGTGCTCCCTCCCGGGCCAGCCGACGGGCCTCCTCGTTCGTCGAGCCGACCTCGTCGAACCACACCGGGGGCACTTCGATGCCGGCTTCGCGGACCGCGCGCTCCAGGCTATCCTGACCCATCGTGTTGACCGGCCCCATGAGGGCACCGATTATCGCCCGAGGAGCGTGCCCGTGACGGAGCCGAGGATCCTGATCGCCAACCGAGGGGAGATCGCCGTCCGGGTCATCCGGACGTGCCGGGAGCTCGACATTCCCACGGTGGCCGTCTACTCGGATGCCGACCGGGACGCCCTGCACGTGCAGATGGCTGATCGGGCCCAGCGGCTGGGGCCACCCGCGCCCGCGGAGTCCTACCTGAACATCCCGGCCCTTCTGCAGGCCGCCCGGGCATCGAGCGCCACCATGGTCCACCCCGGGTACGGCTTCCTGGCGGAGAACCCCGACTTCGCCAGGGCCTGCGCAGAGGCCGGGCTCACGTTCATCGGCCCCCCGCCGGAGGCGATGGAGCGGATGGGAGACAAGGCCGCGGCCCGCCGGGCCGCGGAGCAGGTGGGGGTGCCGGTGATCCCCGGGATCTCCGAGCCGGTCACCGCGGC
>Ga0268386_10000793_pt1 | contig 20801 bp, 13 predicted proteins | sample RVTome_15_FD_200260 | JGI IMG/M metagenome (GOLD analysis project Ga0268386, IMG submission 200260) | Soil microbial communities from uranium-contaminated site in the Upper Colorado River Basin, Wyoming, United States - RVT150D86... ...
AGTTCGTGGCAGGGACAATCCGGCGCTCTGGTAAGAAACGCAGAGAAGTCCGCTGCAATCCATTCCTCTCTTACTGGTGCCGCCGTATCGGTATGGTGTGCCCGTGTAGGACCGCGCGGTTGAAATGGCCGTTTCAATCCTGGTGTCAACAGTATTTATATTTTTAGAAGCGGTACAACTGCATAACCATACCGCCATGACAAAGTAAAAAAATCGCTTCACGGAACTTTTTTTGCTGTAACGAAAAAATTGCCGGCTCATTTCAAATATAAAATGATTTGTACAATTTAAAGGTATATATAGTATTTTTAGCGCGCTTATTCAAAGGTATAGTTATGTGCGGGATCACCGGGATTATGGCGTTTAATGAGATTGGCAGAATGCACATGATCCACTTGGCCAGAGCAACCGAAGTGTTAAAGCACCGGGGCCCTGATTTTCAAAATAGCTTCATCTCGGAACGAACTGCATTAGGACATCGGCGGTTGTCGGTACTCGACCTTAGTCCCAATGGTCATCAACCTATGGCCGATGCCAGCGGACGTTTCCAAATCGTTTATAACGGGGAAATTTACAACTATAAGGAGCTGCGACAACAGCTTCAGAACGAAGGTGTTGAGTTCAGGTCCGATTCTGACACCGAAGTGTTGTTATACCTGTTTATTCAAAGGGGAGAGGCCTGCCTGAAGGAGCTGAATGGCTGTTTCTCATTGGCAATTTTTGACCTTGAAAAAAACCAATTATTTCTGGCCCGGGACCGGTTCGGCATCAACCCGGTATTGTACTATTGCGACAATGACAAATTTGTATTCGCTTCTGAAATGAGGTCACTGCTGGCTTATAACCTTCCCAGGAAACTGGACTATGAGTCTTTGAACCTTTACCTGGAGCTGAACTACGTGCCCGCACCTTTTACCATGTTAGAGGGAGTAAGAAAGCTGCTGCCTGGTGAATACCTGAAAATAGACTCACCGGTGATTATTCCCCAGTGCTATTACAAAACGCCTGAACCTACTTCCGTCCCGGCGTCATTGCCCTATGATCAGCAACAACAGAGGTTATATCGTCTGGTAGAGGAGTCGGTATCCAGGCGTATGGTCTCAGATGTTCCACTGGGAACATTTTTAAGCGGGGGAGTAGACAGCTCTATTATCACCGCCATGGCTTCCGGATTCGTGGACAAACTGGACACATTTTCCATTGGTTATCGAGATCAACCCTATTTTGACGAGACCAGGTATGCGAATCTTGTGGCTGATAAATTTGGCACCAATCATACCGTGTTGAAATTGAGCACCCAGGATCTGTACCGGCATTTGTTTGAGCTTTGGGAACACCTGGACGAGCCATTTGCCGACAGTTCCGCACTGCCTGCCTATATATTGAGCAAACTCGCCAGCCAATCTGTAAAAGTTGCTTTATCGGGAGACGGGGCTGATGAGCTGTTTGGCGGATACCACAAGCATTTGGCTTTAAACAGGTCGCTGCATAATGATGTGGCCAATGTCCTGTTAAAAAAATCAACCTTTCTCACCAGACTTTTGCCAAAGTCCCGGAATGGCAGTATCACTAATAAATTTCGCCAGCTAGACCGAATGGCCCGGGGATTAAAGTTGCCCGTACCCCAGCGGTACTGGTACTGGGCAGGGATTGCTTCCGGTAAAGAGGCTTTGCAAACATTGAGCAGTGATTCATTGTCCAATCTCAACCAGGTGGCTGTGGAGGGACGAAGGCAGTTTTTTCTGAAACACCTTGGTAATGATTCCACTTTAAACCACATACTATTTACAGACATGCAGTTGGTACTTCCCAGCGATATGCTCACCAAAGTTGATGCGATGAGTATGGCACACGGGTTGGAGGTAAGAGTGCCATTCCTGGATCATCAACTGGTTGATTTTGTCAGCAGGCTTCCGGTTGAATCAAAAGTTCATGGTGGAATGCGCAAAAGGCTGCTCCAGGATACTTTCAGGAAGATCCTGCCTGAAGAACTCTATAACAGGCCCAAGAAGGGGTTTGAAGTGCCGTTGCTGGATTGGATGCGTAAAGAGCTCGATGGTATCATAAGAAACGAACTGCTTAGCGAGGAAATCCTGTTGGATCAGGGCCTGTTTGATATAAGCGCCGTAAACAACCTTAAAAGAAAACTTCACAGCAGGGACCCCGGTGATAGTCCCGCCAGGATCTGGGGTCTGCTGGTATTCCAAAAATGGTGGAAAAAATACCTGTCGACGAATTAATTGGTGACCTCCAGTTGATTTATATCTTTCAAATATTAACCGTTACCTTTTTAATCTTTCCGGTAAACTTATTATCTCCCTCTTTGTAGTCGCTGGTTACGTTGGTTTCATTATCAGTGCCCACATCTATGCCTTCATCTCCTGAATACACGAAAGGTTGCGTTTTAGGGATTTGCCCCTCGGCAACTTTTTCGTCATCCACATACAAAATGCATTTACCGCCGGAGCCTGGTTCGACCTCATCAATAATGAACTCATATTTAATTTGATGTTCACCCGCACCAACAGCCTTTGTTGAAGCAATATTGGTATGCTCCAATCCAAAGAAGTTATAATCGTGATGCACTTTGCCTGCTTTCATATAGAGCGACCATCCACCAAAACGTCCGGCTTGAGAAATGACCACCCCATTGGTATTGTCGTCTTTCAACTCTACTTCTGCAACAATGGTGTAATTTTTTGTCTTGTTGTTAATAAATACATTTTCCATAATTCCTGTCATCCCTTCGTAAAGTGTAAGTGAGGTACGATCTCCCATAATGTCAGCACGTCCGGCAATTTCAGCATTAAAGCGCTCTGCCCTTCGGTCGTCAATAGGGAATACATGATTTGCTATGGCTTCTTTTTCAAAAAGCGCCTGAAGTTCCTTTAATTTTTCCGGATTCGAAGCAGCGAGATTGTTGGCTTGTGAAAAATCTTCATCAACATGATACAATTCCCACACATCATCCTCAAGAGGAGGGTTCTCTGACATTAACCATGGGATGGAGTGACGGGTGCTGGCAGTCCATCCGTTGTCATAAATCCCCCTGTTACCAAACATTTCAAAATACTGAGTGGTGTGCCTGTCTGGTGCATTGGCATCATCAAATGAATATGCAAATGAGGTACCCGCAAATGGTGTTTGTTCGGTACCATTAACCGATGTTGGGAAAGGCAGACCAGCAGCTTCTAAAACGGTTGGTGCTACATCCGTAACATGCGTAAACTGTGAGCGAACCTCACCTTTTGATTTTATTCCATTTGGCCAATGAACTACCATAGCATTACGGGTACCACCAAAGTGGGAGGCTACTTGTTTTGTCCATTGAAAAGGTGTGTTGGTAGCATGTGCCCAGCCAATCGCAAAGTGTGGAAAAGTATTCGGTCCGCCCCAGTCATCAATATGGTCCATCATTTGGGAAGCTTCACTGAGGACACCGTTCAAAGCCATCATTTCGTTAAAGGTTCCTTGCGGCCCACCTTCCGCACTGGACCCATTGTCTCCCATCACATATATGAACAAGGTATTGTCCAACTCGCCGATTTTTTCCAGTGCTTCAACAAGCCTTCCCACTTCATGGTCGGTGTGCTCAGCAAAACCAGCAAACACTTCCATTTGTCTGGCGAATAATTTTTTCTGCTCAGGAGTTTGATCATCCCATGCCGGTATTTCTTTAGGTCGGGCTGTGAGTTGTGCATTTTGTGGAACAACTCCCAATGCTTTTTGCCGAGCAAAGGTTTCTTCTCTCAATTTATCCCAGCCCTGGTCAAATTTGCCATTGTATTTTTCAATGTATTCTTTTGGCACATGGTGTGGCGCATGCGTTGCACCGGTAGAAAAGTACATATAAAATGGTTTCTCAGGGGTTAGTGATTGTTGAGCACTCACCCAGTTGATCGCCTGATTGGTCATGTCGGTAGTAAAATGGTAATTGGGATCCCTGTGCACTTCTACTCGTGTAACCCCATCATATACAGCAGGCGCCCACTGGTTGGTTTCGCCACCGATAAAACCATAAAATTTATCAAAACCTGATCCGGTTGGCCAACGGTCATAAGGACCTGAAACGGAAGCTTCCCAGGGTGGAGTTTCATGATATTTTCCAAACATAGCTGTGCTATATCCATTCAAACGTAGCATTTCTGCTAAAGGAGCTACACTTTTTGGGCGCAATCCAGTATTCCCAGGAAAAGCTGTTGCCAGTTCCATAATGGCACCTGCATTATTCTGATGATGGTTTCTGCCAGTCAGCAGTGCAGTGCGAGTAGGAGAACAAAGGGCAGTGGTATGAAAGCGATTATATCGTAAACCTTCAGACGCCAACCTATCAGCACTTGGCTCATTGATGGGTCCACCAAAAGTACTTGAAGCTCCAAAGCCCTGATCATCGATTAAAACAATTACCACGTTGGGAGCGTTTTCCGGAGCCTTAACTTCAAAGCGAGGTGGTGGTGTAGCCTTCCGGGCATCCAGTTCGGTGATGGCCGTATAGCTTGGTTCTTTTATTGGAAGAACACTGCGATCCAGACCATCAGAGCTTGCCGACTTTATTTCGCTTTTTGGCGATGTTTGACTGCAACCCACAATCGTTATAAGGGCGAATGCAATAGCGTATAGGTTTACTTTTTTCATTCCCCAATTTAGGGTTATTAAATAAATTATATATCATTTAGGATTATTTATAATCTATACACTAAGTTTGATTAACTGGCTACAAGTGGTCAATGTACGGTTAATTGTGCCCTATAGAATTTCTGACGCCCATTTTCAACCATAGCAGCCATTTATATTTTTATTAATTTCGTGACCTAATTTTCCAATACCTTGCAGGAACAATTAATTAGTCTGGCCCAACTACTCAATGGTGATCTTCAAACTGATCAGACCACACGCATTCTTTACGCTACCGATGCTTCGGCTTACCGGGAAATGCCTCTGGCTGTCGCCATACCAAAAGATGAACAGGATATCGTCGAGATGGTAAAGTTTGCCAGGGACCATAAAATTCCACTGATACCAAGGACAGCCGGGACCAGTCTGGCAGGCCAGGTGGTAGGCAGTGGCATCATCGTTGACATGAGCATTCATTTCCACCAGGTCCTGGAAGTCAATGCTGAAGAAAAATGGGTACGGGTACAACCAGGAATCGTGCGTGACGATCTCAACAATTACCTGGCGCCCTATGGTTTGATGTTCGGGCCGGAAACTGCAACCGCTAACCGGGCCATGATTGGGGGCATGATCGGCAACAATTCTTGTGGGGCCAACTCCATAGTCTATGGCAGCACCAGGGAACATTTACTGGAAGCCAGGGCAGTATTAAGTGATGGCAATATAACCACGTTTGGTCCATTATCTGACCTGGAATTTGTGGCAAAATCAAGGGCTGCACAATCTGTTTCCCCCATGGAAACTTCCATTTACAGTTCTTTGAAGTCAATGCTGTCCGATAACAAAAACCAGACAGAAATAAGGAATAACTTCCCCAAGGCCAGTATTCCCCGTCGTAACACCGGTTATGCCCTGGATATCCTGCTCAATCTGCACCCTTTCAACCAATCGGGCGGGGCTTTTAATCTGTGCAAACTGCTGGCGGGATCGGAAGGCACACTGGCCATGGTCACTGAGGCAAAATTGAACCTGGTAACCATTCCTCCTGCTGAGGGCTGCCTGGTATGCATCCATTTTGATTCTATCCATGAAAGTTTGCTGGGTAACCTGGTGGCCTTAAAATATCAGCCATCCGCATGCGAAATGATGGACAATTATATCCTGCAATGCACCAAGGAAAATATTGAACAAAGAAAAAACAGGTTCTTTGTTCAGGGCGATCCCCAGGCCATCATAATGGTGGAGTTCCGCACTGAAACAGAGGCGGAATGGAGAGACAAAGCCGGCAACATGATTGCTGAATTGAAAAAAGAAGGACTGGGATACCATTATCCTGTAGTATCCGGTGATGACATGTCCAGGGCCTGGCAGTTAAGAAAAGCCGGTCTGGGGCTGCTGGCCAATATTCCTGGTGAAGCCAAGGCCGCCCCGGTAATCGAGGATACTGCGGTGGACGTTCAGGAATTGCCCGAATATATAGAAGAGTTTAACAAAATTCTCACCAAGCATGGATTGTATTCGGTGCACTATGCCCACGCGGGAACCGGAGAGCTGCACCTGCGACCAATACTCAACCTTAAAACTTCCGAAGGGCAGCGAATGTTCAGGGTCATCGCCGAGGAGATTGCGCAACTGGTCAAAAAATACCGTGGCTCTTTAAGTGGTGAACATGGAGATGGCCGGTTAAGGGCGGAATTTATTCCGCAGATGGTTGGAGACCATAATTATAGGTTGTTACAGCAGGTAAAAAAGATCTGGGATCCTGAGAATATTTTTAATCCAGGTAAAATTGTCAATGCTCCTCCCATGGATCAAAACCTCAGATATGATCCGGACCAGATTACTCCCTCTTTCGATACCGTTTTTAATTTTGAACCTTATAAAGGCATAGTACAGGCTGCAGAACAGTGTAACGGTTCCGGGGATTGCCGCAAGACTTACCTGAGCGGAGGAACCATGTGTCCCAGCTATATGGCCACCAGGAATGAAAAGGATACCACCAGGGCCAGGGCTAATATATTACGGGAAGTTCTTACCAGGTCCAAACAGGATAATCCATTTGCTCAAAAAGAGATAAAAGAAGTAATGGACCTTTGTCTGTCCTGTAAGGGATGTAAATCCGAATGTCCTTCGAATGTCGACGTAGCCAAGTTGAAGGCTGAATTTCTACAACAATGCTACCGCACTGAAGGAGTTCCATACCGTACCAAATTGATTGCCAGCTTTAACCGTGCCAATCAATTGGCCTCCCAGGTGCCCGAACTGTACAATTTTTTCATTTCGAATAAACTGACCGGAAGTATTTTCAAGCGCCTGGCCGGATTTGCTGTGCGCAGACCACTTCCAAAATTACATAACACCACCCTGGAAAAATGGTTCCGGGCCCAGAACAGGGATATTTCAAGCGGGAGCAAGGTGCTGCTGTTTTGTGATGAGTTTACCAATTATAATGATGCTGATATCGGGATTAGCGCAGTTAAACTATTGCAAAGACTGGATTACCAGGTAGAGATCCCCCGGCATCTGGAAAGCGGCCGGACACTGATCTCCAAGGGTATGCTTGACCAAGCCAGGCAAATCGCTATCCGTAATGTGGAATTGCTAAAGGATCGTGTATGTGAAGCCAACCCGCTGCTGGGGATTGAACCATCAGCCATACTTTCTTTCAGGGATGAATACCTGGCGTTGATGCCTGAACATTTAAAAAAAGCTGCCGCGAAGATCGCCGCCCATACTTTCACCATCGAGGAGTTTCTGGCGGCTGAGATGGATAATGGAAATTTAACATCAGATCTCTTTGGCCGGGAAGAACGTTTGATCAGGCTTCACGGACACTGCCACCAGAAGGCCATTTCATCGGTGGTCCCCACCAAAAAAATACTTTCATTGCCAATAAATTATACGGTACAGTTGATCCCTTCGGGTTGCTGCGGAATGGCAGGATCCTTTGGATATGAAAAAGAGCACTTTGACCTGTCTATGCAAATTGGCGAGTTGGTACTATTCCCCACCATCCGCGGACTGGACCCCCGGGTGATAGTGGCAGCTCCTGGCACCAGTTGCCGGCATCAGATTATGGATGGCACCGGCAGAAAAGCCCTGCATCCGGTGGAGATACTTTGGGATGCCCTGAAATAGTAGATCTATTTTAATTGACCAATTTCGGTGATTCCATCGTTTCAGTCATATCATAAGGCAGTTGATATACATTTCCCAGGGAATCGGCAAAATATAGCCCGGACTGAGAGAAAGAACCCGGGTCCCCATCTGCCCAGAAACTGTAAAAGCTCCCATGGGCGTTCAACGGCCGCCTGGCGTAGTTATGATTCGCACTGCTATTTACGGTTAATTGTTTTTTCAGAATCCAGTTAATTCCCTGGTCACTGCTTTCCCAGGACACCATCTCACCCCCGGATTGATATGGCTGGGGCCCGGTGGCTGAAGGAGCAATGATCTGCCAGTTATGCTCCAGGATGTACAAACTGCCCATATCGTAATTATGGTCTGACTGGAAAATGGTCCTGGTGTTCCAGTTCGTTCCGTCGAAATGGGTCAGTTTCCACTCTCTGGGTCCGTTTTCAGGACCGGGTTCATGACCACTGCTGGTCAGGTACAAGCATACCGGATAACCCTGATGGTCAAACTGCATATCTTTCAGGTAGACATTTTTCTGCTGTAAGGTGTAATCTATGACCCGGGCCCCGTTTTCTACGGTGGATAAAGGTAAAGTTAGGGTATCTCCTTGCATATTGGTCCAGGTTTCCCCAAAATCAACTGTTTGCACATAATATAGATCAGTACGCTTATCCACGTTGCCGTCCGGATGTCTATTGAAAAATGTGCCCATAACAGGCCCGTTCTGACCGCTGACCTGGTAGTGGCCGCTCTTAGTGGCGCCTTCTTCTATTATACCTGCCAGTTTGACGTCCTCATTCCACCGGTGTCCGTCGGCGCTGTTTTCGAAATACAATTCCCGTTCTCCGGTATATTTGGTGAAAAAATTAAAAAAGCCACTGACGGGAGAGAAATGTGGCTGCGGATAAGTCATTTCTTCTTCAGTAATCTGCACAAAGGATCCGATATCATGAGGTTTCTCACTTCGGTACTTATATCCGGGCCTTCTTCTTCCCCTTCCGCTGACAAATACCCAAAGATATCCTTCATTGTCTATCAACAAGCTGGGATTATCATGGGGATCATCCACTCCCTGCTTATCATAAACTACTGTGGGCTGCGGAACCTGCCCGGTTTGATGATCATAGTAGGATATCATGCATAACAGGTGTTTCTGATCGACGGAAGGGGTCCCTCCGTAAACAAAATACGTCCTTTTTACATCTTCTGAATAAACAGCCAGAGGCCGGTGTTTGGCAGTATAAGTACCAAGCCCACCGGAGTATTTGTCACCATGTTTGGAGAATTGGCCCAATGTGAACCAGATGCCTTTATATCCGTTGATCTTCTGATTGTTTAAGGTTTCCTGGGCCCATGTCGGAATGGACAGCGCCATAAGGAAATATATAAGTGTTAGATTTTTCATGGCTTACAGCACTTTCCCAGGATTGAGAATATTGAACGGGTCCAGGCTGTTCTTTAAAATTTTCATTAGTTGGATTTCCTGATCAGAACGACTTAGGTGCAAATATTGCTTTTTGTGAGCACCGATTCCATGTTCGGCTGATATCGATCCGCCCACCGCTTTCAATGGACTGTAAACTTTCATGTTTATCTGATCTATCAGTTTGCTGCTTTGTTGGTTTTTCCCTACCACCAGATGAATATTGCCATCAGCTATATGCCCAAAGGCAAATACCCGTTCAACTTCCGGCATCTGGTGCAGAGTTTCCAGAATTTCATTGATGGTTTGTCCAATCATTGGGATGGGCAGGCTTATATCAAACTGCTGGATGTTATTACAGGCATTGATCATAGGTTCAACATCTTCGCGGATGGTCCAAAAACGGATGATGTCCGATTCGGAATTTGCCGGTGCGGCATCCTGAACAATTCCACGCTCAAGTGCCTGCTCCAGCAGATGGTGAAGACGCCTCGTGTCAAACTCAGGGTCACTTCCCATACTGTCTAGCAGCACATAATAGTTATACTGATAGGGCAGGGGCGGCTGTACGGTGGCTGGCGGAGTAGTTAAGGCCTTATAAGTTTGCGGCCACATAAGCTCGAAACTGGTCAGGGTACCGGCCAGTCCCTGATCCATGAACTTTAAAAATGTCACCACCTGGGCATAGCTTTCCAATCCGGCCAGGGCACTGACCCTGCTGCCAGGTTTTTCTACCAGGCGCAGCACCGCCCGGGTTATAATGCCTAATGTTCCCTCAGAACCGATAAACAGCTGCTTCAGGTCGTACCCCGAGTTGTCCTTGATCAGTTTTTTCATGGATGAAATGACCGTGCCATCAGCCAATACGGCCTCTAACCCTACCGCCAGTTGTCTGGCCATCCCATAGCGAACCACCTGAAGACCGCCGGCATTGGTAGCCAGAATACCACCGATTTGCGCAGACCCTTTGGCCCCGAAATTGAGCGGGAACAACAATCCATTTTCTATGGCAGCTTTTTGAACATTTTCCAGGATAACTCCGGCCTGTACGGTAATGGTACGACTCTCAGCGTCCACCTCCTGTATCTTATTCAGCTTCTCCAGGGAAATGACCAGGTCTTTAGCCCTGGTTTCGGTGCCGCCAACCAGATTGGTAAGACCGCCATGTATTACTACAGGCTGGTGATACTCATGGCAGAGTTTCATAATTTTGGAAACATCCCCGGTAGTTCGAGGCAAAGCCACTGCCAAGACATCCAGGGGCTGGTCCATTTTCCATACATGGTGATACCGGTCTCTTACCGCAGTTCCTGTCAGGATTTGCTCTTTTCCTACAACTGAAATTAACCGTTCGGTAAAACGCTCTTCCACACAAAATAATGTTTTGCCAAATGTATGAATCCTCTTCCGTTTTATTGCCTGCAGAGACCATTGTTTGCAAAGGGTAAAATAAACCGTTAAGTTCAAATCGTACTTATACCAAATAACATGAAAGCTATAATTAACCCTATGTTGGCCGTTATCCTATTACTTGGCAGCAGTTTAGCTGGGACGGCCCAACACCTTACTCCTGATCTTCAGGAAAGGTTCAGTAAACGGTCCAAAGAAATTGAAGAAAAGGAACTGGCTGAACCTTTTACAGGCATCACCACCAGTGATGGTATTATTAAAGGTTTATTCGATATCCGATCAACAGGTGTATCCACTGATCCGGTAAGATTAGCAGCAGAAAACTTTCTCAATTCCCTGGATTCAGAACAGAAGTCCAAAACCATGTTTGGTATAAATGACGATGAATGGAGAAAATGGATGAACCAGCATTTCTATATCAGGCAGGGTGTGGGATTCAACGAGATGACCCCGGATCAGCGAGAAGCTGCATTTAACCTGCTGAATGCCTCATTAAGTGCCAAGGGATTGACTTTGACCCGGAATATTATGCGGCTCAACCATACCTTAGGTGAACTTAACAATGACAATTTCACAGAATATGGGGAATGGCTCTATTGGATAACCATCATGGGTACCCCATCTGAAAATGAGCCCTGGGGCTGGCAGCTTGACGGGCATCATGTGATTATTAATTATTTCGTTTTGGGGGACCAGGTGGTGATGACACCTTGTTTTGTAGGATCAGAACCGGTAATTGCAGAATCTGGCAAATACCAGGGCACTTCAATCCTGCAGGAAGAGCAGGCTCAGGGTTTGGCTGTGATCCGGTCACTAGATGAAGTACAACGATCCGAAGCGGTGATCGAGGTCTCAAAGGAGGGGAATAACAACCTTACTGAAGCGTTTCGGGATAATGTCATATTGGATTACGCGGGAATAGCTGCTGCAAGTCTTAACAGTGCTCAAAAGGAACAACTACTAAAGCTTATTGGATTGTATATAAATAACTTAAGAGAGGGTCACGCCGAGATACGCATGAGTGAAATTGAAACATATATCGACCAAACTTATTTTGCCTGGATCGGGGGGACAGAAGATGCATCCGTTTTTTATTACCGCATTCAAAGCCCTGTTATACTAATCGAATTCGATCACCAGCAACCGATTGGCTTGCGACATATACTACCAGAGGGCCCCACACGTCAGCATATCCATGCAGTAGTGCGCACCCCCAATGGCGATGATTATGGCAAGGACCTGCTCAGGCAACACTATGAGATGCATCCACACCCGGAGAATTGACTGCCAACAAGTATTGACTAGCGGTAATCTTCCCTGATAGGGTAAAATACATCGATTATGTAGCAATCCGTAATTGCCCTGCCGCTGTGCCTGGCATTGGCAGGAATACAAACTACATGATTGGGTTTTAACAGCCTGGTTTCTCCATCGACCACCAGTTCGAAGTCCCCGGATACTACATTGACCACCTGCTCGTGGAAATGCGCGTGATCCGGTAATGTTGCTCCCGCTTTAATCTCCCAGTGAGCAAATGTCATATTATCCGAATGCACTAGTTTTCCGAAAAAACCGGGCATGATTTCCCTTTGGGATTGATCCTCAAGTTTAATGTGGTTCATATTGATTTGTGGTTAATTCTGTCACAGGATCTTGTCTGCCGGATATTCTATCCCGCATAGCCTCCTGATCTCGTCCATGGTTTGCATTAGATCCAGGCTTTCCTGATGAGACCAATGGGTGCTTTCAATTTTTCCCTGCTCAAGGCACCTTTGTACTTCCACAGCCTGGTAATTGTAACCGTTGCCAACAAAGTCTACAATAGTCTCCTTTGGCTTCCCATTCTTGAAGGTCATCACGTTTACCGGTTGATACCAGCGGTTGGGCAGCAGAATCTGACCGTCACTGCCGTTTATCCTGGCTTCAACCGCGGTGTCTTCCGCCAGGGTGAATGTCAAATCGGCGGTCCTGCCATCAGTAAAATTCAACCATACCTGGCAACTTTCGTCAACACCGGTGGCAGCCAGTTTTGCTTCAGCTTCGATCTTTTCAGGTTTCCCAAACAGGAACTGAGCGAAGAACAAGGGGTAAATACCGATATCGAGCAATGCCCCGCCTCCCAGAGCCGGATCAAACAGACGCGAACCTGGATTGTAGTTTGCTTTAAAGCCAAAGTCTGCTTTCAGCGCGCTTACCCTGCCAATCTCCCCTGCTTCTACTAATTGCCGGGTTTTTACAATATTTGGCAGAAACCTGGACCATAATGCTTCCATGAGAAAGGCCTTATTTTCATTTGAGGCCCCGATCATTCTTTGGACCTGGTAACTGTTTATAGCCAGTGGTTTCTCACAAAGAACAGCCTTCCCATGCTCCAGGCAGAGCAGGGTATTATCCATATGGATGGTATGGGGAGAAGCTATATATATAATATCGACTTCCGGGTCGGCGGCCAGTTCCGAATATGTACCGTAACTTCGAGGCGCATGGTATTGTTGTGCAAAGGTCCTGGCGCGTTCCAGGTCCCTTGAGCCTACGGCCTGTAACCTGGCCCCAGGTACAAATTGCAATCCGGCGGCAAATTTATGGGCGATTTTGCCGGGAGCCAGTATTCCCCATCGATAGGTGTTTTCCATATTTGGATGAGAAGTGTCCGGCTAAAATACTTCTATATAAGCCAGCTTGCAAACTGCTTCAACATTAATGGATAAAGTTTGTAAACTCAATGCGAACCAGGGTGTCGCCCTTGAAGGAGTACGAGATGATCCGGTCTGAGGTCTTGCTCCTTACTTCGATCTGATCAGGTATAGATTGGTAGGATGATAGTTTTTCAAAAATCCTGATAAAATCCATCTTGGATATACCCACCTTAACACCCCTCTTCAGGCTTAATGATCCGTCTGTCACTTCACCATTCACCAGCAGGATGTTATCCGGCGCCTGGTAGAACTTTAGCCTCAGATTTGGCCTGGAGATGGTAATTAAGGTATCGATTTGCCTGGCTGCCAATTGATTTTCAATGGGCTCCTTGTCGATGCTATAGGGTTTTGGAAGTTCCATGATGATATTTTCCCAGGTAAGATCGCCGGTTTCCAGGGGAAGCCAAACATAGTCCTCATCGATTATGGCAATTTCAGAAGGTAGCTGGGGTTCCTGGTAAGACTGCCAGTCCTTCAAGGGAAATTCTTTTAAGGACAATCCGCTCACCGGCAATGGTTTGAATTGTGACCCGGTCCACTGCCATCGGAATAAACTGTCGGTTTCCACCCTTTTGCCCTGGTTCATACGCGCTTCTTTTTTCCTGGTAATAAATGAAAACCTGCCAGTATCAGGCCCTAAGGTAATCCAGCTGTCCTTAACCAGTATCCATTGCTCATTCCAGACGTTTTCAGCTATCTGCATTTCATCAACTACCTGTTCTACCACTGAATCCCATATATAAAGTTTAACTGAACTCTCGTCATAAATACTGGGAACCCGGCAGATAAAGACTTTCATTGAGTCGGTTAAATTGAATTTATGATATGCAAATAAAGACATATGGTATTTACCGGCTCTCCTGGCCAGCTGTTGACCGAATTTTGGATAATAGCCCGGGTCTATCCTGCGGCCAACCTGATTCAGAATATCACTGTGAGATGAGTATATATGTAAATGCGTTGAATTTGCCGGGTCAAAGTAATCTTCTAATGGAATGCTATGATCCTGCTGTAGATAAAAAAAATCAGCTATCGCTGCCAATAGGGAAAGGTGTGTTTGCATACCAGGCAGTACCTTGTACTGATCAACCCCGTCATACAGGATCATTCCCATAGGCGCCTTGTTTTCATTGCGCTCGATGGTAAATTGGTCCGGTCCCAGCCTGATGGTGTGTTGGTCAGTATAGTATACCGGGATCTGCCTTGATTCCAGGGAATCTGAAACGATCCCGGCGTAATAAGCAAAATCTCCGATGGCCTGAACCAGGCCTTCGAAGCTGGCATGGTCTGGTATCAGGGCGTTTAATTCCCCGGCCTTTGGGACATAGAAGATCACCGAAGGACCTGTAACTGACAAAACTTTATCAACAAATCCGGGTGCTGACTGTTCGACCGTTTCGCTTGCGGGTTCCGGGTAACTTTCCGTGAGCTTCCGTTCCTTAACCTGCTGGTGCTGTGGACCGCAACTTAAGATGAACACTCCAATCACTAATATGTCGATCCTGTGCTGCATTACGATCCCTTAAGTCCAATACCACGCCGGTTGAGTTCTTTTTGATACTGCCTGGCGATGCGCAGATGTTCACCAAGGGTACGGGAAAAATGATGATACCCTGAAAAATCATTGCGGGCACAGAAATAAAGGTAGTCATGAGATTCCGCATTGAGTACAGCTTCAATAGCCAGGGGGGTAGCTGAATTTACAGGTCCCGGAGGCAGTCCCGGTACCTGATAAGTATTGTAGGTTGAAGATATTCTTTTGTGTGCACTTAATATCCTGTTCAATGATCCTCCATGGGCGAAAACCACCGTAGGATCAGCCTGCAAGCGCATTCCTTCATTCAACCTGTTAAGGTAGAGGCCTGCAATGGCGGGCATTTCTTCGGATTTTTTGGTTTCTGCATATACAATAGAAGCCAGGATTCCGGCTTCAAGATTGGTCAATCCCTGGGCAGCAGCCTTACTAAGCCTTTCACTGTTCCAAAAATGATGGTAATTCCTGAACAGACGATCCGCAACTTCCCTTGCCCTGCTGTCGCGATAGACCAGGATGGTATCAGGGATTAAAATACAGTAAACGTTTTCTTTATTGAAATCTCCCCATTGCCTGATATAGGATTCATTTTCCAACCAGGATCTCAAGGCTGTGTACTTAATATCCAGTGATTCGCATAGAGTTTGCAAGGTATTCCTCCTTCTTTGGAACGGCTTGATTACTACCGCTTCGGACGCTCTGGGGACAGACTTTAAATGATTTATGATCGCCCAGTTGTTCCATCCCTGTTGAATTTGAAAAAGTCCTCCGGGAATACTGTCCCGGTATCCCATGAAAATACAGGCCAGTTTAAATGAAGTAAAATTGGCGATCACCTGATCAGTTTCGAGTTTATGAAGAACCTGCCCGGAGGACATGGAATCCGGAACTTCCAGGTCATGGATTGTTTTGTTCATATGGGTGTTAGGACTAAAAAACGCTAGGTACAGGATGCTGAGAAAAAGGAAAAAGCCCCCAAAAAAGGAGGCTTTTACCCCACTTAAACTAATCAACCAGCTATGGAAAATAAATCTTTTGATAATGCACCTGACTTCGAATTTCGGGTGCATAAAAATGACCAATTAAATCGAATCTTACCGGCCTGAATAAACCAGGATATTTCTTATGTAAGGTTTACCGGATTTTCAATTACCGGTGAACGGACTGGTAGGCTACCTGTTCCTTGAGTTCTGAAAGGACTCCTGACCCGGTCAGGAATTTTACCGGCAGTGTCAGTATTCCGAACCTGACCGCTTTGTATACCTGGAAGTGAAGATGTGGTTTGGTAGACCAGCCGGTATTTCCACTATATCCGATGATCTGCCCGGAAATTACCCGGTCCCCGATCGCCACCAGGGCTCCGTCCTGTTTAAGGTGAACATAATCGGCATAGCTGCCATCATCGTGCAGCACCGTTATCCGGTTTGCATGTTCCATGAATGAAATATCGGGCCCGCCCATGTTTGAATCCTCTTTTATCCGGACCACCAGGCCATCCCGGCTGGCACATACTACAGTGCCTTCTTCCATGGCAAAATCCCAGGCATATTTATCCTGATGGGTGAAGGTGCCGTTTGCACCCTGCACCATAATATAGGTTTTCCGGTGTTCGAAGGGAAGTGAATATACAAAGTCATTATCTGTGGTCGCTTCCGGGTCTCCCAAAGTTAGTTTATAGCCTGATTTAAAGGAAGTGCTCCCGCTGGTAATGGGATCAAGCCTGAATAGTGGTTTAGGGTCGCCAGGGTATACTACAGTGTAGTAAGGCAGATCTACTGATGATTTGAGATTTTTGAGTTCGGAAAAGGTAATTTCCAACTGGTATGGCGCCAAATCAATATTTTGGGCAAAATACCGGAAACCACCATCGCCGGAAGGTTCCTGATAGATCCTGACCGGATCATGGGACTGAGCCCTGATTACACCTGAAAACAAAACTAATGCTGTTATAAAAAAGAGTATGAATTTCATTACCGCAATCCTCTTGAATTATTAAAAATAAAAAAAACCCTGCAGAATTTCGGGAACAGGCCCGAACCCTGCAGGGTTGTTCTTTGGTGGACTGAATTACTTATCCTTGTCCTCTACTTCTTCAAACTCCACATCACTCACGTTATCATTCCCACTGCTTTCGGCGCTGGCACTTGTATCAGCTCCTGCACCTGTGGAACTTTCCTGGGAGGCAGCATACATCTCCTGAGCTGCTCCTTCCCAGGCCTTGTTCAAGCCTTCCATTGCAGTATCAATTCCTGGAAGATCCTGCGCCTGGTGGGCGGTTTTCAGCTTGTCTAATGCGCTTTCAATAGCTGTTTTATTAACCTCTGATAATTTAGCTCCATATTCACTTAATTGCTTTTCAGTTTGGAAAATCAGTGAATCAGCGGCATTAATTTTATCGGCCCTTTCTTTGGCCTGCTTATCAGATTCTGCATTGGCTTCCGCCTCTTTTTTCATTTTATCTATGTCTTGCTCGGTTAACCCGGAAGATGCCTCGATACGGATCTTTTGCTCCTTACCTGTTCCCTTGTCTTTTGCGGAGACATTTAGTATACCATTGACATCAATATCAAAGGTCACTTCAATCTGAGGCATACCTCTGGGAGCAGGGGGTATACCGTCCAGGTGGAATCTTCCAATGGTACGGTTATCCTTGGCCATTGGCCTTTCGCCCTGCAGTACGTGTATTTCAACTGAGGGCTGGTTATCAGCAGCGGTGGAGAATACTTCCGACTTTTTGGTCGGTATGGTAGTATTTGACTCAATGAGCCTGGTTGAAACTCCTCCCAGTGTTTCTATACCCAATGACAGCGGGGTAACATCCAGTAATAGGACGTCTTTTACTTCTCCTGTCAATACTCCACCCTGGATGGCAGCGCCAATGGCCACCACCTCATCGGGATTCACTCCCTTGGAAGGATTCTTTCCGAAAAATTTCTGCACCTCTTCCTGCACTTTGGGGATTCTGGTTGATCCGCCTACCAGGATTACTTCATCGATGTCGGATGCCGATAAACCTGCATCTTTCATAGCCTTTTTAACGGGATCCATAGCACGTTTAAACAAGTGGTCCGCTAACTGTTCGAATTTGGCACGACTCAACGTTTTCACCAGGTGTTTGGGAATTCCGTCCACCGGCATGATATATGGCAGGTTAATTTCAGCATTAGTAGAACTGGAAAGTTCAATCTTGGCTTTTTCCGCAGCCTCTTTCAAACGTTGCAGGGCCATAGGGTCTTTTCTCAGGTCAATACCTTCATCTTTCTGGAACTCCTCTGCCAGCCAGTTAATGATCACTGCATCGAAGTCATCTCCACCCAGGTGTACATCACCATTGGTAGATTTTACCTCAAAAACCCCGTCACCCAGTTCAAGGATTGAAATATCGAAAGTACCTCCGCCCAGATCGAATACGGCGATCTTCATATCCTTATTTTTCTTGTCAAGCCCGTAAGCCAGGGAAGCTGCTGTAGGTTCATTGATGATCCTTTTAACTTCCAGGCCGGCAATCTGGCCTGCTTCTTTGGTGGCCTGTCTTTCCGCATCGTTAAAATAAGCCGGGACGGTGATCACTGCATCCTTAATTTCGGTTCCCAGATAATCCTCAGCAGTAGATTTCATCTTTTGCAGTATCATTGCTGATATTTCCTGTGGGGTATAAAGTCTGTCTCCTATTCTTATCCTTACCATGTCATTGTTTCCCTTCTCCAGTTTGTAAGAAACATTTTTACGTTCTTCCGCAACTTCAGAGAATTTTTTACCCATAAATCTTTTTACCGAACTAATGGTATTAATCGGATTGGTAATAGCCTGTCTTTTAGCGGGGTCGCCTACCTTGCGTTCTCCATTCCCATCATCCAGAAATGCCACGATAGAGGGCGTGGTTCTCCGACCTTCGCTATTAGGTATTACCACCGGCTCGTTGCCTTCCATTACTGCTACACATGAGTTGGTGGTTCCTAAATCAATTCCTATAATTTTTCCCATGATATTTATTATTGAATATTATTAATCGTCTTCGCTGATATTATTAGTTATTACCATACCATCAAGGGTTATGCCAACGGCCACATGCGGATTTATTTGTGCCAAATTGTCAGTGAACCGGTAAAACCGCATTTAAAACAAACTATTATGGCAGATTCCCTTTTACCAAATCCTGGCAAATTTTACTACCTTTGCCAATTATTTTAAAAACGCACACTCAAACTCACACTCACACTCACACTCAATATGGGGTTTAAAGAAGAAATAGCGCGCAGGCGTACATTTGGTATTATCAGCCACCCCGATGCCGGTAAAACCACACTGACGGAGAAATTATTGCTTTTTGGAGGGGCCATTAAACAGGCCGGCGCAGTTAAAAGCAATAAAATTGACCGGTATGCTACTTCGGATTTCATGGAGATTGAAAGACAGCGTGGAATTTCAGTAGCCACTTCGGTAATGGGATTCGAGTATAAAAATATTAAGGTTAATCTGCTGGATACTCCTGGTCACCAGGATTTTGCGGAGGACACCTATCGCACACTTACTGCAGTAGACAGTGCCATAATGGTGGTGGACTGTGTAAAAGGAGTGGAATCCCAGACCGAAAAATTAATGGAAGTATGCCGGATGCGCCGCACCCCGGTCATGGCATTTATTAATAAACTTGACAGGGAAGGACATGATCATTTTGATCTGTTGGATGACATTGAAAAAAAGCTCAATATATCTGTACGTCCCCTCAGTTGGCCAATTGGCATGGGTAAGTCATTTAAAGGTGTCTATGACCTGTTTCAAAGGAAATTATTGCTTTTTGAACCCAGCCGGCCCAGCCTCTCACAGGAGATACTGGAAATAGATGATCTGGATAACCCCAGGTTGGATCAGGAAATAGGTGAAGCCAGTGCGGGCGCTTTACGTGAAGAGGTTGAGTTGATCAATGGCGTATACCCGGAGTTTCAGGTGACTGATTATCTGGAGGGACGGGTGGCCCCGGTATTTTTTGGCAGTGCAGTTAACAATTTTGGAGTGCGGGAACTGCTGGACTGCTTTATCAGGATTGCACCACATCCCCAGCCCAGAAGCACCGCCCAGCGACAGGTACTACCTTCAGAACCGGATTACAGTGGTTTCGTATTCAAGATACATGCAAATATGGACCCCAAGCACCGCAACAGGATTGCATTCGTCAGGGTTTGTTCAGGTCGTTTTCAAAGGGGAAACTTCTACCATCATGTAAGACTGGATAAAAAATTAAGATTTTCAAATGCCACTGCGTTTATGGCGCAGAATAAAGAGATAATTGATGAAGCCTACCCCGGTGATATTATTGGTTTATACGATACCGGCAACCTCAAGATTGGTGATACGCTTACCGAAGGCGAATCAGGTAATTATCAGGGAATTCCCAGTTTCTCTCCTGAAATATTTAAGGAAGTGATCAATACGGACGCTATGAAGACCAAGCAATTGGAAAAAGGGTTGCGTCAACTTATGGATGAAGGGGTAGCCCAGTTGTTCACCTATGAAATGGGTTCGCGAAAGGTAGTAGGTACGGTAGGCCAGTTACAATTCGAGGTAATCCAGTACCGTTTAAAACACGAATACGGGGCCAGTTGTAAATTTCAGCCGGTGGCATTATATAAAGCTTGTTGGATTGGGGGAGAAAATAAAAAGAAGGTCATGGAGTTTATTGATTCGAAATACCGCCATATAGCTAAGGACAAGGATGGTAAGTGGGTATTCATGGCTGAAACGAAATCCTGGCTGCAAATGGTCGAACAGAACTACCCGGATATAACCTTTCATGTAACCTCTGAGTTTTAGCGGTAAAAGGAAATTGGCTTGACCCCGCAGGATCAAGCCAATTTGGAAATTGAGGTGGATCAATTGTTCTTAAATATTCTTACACCCGCTTGGCTATGAGGTCGGGCTGGTTAAAAGCTGCCCGTTTTCATCAAATTCCAACCAGACGTATTCGTTTATACCTTTGACTGCTACGGTG
>Ga0268386_10000794_pt1 | contig 20788 bp, 23 predicted proteins | sample RVTome_15_FD_200260 | JGI IMG/M metagenome (GOLD analysis project Ga0268386, IMG submission 200260) | Soil microbial communities from uranium-contaminated site in the Upper Colorado River Basin, Wyoming, United States - RVT150D86... ...
CGCCAGGCATTTTTTTATCGTGCCCAACCCTGAGGATTAGCATACATCCACACGCTGTCGCCGCGAAATGACACGATGGCCGCGGCGGCATGAACACTCGGTCACCCCAATCGAAAGTGCGGATTATGGAATCTCCGGCGTTGCGGTTGGATTCGACCCTGCTATCGTCGGGTCTCGCCGGCGAACCCCCGTGAAGAGGGGTGCAAACATCAAAAGCAGGATCCTAGGTTCTCTCCTCTCGCTTGTTCTGGCGGCCTCAAGGCGCACATAGGCAACGTGGCGCATTTCGGGTCGTCAGCCATTTGTGGGCGACGGCTACAGTCCGGCCGCTGGCGCTTCCTCGGCGTGCTGCTTGTTCTCTATGCGATGGTGGGCTGGTACCTATTCTCACCTGCCGAAGTGCCCGCGGACGCGGTTCGCGTTCGGCTTTGGCTGTTCGTTTCTGGCGTCGTCGCGTTGATCGTCGACGAGGTGTGCGAGCGGATAACGCGGGAAGCGCGCGAAGTGATGGACCGGAAGGGGCGCGAGAGGGAGCAGAAGCCGAAGTAGTGGCAGCTCCGGCCGCCGGCGATGCGGCCGCGGATGGCGGACTTAATCGCTTCGGCCGCGGGCGCCGGGGGTGGAACTGGCGCGTACTTAGATGTAAACCAAAGCTGAGACGGACACTAGCTTTCGCTCACCTTCGTGTCCGACCCTGTGGTCTGCAGGTCATGCGTTCGCTTTGCGATCAAGCAGCCGATCACACTCGCCGATGGCCTGCTGGAGCACGAACGTGAGCCGGCGCTTCTCCTCTGGCGTGAGCCTGGCAATGGCGCGGCGTATCCGCCACGCGCGCCATTCGTCAGCAATACGCGCGAGTATCTTCATGTCAGCCAGTGCGGCCTTGTGCGTTGCCGAAGTCGCCGATTTCGGAGCCGGTCAGCCCCGTCTTTTGCGCAAGCTCTTCCAGCGTGCAGCCGCGCGCTTTGCGGGCCTGCCGCACGCGGTAGCCCGATTCAATCGCGAGCGCCCTGGCGAGGTATTGGCCATACCGACATCGATACCCGAGCGGGGGCACACAAGCAGTGACGAAGTTCAAGATTGGCGGTAGCGGATCGCGGCGGTTCTCAGTTGCCGTATGTCCCTAGGCAACACCGCACGGACCCACCCCAGAGGGCCGGTGTCCCCAACGGGCAGGCGGTCTTAGTTTCAGGGCGACATCCAACCACGCGGGTTGAGGACGACGCAGGTCGGGCGTATGGACATGATGCCCAAGAGGCTTCTTCGAGTTCGCGGATGGCGCGCTTTAGGCGATCCGTGGCGGTGTTGAGGCGGCGGCGCTGGTGCCTCAGGATTGGACTCGTGCATTGCCAGTGCGGGCGGCGCAGCGCCATGCGTTGAGTTTCAGGTCGATCAGCGCCGGGATTTGGTCGCCGCTCGTGGCCTGGTCGCAGGCTTCCATGTAGGCGTCGTCGAGGGCATTGACACAGACCTCAAGTGCATGCGCCGCGTATGCGAGTGCGCGCTCATAAAACTGCCCGGCAGCCTGGTGGACGGGCTCCGCAGCTTGACGCATCCCTGGTATGGCGAGGAGCTCGCGCCTTATGTTGGCGACGGTCGTCGCGTAGGCGACGAATTGTGTAATGACGGTGGATTGGTTCATGGTGAACTCCGGGGGGACGCGACGTTATTGCCGCGCAGCGTTGCCGGATCGTCGCGAAGAGCGAGATTTCTGGCGCCTCGCGGCGTGAAGACAGGCCGTACCATCGTTTTGCGGCAACTACAGCGTCGAGGGCGCGTTATTGCAGATTGAGACGATTTAAAATGCACTGGAAAGAAGAAGAATTAATCAATTCAACCGCCGCGGCCCGTCCACGCCCACCCAGGCTATAGGTCGGGGGAAAATCAATGTCTGACGCATCTCTCACTAATCGATGCTGGCGCAATATCATTTAAGGCTCTTCTGGAAGTCGTGTGGGTAAGTGTTGATCATTCTTTGATCAAATCCGAGGCAGCATGCACGTGAGGATCTTCAAGCGCAGGTATTCCTCATCGCGCAAGCCGTACGCACGGCGCTGGATGACGCGGATCTTGTTGTTCAGTCCTTCCACGAAACCGAGAGAGACCTTGTTCTCGGGCCGGCAGTAGGCAGCGATTCCGTCCCAATGCCGCTCGATCATGTCAGCGAAGTTCTCGTAAGGCTTGAGCCGCTGCCACTTGAGGCTCGCCCGCCAGTTCTCGAAGAACTTACGTGCCCAGGCCTCGCTCTTGTAGTCCCACAGCTGCCCGAAGCTCTCCTTGAGCAGGTAGGCGGTATGGAGCCGCTTGTTGGCCGCCAGCAGCGTCTTGAGGGCCCGTTTGCCATCGAGGGTGAGATTCTCGCGATGCGACAGCAGCGTGTACTTCTGTCCCTTGATGTAGCGGCGGTCGCGACCGGCGAGCCGGGCGTATTCGGCCTTGCGGACCTTGTCGAGCGCCTCGCCCAGCTGGCGGATCACGTGGAACTTGTCGAACAGGATCGCCGCCTGCGGCGCATGCCGGGTGGTCGAGTTGCGAAACGCCTTCCACATATCCATGACCGCCAAGCGAATGCGCTGGGCCTTCTTTTCCCCCAGAAACCGGTAGAACTCATCCAGGCTCGCCTCGCTGCGGTCCGCCCCGCCAAACCAGATCGCCCGCTCGCGCACCAGATCACTGACCACGATGCGGTACGTGTGCCGCTTGCGGATCGAGATCTCATCGATGCCGATGATCCGTGGGCCGGGCGTGCCGACGCGGCGCAACTGCTCGCGCATGTACTGCTTGTCGAGTTCCTTGACCGTCTCCCAGTCAAGCTGCAGCTCCTCGGCCACGTCCTTGATCGTGCTGGCTCGACAGCGTTGACCCACATAGAACGCAAAGCGCTTCGTGTAGAACGGGTTGTCCGCCAGGAAATCCAGCCGCTCGCGCTTCACCGTACCGCACCCGAGGCAGCGCACTCGCCGAACCTCGAGCTCGAGATAGATGCGCATCTCCCCGTTGGGCAGATCGCGTACCCGGCGCGTGCGGCGGTCGTACCAACCCCAGTGTCGTCTGCCGCAGGTACCGCAGAGCGTTTTTTCCCCCGCCGGACCAGGCGAATGAGGCGTGCTCGCGGATCACCGAACAATCCGACGATGCTCCGCAAGGGACGAAAGCCGGGGAACGTGTACGTGTCGGCGAGGTGCCGCCGCGGGCGAGTCTTGCGCATCGGGAAATCGTGCCAAAAATCTCGACCCCCTGCACAGGCATCAAACCCTGCGAAAATAGGCCTCGCCGCATCACGATATCCTCGTTTTTACCCACTCGTTTTCCAGAAGACCCTTTTTTTTTATCCGAGCCCCGCGGACGACGTGCCGCGCACTAACGGGACAAACTTGCCATCTATTCCCGCGACTCCAAGCACCCAGCCGCTAATTAACTGCGTTACGCTTGGCATGTCGGTGAGCAAGCCAGTTTCCAAGTCCCATGCCCGCAGCTCGGACCCCGACTGATCCACCTGCGCCGTTAGGGTCCAGCCGATTTCGCTGCACGCAAGGACGCCCGCACCGGTCATCTGCGGCGCCGGCGTGGTGAAGACCGACTCCGGGTCAGCCGCGATAACTGGTCGTGCATCAAGGTCCAGACACCCTTGGTCGCCTACGTTCGGCCAGTAAAGCAGTGGGAATCGCCTTTCTCCGTCGTGGAAGCCGAAGAGAATGAGCGCCGCATGGTGCACGTTAAGCTGGCGGCCCGGATTGACCCGCAAACCGGCCCACCACGAGTTATGGGTCGAGAAGAGCACGAGATTGCCAAGCGGCACAGCCGACACGAGTTTTGATTTGACAGGATTGAGTCTGAGCATTTTGTGCGACTCCTTCCATCAGGATTGGTGCACGTCAGACGTGCGTCATTACGTCCCGCCACACTTTTGCCACAGTACCGCACAAAAACAAGCATTGCGAACGGCAACGAGAACGATTCGCAGCGTATCGTTCTGGCGTACAACCCCCTCCGACTTCGGCCGCGGTACTTGGAAGTGTCGCTTCCAGGCGGTGGCGTTCGAGGGATGATTGAATCGTGGCGCGAGTGGCCACTAGATTTCGATCTTCGTCCGGAGTTCGATTACCTGGTCCGACGGGATGTTGAAATGATCGCCGGCGGTGCGCGCGTTGCGCGTCATCGCGCTGATACAGACGCTCCCGCCATAGAGCCATGCCTTCCTTCGACGACGGTATCACCGTTGAGCGGCTCAACAGGAACCATGTGCTCGCCGGATCCAGCGCGATGGACGCTTGATCCCCAGCGTGCTGGAGTAGCGTTTTCCGCTCAATGGTCCCCTGTTCAGTCGTCAGATCGCGGCCTCGTGGCAGCCGATGGTCGTCGGCTTACTTCCGAGATCGTGATCCGAATCTCCAGGCGTCGCGCTTTCAACGAAGTCGCGGACGCGCTGCCACGAGTCACGGGCCGCGTGCTTGGCGTTCTCCCACGTCAGGCTGGACATGCCTTTGACGCGATCCCAATCGCGCATCAGCTCGGGTTCCGCCTGTTCGAACGATTGGCCTTCGTAACGTCGGTGGGCATCGACGCCGTAACTATAGGCGGGACGATACTCGTTAAAGGTTGCTCCGCGGGTGACGTAGGGCCGACTCGAATAGTTCTCGCGCCAGTAAGCTTCCTCGGCGGCGGGGTCAATCGATTCGGCGATCGTATTGCCAGCCACGGCGCCTGCTACCGCGCCCTCACGGCCCACCGTTCCAAACAGTGCGTCCGCTGCGACGCTCCCGGCTGCCACGCCGAGCCCGGTTCCAACCGGATGTGCGCCAAGCGGACCCGAGATAGTAGCCGCGCCCGCAGTCTTGTCGCGTTCGCGTTCCAGAGTGCTGCTAGTCATCGTGCTCTCCAATTTAGCTTCCGAATGGATCACGCGTCATCATCGACCGTGAAACGCGCGTGTGGATGCACAACGACAGGCTGTCGGACGATTCATCGAGAGGGCTGAGACTCACGTGTACGCGAAGCGCACAAGAATTGGCTGAAGCGCCTCCGAACTGATGGCCGTTGGTCCCGCCGCCATGATCCAACGCGATAGGAACACTATCTGAGATGTCTGCCGCTTGTCGGTGCGGTGGGGAACACAACGGGCGTTGCCACAACATTGCGTCGGCGAGGAATGCGCAGCAAACAAAGGCCCTAGCGTGCCCCCCGCTAGCCTGCGGCACTCGCGGCGGCTTCCTATAGGCCCCTTGCGTTCGGCCCACGCGAGTCAGCCGAAAACGACCGCTCGCCGCTTATTCGCGTGCCCGAGTAATTACCGCCCGCGGTAGTGACGAGGCCTATGAAACGCGGGAATCGCCCCAATAACAGGGAGTACGCAAAGAGAAGATGGCTTGTTGGATTAAGGAGTGAAGCAATGATGACCCTGATACGTCACCAGCCCTGGTTCTTTATCAACCGCGGGCACCCTGACTTCGAGCGCCTGTTCGGCGAAAGCTTGGGCGGCCCGACCGATGACACGGCGTGGACGCCGTCGGTCGATGTTCACGAGGAAAACGACCGGTTCCTGCTAAGTGCGGATATGCCGGGCGTCGAAGCGAAGGACATTGAAGTCTCTGCCGAGGAGGGCGTCTTGACAATTCGCGCCGAGCGCCTGACGAGAGCGCGCGCGGACAGCGACAGCGTCGAAAACGTCAAGAGCATCTCCGGTACGTTCCTGCGCCGAATTACTCTGCCGGTCGCTGCGCAAGCTGAGGCGATCAAGGCGCGGTACGCCAATGGCGTCCTGGAGATCGATATTCCGAAGCAGGCGCGAGTCGAAACCAGACGAATTCCCGTCACGGTCAACTGAAGGGCGTCGCCGCGGCATCGCGCGGTGCCGGGATTCTCTGATCTCAGTAGGAAAGTTCCCACATTCCAACACTGCATACATCCATTGCTTTGACGAGTACATCGGTGCAGCATGATGGCGGTGGAAGTCACGGGTTACTCAATGTGGTAACCCAAGACACCGCACTGAAGGGCCGCGCAAAGCGGCCCTTTCTAATTTGCGTCCACCGCGCCGTAGGGGTCTTGGAAACCGGCAAGCCCAGAGCCCCTGCCGAAATTTGAAGGCGGCCGAAGTGCCTGCCGCGCACTTGGTGCGGTAGCGAACAGACTCTGCCGGCACATCAGTTACAGTCATTCACATCAACCGCATCGGACCGTTTCGGGAATTCACCGCGCGACGGGTGGGTTCGAGTGGAGAATTCAGAATGAACAAGTCATTGATTACCGGCCTCGTCGTTGGTGGCGTGGCGGTGACTGCCGCCGGTGCGTTTGCCGGCTATCAAGCGATGGATAACGGGCGTTCTGCCGAAGTCCTCAACGTCGAGCGACTGACCCGGACGGTGCGGACGCCCCGTCAGGTGTGTCACGACGAGACGGTGACGCATCAGGCGCCGGTGAAGGATCCGAAGCGCGTTACGGGCGCCGTGGTCGGCGCCGTCGTCGGCGGCGTGCTCGGCAACCAGATAGGCGACGGCAGCGGACAGACGGCCGCGACCGTGGCCGGTGCGGCGGCCGGTGGCTACGCCGGCAGCAAGGTGCAGAAGAAGACCCAGGAAGCCAACACGTATCAGACCAGCGAGCCCCGCTGCTCGACCGTGTACGACACGACCGAAAAGGCGGACGGCTACGAGGTCACGTACCGGCTGGGTGACGACACGGGCAGCGTGCACATGGACCGGCACCCCGGCGAGCGTATCCCCGTGAAGGATGGCGAGCTGGTGTTGACCTCGCGGGTGGATCGCTAATGAAGGCCTTGAAAATTCCGGCCATCATGCTGATCGTGGCCGGTGTCCTCGGATTGGCGTACGGGAGCTTCAGCTACACCAAGCAGACACACGACGTCAAAATAGGGCCGATCGAGATGTCCGTGCAGGACAAACAGACGGTGAACGTCCCGATCTGGGCTGGCGTTGGAGCGATCGTGATTGGCGGCGCCCTGCTGCTGCTCGCCGCAAGGAAGCCCTAGTCGAGCTTTTGCACGATGACCCGGCCTTCTGCGTTCACGAACACATGGTAGCGGTTGCCGTCCTCACATGTGGCGACGTAATCGTCCGCGCCCTGTTGACTGGAGTTGACGACCTGACCGCAGGGAAAGCCCTGCAATGCGATCACGGCCGTCAGATCCTTGGCGACCGTCACGTGCCGCCGTAAGGCGTTGTCATGACGCTGATCAGGGCCAGCGCCCTTACAGTTTTGCTCACGGCGTTGCCCCTGCCAGCCACACTTTGGGCTGCGAGAGCACTCGCGGCGATCATGGCGGCGGACGTTCTTGCCGTGCTCGATGAAGTGGCAAGAAGCCAGCGTGGCAATCTGCTTCTCTACGCGCAGTGGATCCTGGCGCACCGTGACCGGCGCATCGGCAGTTTACGCTGGTAGGGAACGTCCCCACTGCGGGACAACACGTTGGAAAGCGGCGTTGAACTGGCGTATACGATCAAGGGTGAGTCTTCAAACAACAACATGGGGATGATTTTTATGGGCTACGCAAATTGCACGGTGACCATCAACAACGGCACCGCTTCCAGTAACCCGGATCCGGTTCCGGTGAGTCGCGCCACCCAGAATGGTGTCACGTGGACCTTCGCGAACGCCGGTTACACGTTTACGGGTGTCCTGATCGGTGGAGTTGCGGCGCCGACGGGGGATTTCGGCACTCCGGCGATCAGCACCAATGCGGCCGGCCGGTCGGTCATGAACGTCAGCGATTCGGTGGCGGACCTGGGTACTTACTCATACACGCTGCAATACACCGACCCGCAAGGCAGAACAGGGATGTACGATCCGACGATCAAGAACGAAAATTGATCGCTAGTTCGGCGGATCCAGGTCGGCCATCTGCCGGGTGAAATTCGGCTCGGCAAAGCCCTGTTTCGACAACTCCGCGGCCAGGTCCTTCGCATCCTTTGTGCGCCCGAGGGCCTGTAGCAACATTGCGCGCATCGCGCGGTGACGGGGGTCGGTTTGCCCGGGATCCAGCATGTCGAGCCCGGCAGCCCACAATTGTCCGGCCTGATCCGTGTGTCCCTCGGCGGCCATGATCTGGCCGGCAAGGTGGCGGCTCATCGCCAGGACGACCTCGTAATGGACAGCATTGACGCTTTTTTCATCGGGGACCCGCGTGTGCTGCAGGAGCGGGGCCAACACGATCTGCGATTCCTCCAGACGCCCGGCATCGACCAGACACGCGGCCTTCTCGGACAGAAGTCGCAACCGGGTGAGATGCCCCACGTCCATATCCGCCGCTATTTCCGAAAGATCCGCGGTCACCGCAAGCCCTGCGTCGGCCATCGACATTGCCTCGGTGCAGCGCCGGCTCGCACGCAAGACCCGCGATTCCTGTTCCATGACACTGGCCAGTTGCCATTGCCACCGCGCATTTGCCGGATCGACGATCGCCAATGCACGCGCACCGCTCAACGCCTCGGTGCTGACTCGCTTCGCCTCCTCCAGGTCCCCCATCAGCAACAGCACGCGGCCGTAGAAGACCTGCCGCAGCACTTCCTCCCTTTGAATGTGGCGATCGTCCGGCTTCGATGACAACAACCCCGTTGTCAGCTGCAGTGTCCTGGCGTGCAGATCGCGCGCACTTTGTAGTTCACCACGGCTCTCGCGTATGGATGCCAGCCAGGAGTGAAATTCGATCTGGGCCCGCAGCAGATCCACATCGGCCGGCGCAATCTCGAGCAGCCCTTCGATGAGATTGCTGGCGGACTCGTAGTGCCGGATTGCCTCGTCGCTGTTCCCCCGGGTGAAGGCCAGGCTGCCGAGGTTGCCGAGTGCGTATCCCCGCTCCAGCTGCCATTTCCGGTTACCGGCATCGAGCTGCACTAGCCGCTCCGCGGCTTTGAAGTACTCCGTCATCGGCCCGACCGCGGCTCCGAGATCGCCTTCTTGCCAATGCGTGTAACCGACCCAGAACCAAGCGTTGCCAAGCGCAAAGAGCCAATCCTCGTTGTCAGGCGATCGACTGCTCAGTTCCCGACTGAGGTTGAGCGACTCTTGGAAGGCGGTCAGAGCCGGTCCGAACTCGCCGAGCGAGAGGCGTACATCCCCGATCTGCCGTAATGCTTCGGCGCGCCGCAGGAGCGATTCATTCGTGATATCACGCTCGTCCAGCGATGAAAAATAGGCCATCGCCTTGTCGCCGACATTCTTCAGCAACTCGAGCTTGCCTAGCGGCTCGAGCTGCTGGCGAAAGTCACCGAGCATGAAACCGATGAGGTCTTCGGCGGCGTCGCGGTTGCGAATGGCGTCCTGACGGGCAAACCAGGCGGTGATGGCCAGAGCGCCGGCAATCAGCACACCTGCGAGGGATGCCGCGGTGACCAGCAGCAGGCGTCTCTGTTGTCGCCGGTGCTCGCGCTGCTTGAGTTCGTCGAATCCGATGCCCAGGAGGCCGGCTATGAGCTTCAGCTTGGCGTTGGTCCTGCCGTCCTTCCCCGGTCGCAGGTCGGCCGCGACGGGCTCCGCTGGCCGGGCCGACAGACCGCCATCGGGCTCGAGCTCAAAACGCAGCGACGCCGCGAAACATTCCCGCGGTTCTTCGCCTGGCTTGGCGCTGGCGTTCGGTTCGCCGTCGACGACCAGGGTGAGAATGCGGTTGCCCCGACCCATGCGCTTGAACGCGCGTACTTCCTCATCGACCCACCGGGAGCGGGCGGCCGAGGACGAGCAGATGACGATCAGGTGACGCGACGCCTCGAGCGCCGCCGTGACCGTGCTGCTCAGGTCCGCCGCACCCGTCAATTCATCGCGATCGCGAAACACCGGCGTCAAACGGCTGGGGACGGGGCCGTGATCCGTCGTGCGTCCGATCAGCCGCTTGGGAATCCGGTAGGTTTCCAGTGCCCGGTGGAGCCAACGGCTCCAGCTTTCATCAGCATGGCTATAGCTAATGAACGCAAAGTACTTGTAGTCGCCGGCCAAGCCTGGTGACCTAGAGTTTCACAATGACACCTCTGGGCAGTATAAACACCGCCCCCTGTTCGACGGCAAGGACGCCACGGTGCACTTTGACTACGCTCGGGCGTTCGCGGCCACGCATCCGGCCGTTCCGATTCATCCGGAGCGCGTGCTCATGATCTCCGGTTTGCGTGAAGAGCTGGTGAGTTCGGGCGCATGATGAAGGTCTGTCCGGACTCTCACGAGCTTAGATCTACCGTGTACCACTTCCCTATTTCGATGCTTTGGATCTCGGATACAGCGGACCCGACACCGAGTCGTACGCCATACGCGTGCTCGATGGCCGAAAGCGCTCGACGAAAGTAGTTTTCGCTGACCTGCTGAAGTTGACCGTGTGAAATTGGTACAGGCTGATCAGCCGGCACATAAAGTTCAATGGCGCCGGTTCCAGCTTGCTTGACCTCCACGAAATGCGCGCGACGCGGCTCGCCTTCGATGTCAAGTTCGAAATGGAGCCGAGCGCTCACATGATCGTCACCGATAAGTTCGAAATGCGTGCGGACCCTATGCGGATCGTCTCCGGGACTGTCGTCCTGGCTTCGAATGTCCGCCTTAACGAAGTGCAGCGCGGCCTGTCCCATAAGACCCTCCATGGCCTAGCCTGCGCTCGGCGCTTCCGTCAACCCAAGCGACGCGAGGCCCGCGTTTCGATCATAACTGCGGGCAAGCATAACGCCGGCGACAGCGACATAAGGTGGCGAAGCGCGTGAAGCGCATCACAGTTTTGAAAAGCTGTTTGCGGCGGTGCCCCAGAATTCCTTACGTCGCGATGTGTGTCATTTTGCGAGACCGGGCGGCCGCGAAAGATATTTCTGGACCCAACCCGGGGCGGACGGCTCTAGGCCTCTGCTATCAAGCGCTATTAGGACCGTGGAAAAACGGAAAATCCCGAAGCCTTGCGACTCCGGGTTTTCCCATCTATCGCGGACTGGGGGGCGGCTGGATCATCGGGCGCCTATGCGCTTTTGCACGCTGAGCCGACCGACAAGGCGCCGAACGATTGCATGTAATGAACGAGACCCTTAAGCCGACCCGGCCCACGACGGCGATTCGCGGGGCGTTCCTGTCTGTAGGGATGCGCTGGACGGACCGGCTGCTGGGCCTCCTTAGCACGGTGATCCTCGCTCGCCTGCTGGTTCCGGAAGACTTCGGATTGGTCGCCATGGCGATGGTGGCCGTCGGGTTCTTCGACGTCCTGCTCGACCTCGGCGTGGGTGCTGCCCTGATCCAGCATGACCACGCACTACGATGACCCGCGGATGCCTGATGTCCTCAGGGTCGCGGCATCACCGTGCTCATCGGCGGGTTCGAGAACATCGGCACGGTCAGCTTTCTGCGGAACATGGAGTTGGGTCGGGACTTCCAGTTCGTGCTGTTCAAGCGACTGGTCAGTGTCGCCTGCACCATCGTGCTCGCAATCGCTCTGCGATCCTATTGGGCGCTGATCCTCGGAAGCCTGGTGGCCTTCCATGTGCAATAAATTCGCAGTGCCGTGCGCGAACGCGTTCGCCCGCTGGCGCCCCCGGGATTCTGGCAGGTGCTAAACCGTGTCGTCGGGCGTTAGCCCGGAGACGGGCTCGGCCAACCGGTGCGACGAGTACGGCTCGATCCCCGCGCATTGTCGGCACCTGGGTTCCCGTGCAGCTTCGTCAGAATGACCAGCAACGCCAGAGGGCACGGCAGCTGGAATGCCATTGCCGGTCTTTGAGTTGGTCACGTCGACAACGCACTCTTAAAACAGGACATTCCAGGCGATGATCAATGGCTCCGCGAAGAAGCCGCATGAATGCGGACGGGGAGTATGGCCGGACCATGGCCGATCGTTGTCATCCAGGGCTCAGGGTCACCGGCAGGCTCGAAACGCTCGATGTGCCTGATCAACGCCTTCAGCAGCGCTTCAGCCTCGAGCAGCGCAAGCGAACGGCCAACACAGGCGTGAATGCCGTAGCCCCAACCCAGGTGGCCACGAAGGTCGCGCCGGATGTCGAACCGGTCCGGCGCCGGCCATTTGCGCGGATCGCGGTTTGCCGCGGCAAACATGAGACCACAGCGCTCTCCTTTCGGAACGACGTAGCCCTCGATCTCGACGTCTCGTGCGGCGATGCGTCCCGCCATGCGCGACGGCGAATCCCAGCGCAGACTCTCCTCGAACGCGCTGCGCACGAGCGAGGGATGGCGGCGCAATTCCTGGTACTGTTCCGGGAACAGGCTGAAGGCGCGCATGGCGGTGGAGACGGTCATGACCGTCGTATCCGCGGCCGCTGACAGGAGAATTCCGACGAGGAGCTTGGCCTCGGCCTGGGTGATCTGACCCCGGTCAGCCGCCAGGAACATCTGCATGCCGAGGCCATCGGGGTCGAGATTCTCCCGATCGCAGCATTGCTCCACCCAGTCGATGACGGGGCCGACATTCTGAATTGCCTCGCGGAACAGTTCGTTCTGCGGCCCGAGTGTCGCCCACACCATGTGGCCGAACGCAGTCATGTTCTCCCGACCCTGCCGCGGGAGGCCGAGCAGGTCGGGCAGCACCTTGTAGACAAACGGTCGCGATATCGCTGCGACGGCATCGATCGTTGCGCCGCTGTGCTCCTTCACCTCGCGCACGAGTGCCTCGGCATCTGCGCTGAACGCCGCCGCCATGTTGGCAAGGGCCCTCGGCGAGAGCGCGCTGGCGATCACCGGGCGCACCGCGGTGTGGCGCGGGGGATCGTCGGTCAGCAGTATCTCCGGCCGCACCGAATCCGGGTCGTGCCAGGGGCGAGACTTGGACGAGAACGCCTGCCAGTCCTTGAGCCCGTCGGACACCGGCTCGTAGCGCGTGAGCATGGTGATGTTCTCGCGCGCGAGCCTCACCACCGGGCCCATCTCGCGCAACGCATCGTCGACCGCCCGGGCGTTGCGTACGGCCTCGGTGCCGAAGATGTCCTCGTGGCTTACGGGCGTTGCGAGGGTCATGACCTCAACCGGCGGCAGCGATACCGCCGTCCACGTGCAGGATCTCGCCATTGACGAAGGCGGCCTCGGGACTCAGAAGCCAGGCGACGGCTTCCGCGTTGTCCTCCTCGCGCCCGAGCCGGCGCAAGGGAATCGTCCGGGCACGGCGCGCGTACTCCGCCTCGTCGTTCAGACCCATGGCACCGGGTGTCGGTACGGAGCCGGGTGCGATGGCATTCACGCGTACGCGGCGCGGGCCCAATTCCGCAGCCAGCGTCCTGGTGAGCGTGACGACGGCACCCTTCACGAGGCTGTAGATCGCGGTATTCGGATAGCCGCGTTCGGCAACAGGCGACGCCATGTTGACGATTGCGCCGCCCCGGTCCGCATCCATGTGCCCCAGCAGCATCTGCGCGCCCCATACCGAGCCCTTGATTCCGATGCCGAGCATCCGGTCGAGCACCTCGTCGGTCACCTGCTCGATCGGCTCGTAGCGCAGCAGCATTGCGTTGTTGACCACGGCGTCGATGCGCCCGCGCTCCGCTGCAAACCGGCCCGCGGTCGCCACGAAGGCACCGCGATCCGCCACGTCCGTCGAGTAGGCGAACGCGCTGCCCCCGGCGTCCCTGATACGCGCCGCCGCGGCCTCGCAATTCGCCGCGTCGATGTCGATGAGTCCGACGGTGGCGCCACAGCTTGCCAGCTTCTCCGCGACCGAGCGACCGAGGCCGCGCCCGGCGCCCGTGACGAGCACCGCGAGATCACTGAAATCGTGCTGGATCGCCATGACAGAGCCTCTACTCGAGCGCGAGCTTCCACGCGTCGCCCTCGCGCACGATCCAGCCGGAAGTCGGATCGCAGAAGTGGGTGCCGATGATCCTCACCTTCTTGTTGGCGTAGCGCTCGACGAACGCGCGGCGCGTCCTGGCACCCTGCTCCTTGTCCATGTCGAAGTTGCCGTGCATTTCCGGGGCGGCGAGCTGGATCGGATGGTGCATCATGTCACCTGTGATGATTGCTTCCTCGCCCCGCGAACAAATGTGCACGCTGACGTGGCCAGGCGTATGACCCGGCGTGGGCTCCAGCCACACCTCGTCGGTGATGGCGTGGTCGGTCTCGACGAGTTCATGCAGTTTCGCCTCGACGATGGGGTCGATCGAATCGACGAGGTGACCGAAGCTGTGGTAGCCGCCCGTCTCGCGCAAGTGCTGCCAGTGCTCGTATTCCTTCTTGCCAAAGAGATAGCGCGCCTGCGGGAACGTGGGCACCCACTTGCCGTCGACCTTGCGCGTGTTCCATCCCACGTGGTCGAAGTGCAGGTGCGAACACATCACCGTGTTGATGCTCGCCACGGGAAACCCGGCGGTGGCGAGGTCCTCGAGAAAGGTCGTCTGCATGTTGCAAAACACGGGATATTCGCGCTGCCGATCGTTGCCGATGCAGGTATCGATCATGATGCACTTGTCGCGCGACCGGAGCACGAAGCATTGAAAGGAGATCAGCATCCGGCCCGCGGGGGTTGCGAAGTGCGGAACCAGCCACGGGAACCTCTGCACGTATTCGGGCTTGCCGTCCGGCAGCAGCATCGCGATGTCGTCCTCCCAGTTGTTGACCTCGACGATGCGGGCGACTTCAACGTCGCCGATCTTCCAGTGCCTGATGGTCTCCGACGCCATTGCGCTCTCCTTCCCCGCTAGTGTGTCAGCTCGAGCGGCCGCAGAGCAGGCACGCCGAGGATCATGTCCGCGGCCCGCTCGGCCACCATCACGACGACCGCATTGGTGTTGCCACCCACGATGCGCGGAAACACCGAGGCGTCCACGACGCGCAATCCCTCGACGCCGTACACGCGCAGCGCGGCATCGACGACGGCGTTGGGGTCCGGCCCCATGCGGCAACTGCCGACGGGATGATGAACCGTCGCCGCCACACGGCGCACGTACTCGGTGAGCGCCGATTCTCCCTGGGCCGTGGGGCCAGGCTGAACCTCGACGGCGCGGTAGCGCGCGAAGGCGGGCGCCGCGATGATCCGCCGCGCCAGCTCGAGCCCGCGCAGCATCGGTGGCAGATCGTCGGGGTCACCAAGCAAATTCGGGTCGACGGCCGGCGGCACGCGCGGATCCGGGCTCGCGAGCGAGACGCGGCCGCGACTTCGGGGGTACAGATGCACGACACTCAGTGCGAAGCCGTGCCCGAGCGGAAAGGGAAACGTCCCGGGGTTGCGCCGCGCCGGCTGAAAGACGATCTGCAGGTCCGGACGCTCGACGCCTGGCGCCGAGCGAACGAAGGCATTGGCCTCGAACACGTTGCTCGCCAGCGGCCCGCGACGAAAGAGCGCGTACTCGAGCAGGTTCCACGCCCCGCGCGGTGCGGCGCGCAGCGAGATGCCGTAGGACTCGCTGTTGCTCATCTCCATGAGAATGCCCGCGGCAAGGTGATCGTGGAAGTTCGCGCCCACGCCAGCCAGGTGGTGCCGGGCTTCGATGCCCAGCGCGCGCAGCGCCTCGCCGTCGCCGATGCCTGACAGCAGGAGGATCTGCGGTGATTGCACAGCCCCCGCGCAGATGACGACTTCGCGGCGCGCGTACACCCGTTGCGCCTCGGACGCACGCTGTACCTCAACGCCCGTCGCACGGCCGTTCTCGAGGAGGACTCGCGTCACCAGGAAGTCGGTGAGCACCTCGAGATTGTTGCGTGCGCGCGCCGGACGAAGGTACGCCATCGCCGTCGAATCCCGCCGGCCATCGCGAATGGTTCCCTGTCGCGGCCCGTAACCCTCCGGGTCCTGGCCGTTGAAATCCTCGCAGCGCTTGAAACCGAGCGACCGCATCGCTTCCATGAACGCCGGGATCATCGGATTGGTCCGCGGGATGTGGCTCACCCGGATCGGTCCGTCCCGTCCGTGCCAGGGCGAGCCTGCATAGGAATCGTTGCTCTCGGAGCGGATGAAGTACGGCAGCACTTCGCGATAGCTCCAGCCGGGGTTGCCCATCGCAGCCCAGTCGTCGAAGTCCCGCGGCTGGCCGCGAAAGTACACCATGCCGTTGATCGAGCCGGAGCCGCCAATCACGCGCCCGCGCGGTAGCGGGATGCGCCGGTTGCCGAGCGCGGGTTGCGGTACCGTCATGAAGCGCCAGTTGAGCGAAGGCCGGGCAATCGCCGCACCAACGGTCGCGGGAATATGAATGAACGGGTGACGATCCTCACCGCCCGCCTCGAGCAGGCAGACGGTGGTGCTGCGATCCTCCGACAACCGGGCCGCCACCACACAACCGGCGGTGCCGGCGCCCACGACCACGAAATCGAACCTGTCGGCCATCACACCGCCGCGGAGACCGCGATGTCCGCAAGGCGTTGCCAGCGCTCGATGTTCACGTCGGAATTCATCACGCCGGTCGCGAGACCGACGAACGTCATGTCGAGCTCGGGATCGACCCAGAAGATCGTCGTGCCCGCGCCGTGCTGGCCGAACGTCTCCGGTGAAGTAAGCGTGCCGAAGAGCGCGTGGCCGATGCGGTCGCCACGCAGCGTGAAGCCGAGACCGATGTACGCTGGCAGGACTTCCCACCCGCGCGCTTCGTAGATCTTGCGGTAGAGCTCGTTGGGCTTGTCGCCGGTCCAGCAGTGCCGTGCGCGCGCCACCATGGTCGGCGAGAGGATGCGGGCGCCGTCGAGCTCGCCGCCCCGTCGCAGCATCTCCGCGAAGCGATACATGTCGCCCGCGCTGGACACGGCGCCGACCCATGGCATCTCGGCTTCTTCCTCCTCGAACGCGCCGTTCGGGCCGAGATTGCTGTGGCCGAGGTGCTGGGTCGGCGAGTTGCCGCGAAACTCGGGCACCAGGTGTCTTTCGCGCAGGTCCCTGCGCACGCCGATCGACGTGTCCTTCATGCCGAGCGGCTGGAGCAGGTCCTCGTTGACGATCTGCCGGTACGAGCGCTTCCTCGTATCGATGCGCCGCAGCGCCTCGCCCATGAGCGCGTGATGCACCAGCGGTGCGTACTTGACGCTCAGGCCCGGTGGCTCTGCGGGGTAGATGTTCTTGCAGATCTCCGCGATGACCTCGTCCAGCCGGTCGATGAACATCCCCTCGCGGGCCGACCACACGCTCGGCAAGCCGGAGGAATGCGTCAGCAGGTGATAGATCGTGATCGCTTCACGGCCGCGGCCCGAGAACTCCGGGACGACGTCCGAAATCGGCGTCGTCAGCGCGAGCTGGCCGCGCTCGATCGCACGGAGCACCAGGACCACCGTAATCGCCTTGGTCGTCGAGAAAAGACTGAAGACGGAGTCCTTCTTGACGGGTCGCTTGCGTGCCGAATCGGCATGACCGATCGCCTCGTGCAGGACGAGATGGCCATGCCGGCCGATCGCGATGACGCCGCCGAAGTAGAGATCGCGGTCGATGTCGTCGCGCATGACTTCCATCAGACGCTGAAGCCGAGACTCGTCCACTCGCGCTTCCTTACCGGTAGTCCTGTTCATGGCCCCAACCCCTGGAGCTTCGCGATGTAGAAGCTGTCCATGTATTCCCGTAGACGATGCACCTTGCCGTCCTTGAACTCGATGGCGAAGACATACAGGTTTTCGTACGGACGATCATCGACAAACGTGCCGCGGCTCGTCGATTCGCCGATCACGAACGGGCCTCGAGAGGCCATCGAGGTCACGGTCACTTTCGGCTCGCCCGGCTTGAACATGCCGCGGACCGGCGCAAGGAACTCGTCGACGATCGCGTTCTTGCCGCGATGCGAACCCTCACCGGCGATGCCCTTCACCTGCACCTGCCAGACGGCGTCGTCATGAAAAGTCGTGCGGATCCTCTCGAGGTCGCCGCTGCTCAGTGTCGCGAAGAATTCGAGGTACAGACGTTCGTATTCGTTGGTGGCTTCGACCATGGTGGCTTACTCGTCAACTGGAAGTGGCTTCGACTTCGGCGAACGCTTCGCGGGCGATGCGGAACGAATCGATGCCCGCCGGCACACCGCAATAGATCGCCACCTGCAGGAACACCTCGCGGATCTCCTCGCGGGTGACGCCGTTCGCGAGCGCGCCCTTGACGTGGAGCTTGAGCTCATGCGGACGGTTGAGCGCGCTGATCATCGCGAGATTGATCAGGCTCCGATCACGTCGCTCGAGCCCCGGCCGGCTCCAGATATGGCCCCAGCAGTACTCGGTCGAGAGCTCCTGCATCGGGCGGCTGAAATCGTCGGCCGCTGCGAGCGTTTTCTCGACGTAGTCGTTGCCGAGCACGGCCTTGCGAATGGCCAGGCCGCGCTCGAAGAGATCCTTGTTCATGACTCGTTTCCTCGCTTCGATGAAATTTCGCAACCCGCGCGCGATTCGACGACCCGCGCGATGCAGGTGCAGTCCGAATCCGCGCCGTACGCCTCCTGGGTCAGAGACAACAGCTCGCAGACCTCTCGACCGACCGACATCGGGACCCCGAGCATCGCAGCCTCGTCGAGGCACATGCGCACGTCCTTGAAGGCCAGGCCAGCCGAGAACCCGAAATCGAAGCCGCGCGTCAGCACGTGTTTCGGGAACTTGTCGGCGGAAGCCGTGTTGCGCCCGCTCGAGACGTTGATGACGTCGAGCATCAGCTGCGGATCGAGCCCGGCCTTGACGCCGAACGCGAGCGCCTCGGACGTGATCGCAATGGCCGCCTGCGACATCAGGTTGTTGGCAAGCTTCAGCGTCTGGCCAAGCCCTGGTTGCTCACCGACGTAGAACACGCGCCCCAGCCGCCCGAGCAGAGGCTCGACCGCTTTGAACGCAGCGCGCGGACCCGATGCCATGATCGCGAGCGTGCCGGTGCGCGCGCCGGCGATGCCGCCGCTGACCGGCGCGTCGAGCGGCTGGATGCCGCGCTCGCGCAGGCATTCGTCGATCGCGATCGCGGCGGGTGCTCCGGAGGTCGACAGGTCGACGAAGATGCGGACCGCCGTGCCGTGGCGCACGCCGTTCGCGCCGCGCACGACGTCGAGTACGACCGCCGGCGTCGGCAGGCTCGCGAACACGATCCGCGCGCCGGACGCCACCGCGGCCGGAGAGTCCGCCCGTGTTGCCCCGGCGGAGACGAGGCGACCCACGGCCGCCTCATCGCCGTCGTGAACCGTGAGCGGATGCCCGGCGGCCAGCAGACGCTCAGCCATCGGGCGACCCATGCGCCCGACGCCGATGAAACCGAGCGGCTCGCGGATCCCTTTTTTGTCTTCGGTCATGTGAGCGTCCCTGGGGCGAGATCGAGTCGAGCGACGCCATCGAGTCCCGCTCCAGCACCCGGGTAGCGAGCCAGCACCAGCGGATCGTGACCCGGAATGAAATGCTGCGGTGAGCTCGCCAGCCGCAGGGCGGTGCGCTGCGCCTCGATGTATGCGGGCAGGTTGTCGAGGATCGGAAAGGGCCTACCCGGTTCGAGGTTCGCGTAGAAGTGTGCAGTGTCGGAGCCGAGCACGACCCAGCCCCGTGCGGTCGCGACACGCACGATCTGCATGCCGCGCGTGTGACCGCCGACCCTGTGCAGGGAGATCCCCGGGACGATTTCCTCGTCACCGTCATGAAACTGCACGCGCCCGGCGAACACCTTGTCGATCATGGCCGTAACGGCAGCGGCATCGAACACGCCCCCGACTTCGCTGTCGGCCATGCAACGGCCGGTGCAATAGGCCATTTCCGCGTCCTGCACGTGATAGCGCGCCCGCGGAAAGAGCTCCTGATTTCCCGCATGGTCGTAATGCATGTGCGAAATCACGATATGCTCGATCCGGTCCGGTGAAATGCCGATGGCGCCGAGACCGTCCGCGACCGGCCGGACGATCTGGCGGCCGCGCCGCCGCGCCGTGTCCTGGTCGAATCCCGTGTCGACGAGGACCGTGCGCTCGGTGTTAACGATGGCCCACACGTAATAATCCAGCGGCATCGGCCCGTCGTGCTCGTCGCCGCCCAGGAAATTGTCTCGGGCGGTGCGCTCGAGGTGGGCATAGCGGATGGCGAAGACTTCGTAGGTGGCGACCATGCTCAGCAACGATATCGTCGTCGTCGGATCGGGGCACAACGGTCTGGTGGCCGGCGCCTATCTTGCCGCGGCCGGCAAGCGAGTTCTGGTTCTAGAGAGAAATGGCTGGTTCGGGGGCGGGGTCGTGACGCGGGAGCTGACCGTTCCCGGCTTCCGGCACGACCAGCATTCGATGGCGCACATCTTCATCCACGCCAACCCGCTGCTCGCGGCCGACGAGCTGCAGCTGAAGTCCAAATACCGACTGAACTACCTGTTTCCGGACCCGCCCATGATGTCGGTGTTCGAGGACGGCAGCACCCTTGCCCTCTACCGGGACCGGGAGCGGACCTGCGCCGACATCGCGAAATTCTCGCAGAAGGACGCCGACGCCTATCGCCGGCTGTCGGCCCAGGCCGCGGCCTGGCTGCCCATGGTGGTGGCCACCCTGTATGCGCCCCCCGCGCCGCTCGGCGCGTCGTTCGCGATGCTGGACCAGAGCCGCGAGGGGCGGGAGTTCTGGCGTGTCGTGCAGATGAGCACGCACGATGTCGTCTGCGAATACTTCGAGCACGACAAGGTTCGCATGCACTTCGCGCGCATCGCCGGCGAGAATCTCGTCTCGCCCGATGAAAAAGCGACCGGCATCGGCGTCTTCGTGTTTGTGGGCTTCCTGGAGGCGTACGGCATCGGTGTACCGATCGGCGGCAGCGGCCGACTGACCGACGCGCTCGTTGCGTGCATCCGGGAATCCGGCGGGGAAGTGCTCGCGGACGTCGACGTGGCCCGCGTGATGACCCGCAACGGCCGCGCGACCGGCGTTGTGACGACGACCGGCCAGGAGTACGAGGCGCGCGAAGCCGTGATTGGCGC